>Ga0105044_10009990_pt1 | contig 12973 bp, 8 predicted proteins | sample MAT01_FD_78092 | JGI IMG/M metagenome (GOLD analysis project Ga0105044, IMG submission 78092) | Freshwater microbial communities from Lake Fryxell liftoff mats and glacier meltwater in Antarctica - MAT-01 | ecosystem: Environmental > Aquatic > Freshwater > Ice > Liftoff microbial mat | place...
CCGTCATGGCCCCCGCCGTCGTGGCCTCCGCCGTCGTGGATCGCCGCATGCTGGAGGCGCTGGTCTGTCCGGTGACCCACGGGCAGCTGAGCTATGATGCCGCGCGGGGCGAGTTGATCTCGAAAGCGGCGCGTCTTGCGTTTCCGTTGCGCGACGGCATCCCGATCATGCTCGTGGCCGAGGCGCGGGCGCTGGATTGATCGGGGGCGTGCGTCTCGGGCCGGGTTTCGGGTCGGGTTTTGGGCCGGGTGATCCCGCCAGACCCTGAAAACACCGCGTGATCAGATCGGCCTGCCGGTCAGCAGACGAGGAAGCTCGCCGGTCAGGCCTGCCGCCTGCCGGATGAAGCGGCGGCGCAGACCGGGCATTCTGGCGATCAGGCCCATTCCCAGGTCACGCCCGGCCCGCAGAACCGGGTTGTCATTGGAAAACAGCCGGTTGACCGCATCGATGCCAAGCGCCATCGCGGTCGCGTCAAACCGCCGCCAGCGTTGATAACGCGTCAGGACATCCGCCGCCCCGATGTCTTCTCCCCGCCGGGCGGCGAGGATCAGCACTTCGGCCAGCGCGCCCACATCGCGCAGGCCAAGATTCAGCCCCTGCCCCGCGATCGGATGCACGCCGTGGGCCGCATCGCCGACCAGCGCCGTGCGCGGCGCGATCAGCCGGTTGGCGAGCGACAACGCCAGCGGATAGGTGAACCGGGTGCCGGCGAGGGTCAGGTCACCCAGAAACCGGCCGATCCGGGGCGCGAGGGCAGCCAGATAACCGCTGTCGGGCAAGGCCTGAATGGCTGCGGCGAGGCTCGACGCTTCGGTCCAGACGACGGCAGAATGATGGCCACCCGCCAAGGGAAGGATGGCCAGCGGCCCGCCGGGCAGGAAGATCTGGTGCGCGGTGCCCGTGTGCGGCTCGCTGTGGTGCAGGCCGGTCACCAGAGCAGTCTGGCCATAGTCCCAGCCGGTGCGCGTGATCCCTGCCCGGTCGGCGGTGCCCGATCCGCGCCCGTCGCAGCCCACCAGCACCCGGGCGGTCATCCGCCGTCCCGAGGCAAGGTCGAGGGCGATCGAGGCGGGTGCCGGTTGCTGTGCCGTCACGGTTTCGCCGGTCAGCCGGGTCAGACCCGGGGTGGCCGCGAGAGCCGCATGCAGGGCTGCGGTCAAGTGGCGATCCTCGACCATGTAGCCCATCGGGCCTTCCTCGATCTCGGCATGGTCGAATGCAAGAAACACCGGAGGAATGCCGGGCACGGCGAGGCCGTCAGTGGTCTTGATCGCCAGTATCGGCTGGCTTTGCTCGCCGAGCCCGGGCCACAGGCCGATCACCGACAGCAGGCGCTGCGACCCGAGGGCCAGCGCATAGGCCCGCCCGTCGAACGCGGTCAGGTCCGGGGCAGGCGCGGGGCGGGCGTCGATCAGGGTGACCGACAGGCCGCCCTGCGCCAGCGCCAGCCCGAGGACCGAGCCGTTCAGCCCTCCGCCCACAATGATGATGTCGCTGTCCGGTGTCATGCGGTCACTAACGCTGCGCGCGCGGGATTGTCCATGCGCCGCTGTGCCGCTACCCTTTCATCCGACGCCAACGCCCAAGTCAGGGGCCGGGACGGAACGAGGGCCAGCATGAGCACCACCCGGGAACATCCGACGGCGGCAGACCTTGGGCGCGAAATCGCTGCGGGACGGATCAATCCGGTCGAACTGGCCGAGGCGTTTCTTGACGCGATCGACGCGCATCCGCTGTCGGCACGGATCTATGCCCGCACCACGCCGACCCGGGCACGGGGCGAAGCGATGGCCGCCGCCGCCCGCGCGAAGTCCGGAATGCGGCGCGGGCCGCTGGACGGCGTTCCGGTCAGCTGGAAAGACCTGTTCGACACGGCCGATGTGGCGACCGAGGCCGGATCGGCCCTGCTGCGCAACCGGGTGCCGGTTGCCGATGCGCAGGTGCTGACCCATGCCGGAGCCGCGGGGCTGGTCTGTCTTGGCAAGACCCACATGTCGGAACTGGCGTTCTCGGGGCTCGGGCTGAACCCGGTGACCGCCACCCCGCCCTGCATCAACGATCCGCAGGCGGTGGCCGGGGGTTCGTCTTCGGGGGCCGCAGTCTCGGTGGCGCAGGGATTGGCCCCGGCGGCCATCGGGTCGGACACCGGCGGGTCGGTGCGCATTCCGGCGGCATGGAACGATCTGGTGGGGCTGAAGACCACGGCGGGGCGGCTGTCGTTGCGCGGTGTGGTGCCGCTATGCCCGCGGTTCGACACAGTGGGGCCGCTGGCCCGCAGCGTCGAGGATTGCGCGCTGCTGTTTGCGGCGCTCGATGGCGGGCGCCCGCCCGATCTGGCCGGCGCGGCGCTCGCCGGGGCGCGGCTGCTGGCGCTTGACACCGTGGCGATGGACGATCTGCGCCCTGGACCCGCGCGCGGCTTTGACGATGCGGCACAGCGGTTGTCCCGCGCGGGGGCCCGGATCGACCGGTTCGCAATTCCCGAATTGGCAGAGGCAATGGCCCTCGTCGGGGTGCTGTTTGCGACCGAGGCCTATGCGGTCTGGGCGCGCGTGATCGAGGCCGATTCCGACCGGATGTTCGTGCGTATTCTCGAACGGTTCCGGTCGGGAGCTGCGGTCACGGCGGTCGAGTATATCGCAGGATGGCGCCGGCTGGAGGCGATCCGCGGGCTGTGGGCCGGCCGGACGGCGGGGTATGATGCGGTGATCGTACCGACATCGCCCATCCTGCCGCCCGGAGCCGCGCGGCTGATGACGGACGAACGCTATTATGTGACCGAGAACCTGCTGGCGCTGCGCAACACCCGGATCGCCAATCTGCTGGGGCTTTGCGCCCTGACCCTGCCCACTGCCGAGCCGTCCTGCGGGATCAGCCTGATGGCGGGACCGGGGCAGGAGGTGCGGCTGCTGCGACTTGGCGCGGCGGCAGAGCGGGCGTTGCGGTAGCGGCGGTCGGCCTGGTCCGCAGAACGGCGGGACTTGCGTGCAGATCAGACCGAGGGCCGGCACCAAGGGGGGGCGCAAAAGTCACAGTTTCGTCCGGCAACTCCCGCCGATACCGGGGTTTTTCTGGACGCTGGATCGGCATCTGGCTATCCTTTGGGGAACACGGGGCGGCACGACCCCGGTAAAGAGGCATGGATGGCGTTCCCAGAGCGGTTTTCGAACCTGCCGGATTATGCGTTTGCGCGGTTGCGAACGCTGCTGGACGGCGATGCGCCGGGCGGGCCGGTGCTGGCGATGTCGATCGGCGAACCGCGGCATCCGATGCCCGATTTTGTCGGTCCGGTTCTTGCAGAGGCGCTCGCCGGCTTTGCGGCCTATCCGCCGAACGAGGGCAGCCCTGCGCTGCTGACCGCGATCTCCGGCTGGTTGGGCCGCCGCTACGGCGTGACGGTGCCCGGATCCCGTATCATGGTGCTGAACGGCAGCCGCGAGGGTTTGTTCTATGCGGCCATCGCCCTGTGCCCCGAGACCCGGCGGGGCGCGCGCCCGGTGATCCTGATGCCCAATCCATTCTATCAGGTCTATGCCGTCGCGGCCCTCGCCGTCGGGGCCGAGCCGGTCTGTGTGCCGGCGACTGCAGCCACCGGCCATCTGCCGGATTTCGCCGGCCTGCCTGCCGCGGTTCTGGACCGCACCGCGATCGTCTATCTGTGTTCGCCCGCCAATCCGCAGGGGGCGGTGGCCAGCGAAGCCTACCTTGCCGATCTGCTGGCCCTGGCCGAACGGCACGACTTTCGCGTGTTCTCCGACGAATGCTATTCGGAGATCTGGCGGCAGACCCCGCCTCCGGGCACGCTCGCCGTGGCGGCGGCAACCGGAACCGATCCGGAGCGGGTGGCGGTATTCCAGTCGCTGTCCAAACGCTCGGGTCTGCCGGGCCTTCGGTCGGGCTTTGTGACGAGCGGGGCGCAGGCGATGACGCGGCTGCGCCAGTTGCGCAGCTTTGCCGGCGCGCCGGTGCCGCTGCCGATCCAGGCCGTGTCGACAGCCTGCTGGAACGACGAAGCGCATGTCGACGCCTCGCGGGTGCTGTATCAGCAGAAATTTCATGATGCAGAGGGCATCTTGCGGGGATTGCAGGGATTTTCCGCGCCCGATGCCGGGTTTTTCCTGTGGTTGCCGGTCGACGACGGCGAAGCGGCGGCGTTGCGCCTGTGGCGCAAGACCGGGGTGCGGGTGTTGCCCGGTGCCTATCTTTCACGCGAAGTGGCCGGTGAAAACCCCGGTCGCGGCTATATACGGGTCGCCTTGGTGGCCCCCAGAGAAGAAACACGGCGCGGGCTGACGCTGCTTCGCGACTGTTTATACGGATAAGGGGCGGGCATCACCATGGCATCCTATCAGGCACGACAGCGCGATCCGCTGCTGGATCAGGGCACGGCGGCGATGCTGGAACGTCGGGGGCGCGAGTTGCTGGGGCTGGGCCTGCTGGCGCTGGCGGCGATGTTCCTGGCCGTGCTGTGGACCTATTCGCCCGAGGATCCGGGCTGGATGGTGGCGACCGACGAGCCGGCGGCCAACGCGATGGGACGGTTCGGCGCGGCGGCGGCCTCGACGCTGATCATCATCGGCGGGCTGGGGGTCTGGGGTCTGCCGGTGGTGCTGGCGGCCTGGGGGGTACGGTTCGTGCTGCACCGCGGCGCGGAGCGGGCGCTCGGGCGCATGGTGTTTGCAGTGATCGCAGTGGCGCTCGGGTCGGTCTATGCCGCCACGCTGGTGCCAGGGGCGGGCTGGCCGCATTCCTTCGGGTTGGGCGGGTTGTTCGGCGACACGGTGCTGGGGGCCGGGTTGGGCGTGCTGCCGGTCGGCGCGGGCGTCGCGCTGAAGCTGATGTCGGTGCTGGCGGCCGGGGCCTTTGTCGGGATGATGCTGTTTGTTACCGGCTTTGATCTGGCAGAACTGCGCGCACTTGGTCGGTTCCTGATGCACGGGCTGGTATTGAGTTATTCCGCCGGGCTGTCGCTGGCGCAGCGCGGGGCGCGCGGCGCGTCCGGGGTTCTGCGGGCCGTGGCAGCGCGGCGGCGAGCGGCGCGCGCCGCGGCACCGCAGCCCGCGGCGAAAATCACCGTGTCCGCCCCGGTAACCGACGGTTTCGGCCGACCCGCGGCCCTGCGACCGACCGGGATGCAGGCCAACCCGCACTCTGCCGCGCCTCGGGCCGAGGCGCGCTACCCGGCACCCTTGGCCGAGGCACCGCATTATGCCCCGCCGCGGGAACGCAGCGGCCTTCTGGCCCGGATGCCGCAATTGATGCGACGCGCCGAGCCGGAACTGGTTGAAACCGCGCTGCCCGCGACGACGGGCCCTGACGGCATGCCGCCGCCCGACCGGATCCGCGCCCGGATCACCGACGTGATCAAAGCCCGGAGCATGTCCCCTGCCGTGCCGCCGGCTGGTGCGACTGCGCCGCGCCGCGAACCGCCGGTGATGCGCGCGCCCCCTCTGCCCCGCGGCCCGGCCCCGCTGATCGCCGACACCCGCCCCACCCGGGAAAAATTTTCGTCCGAAAATTTTTCGCGCCCGACTTCCTATGCCGGTGCGCTTCCCGGCGCCCTGCCCGGTGCCCTGCCCGCCGGTTTGTCCATTGCGCGGGGGATGGCCCCGCTTGCCGCCCCGACGGATCCGGGCGATGACACCGACGACGACCCGGCCATCGCCGCCGACTGGCAGAACGACCTGCCACCGCTGCGGGTGCTGCTGCCCGAACCCCGCCGCCCCGCCGTCGTGCAACCCGTACCGAAGAAGTCCGCTCCGGCCTCGAAACAGGCGCAGGCCGAGGCGCAGCCTGCCCTGCGGTTCGACGATGCGGTCGCGACCTATCAGTTGCCGCCTTTGGGCCTGCTGGCATCGCCCTCGACCGTGCAGCGGTACAGCCTTTCGCATGACGCGCTGGAGGAAAACGCGCGGATGCTGGAATCGGTGCTCGACGACTACGGCGTCAAGGGCGAGATCACCTCGGTCCGCCCCGGGCCGGTCGTCACGATGTACGAGCTGGAACCCGCCCCCGGCCTGAAGGCGAGCCGGGTGATCGGCCTTGCCGACGATATCGCGCGGTCGATGTCGGCCTTGTCGGCGCGGGTCTCGACGGTACCCGGTCGCACGGTGATCGGGATCGAATTGCCCAACGCCACCCGCGAAAAGGTGGTGCTGCGCGAAATCCTGTCCGCCCGCGACTTTGGCGACACCGCGATGCGCCTGCCGCTGGCCCTGGGCAAGGACATCGGGGGCGAGCCGATCATCGCCAACCTCGCCAAGATGCCGCATCTGCTGATCGCGGGTACCACCGGCTCGGGCAAATCGGTCGCGATCAACACCATGATCCTGTCGCTGCTGTACAAACTCAGCCCCGACGAATGCCGCCTGATCATGATCGACCCCAAGATGCTGGAGTTGTCGGTCTATGACGGCATTCCGCACCTGTTGTCGCCCGTCGTCACCGACCCCAAGAAGGCCGTCGTCGCCCTGAAATGGGTGGTCAGCGAAATGGAGGAACGCTATCGCAAGATGTCGAAACTCGGGGTGCGCAACATCGAAGGCTACAACGGCCGGGTCCGCGAGGCGTTGGCCAAGAGCGAGATGTTCCGCCGCACCATCCAGACCGGCTTTGACGACGACACCGGTGAGCCGGTGTTCGAGACCGACGAATACCTGCCGGTCACCATCCCTTACATCGTGGTGGTGGTCGACGAGATGGCCGACCTGATGATGGTCGCGGGCAAGGAGATCGAGGCCTGCATCCAGCGGCTGGCCCAGATGGCCCGCGCGTCGGGCATCCACCTGATCATGGCGACGCAGCGCCCTTCGGTGGACGTGATCACCGGCACGATCAAGGCCAACTTCCCGACCCGGATCTCGTTTCAGGTCACGTCCAAGATCGACTCCCGGACGATCCTTGGCGAACAGGGAGCAGAGCAACTGCTTGGCATGGGCGACATGCTGTACATGGCGGGCGGTGCCAAGATCACCCGTATTCACGGCCCGTTCGTGTCGGACGAAGAGGTCGAGGAAATTGTCAACCACCTGAAAAGCTATGGCCCCCCCGTCTATATGTCCGGCGTGGTCGAAGGTACGGACGAGGACAGAGAAGCCGACATCGACGCCGTGCTCGGCATCGGGGCCGACGGTCTGGACGACACGCTGTACGATCAGGCCGTCGCGATCGTGGCCAAGGACCGCAAATGCTCGACCAGCTACATCCAGCGCAAGTTGGGGATCGGATACAACAAGGCCGCGAAGCTGGTCGAACAGATGGAGGAACACTCGATCATCACCGCCGCCAACCACGTCGGCAAGCGCGAGATCTTGATCGAGGAGCGGTGACAGATCGTCAGAATTTCGACGTCGCGGGAAACGTCCGATCACCGCACCCGACTGCGCCGGAATTGCGGCTTGATGGCGCCGGGATCGGGTCATGGAATGGCCGGACTGGCGTTTGACGTCCCGGAAGGGCGGCCCTACCCCGGCTCTGACCACCGCGACAACCTGGTTGATCCGGTCGTCGCGCGGATGCAGCTTGCCGCGCTCCGGGGCCTTGCCAATGCGACCGCGGATCCGGGTCATCAACCCCTGCGGTCCTGGCAGTGGCGTGGAACTGCCGTTCGGCGGCGCGAAGCGCGCCGGCGACGGTCGCGAAAAGGGTTTTGAAGCCCTGTACGGATTCGCCGCCGCAAAGACAGTCGGCATCAGGCATGACTGATAAATGGTCCGCCGCCTTTTTGGTTGACGCGATGCGGATCAAGATCGAACCGATTGTCAAACCGGACCACGGCACCAATCGTATCGAACAGGCTACCGAGATCACGCTCTGCGGCGAAAGCAAGGCAGACGAGATGAAACAGGTCAGCCCGCGCAAGTGACGACCCGCAGTCGCGCCGGCTCGATGTGGGTCCGCCTGGCAATTCCGGCCTTCTCAACCTCCTGTTCGGCAACAGGATCATCGGTGACGGGCAATCGGTTCAAACGACCTGATCGCTGCCGAATGGTCTCTCCGTCGTCGGCGTTCAGCGTTGACGATCCAGCCGAGGGCGCGGTTGCGCACCCCGGCCGGAGCGCCGCAGACCTGCCGGGAACATCCGAAACCCCCGCCAGCGATCATGGCGGCGGCCGATATGCCCCGCACGTCCGGCAGCAATCCCGGTCCCGGCGGGGCCACCGGCGGCGGGGTCTCGTTGCTGTCTGCCGGAAGGGCGCGTGAGGGCGGGCCCTGGAATGATCACTCGCGCTCTGGTTGGAAGGGCACTCTTGACTGAAACCGCAGAGCGAAGGCATACTTCAGGCATATCTTTCAGAGTCGTGGATTTGGACATGAAGCATCTGTCGGACGATCAGCTTGCCGCCTATCTGACAAGCCTGCTGCCTTCCCGATCGCTGGAAGCCGCAATCGACGACCGCAACGCTCCGGGGCTGGAAGCCGTCGGCGACCACGGTCAGGCCGACATGGGGCGTCGGGTGATCGAGAAACTGGCGCAGCGGCGCCCGCTCGACCGGGCAGAGCGCTTTCATCTGGAAGCGGTGATCCTGCCGGACCAGCGTCCGGCCCTCGACATCGTGCAGGGCGATTACCACAGCTCGCATCCGCTGTGGCTCGACCTGAACACGGCGGAGATCCGCGGTCGGCTGCAGCCGCTGTTCCCTGCCATCGGGCGTGTCGATGTGCCGGGCCATCCGTCGATGCTCCATGCCGGAACCGGCTTCGTCGTCGGTCCGGATCTGCTGATGACCAACCGGCATGTGGCCGAATTGTTCGTCAGCGGCGTCGGCCGCACCGACCTGCGGTTCGTGCCGGGCATCCGGCCGCAAGTGGACCTGCTGCGCGAACGCGACAATCCCGCCGAGGCGATCCTGAAGGTGGTCCGGGCCGAGATGGTGCATCCGTGGTGGGACATGGCGCTGCTGCGGGTCGAAGGATTGCAGCCCGACCACCCGGTGCTGCGGCTGTCGACCCGCGAAACCCGCGATCTGGCCGGACGGCGGTTGGTGGTGGTCGGCTATCCGGCCCTCAGCCCCTATAATCCGGCCGACGTGCAGCAGCAGGTGTTCGGTGGAGTCTATGGCATCAAGCGGCTGCAGCCGGGATTGCTGGGCACTGAACAGATGCTTGCCGGTCTGTGGGGCGAGATCGGTTCGGTGCGGCACGATGCCTCGACGCTCGGCGGCAATTCCGGGTCCTGCCTGATCGACGTTGAAACCGCCGAAGTGCTGGGGCTGCATTTCGCCGGAACCTATGCCGTGGCGAACTATGCTGTGCCGGCCGGTGCCATGGCGCGCGACGGGCGTATCGTCGACGCGGGCGTCGCGTTCAGCGGCGTTCCCGGCGTGCAGACCGGACCGTGGGACAAGGCCTGGGTCGGGATCGGTGCGGAAACGCCGCAGCCGGCGGCGGCTGACCTGCCCGCCACTGCCCCTGCCGGCAACACGACGACTGCATGGGTTTCGACCGGGCCTGACGGCACTGCGCGGATCGTGCTGCCGCTGGAAATCAGCGTTCGGATCGGATCGGTGGCGCCCTTGGCGACCGGGGCCGCCGCGGCCGTCACCGGCAGCGCCGGGAGGGCGGCGGAACCCCTCCGCCAGAGCAGCGACGACGACCGACCCGGCCATGACGCCGCATTTCCGGGCGCGCCGGTGCCGATACCGCTGCGCACGGCGGATCAGGCGACGACCGCGCGAGAGCGCTCGATCCGCATCGGGGCCGGCATCGCCGACACCCCCGCCAGCGACGTCGCGGTCCCTGCGTCAGGTGTCGGTTCGCTGGCCCCGATCGCCGAACTGCTGGACTTCTGGCGCAGCGAGCAGAACGCGCCGCCCGCCGGCACTCCCGCCCCCGGAGCGGTCTTTGTCGCCAATCTGACTGGACCGGTGTCGGACCAGACCATTTCGGCGGACCTCACCTCGCGGCTCGGCCTCGCCGTCGAGGTCGGCCCGTTGTTCAGCCCCGACCGCGAGCTTGACCGGTTCCGCCGGATCACCATTGCGGGCGTCACCCCCGCCGACCGGGCCGACCTGTTCGACATGGCGCGGGCGATGCGCGACATCCTCGGGGCCGAAACCGTCGATCCCGATCTGTCAAGCGGCTATGGCGAAGCCGACCCCACCGGACCTGCGCCTCCGGTCGGATCGCCGGAAAGCGCCGATTTCGCGTTCTGGTGCTGGGTGCCCGACAAGGCCGAGAATCTGCCCGCCGATCCAGACTGGGCGATGACCATGACCCGCACCCGCGCCGCCTGGGCGATGTCGGTCGCCGCGAATCGCCCGGCAAAGGGTGCGGGCATCGTGATCGCACAACCCGACACCGGTATCGTGCCGACCCATTCCGAACTGCCGCCGGGCCTGATCAATGATCCGCTTGCGGTCAATCTGGTCGAACTGGGCCAACCGCCGGTCGATCCGCTGGACGGTGGCAACGAGGGCCACGGCACCGCCACCGGCAGCGTTGCCGCCAGCCCCGAGGCCGGGGCGATGTCGGGATCGGCGCCCGCCGCGCGGCTGGTGCCGATCCGCGCGATCCGCTCGGTCACCGTGTTCGACCAAAGCCGGGTCGCACAGGCCATCGACCACGCCCGTCGCGGCGGGGCGCATGTGATCAGCCTCAGCCTTGGCGGGTTGTTCAGCAGCGCGCTGCATGCGGCATTGCGCCGGGCGGTTGCCGAAAACATCATCGTCGTGGCCGCCGCAGGCAACTGCGTCGGCGAGGTGGTCTGGCCGGCGCGCTATGACGAGGCGATCGCGGTGGCGGGCGTCAATGCGGCGCTGAAACCGTGGAAAGGCTCGTGCCGGGGCCGCGCAGTCGACATATCCGGTCCGGCAGAGTTTGTGAGGCGCGCCGATGCGCGCGATGCGGCGAACCCCGGCAAGGTCTCGGGCGGTCAGGGCACCTCGTTCGCGACGGCGCATCTGGCCGGGCTCGCGGCATGCTGGCTGGCCCATCACGGCCGCGCGGCGCTGATCGCCGGATTGCTGCCCGGCGGTACACTTCAGGCGCTGTTCCGCGCACGGCTGCGGGCCGGGGCGCAGGTTCCGGCAGGCTTCGACACCGGGCGCTTCGGCGCGGGCATCGTCGATGCGGTGACCCTGCTGCAAGCTGCGCCATTGCGCGAATCCGCGCCAGAGGCTGCGCCGCGCGGCATCGCTGCGCTGGTCCGGGATCTCGGGCTCGCCGCTTACGGCCCCGAGGCCGTGGCGCAAGCCGCTCCGGCCTTCGACGATCCGCAAAGCCTGATGGAACTGGCCAGCGCCGCGCTCGACCTCGGGCGCGCCCGCAATACCCGGCGCGCTGCGGTCGAGGCGATGCCGCCCGCCGGTCTGTCGGACGGTCTGCGCGCCCTGATCGGGCAGGCCGCCCTGCGAGGCATCGACGGGAGGGTGCAACGATGACCAGCCGGATCGGACGCTTCTTCGTGCCGCCTTCGGGTCGCGGCGCGGACGGCATGCTTGAAAGGGCGGGCGGCGAAAATGCCGGAGGCATGCCCGGTCCGGCCGATGCCGACCTGATCGCCGAGCGCCTGCTGCGCGAGGCCGGACAGACCGGGCGCAGCCTGGCGCGGCCCGAGGCGCAGGGATTGGCCGACCGGATCGTCAGCGATGCGACCCGGGCGGTTCTGGCACTGGACGGCGCACCGGACTGGCGGCTCGACGCCAGCCAGACTGCGGCGCTGGAGGCGGTGATCCATACCCGCGGCAGGCCGGCGCTGCGGGTCTTCGATACCGTGTTCGAGGACATCCGCAGCGATCCGCACTCCAGCCTCTGGGCGACGGTGCTGACCATCCATGAGCAACGACTGCGCGCCACCTGCAACGCCACGGCGGCACTCCGGGTGCAGGATACGCTGCTGGGCGGCGAACCCTTTGTGCAGGGAACCGCCATCCTTCTGGCACCGGGGCTGGCGCTGACCAACAGGCATGTGATCTTTCCACCCGTTGGCGGGCTCGCGCTGGCCCGGCGCTTTCCGGGCACGACCCGGGCAGCGCTGAAGTCCAGCCTGACGCTGACGCTGGATTTCGCCCATGACGCCGGAACCCCGCGACCGCCGAAGATGCGGGTGACCGGCGTGGTTTTCGTCGCCGAGACGGCGGATCCCGTCGATGCCGCCCTGCTGACGGTGGAACCGCTCGAAGGCACGCCACCCGTGCATATCGCGCTCAGTGCGTTGGCCGATCCGGCGCTGGACCGGCTCTATATCGTCGGTCATCCGGGGCATATGTTCAACGTGCCCGACGATGTCCAGACGGTGTTCGGCACCCCCGACGGGCGCAAGCGGCTGAGTTTCGGCGAGCTTATGGTGCCCTGGGAAAGCGGGGCTGCCGAAATCGTGCATGATGCCTCGACCATCGGCGGCTATTCGGGAGCTGCGGTGATGGGGTTCGGCGACGGCGAGGTGCATGCCCTGCACTATTGGGGCGACCCGACTTATGGCAACCGCGCCGTGGTTGCGGCAAGGATCCGGGCGCATCCGATGCTTGGCCCGCTGCTGGTGGCCGCGCGCGCGCCCTGAGACCCCGCGCGAACCTGATGCCGTCGCCCGGCCTGCTGCGACCATCCCGGTCCGGGGCGGTTGTTTGCGGCAACCGAGCGGCCCGCCTCAGTGGTTTGTCCGATGACGACCTCGGCGCAGAATGCCGGGATGCACCGCGGCATGTCTGGCCGCACCCACAGGGTCGTGTCCGGAAAGGTCTCGGCACCTTTCAGGGTCGGGCCCCGGGTCGGTCAAGCCGCGCGGGGCGGCCAGTCGAAAGGCGGGCTGCGCCGTTTCGCCGGACGGCAGCGCGGGCTTTCCCGTTCAGCACAACGGGGATGGGGCCTGGTCAGAGGGTCCGGGCCGAGGTGCCAAGCGCGGGAAGATGGCTGGGTTGCAGATCTGCGATGGCCATCCGGAAGTGGCTTGCGCGGTGCGGCCTGCCGTTATTTGAGTTGACCCGGCGCGACAGCTTGTTACGTTTGTTCGGCAATTTCCGAGCGTCCGGTC
>Ga0105044_10009991_pt1 | contig 12973 bp, 11 predicted proteins | sample MAT01_FD_78092 | JGI IMG/M metagenome (GOLD analysis project Ga0105044, IMG submission 78092) | Freshwater microbial communities from Lake Fryxell liftoff mats and glacier meltwater in Antarctica - MAT-01 | ecosystem: Environmental > Aquatic > Freshwater > Ice > Liftoff microbial mat | place...
AACGAACGCGGCGGTCAACATCGGACGCCGGGCGGCGGTCATTCCGCCATACGCGGTGTGTGTTTTGGGTTTCAATCCCGCCATAACTGCAAGCCCCCGCCTTTAGGCGTGGGGTATCTGACTACTAGCGTTAGGTCTTGCCATTGCTGAGGCTCTCAACCCCAAGCATTACGCAATAGCCACTGATAATATTTACAAGGGACTGTGGGGATGGACAGCGGCGCATTTGAAAAAAGAACTTGCTCTCTCCAACAAAGCCTCTTTGAGAGATCATCAGCCGCTACTGGGCCTGTATTATCAAGCCATTGCAGAAGAAATTTCGGCGCAAAAGTTGGGTCAGCGGGCAGCCCTGCTGTGGATTGAAGCCCGTGAAATTATTAAGGATGTTGCGGCATTCATTGGTCAGCAGGCTCAAGCAACCAGCCAATATATCCAGACAGACATCGCTACAGGCTACCCGCTACTAAAACATGATAGCTTGTAAGGGCTTGGCGTGCCAAGCCCACTCCTCCCCCTCATCCCCCGCCCCCATACTGCCGCGCCAAGTCTGCATACACCCCACGCGGCGCAAGCGACAGATACATCGAAAAATCCGCATTCGCCCCTGCTGTATCGGTCATGGTAGAGAGCAGCACGCCGCGCTCAAAATAGGCCAGCGCAAACGTCGGATCAAGCGCAATCGCGGCATCAAAGGCGACTTTAGCATTGTTCCACTCGTACAGCAGCAGATACACGTCGCCCTTGAGCGTGGGATACAGCGGATTGTCGGGGGCCGCCGCCATCGCCCGATCAAGATCACGCTTGGCGGCCTGATAATCGAAATCCAGCGCATAAAATTGGCCGCGTTTGCCAACCCAGAAGGCTTTATTGGCATCATCGGAGACAGGATTCAAAATTTCAAGCGCGATCAACTCGCGGGTATAAAAGAGCTGGCGGCTGGCATGGATCAGCCAGATCCAGTTGGCTTTGGCCTCGCGGATCGTAAAGGCTTTTTCAAATTGATGCATCACCTCTAAAAGTGCCTCGTGATTCGGCGTTTCTCCGCTGGTGGCCGCAATGAGCGCACAGTTGGCGCGGTAGAGATCACGCAGCGGCGCGTTGATCAGATCGAGCATGCTCTTCTCTTCGTTGTCGGCGCAGTTGCCCTGCACCAGCGGCCATAGCAAAGCCGCAACAACCCCTGCATCGGCGGCATCTTCTAATACCACAGGCGGCGCAGGCTCCAGGATGGGCGAGAGGCGCTGAATCGCATTCTGACGCACAAACAGCGTCGTCCCCTCCGCCTGCGCGGTGATGACGATATCGGCGTCCTTCTCTGCCGCGACCCACATGAGAGTTTGCTCACCAAAGGCGCTGATGAGATCGTCTTTCCAGGTGGCGATTTGGGCCTCGTTTTGCCCCTTCAGGAGCACAGGCACGGCCTCCCCTGCCTGAGCGCTCACCAATCCGACCAGAAGACCCAACAGGGCCAGAATCAGGGCCAATTTTTCGACCATTTGTGTCATTTTCCAACTCCAAAAATGCTGTGTTCTATGATATAATCATTGTGTTGATTTCGTGAAAACGCAGGTCGAATGCATAAACAGGCGATAGAACAAGTTTACTATTCGATCTCACCTTTATAAATCACATATCTCTCAATTTCCGAACGGGTGATGACGTATGGATACACCGACGTTCAATGACGAAGGCGGCAGCAGCAGCAACGCGGGCCTCGTAAGAACGATTAACATCAACGAAGAAATGCGCGGCAGCTACCTCGATTATGCCATGAGTGTTATCGTGGCCCGTGCTCTGCCTGATGCGCGTGACGGTCTGAAACCCGTCCATCGGCGTATTCTCTATGCCATGCACGATATGGGCATCCGCGCCGGCACAGCGTACAAAAAGAGCGCCCGTATCGTCGGCGAAGTGCTGGGCAAATATCACCCGCATGGTGATACCGCCGTGTATGATTCGCTGGCACGTATGGCCCAGGATTTTAGTTTGCGCTATCCGTTGATCGATGGACAGGGCAACTTTGGCAGCCTGGACGGAGACAGCCCGGCAGCGATGCGCTATACCGAAGCCCGTCTCGCCAAAATCGCGGGCGAACTGCTCGTCGATATCCAGATGGATACCGTCGATTTTACCGATAACTACGATGGTACGCAGCAGGAGCCATCGGTGCTGCCCGCCCGCCTGCCCAATTTGCTGTTGAACGGCACGAGCGGCATCGCTGTGGGCATGGCGACCAACATCCCGCCGCACAACTTGCGCGAACTGATTCAGGCCATCACCTATCTCATCGACAACTATGAAAATCTCGATGATATCACCGTCGAAGATTTGATGAAATTCGTGCAGGGGCCGGATTTCCCGATGGGCGCACAGATCATCGTCAGCGACGATTTGCGCGAAGCCTACGCCACCGGCAAGGGCCGCGTGGCCGTCCGCGCCACCTATACGCTGGAGGAGACGAAAAACGAGAGCCTCCGTATCGTCTTCAACTCCATCCCCTATCAGGTGAGCAAGGTCGCCATCATTGAGCGCATTGTGGCGCTGGTGCATGAGGGCCGCCTGGAAGGGGTGCGCGATCTGCGCGACGAATCCGGGCGCGATGGGATGCGGATTGTGGTGGAGTTGAAAAAGCACTCCTCGCCCCAAACGATTATCAATCAGCTCTACAAATACACGTCGTTGCAAACCTTCTACAGCATTCAGATGCTGGCGCTGGTGAACGGTGAGCCGCGCAACCTGAGCCTCAAGCGGGCGCTCACCATCTACATCGACCATCGCTACAACGTGATTGTGCGCCGCAGCGAGTTTGAGCTGGAGAAGCAGCGGGCGCGGGCGCATATCCTAGTCGGCCTGATCAAAGCCGTCACGGATATTGATCGCGTGATTCGCATCATTCGCGGCGCGGCGGATGTGGAGATGGCGCGTGCGGAGTTGATGGATCAATTGGTCCTGACGGAGATCCAGGCCAGCGCCATCCTCGATATGCAGCTTCGTCGTCTGGCCGCCCTGGAGCGCCAGAAATTGCAGGAAGAGTATGATCAGGTACAGTCACGCATCGACTACCTGGAAGACCTGCTCGCCAACCCGTACAAGATTCTCGCCCTGATCAAAGAAGATCTGGCAATGATCTCGGAAGAGTACGGCGACATGCGTAAGACCAGCATCCTATATGGCAACGCCGAATTGGACGAGGACGATCTGATTCAGGAAGAGAATGTCGTCATTTCGCTGACGCAGCGCGGCTATATCAAGCGTACCCCCGCCCGCCTGTATCGGGCGCAGCGGCGCGGTGGCAAGGGCGTGCGCGGCATGGAGACCAAAGAAGAGGATACCCTGCTCGATCTCTTCGCCGCCAACAACCATGACACAGTGCTGTTCTTCACCAACAAGGGCAAAGTTTATTCCGAACGCGCCCATCGTATCCCGGAAGCAGACCGTGCGGCCAAAGGGATGCTCGTCCACATGATCCTCAATCTGGGGACAGACGAGACGATTACGGCGGTGCTGCCTGTGGAAAACTTTGAGGCCGCCGAAGCCTACTTCATCATGGCGACCCGCGAAGGTCGCATCAAGCGCGTGCATCTGCATGAGTTTGAGGCGGTGCGTCCAAGCGGCCTGATTGCCATGACGCTCACCGACGGCGACACGCTGGGATGGGTGAAATTGACGCAGGGCCATCAGGATATCGTCATCGTCACTGAACAGGGCCAGAGCGTGCGCTTTGCCGAACAGGAGGTGCGCGTGATGGGGCGGCCTGCGGGCGGCGTCAATGCGATTCGCCTGCAAGAGAACGATCATGTGGTGGGCATGGATGTTGTGGGCGAAGATCACACGCATGTCCTGGTCGTGACGCAAAATGGCTTTGGCAAGCGCACCGCGTTGGACGAGTATACACAGCGCAGCCGCTACACCGTTGGCATTCGCACGATCTCGCGCAATGAGCGCACCGGGCCAATTGTCGCCATGCGCTGCATCACGGAGCAGGATGGTATTCTGCTCATCACGCGCCTGGGGACAGTGCTCCGTACCAGCTTGGATCAAATTCGTGAGACGAGCCGCAGCACGCAGGGCGTCAAACTTATGAATATGAACAAGCGCGATGAGGTGGTGGGCATTGCCATCCTCAACGGCGAGGACGAAGAAGCGGAGATAGAGAGTGTTATCTCTGCAAATGAGGCGGATGGCATTGTCGATGGCGAAGTCGTTGAGAGTGTGATTTTAGACGACACCAGCGCTGATGATGATTCAGAGTCGTCCAATGGCAACGGCAGCGTTGAGCACGAATAAACCCCTCATCTCACGGCCTCCTGTAAGATTGCCGTAGGGGCGCGATATATCGCGCCCTGTAGGGATGAGGCCCGCCTCGTCCGAACCTGTGGACATGGCAGGCCAAGTCCCTACAACAACATCCCTTCTCTATCATAATGATCGTGATGTGGAATCAAAAACAGCGGCCTTCTCGTAGGAAGAGCCGCTGTTTTGCTGTCTGACAAAGGGGAAAAGAGGATTATGCCTCTTCGTCTTCCTTGCCCTTGCTGATGACTTCCGGTTGTGTCGCGCCGGCTTCGGCTTCGGCATCTTCTTCCGCACGAGCGGCTGACGGCTGCACCAGCTTGGCGAGCATTTCTTCCGGCTCATTCATGATTTCAATGCCGGCGGCCAGCTTGATATCCGACACGAGGATCGCATCGCCCACCTGCTTCAACTGGGTCAGATCAATTTCAATCTCGCTGATGAGCTGCGAGGGCAGCAGTTCAACGGTCAGGCTGCTGGTGCCTGTGATGAGAATCGCCTGCTTTGCCAGCACCGCCGGGCTTTCACCCTTATAGATCAACGGTACATCGGTACGAAGTCTGGCATTCAGATCGAGCGCGAAGAAATCGACGTGCAGGATATCGCCACGAATGATATCACGCTGAACTTCGCGTGCGATCACGGTGTAGGTTTCGCTGCCTTCAACGGTCAGATTGATGAGATGTGTACCACCCGCACGCATCAATGCCACTTGCAGGGCACGATACGGGAACTGCACATTCACGGGTTTTGTCTTCGGGCCATAGATGGTGCCGGGAACGAGACCCGCACGACGTACCTGCCCAACTTGTCTGCCTGCCACCGTGCGCAGCGCGCCCGTGAGCGTATACTCGGCCATGATAAAACTCCTGGGACGTATAACCCCCGATGCACGCTGCACTCGGGGTTGGATGTTCTTTAGCAACTCCAACGGAACGGGTCAATTCTAATGATGAGGGGCCGTTCCGTCAATCGTCAATGGCGCACATCTCGTACACCCGTTACAATCTCAATCAAATTCTGATTTAATAGATTGCTACGCTCTGGAATATAAACTTATGCACCGTATTGTCAGCAAAATTGATCCGCGCAGCAGCGATTATCGCACCACCTATGAGCACAATCAGCGCCTGATACAGGTGCTCACCATGCGGCAGACGGCGGTGCGTGAGGCCAGCGCCAAAAATAATCAGCGCATGATCGAACGCGGCAAGCTGCCCGCCCGTGAGCGGGTTGAGCTTCTGCTCGATCCCAATACGGCCTTCCTCGAACTCTCGACGCTGGCGGCCTACGAGATGTATGACAATGAAACACCGGGCGCAGGCATCATCACAGGCATTGGCACAGTGGGCGGCGGCGAATGCCTCATCAGCGCCAATAATCCCGCCATCAAAGCCGGCACGACCTACCCGATGTCGCTGGAAAAATCACTGCGTGCTCAGGAGATTGCCCGCGTCAACGGCCTCCCGACGATCTATCTGGTGGAATCGGGCGGCGCAAATCTGCCCCACCAGAGCGAAATTTTCGTCAGGGGCGGGCGCGGCTTCGCCAATCAAGCGCAGATGAGCGCCCTCGGCCTGCCGCAAATTTCGCTCGTGTTTGGCAACAGTACAGCGGGCGGCGCTTATATCCCCGGCCTCAGTGATTACACCGTCTTCGTGCGAAAACAGGCGATGGCCTTCCTGGGCGGGCCGCCGCTGGTGAAGATGGCAACGGGCGAAGACATTGACGAAGAAGCGCTCGGCGGCACAGATATGCACGCCAGCATCTCCGGTCTGGTCGATTTTGTGGCCGAGAATGACGCGGATGCCATTCGCATCGGGCGCGAGATTGTGCAACGGCTCAATTGGCACAAGACAATACGCAGCAACACGCGCACGCCGGAGCCGCCCACCTATGATCCTGATGAACTCCTGGGCCTTGTGCCGATGGATACCGTTCGTAAGCCGCTGGATATGCGCGAAGTCATTGCCCGCCTCGTCGATGGCTCCAACATGCTCGAATTTAAGCCGGATTATGGCAGCAGCCTCGTCTGCGGCTGGGCCTATCTGGGCGGCTTTCCGGTGGGCCTCATCGCCAATAACGGTGTGCTCTTCAGCGAGAGTGCGAATAAGGCAGCGCAGTTCATCCAACTGTGCAATCACAGCCGCACGCCGCTTATCTATCTGCAAAATATCACGGGCTTCATGGTGGGCAGCAAGGCCGAGCACGGCGGCATCATCAAGGATGGCAGCAAAATGATCAATGCTGTCGCTAACAGCACTGTGCCACAGTTCAGTGTGCTTGTGGGCGGAGCCTATGGTGCGGGTTACTATGCCATGTGTGGGCGGCCCTATGACCCACGCTTGATTTTTGCATGGCCCACCAGCCGCACCGCTGTCATGGGCGCGGATCAGGCGGCGGGCGTGCTCGGCATCATTCAAGAGGCGTCGATGCGGCGGGCAGGCACGGAACCCGATCAAGAGCAAATCGGTATGATGAAGGCGATGGTGCGCCAGAGCTTCGAGAAGGAATCAGACCCCTATTTTGGCACGGCCCGCCTGTGGGATGATGGCCTGCTCGATCCCCGCGACACGCGACAGGCCCTCATCACGGGCTTGAGCATGTCCTATAATCGAGATTGGGTCAGTCCGGGTGCGCCGCGTTACGGCAACTTCCGCATGTAAGGAATCAAAATGGAACTGACATCTTCATCGGCTGAGACGCCCGCGCAGATTCTGGCGCGGAATGCGTTTGGCTTTGCAATTCTGGCGCTTGTGCCGATGGCGCTAACGTGGGCGGCCTTCTTCTTCTCCCCGGTCTCACCCGACCCGACCTATGCCCGTTTGCGAACAGGCATCATCCTGGGCTGCGGCGGCCTCGTGCTGGCCTGGGTCGGCCTGTGCATTCTGATCTTCCGCACGCCGCCCGAACGTCTGCCCGTCACACGCCTGAGCCGCCTGCTCACCTCGCGGACGCTGATGATCGGGCTGGCGCTGCTTGTGCTGTATCTCAATCTGATCGCAGCCCAGGCGCTGTACAGCGTAGCCCCGGCCTTCATCGCGCCTGCTCGCTTTCTGCTGGTGTGTCTGTCGATCATCTTTTTCGCGTTCGTCGGCGTGGTCAATACGGCAGCGCTGCGGGCTTGGTGGACGCGCACGCGCAATACATGGGGCGCGGTGGGATTCGTCACAAGCGGGCTGCTGCTGATCAGCAGTCTGGCGTTTGCCAATCATCTGCTGCTGCAAGCCACCCATCTGGATGATCGCATTCGCGGCGGGCTGGATTACCGCGATTTCGCCTTCCATGACGATGGCACGCCTGTCAATGCCGCGCAGTATCGCAGCGAACTGGCACAGCTTCGCGTGCGCTGGCTGCCCTACAGCTACTGGACAGTCGGCGCATTTCAGGGGGATGATATCAATGTCTCAGCGGAGGGACTGCGCCGCACCACCAGCGCCGCCTCTGCCGACGCGCCGACAGTGGCTTTCTTCGGCGGCAGCACGCTGTGGGGCGAAGGCGCACGCGATGCCTACACGATTCCGAGCGTGCTGGCAGCACATCTGCCCGGCATGAACGTGGTGAATTATGGGCAAACGGGTTATGTCAGCACGCAAGATATGATCCTGTTTCAGATGCAGTTGGCGCAAAATCACGTCCCACAGGTTGCTGTCTTCTATGGCGGCTTCAATGATCTGCTCTCAGCCACGCGCCAGGACGTGACAGGTGTGTCATTGCAAGAGGAGCAGCGCATCAGCGACGTGGAGGGCGGACGTTTGCTGCGGACGGGCCTGCCGCTGCTGCGCCCGCTGAATGCCAAACTCGATCCCGCGCAGCTATCGCTCGTCGCCACCGACAACGCCGCACCGCAGACGATTGTTGAGCGCTGGCTGGCAAATCAGCGCATGATCCGCGCCCTGGCCGCTGAATATAACGTGCGCGTGCTGTTCGTGTGGCAGCCCTTCCTCAATTTCAAGCACCCGCTCACCGCCTCGGAGCAGCAGGTGCTGGCCGGAATGCAGACAGGCTACGCGGGCCTGAGCGAAAATATCATCGCAGCCGATCAAATTTTGCGTGAGCGTGCAAAAACCGAGAAATGGGACGATGTGGTGATTCTATCGGATCTGTTCAAGGACGAATCGCGCACCACCTTTCTCGATGTCATCCACATCACCGAAGAAGGCAATATCGCTGTGGCAAACGCCATCCAGCCTGCCCTGGACGCACTTTTGCAGAAAAAGTAGATAAACCCCTCACCTCCCGGCCTCCTCTCCCAAAAGGGGCGAGGAGGTGCAAGATAGGGTGATTGCATCTAATCGTAATTTAGTAAAATTAAAATGTCCAGGAAGGTTCTTGTAGGGGCATGGCGTGCCATGCCCCCAAATTTGAGGTAAAACAAAACGTTTGAGCCGATTGTTCAGATGTCCTGATGTCCAAAAACGCTAGAAACACGCACAGCAAAAATGCGGTTTTGGCGTATAATTGGGTCTGGATACATCCCTTTAAAAGCGTTTCCTATGTCACCACCAATGCCTGTGTTAAGGCAGCACATTTCTTTTTGCATTTTAGAACACTCGTGCTATGATTAATGAGGCAGACGTACACTCAATTTATGTTCAAAGGATATCTGGCCGATGGCTAAAATTACACCGCAGACATTCTCCAAGCCGACCCCCAAGCCTGCGGCCAAAATTCCGCACTCCTCACCCTTAAAATCGCCCGCCAAGCCTGCGGCCAAGAGCACCAAGACAACCACGAAAGCGGCCCCCAAATCTGCGGCGAAAAGCCAGACTGCCGGAAAGACAACGCCCAAGCCCGCCGCTAAAAAAACACCTGCAAAGCCTGCTGCCAAAAGCACATCAGCCAAAACGACACTGAAACCAGCAGCCAAAAAAGCCGCGCCCAGATCGACAAAGCCGGGGAGCAAGACCTCAAAATTATCGAAATCGCCGAAAAAAGGCACACGGGGTCGCAAGACAGTCGGCCTTCGCACTCGTATCAAGGAAAAGCTGGCAAAAAACGATTGGTTGGCGTGGTTGTTCGGGCTGCGGTGATGCTTGTATGACCACGACGCAGTGGGCCGCTGCCCTGTCGTATTTCAATTTGAGGTGGGATTATCGTAGGGGCGACCCATGGGTCGCCCCTACAAAAACGCTGTGAACCGTTATGATCCTAGCGTAGAATGCAAAAATTGTGACCATGCTATCATGGACACTGACCATCGTGCTGCAATCCCACAAATAATGTTATCTTATGGCATTCAAGCACCCTTATTTCAGGAGATCCAAAAATGACTCTTTCTGCCCTCTCATCCACCTCAGCCAGCCCCTTCACCGCTGAGCACGAGATGTTCCGCAAGACCGTGCGCGATTTTGTCGAGCGCGAGATCAATCCCCACGCTGACGAATGGGAACACGCCGGAATCGCGCCGTTGCACGACCTCTTCCGCAAGATGGGCAGGATTGGCCTGCTCGGTCTGGATTACCCCGAAGAATACGGCGGGGCGAATGCCGATATCTGGTTCAGCGTCGTGCTGTATGAGGAATTGGGGCGCTGTCACACGGGCGGCGTGGCGATGGCGATTGGCGTGCAGGCGGGTATGTCAACGCCTGCGCTGGCAAAATATGGCTCCCATGAATTGAAGCAAACCTATCTCACCCCGGCCATCACGGGCGAAGCGGTCACGTCTGTCGCCGTCACCGAACCGGATGCAGGCTCCGACGTGGCCCGTATCAAAACCAAAGCCGTGCGCGAGGGCGATCACTACATCATCAACGGCAGCAAGATGTATATCACCAATGGCACACAGGCCGATTGGATCTGCCTTCTCGCCCGCACCGCCGACAGCAATGACTATAAAGGCATGTCGCTCATCATCGTGCCGACGAATACGCCCGGCTTCATCGTGAGCAAGAGCCTGCAAAAATTGGGCAACTGGTCGAGCGATACGGCGGTGCTGACGTTTGAGGATATGCGCGTGCCAGTTGAAAATCGCATTGGCGAGGAAGGCAAAGGCTTCTATTACCAGATGGAACAGTTCCAGATGGAGCGCCTCGTCGGGGCGGTGAGCGCGGTGGCCGGGGCGGAGCAAGCTTTGCGCGATACCATCGCCTATACACGGGAGCGTCAGGCGTTCGGCAAGCCGCTCCTCAGCAATCAGTGGATTCAGTTCAAATTGGGCGAACTGCTCACGGAAATTGAGGCTGCCCGCCATTTGAATTATCACTGCGCCGCGCTGATGGCCTCACAGCCCACCTCGCCCGAAACGACGCGCATTGCCTCGATGTGCAAGCTCAAGGCCGGGCGTCTGGGGCGGCAGGTGGCCGATACCTGCATCCAGTTTTATGGCGGTATGGGCTATATGGAGGAGACGCGCATTTCGCGCTTCTTCCGCGATTCGCGCCTCACGAGCATCGGCGGTGGCGCTGATGAGATCATGCTGCAAATTATCGCCAAATTAGAAGGTATGGAACGTTAAGGCGTTTTGTGTTCTTGTCTAAAAGTTTGTTGTTGGAAATCGGATTCTGTGATGACCTATCGTATCGGTTCTGCCCAGGGCTTTTATGGCGACAATGTTTTGAGCGCTCTGCCGATGATTCGCGGCGGACATGTGGATGTGGTGTGCTTTGAAGCGCTGGCTGAACTCACGCTCGCCATCCTACAAAAAGACCGCCTCAAAGACCCCTCACGCGGCTATACGTTTGATCTGAGTATCATCGCCAGCAAGATTCTCCCCGAAGCCTTCGCCCGCAAGATTCCACTCATCTGCAACGGCGGCGGCCTCAATCCCCAGGGGGCAGCGCAGATGGTACGCGACACCGCCGCCAAACTCGGCTTGAGTAGAGTCAAGATCGCCGCTGTCACGGGCGATGACATGATGGGCCGTTTAGAAGAATTGACGGAAAAAGGCGAACGCCTCGCCCATCTTGAGACAGGCATCCCCCTCAATCTCGCTGATTACCCGATTGCCAATGCGAATGTGTATCTGGGGGCCGCGCCGATTGTGGAGGCGCTGCAACAGGGAGCCGATATCATCATCACGGGCCGTGTTGCCGATCCATGCCTGTATCTCGCGCCGCTGATCGCGCATTATGGCTGGGCGTGGACGGATTGGGATCGTCTGGCGGCGGGCATTGTGGCGGGTCATCTGCTGGAATGTACGGCGCAGGTCGTGGGTGGCAACAGCCTGGGAGTCATCGATTCGATTGAGGCGCGTGGATTGGCCCGTCTGGGCTACCCGATTGCCCATGTGGAAGAAGATGGCTCGTTCATCCTGACGAAGACGCCGGATTTACCGGGGGTGGTCAATGCCGCCACCGTCAAAGAGCAGCTTCTCTACGAGATTCACGATCCGTCTGCCTATCTCACGCCCGATGTGGTAGCTGATCTGACCACGCTGCGCCTGGAAGACCTGGGCGAAGATCGCGTGCGAATCAGCGGCGTGACAGGCCATCCGCGCCCCGACACGCTCAAGCTGACGCTGGGACGGCTGGAGGGGTTCATGCGCGAGTTGATCTTCACCATCGGCTATCCTGAAGCGTGGAAAAAGGTCGAGCAGTTGAAAGAGATGATCGCTGAGACGTGGGATAATCTGCCCATCACCCGCGTGGAGTACAGCTATCTGGGCCTGAACAGCCTGTACGGGTCGCTGGCCCCCCTGCCTGATGATCCGCTGGAAGTGGTGGTGCGCGTGATGTTTACCGCCGCCGACGAAGCCACGCTCAAAACAGCGGTGCGCCTGATGATGAACAACGGCCTCAGCGGGCCAGCGGGCATGAGCATCTCCGGTTCGACCATCAGCGGCGATCCGCGCATCATCCTGGGCCTGTTCCCTACCCTGATTGCGCACGAACATGTGACGCCGCACATTGACTATCTGACGGTGTAGCACCGATTATGAGGGATAATGAATGTCCTGTAGGGACATGTCCAGCCATGTCCAGCCATGTCCAGCCATGTCCAGCCACGTCCAGCCATGTCCAGCCATGTCCATAGGTTCGGACATGACATGTCATGTCCCTACAAACTGCCATTGCTGCCCTCTTTGTATGCGGCCTTATCGACATCTGGGCCATGCGCTATGACTCCTGCAAGAAAAAGCGCAAACCTCACCCACAGGACATGTATGACTCGACGACTCTATGATATCGCCTATGGGCGCACAGGCGATAAAGGCGATATTGCCAATATCAGCGTGATTGCCCGCACCTCCGCCGATTACGCTGATCTGAAAGCCCGACTGACCGCCGAACGGGTCAAAGCCTACCTGGGCGATCTGGTACAGGGGCGCGTCGTGCGCTATGAATTGGACAATCTCGAAGCGCTCAATTTCGTGTGCTATAGCGCTCTGGATGGTGGCGGCACACGGTCACTGCGAATCGATCCCCTGGGGAAATCGCTGGCGGGGGCGCTGCTGTACATAGAATGGGAGACTGCCGATGTCTGATTTGAACGCACCTTTGGCGGGCTGCGGACTGCGTGGACGGCTTATTACTCACCTTACGCCCCCCATAAAATGATGCTGAGAGCGCTGGAATGAGCGTCAAACCCTTCCTCCCAGCCCCTCCGCCCTGTTAGAGAGGGTGAGCACAACGCTTGAAGTCCCTCTCCACAACGTGGGGAGGGATTTAGGGTGGGGTAAAATCGGAAACTGCGTAAGGTGAGTTATTATTCAACAAACGCTGACCTCAGATGAGGTTCA
>Ga0105044_10009996_pt1 | contig 12968 bp, 8 predicted proteins | sample MAT01_FD_78092 | JGI IMG/M metagenome (GOLD analysis project Ga0105044, IMG submission 78092) | Freshwater microbial communities from Lake Fryxell liftoff mats and glacier meltwater in Antarctica - MAT-01 | ecosystem: Environmental > Aquatic > Freshwater > Ice > Liftoff microbial mat | place...
GATGTTTTTACAGAAGAACTTTTGAAATCAACCTATAGCGGAAAATTAACGGTGTTGAGTCAAGTAGGTGACCAATTGAGAGAAAGAAATTTCCCTGTGAGAGAGGCATAAAATGAAAAACATTCGTGAATTTTTATTTTTAACAGAACCCAATATCATTTTGGTGGTATTGGGAACTTTAATTTTATGTGGAATGGCAGCATTGGTTGGCTGTTTTACATTTTTACGAAAACGCGCTTTAGTTGGCGATGCCATTTCACACAGCGTGCTTCCAGGTGTTTGTTTAGCCTTTATTCTTACGGGTGAAAAAAATCCCTTGTACTTTTTAATTGGCGCAATTGCTACTGGTTTAGCAAGTTTGGTAATTATGGAATGGCTTGGAAGAAACAATAAAACCAGACCCGACACTGCTATTGCGTTATTGCTCTCGGTATTTTTTGGATTAGGCATCGTTTTACTTACTTCCATTCAACACAGTGGAAATGCAGGTCAGGCAGGTCTCGATAAATTTCTTTTTGGAAAAGCAGCCTCTATCACCCAAGATGATGTTCTGCTTTTTGCACTATCTGCAGTATTTATTGTTGGTGGAATCCTCGTTTTATTAAGAGGTTTTTATGTTTTATCTTTTGATGAAAATTACGCCCAATCAATAGGATTTCCAGTAAAAAAACTAAGATTCGCATTGGCATTTATTACCGTTTGGTCAGTTGCAATCGGTATTCAAGCAGTTGGTGTGGTGTTAATGGCTGCATTGCTTATTACGCCTGCGCTTGCTGCACGTATGTGGACAGATTCTATTCGACACATGCTTTTAATTGCTGTATTTATAGGTTTACTCTCAGGATATACTGGAGCTTTTATTTCCTACACTGCTCCTGCAATGCCAACAGGTCCGTGGATTGTTGTAATGGCAACATTAATGGCTGTGTTTTCTATGATATTTGCGCCCAAAAGAGGCTATTTAACCCGGTGGAGAGAGGCGCGCAAGAATAAGCGCATTACCCTTGAAGAAAATATTCTTAAATTGTTTTATGCTTTAGGAGAAAAAACAGGCAATCCTAATGGTGCAATCATTAAAGAAGATTTAAACAATGCGCGTTCCTTTGAACCAGCCCAGCTTACAATTGGCTTGCGTATCTTACAGAAAAAAGGATTTGTAAAAGACTTCCTACAAACTTGGCAGCTCACTCCAGAAGGTTTAGTAGCAGCGCAACGGGTGGTGAGGTTGCATCGTTTGTGGGAATTATACCTGCAAAAATATTTACACCTCAATCCTGATCATGTCCACGACGACGCAGAAGCAATGGAGCACGTAATTACTCCTGAAATTGAAATGCAATTAGATGCACTTTTGGGAAATCCGCTTACCGATCCTCACAACACCAAAATTCCGCCAGCAATATGACGCTCAACGATTTTTGGATAATACTTACCGCCAGTTTGGTGGCTTTGTGCTGTGCCATACCAGGTTGTTTTTTGGTATTAAGAAAAATGGCAATGTTTGGGGATGCAATTTCTCATGCAGTGCTTCCTGGTTTGGTCGTTGCTTATCTCATTAGCGGTTCTAGAGCAAGCAGCGTTTTACTTTTCGGTGCTGCATTAACAGGTTTATTGGTAACTTTTATTATTGAGTTTATACAAAAGAAAATGCGGGTCCAAAACGATGCTGCAATAGGTATTACTTACACCTTTTTGTTTGCAGTTGGAGTGATTTTAATTTCACTTTTTGCAGGACAAACAGATTTAGACCAGGAATGTGTGTTGTATGGAGAAATTGCATTTGTTCCATTTGATACTATAACTCTTGACTCAGGTTTGGTGTTAGGTCCAAGACAAGTGTGGATTGCTGGAGGAATGTTAGTGACTTTATTAGTAATTCTAAGAATCGGTTACAGAGGTTTGTACCTTACTACTTTTGATGCCGGTTATGCATCTACTTTAGGTGTTTCTGTTGCACTTTGGCATTATGTGTTAATGGGAATGGTTTCTTTAGCAACCGTGGTTTCTTTTGAATCTGTTGGGGCAATTATGGTAATTGCATTTTTAGTTGGACCTGCCGCTACTGCTGCACTTTTTGCCAAACGCTTACCTGTAATGATTGGGATTGCTGCCTTCATTGGAGTTTTATCAAGTATTACAGGTTATTTTTTAGCCATTGTTTTAAATGCATCTGTATCAGGAAGTATTGCGGTAATGATAGGAGTAATTTTCGCATTTGCATTACTTTTAAAACGTTTCATTCCTTCTTAGAATTTTGCTAATTTTACGGCAAAATAAACTACCAGATGCTTCGAATTTTTGCTGTTGTTACAGCATTTTTATTTGCAATAACTGCAAACACTCAAGAAAACTATAACCTTACTGTTGTTGGTCACCTCACATACCCAGGCAAAACCCTTGCTAATATTGGTGGTTATGTAGATAGTTTAGGAAATGAATACGCTCTCGTTGGAACAAGTACAGGCTTATCTATTGTTGATGTTACCGACCCAACCACACCAACAGAACGATTTGCTGTTGCTTCAGTAAACAATTTCTGGAGAGAAGTTAAAACCTGGAAAGGATTTGCATTTGTTACCACAGAAGGAGACAACGCAGGCCTTACTATTGTTGACTTAAGAAGTTTACCAGATACCATTTACTCACGTGTGTACAAAGGTGATGGAAATATCTTTAATCAATTACAAACCATTCACGCCTTGCATATTGATAACGAATATTGCTATTTGTATGGATCTAACATTGGAGTTGGTGGAATTATCATTTTAGATGTAACAGACCCTTGGAATCCAGTTTACCAAGGCGCTTTTGACGAAACATACGTGCACGATGGTTTTGTTGCCAACGATACCGTTTGGGCCGCTCATATTTTCGATGGTTACTTTTCAGCAATTGATGTGACTGATAAAACCAATCCTATTCAAATAGTACAACAAGAAACACCAGGGAATTTTACGCATAACTCTTGGCTTACCGACGACCATTCAACCTTACTTACAACCGATGAAAATACAGGTTCTTTCTTAACCTCCTACGATATTAGAAACGTAAATAACATTACAGAATTAGACCGTTACCAAACCGCGCCTGGTTCAGGAACTATAGGACACAATACACATGTTTTGAATGATTTTGCTATAACTTCTTGGTATACGGAAGGAGTTGTAATTGTTGATGCAGATAGGCCTGATAATCTTATACCTGTTGCAAAAAACGATTTCACAACTTTTGAAGGTGACGGTTTTAATGGATGTTGGGGCGTATATCCTTTTTTACCCAGCGGGAATTTAGTAGCTTCTGATATTGAGAATGGGCTTTATATTCTTACACCAATTTACAAAAGAGCCTGTTACTTAGAAGGAATTGTAAGAGATAGCAGTTGTGGAGATCCATTGCAAGACGTTTTAGTTACCATTGTTAGTCAAGACGAAGCAACTACTACCACCAATCTGCAAGGAGTATTTAAAACAGGTACGGTAAATGCTGGATTGTACACAATAACATTCGAAAAAGCTGGCTATCAAACTACTACATTAACCAATGTAGATTTACAGAATGGGGTACTTACTTATTTTGAAATTAATTTGTATAGCGATGTAATTGTTGGTATAACTGGGAATATTACAAACAATAACGGAAATCCAATAGAAGATGCATTGATTGATATTTCTGATCCTGCTAATAGTTATCTTTTAAATTCAGACGCAGCTGGTGTTTACGGAAAATGCGATTTGCTGCCCAATACCTACCAAGTGTCTTTCGGAAAATGGGGAAATGTAACATCTTGCATTCCAGCCATTAATATTAGTGGAGCAAATACCAATTTAGATGCGCAACTTCCTACAGGGTATTACGATGATTTTCAATTTAACTTCGGATGGACATCAGTAGGAACCGCTTCTTCAGGTCTTTGGGAGAGAGAAGCTCCCTCAGGAACCAATCTTAACGGCATCTTATCAGCTCCAGGAGTTGACGTAACCGGAGATTGTAACGGAATTGCTTATGTGACAGGAAATACCATTAATACTGCCGCAGGAGATGATGACGTTGATAATGGCGATGTGGTATTAACTTCACCTATCATGGATTTAACAAATGCTGGAGACCCTTATATCCATCTATATCGTTGGTTTTTTAATGGAGGAGGAGCAGGAAACACACCGCCACCCGCTAATGACGTTTTAAAACTTCAATTGCTTAAAAATGGAATTACTCTTACTGCTAAGACTATTACAATTGCAGATGTGATGTCGGCATGGGTTCCTGAAATAATTAGAGTGCGCGATTATTTTCCAGATTTAGGTTTGATACAGTTTGTTGTAAGCACCGAAGACGCCGCTCCTGGTAACATATTAGAGGCAGGAATTGACCAATTTCAGGTGGTAGATTCTGGAATTATCAATAGCAATGGTTTTTCCTTGGAGCAAAATTTTATCATCTTTCCTAATCCATCTCAAAGTAGCGCATTGTTGCAATTTACTTCTGATAAACACTCCTTTTCTTTTATTGAAGTTTACGATTTAAGCGGAAGGTTAGTAGAAAAAAACAGCATTCTGAATAAGCAAAATTGCGAATTCGGTGCACCACTTAGTTCAGGGGCTTATCTCATAAAAGTTGTTGGAAACGGGATGCAATCAAAAGTGAAAAAATGGATAAAGAATTAGGGAGGGAGCTTTAGTAAATCAAGTCATGAATGTAATTTTGAAAAACGTACTTTTGAAATATATAACTTTATGAATTTAACCTTATGGTGAAATGAAAATTTAAATTAAAAACCTTTAGATTCTTGTTATTGCTCAAAATAAGGGTAATGATTTTTATATTTAAACACCTTCAAGTTGAATGAGAATTTTAGTAAAGTAAAACAAACAACTTTAAATTTCATTAGATTTAATAGTGGAATTTATTTTATTTCTGTTCAATCAGGCAAATCAATCTTTACCCAAAAACTAATAAAGCAATAAAGCAATCAAAACAATTGACTTCATAAAAAAATAATCAAAATGAAAAAAATAATTTCACTTTTCGGAATCGTAGTTCTCTTGTGCAGCGCAATTTCTAACTCAAAAGCTCAGTGTTCTGCTGGACTTTCAGAAGTTATCATTTCCGTGCAAACGGATGATTATGGTTATGAGGGTTATTGGGAATTAGTGCCCGCTGGAAACGCTTGTGGTTCAGGCACAATTCAATCGGGTGGTAATCTTACACAAATAGGTTGCTTAGGCGGTGGCTCACCTTACACCGCGGATACTGGTAACGGTTATGCTAACAATACTACTATAAACACAACACCTAGTTGTTACGCCACAGGAAATGTTTACGACATTAAATATATTGATGATTATGGCGATGGAGGTTTTGTTTTCACTGTAAAAATAAATGGCTTTCCTATCTATTCATTTACCGGTAGTGGAGGTGACCATACTTTTACTTTCATTAATAAGCCACCACCGTCTTATGATTTAAGTGTAACTAAAATTGAAATGCCTTTGTATGGGTCGCAAGGCAATAAAACAATTGCAGGATCAATATTTAATTATGGGATAACAACTATTTCATCATTTGATTTGAATTATTCAATCAATAACGGTGCAGCAGTCACACAAAATATTTCAGGTGTTAGTATTCCAGCTTACACTTCTTACCAATTTGCACATCCTACTTTATGGAACGTAAGTGAAAATGGAACTTTTAATATCGATGTGTGGGCTACGAATTTAAACGGAAGTAATCCAGACACCAATTTAACCAACGACCATGGAGTTTTTACCCTAATTATTGGTGACCCAATTCCAAATATTATTGATGATTACACGCATGCTGATTTTACTTTCACCACTATTGCAAATTCTTCTGACGGAATACTTGAACCACGTGACTTAGATTTTCATCCTATTTTAAATAGAAATGAATTATGGATAGTATTAAAAAGTACAGAAGAAAGTGGTGGCAAGACTGCAAAGATTTCAAATGCGGGACAAACAGGACAAAGCGTTTTAGTGCAACAAGATGGTAATGCTTGGCATTTCATGAGTTTACCAACAGGAATTGCTTTTAGCGATAATGGAAATTTTAGCACTTCTCCGGGAGTGTTAGATGCAAACCATGGTGATGGACATTTTACAGGTCCTACGTTGTGGAGTAGCGACCCTGCAATTTATGCAATGCCAAGTGGAGGAAATGGAAGTCATTTAGACATGCTTCACCAATGTCCTTACGCTATGGGCGTTACATGGGAAAAAGACAATGCCTTTTGGGTTTTCGATGGTTTTAATGGTGATTTAATGCGTTGCGATTTTGTAGATGACCACGGTCCTGGAAATCATGATCATTCGGACGGAAGAGTTCGTTCATATGAAGATATTCCTGTTGGTTTTGCAGATTTAGACGTGCCTTGCCACATGGCTTTTGATGATAACAAACAGTGGCTTTATATCGTGAATGGTTCTGATAATAAAATTTATAGGATGGATATTACAACTGGAAGCGAAACAGGAAGTTTCATTCCTTATTTAGAAACATTAGCAGAACATAGCATTTACACTGGAACTACGAACGAAGTTTATATTTCAACTGGACTTACGCAACCCTGTGGCATTGATATTATTGGAAATAGATTGGTTGTAAGTGATTTTACTACAGGCGAAATTGTAATTTATGATTGTTCAGGACCAACGGCAATTGAATTAGTTAGAATTGCAACAGGAACAACTGGCGTACAAGGGGTAAAAATTGGACCCGATGGAAAAATTTGGTATGTGAATAAAAGCACCAATGAAGTGAAAAGAATTGATTACAACCTTTGGACAGTAGGTGTAAATGAAGCAACAAAAAGTTTCTCCAACATCACCGCCTATCCAAACCCATCAGCAGACCAATGGAACATTAGTGGAAACTCACAAAACAAAATTACTAATACAGCGCTTTACAACATGCTCGGAGAGTATATTGAAAATGCAGTAGCAATTCAAAACGGGAATTCATTTTCGCTTCACATCAACAATCAAAACTTAGCATCAGGTTCGTATTTTTTAAAATTGATCAATACCAATTCAACACAAACCATTCGTTTAGTAAAGCAATAATTACTTGAAACTCTACATCAAAAATATGGTTTGCAACCGTTGCATTATGGTTGTAAAAAGCGAATTGGAAAAATTTGGCCTTCAGCCCTTGAATATTATTTTGGGTGAGGTATCATTAAACAAAGAAATAACAGATGTAGAGAAAGAAATAATTAACCAACATTTTAGAACTATTGGGTTTGAAATTATTGATGATAAAAAAAGCCGTCTTATAGAACACATCAAATCTTCCATTATTGAAATTGTACACCAACAAAATAGTGAATTAAAATCTAATCTTTCTGACTATTTAAGTAGTAAACTTAACCACGATTACACCTATCTTTCTAATCAGTTTTCAGAATTAGAGGGCGTTACCATTGAAAAATATTTTATCGCCCAAAAAATTGAAAAGGTAAAGGAATTATTGGTTTATGATGAGTTATCGTTAAGCGAAATAGCAAACCAAATGAATTATTCAAGTGTTGCCTATTTGAGCAATCAATTTAAAAAAGTTACAGGACTTACTCCAACATTTTTCAAAAATATAAAAGCGAATAGACGTAAGCCAATAGATAGCGTAGACCTAATTACTAGCATCAGCAGAACAACTAGCATTTGAAGATTGAGAAAAAAGCATGTATTTTGCGTTAGGAATTTATAATCAGATACTGAAATAAACATGCTCACAATATATGACGCTCTAGATTTTATAGATTGTATTCCGGAAGCTGTTGGTCACACGAAGCCTTGGGTAATTCTTGCTAAGAAAAATAAAGATGTAAAAAAATTTGTTGTAAAGCTATATGGCGTTGAACAAGTTGAAAATAATTATCTTTGTAACGAGGTAATTTGTAATATTTTATCGAGAGAATTTGGGCTGAATTCTCCGCCCGCTGCACTTATTAATTTTTCGGAAGATTTTCAAATGAGTTTGACTCCTGAATTACAAGTTCAATTAATTAATTCAGATCCTAGATTGAAATTTGCCACCGAATTGATTGAAAATAACACATCATACATAAGTGGTCTTAGAAAATCTCAAATTTTAAAAAGAATCTCGATAGATACATTGTATGCTTTTGATAATATGATTAGAAATGCTGATCGAGGCCAAAAGAAAACTAACCTTTTGTTAACACCGCAAACAGCGTTTTTAATTGATCATGAGTTTGTCCTCAATAAACGCGAGATTTTGAACATCGATTTTAATAATTTTCATATTGATGATAAATTTACCAGATACCATATTTTTTATACTTTCCTTAAGAATTCCAGAAGAAAGACCAAAGCCGAATATTTTGGTGAGTTTTCAGAATATTTAAAATATACTAATTTTAACTACCTTAATCCATACTTCCAGCAACTTAATAATGAAGGAATTAGCTCTTGTCAAACTGAAATTTTAGCTTGGCTAAACCAAGTTAAACAAAATAGCGTTACTTTTGAAGGACTTCTAAAAGCCTCTCTGCAATGAAAAATTACTTCTCATACAGCATATTGCAGTATAAACATAGTGTTGCATTAGGCGAGATTCTAAATGTTGGTATTCTCTTTTATTTCTCTGATACAAATAAATTTGAATTTGTATCAAGTAATGGTCACAGAATTAAAGCCGTTTATCCTGATTTTGATTTGTCATTATTTAATTCGTATTTAAGAGCAATTACAGAGAAAGTAAAAAAAGGAATTGATTTATTTACAGAATCAACTTTCAAAATTGAATTTTCTAAATATATTCACCAACATATATTAGCTCAAGATGCTGCTGGTTTAATATTTTCAGAACCTAAAAATGTTAGAAATACTTTTGTCTCATCCAATGATCTTGTTGATGAATATTCAAAATTACTTTTGCCGGGAATCACTATTGATAAGTCCAGTGTCGTGCGACATAATGAAGTCTTTATTCTAAAAAAGTATACGTCATACATTTTTGAAACACACAAAGAACTTGAAGAACGTTTTGATAAAAATAGAATAATTCAATCAAGAAATCTTACTTTGAAATTTGAATTATCTTGGGAAAACAGGGAAGTTAGAAAGTTGATAAAACCATTAAGTTTCGATTTAACCACGCCGCAGGCCATTCAAGAGAAAGCATCGACTTATCTTGGATATTTAACGCAATTAGAAGAATTTGCACTAAGAAACAATTCAACTTTTGATTTTTTAATATCGAAACCTCAAAATTCGGATTTGAAGAAGGAATATGATAATGCAATTGATATATTAAATTACTCAAAGACACCAAAGAATTTGATTTTGGAGAATTCTTGGGACAAGTATTTTCAAGATACTGTTTCTGTTTTATTAGCTTCTTAATAGAATTAAAAATACGTTTGATTTTGTTAGAGCTAGACAATTAGGCATCCGCTAACAATGGCTTTACTGTAAGCGGGCATTCTTACACTTTGAGTTATTCTGGTGTTTTGTTACATTCGTGAAATCTAAGGCCTTGCGTTCACCAATTACGCTCATCTCAAAACCACGGAACGATAAAGTGTAAATGTTACAAATACAATCTACAATAAGGTAACAACAAAAGCATACTGCATTTCCACCTTTGCCCTGTTATAAAATAAATAGATATGGCAAATATTGGTAATGGTGATACAACTATCAAAAAGACATTCCCAGTTTTAGATATGACGTGTGCTTCATGTGCGGTAAGTGTAGAAAGTATGATAAAATCTCAAAAAGGAGTAGTAAGCGCTGCAGTAAATTTTGCTACTGCAACTGTAATGGTAGAATATGTTTCGGATGAAATTAATCCTGCAGATTTAAAAAAGGCGGTGCAAGCTATTGGTTATGATTTATTGGTTAATGAAGATAAAGATGCAGCCAATACTGTTGAAAGCCTACAACTTGAAAAATTTACACAGCTCAAAAGAAAGACCTATTGGGCACTTGCATTTTCTGCCCCATTGGTAGTTATTGGTATGTTCTTTATGAATATGCCGTATGCCAATGAAATCATGTGGTTACTCAGCACGCCCGTGGTTTTGTGGCTCGGCAGAGATTTTTTTATAAACGCATGGAAACAAGCCAAACATAAATCCACAAATATGGATACGCTGGTGGCTTTAAGTACTGGTGTTGCATATATTTTTAGCGTTTTCAGCACAGTTTTTCCAGATTTCTGGCACAAGAGAGAACTGCATGCGCACGTTTATTTTGAAGCAGCAGCAGTAGTAATCGCTTTTATTTTATTGGGAAAGCTATTGGAAGAAAAAGCAAAAGGCAATACCTCCACAGCAATAAAGAAACTGATAGGCTTGCAACCAAAATCAGTAACCATAATTCAAGAAAATGGAAATCAATTAGAAATTCCTATTGATAAGGTGCAAATTGGAAATGTAATTTTAGTAAAACCAGGAGAAAAAATTGCAGTAGATGGAACACTCATTAGCGGCAATTCTTATGTAGATGAAAGTATGCTTACCGGAGAACCTCTGCCCGTATTGAAAAAAGAAAGCGAGAAAGTATTCACTGGCACTATCAATCAAAAAGGTAGCTTTCAATTCAAGGCTGAAAAAATAGGAAGCGAAACGATGCTTGCCCAAATAATCAAAATGGTGCAAGATGCTCAAGGAAGTAAAGCTCCAGTTCAGAAATTAGTGGATAAAATTGCCGGAATATTTGTGCCAATAGTGATAATTATTGCCATCGCTTCATTTATTATTTGGAATATTTTTGGTGGGGAAAATGGCTTCACACAAGGCTTGCTTGCTTTGGTAACAGTGCTAATTATTGCTTGTCCTTGCGCCTTAGGATTGGCAACGCCCACTGCTATTATGGTTGGTGTGGGAAAAGGAGCCGAAATGGGTATTTTAATAAAAGATGCCGAAAGTTTAGAACAAGCAAAAAAAGTAAATGCGATTATTCTCGACAAAACAGGAACAATTACAGAAGGAAAACCAATAGTAACCAACGAATATTGGCTGGAAGATAATGTGCAACAAAAAGAGATTTTAATCAGCATAGAAAAACAATCAGAACATCCATTGGCAGATGCGGTAGTAAAACACTTAAATCTTAAAACAATAGTAGCAATTTCAAATTTTGAAAGTGTTACTGGTAAAGGTGCCAAAGCCACTTTTGAAGGAGAAACCTATTTCATTGGCAATAAAACTTTTGTAGAAAAAACAGGAATTCCCATTGACACTATTTTGCTAAACAATGCTGAACAATGGAGTAAAGATGCCAAAACTGTTATTTGGTTTTCCAACAGTAAAAAGGCATTAGCAATTTTAGCCATTGCCGACCAAATAAAACCGACTTCCAAAAACGCTATTACTGAACTTCTACAAAACGGTATTGATGTATTTATGCTTACTGGCGATAATGAAGCTACAGCAAAAGCGATATCAAAAACAGTTGGTATCACACATTATAAAGCAGGTGTATTGCCCGAACAGAAAGCAGCATTCGTAAAGCAACTTCAATCAGATGGAAAAGTAGTTGCAATGGTTGGCGATGGAATCAACGACAGCACGGCACTAGCGCAAGCAGACGTAAGTATTGCAATGGGAAAAGGCAGCGACATCGCCATTGATGTTGCAAAAATGACCATCATTTCATCAGACTTGAATAAAATACCTGAAGCCATTAAACTTTCAAAAATGACGGTTGCCACGATAAAGCAAAATCTTTTTTGGGCATTTATCTACAACTTAATCGGAATTCCAATTGCAGCCGGTATACTTTATCCTATTAATGGATTTTTGTTGAACCCAATGATTGCTGGTGCTGCTATGGCCTTGAGCAGTGTAAGCGTTGTGAGTAATAGCCTGCTTTTAAAGTGGAAGAAGTAGAATGAACGAATATTAATTAAAAAGGACTCGAATACCTTGTGTCGTTTACTAAATTTTGATCTGTTAATGTTTTCAAAAAAGCTACCAATGCTAACTTATCGTTGGCGCTTAATTGTAAACCACCGTTGGGTAATTGCTGTTGAAAAGAACCATCAAGTGTTGAGGAATTTGTAACCAAATTATAATGCTCCACTACTTCTTCAAGTGTTCGAAAGCGGCCATCATGCATATATGGGTGGGTTAGTTCGATATTCCTCAAAGAAGTTACTTTAAACTTTGCTTTATCTGCAACATTATTGGTTACATTTTGCCTTCCTAAATCTGTCATACTTGCATCGTCATCCAAACCATTGTTCATGTATTTGTCATTTTCAAAATTGGAGCCTCCATGGCAATGCTGGCAGTCAGCGCCGGAAGCATCGGGAAATGCAGGATTGTATTCTGTAAAAAATAAAAAACGACCACGTTCCTCATCAGCCGTGAGTGTTGCTGTACCCGCCAAATAATCATCAAATTTTGAGCGATTAGAAACAATAGAATTCATAAACTGCTCCATTGCTTTTGCTATTTTTTCGGCAGAAATTTTCTCAGAGCCAAACACCTTTTTAAATTGGGTTCTGTAAATTTGGCTTGCTTGCAGCTTCACAATTACATTTGGTAAAGTTTCGTGCATTTCTAATTCATCTTCAATAGGCATCAACGATTGTTCACGCAGCAATTCCGCTCTTCCATCCCAGAAAAAACCTTTTGAATTCCATGCCATATTAACAACGCTCATAGCATGTCGTCCTCCTTGTAATCCCAGCACGCCAATCGAAAATTGGCTCGTATCAGAAAAAGCTGTCTTTTGATTATGGCAACTTGCACAAGACATTTGATTGTTACTAGAAAGCATATTTTCGTAGAATAACATTCTGCCCAATTTAACACCTTGCTCTGTTAAAGGATTATCGCCCGCTATTTCAGGAGGAGGAAATGTTCCATATTCTAAAACGTATGGATTATTAATTTCTACTTCTTCTATAACCTCTTTTAAATCTTTTTTACAGGATTCGGTGATCAAAATTAAATTGATAGCAACCATAAA
>Ga0105044_10009997_pt1 | contig 12968 bp, 12 predicted proteins | sample MAT01_FD_78092 | JGI IMG/M metagenome (GOLD analysis project Ga0105044, IMG submission 78092) | Freshwater microbial communities from Lake Fryxell liftoff mats and glacier meltwater in Antarctica - MAT-01 | ecosystem: Environmental > Aquatic > Freshwater > Ice > Liftoff microbial mat | place...
CAGGCTCGTTAATTGGTAGGATTCTACGGTTAAAAGGTTTGAGTATTGCCGAAAGGACGCAACACTTAAAGGTCAGTCGCTGAATTAAGAATCTCAGTGGTTTTAACCCGCTTGAGTGTCAAACAGTAGAGTAAGAGCAGCGAGTTCGATCGCCCTTTTTGCTTTTGTGCGTTTAGTCAGTAAAAATACGATCGCCCTGGATCTTAACACACAGTACAACTACTTAAGCTTGAACTATGGGAAAAAAATCTAAGGTCAAAAAATCCTGTTTGCTCTCCCAACGACTGCAACAAGCTCTCGATAGAGGCAGTAAAGTTTGGATGAAAACAAATAATAGCAGTTTCGGCGGCATCCCGATTAATTTGTCCGGGGAGTTTGCGGAAATTCTGGTAATAGTTCCTCCTAGCGAACACGGAGAAAACAACGATTCTTACGGACAAGTCACTTGGCTTATTCGACTTTCAGATATTATTGCAGTCGCTTATCCAACTGAATATTGGTCGAAAGATAGATTGGAAAGTTTGCTAAGACCGGATGTTGTTACTTCTGAAATAGGAGATTATCCTGGGTAAGGTGCTGATGGTACACTGACATTTAAAGATGCAATCACAAGTCCTAAAAAAAAAGAGTGAATTTTTATTAAACTAAAAATCCACTCTTTTTTAAACACTTTAATTATTTATTACAGGCTGAAAGCTGTACTTTACAACTGCCCCCTGGTAATTCGCTGCAAGCCGCGAGAGCTTGAGCTTCTGCTGCTTCTTTATCATCACCCCAACCCGCACCAGCTCCTCCTTTACCAACAACGATAGCTCCACAATTATTAGTATTTGATGTCAGCGGTTCGCAGTCATTCGCCCCTCCGCTTTGTTGATTGCAAGCGGATACTGCCGCATCTAGTGCTTCTTTTTCTGTAGCATGATCCCAACTAATACCAGTGGCATCAGAAGTGGCAGAATAAGCAGTAGCTCCATGACTATTCTGAGCTTGAGCTGTCTGAGCACATACCAGGATTGGAAGTGTCAAAACTGTCACTACAACACACTTAGAAAAGAGCTTTTGAAACATATTTACTTGCTACCTTTACAGAGATAAATTTGGGTGCTAAACCAATATTAAATTAGCATCTCGCTCAATGTCAAGATTTTTTATAATTTTTTTGGCATGGGATAGCTATAAGTAAAATTGTCATTATTTATTAGTAGGGTCGATTTTTTTAATTCTTCAATTCTTCAATCCAAAATCTAAAATCTAAAATCTAAAATCCTATGACTGATATCCGCAAAATTATCAACCAACTTGCTGCCCAAGAAGGAAAGCTACTCGATACCCAATTCCTCGCACCTTGCGTGGGAGGGGGAAGGGTGCGGACACGAATATATGGCATGATTTATACGTTTAAACCAAAGCCTCGCAATTTTGAAGGATGGGGTATTTTCCAGCCAGTCAATGAGAAAATTGCGGCGGTAGTTGACGAGCCAAATTTGCCACAACTAGCAGAGTATTTGCAACTGTTTGTGCCAATTCGTTTGCAATTAGCTCATGTGCTGCAAGGGCAAAGTTGGCTGGCCTATCCTGTTAACGAATCTGATGTAAAACAGCGCATTGGCTTTGCTAAACCCGTAGCTGTACATTTAGTAAGTGAAGGCTTGCAGTTTGAGCCGATAGTTGCTAGGTGGGATGGTCATTCTTGGTGGTTTGAGGAAATTGATCGGCGCGCCGATCCTATGGCTTCTGAAGAATTGAGGTCAGCTTTAAAACAGTTGACTTTTCCTGAAGAAGTTCACTTTAAAGGAATGACACCAGAAATGCGAACTGTTTACGAATTGGTGACACGCAATCTCAAAGATTTCGATCCCAAAGTGCAGGATGAAAGGCGCTTGCAGCGGGCGTTGAAAATGGGCGGGGGAGAATTGCGAGATTTTCGCGATCGCGATGACTATTGGCTAGTGGAATGGACTAGCGGTACAGGTGAAAGACATTCTTCTGCTATTGCTAAAAATGACCTGACAGTTATGAGTTCTGGCATTTGTCTGAGTGGAGAAGATATGAAGTTCGATTTGCAGTCGTTAGTTGGAGTAGTTGAAGATAAATAATGAGTATATTCTTTCACGAACAACTTTATCGATCGCCCTCGGTGATGTCATCGATCAAAAACTTCCCTGTCACCGTATGCGGTGCGGGCGCTTTGGGTGCTAATATTACAGAAAGTTTGGCGCGATCGGGATTTTGTCAATTAACAGTAGTCGATCGCGATCGCATCGAAGAACGCAACTTATCCACCCAACCCTATTATCGATCGGATGTCGGCGCATTCAAAGCCAAAATTCTCGCCAACAACCTCTACCGCGCTTTGGGAGTTAAAATAGAGGCGCACTCAAAAGAATTGACATCCGCAAATGTCGATCGACTGCTTGCCAACAGCGCCGCGATCGTCGATACTTTTGATAACAGTTTAGGACGACAAGCGCTCAAAGATTACAGTACCAGTGCTGGCATTCCCTGCGTCCATGTCGGATTAGCTGCCGATTACTCCGAAATAATTTGGAACCCACACTATCGCGTTCCCTCCGCAGCAAATGATGACGTTTGCGATTACCCCCTGGCTAGAAACTTGGTAATGCTGACAGTTGCAGTTGCTTGCGAAGTAATTGTTGCGTTTGTCGCTACCAAGGAGCAACAAAATTTAACTTGCACGATCAAAGATTTTGCAGTAAGACCACTTATATTGTAGAATATCTGGTGGCTGTTGCCAGAAACGCGATCGCTTGAGATGAGATGGCTCTATCCCAGAAATCAGGTTTCTAACTCTCAAAGGCGATCGGCAAACACGCAAAATACGCTTGAGAAAATTAACAGGGAAACTATGGTCGGACAACAGACATTTTCTATTTTACTAGCAGTTCTAGCTCTATTAGTCTTGACTGGTGTCGGTGGAGCAAACTATGCATCGGGCGGGGACGCAGTTTGCCGCACCAATGATTGCCACGAACCCCAAAAGAAATCCCATAAACCGCACAAAAGGATTTTAAAACACGGATCGAGAGGCGAAGATGTCAAGAAGCTACAAAAATTATTGAACGCGCGAGGTTTGTGCCCACAGCCCATCGTAATTGACGGCATATTCGGCCCGACAACTCTAACAGCGGTGAAAAAGTTTCAGCGACAAGCTCACCTTCCCGTAGACGGAGTTGTGGGGGGCAAAACTTGGGACAAACTGTTTGCTAGTTTGTAACTTTAAGCACCACACAAGAGAAGTTCTTAAGTCAGTTTTGCTAATGATTAATCCCTGATTTGTAGTTGTGCAAATAGATTTTGTGCAACTACAAATACAAAACTACAGTCAACAATCAATCGCATAATAGATGGCAAATGAATGAAGTTTTAGATTTTTGGTTTGGTCGAGCGAACTCTCCTGAGTTTGGCAAAGTCCAGAAAAAGTGGTTTGAAAAAGATTTAGATTTTGACGCAGAAGTGCGATCGCGCTTTCTTTCACAATACGAATCAGCCGCCTCCGGTAAACTCGACTACTGGCAAAATTCCGCCGAAAGTTGCCTAGCACTAATTATACTACTCGATCAATTTCCGCGCAATATGTTTCGCGGAACGCCGCAAGCTTTCAACACAGACAGCAAAGCTTTAATTGGCGCCGAACACGCAATTAAAAATCAATTCGATAGCCAATTGCTGACAGTACAAAAATGGTTTATTTATCTGCCTTTTGAACACAGCGAAAACCTAGATCACCAGGAAAAATCTGTGGAACTATTTAGCCAACTCAGCGGCGAACCTGACAGCGATTCAGTTATTGAATACGCGATACAGCATAGGGAAATAATCGCTCGCTTTGGCAGATTTCCCCACCGCAATCAAATTCTTGAGCGCGAGACAACTCCAGCAGAATCCGAGTTTCTCAAACAACCAGGTTCAGGATTTTAGAGTGTGGTTTATTTCTTAGTCCCTCTCTGCTAGGACTTCATTTGTGTAGGATAGGTTTCAACCGCCGAGGGATTTTTTAGATGCTTTGACAAACATTTGCCCTCCCAAAAACTGCCACAAAAAAGGCAGTATCAAGTAAATTTTTAACAGCAACGGCGACGCTGGTCGGCCTTTCGTAGAAAATGGTAAAAATCTCGGTATCATTAAATCTATTTCAAAACCAACAGTTTGCAAAAGCTCTTGCAGCGATAAATGCGTGATCGGTAATTGATGGTCAATAAAATCGTAATATTCCTTGTAACAATATTTGAAATTTGGCTGAATAACCAACAGAGAACCGTTAGGCTTGAGAGCATCAAAACAAAATGAAATAATTTGTATAAGTTCTTCTTTATTGCTCAAATGTTCAAAAAAATTAGATATAAAAATGCGGTCAAACTGTTCGGAAAATAAAAGGCGATCGCCCAAACTTAAAACATCAAGATTAATCACTTTCACATCAGGATTAGCAAATAATTTTGAATCAGGATTGAGGTCAATCAAACATTTTTTATCTGCCCGAATCTGGTTGATAAACTCGCAGTAGCCCCCACCAATATCTAAAACCGATGATTGGGAAGGAACATATTTTTGTAGAAAATCGTCTATTAAAACTTTCCAAAGCACTACCTTCGCTTGCATCTGTCTAGAATCAAATCGATTGGCGTATAATTTTTTGAGATATGCGTCGGCTTTCATAGTAAGATAGTAGTCAGTAAGTATGAGTTTATCACTTTCCAAGCCAACTATGAACGTTATATCTACCGAAATACCGGAAGTTTTGATCATTGAGCCGAAAATTTTCGGAGACGATCGCGGTTTCTTTTTTGAGAGTTTTAATCACAAAGCTTTTGCCGAAATAACAGGCGTGACGGCAGAATTTGTTCAAGACAATCATTCTAAATCTTCTAAAAATGTGCTGCGCGGACTGCACTACCAAATGCAGCAGCCTCAAGGCAAATTGCTGCGGGTAGTTAGTGGCGAAATGTTTGATGTAGCTGTGGATATTAGAAAAAACTCACCAACTTTTGGACAGTGGGTGGGCTGTATGCTGAGTGGTGAAAATAAGCGGCAATTTTGGGTGCCGGCGGGATTTGCTCACGGTTTTTTAGTGGTTTCAGAAACTGCGGAAGTTTTGTACAAAACTACAGACTACTATGCACCGAGTCACGAGCGGTGTATCCTGTGGAATGACCACGATTTGGCGATCGATTGGCCGCTGGATGGTGCAAAACCGATTTTATCAGCTAAAGACCAAGCCGGACAAACATTGAAAAGAGCTCAGGTGTTTTAGATAATGAAAATCTTACTCACAGGTGGCGGCGGACAACTAGCTCAAGAATTGCACTCAATTTTATTATCTTCGGGGGAGGTAATTGCAGTCGATCGCACTCGCCTCGACTTGTCGCAACCCGAAAGTATCCGTCAAGCAATGACTGAAATCCAACCAGATTTAGTCGTAAATTCCGGTGCTTACACTGCTGTAGACAAAGCAGAAAGCGAACCCGAATTAGCATACGCAGTCAACGGTATAGGCCCTGGAATTCTAGCAGAAGAATGCGAAAAACTGCGATCGACATTAATTCATATTTCCACAGATTATGTATTTGATGGCAGTCAAGGTTCTCCTTATCAAGAAACTGATGCTACGAATCCGTTGGGAATATATGGCAAGTCAAAATTAGCTGGTGAGGAAGCAATTAGACAAGCTGGAAGTCGGCACATTATTATTAGAACAGCCTGGGTTTATGGCAATAGTGGCAAAGGCAATTTTGTCAAAACTATGCTGAGATTGGGAAAAGACAGGGAAGAAATTCGGGTAGTAGCAGATCAGATCGGAAGTCCAACTTGGACTGGGGATTTAGGTGGTGCAGTTTCCCAGATTATCCCTCACATTAAGCCAGAAAATTTCGGAACTTACCAGTACACAAACAGTGGAGTTTGTAGTTGGTATGATTTCGCGATCGCCATTTTTGAAGAAGCAGAAAAGCTGGGGTTTCCGCTGAAAGTTCAGCGTGTAATTCCGATTACCACCTCGGAATATCCAACACCTGCAAAACGTCCAGCTTTTTCTGTTCTTTCTGCTGTGAAAATATCAGGAATTCTAGGTACGCATCCTCCTTATTGGCGGCAAGGGCTGCGTCAAATGCTAGCCAGAGAAGTGAAATAAACAATTCAGGGGTGAGTTTTGCAAGAAGCGAGAAACCGGGTTTTTTACCGAATCTGTGGGCTGTAACGAAAGATTTTCGTAAAAACCCGGTTTCTTTAGTCGAAGTGCGTAAATCCTGTACTTTAGACTCACCCCTTAAGTCAACATTATTTGTGTTTCTAAATCCAATGAAAGTCAAGTCACAATATGTTTTAATTTTCGCATCAGTTGTAGGGATTATCATACCAGCTTCATATATTTTGTACCTGATATCGCAAGCTGGAGACTTGTCTAATTTTGACTATTGGTGGATGACTTGGAATTTCTATTCAGTAGATGGTTTTTCTACCAATCCTTTTAATTGGATATTTCGGGCGAACGAGCATTTTGTGTTGATTCCGGCAATTATCTATGCCTTGAATATAGTTATCACCCAAGGTTCAAATATTGGTTTATGTTTAGCTGGCTGGTTTTTTGCTTTGATTCAGTGCCATGTATTAATTGCTTTACTACCGTTAAAACTAAGGCATTTTCCGCTGCAATTTATCTTAGTAATACTGGGTATTTCTATTTTTAATTTTACTCCGGCTGCGGCTCACAATTGGATGCGGGGATTTAGCGGTGTTCACTGGATAATTGCTAATTTATTTGTAATTTGTTCGATCTTTTGTTTACAATCTTATGCGACAGTTTTGTTAAATAAGAGGGAGGCAGAACCCCTGGATATTCATTCCCAGGCAAAGCCTGAGAACGAGTCTCTAGGGGCGCTGCCCCCGTGTCCGTCCGCGTATCCGTCATTACAAAATAAGTGGGTAATTGGCAGTATTATTTTCGGGATTTTAGGTTGTATTAGTTACAGCACTCCCTTAGCTTTGTGGCCGATATTGTGTGCCACTGCTATTATATTGCGGTTTCCCCGCCAAGTTAGTTACTTATATTTTGCTACTTCAATTGCGGTGATTGGCATTTATTTTTTAACTTATAAAACCCCTGCTCATCACCCTTCCTTAACGAAAATTAACCCGCTGAAAACTATCGAATATATTCCCACTTATTTAGGCGGAATATTTAGTGAAAATGTGATTATTGCCTCAATCATTGGTATAATTGGTTTGATAGCTGTAACAGGTTTTGTGGGTTATTGGTTGTTTGGTAAAAAAGTCGATCGCACGGAATGGCTACCGTGGCTATCAATCCAGATTTACACCCTGCAAACGGCGTTAATGGCCGCAGTTAGTCGATCGGGCTTTGGAGTCGAACAAGCCACAGCTTCGCGCTACGCCACACTCCCAGCACTGTTTTGGATGAGTACATTTATGCTGACAGTATTGTGCGTGCGGCAGTTGCAACCAAGTCCCAGAATGCAAACACGTTGGCTGACACCACTCTTAGGAATCGCCACAGTTGCAGTAATTTTAATGTACGGTGTGGGAGGAGAAACCGCAAGTGCGATCGGGCGCAGAGCAACCTATCAACCCTTAGTCGCATTATCATTACAATTAGGCATCACCGACGTAACCTTAATTAAAGAAAAAATCGGTAATAGACCGGCCGCTTTCATCGGATTAATCGATGCCTTGAAAACTTACAACTTAGTGCCATTTAACCGAGATGTCAAAAAGCACAACTTCTGTGCAGCATTAGATACAAAAATTGATCCAAATTTACTGTCAGTCCCCAAAGACGGAGTACCAGGATACTTTGATATAGTCACAAAACTCGCACCCAGCGCAGCCAGAGTAATTGGTTGGGTAGGAGACCCCGAAAATAATGTAAAATGTATTGCCATTCTCAATCAAGAAAATGTCATTCGAGGTTTCGCCATGTCAGGATTCCCCCGTCCAGATTTAGTAAACTTGTTTGGACCAGCCTACAAATCCGCAGCTTGGAGAGGATACATTCAAACATCACCAACCGACAAATTATTAACAGCCTACGCCTCATTTAAAAACCGCGAAGGCTGGGTAGCTATGCGAAATTCTCAACCCATCAATAACAACTAAAAAAACTTAGATAAAAACCCCTCTGACTTCTCCCTCTCTGCGTCCTCTGCGCCCTCTGCGGTTAAAAAAAATCATGCAAAAAGACCTCAGCTTCGTCATCCCAGTTCACAACGAAGAAGCTACCCTAAAAATACTATTTGAACAAATCCAAATAGTCATGTCCCAAACCGGGATTGACAGTTACGAAGTAATTTTCATCGACGATGGTAGCCGCGATTATTCTTGGCGAGAAATCGTAGATTTAGCCAGGAATAATCCCAAACTAATTAAAGCAATTAAACTGCGTCGAAACTTCGGCAAATCAGCCGCCCTTGCCGCCGGATTTCGCAATTCAGCAGGGAGAATCATCTTTACCCTCGATGCTGACCTTCAGGACGACCCGGCGGAAATTCCCAAATTTTTAGACCATTTAGAATTGGGATTTGATTTGGTTTCCGGTTGGCGAAGAAAGCGGAATGACCCAATTTCTAAAACTTTACCTTCCAAGTTATTTAATGCAGTGGCGTGTTTGATGACTGGCGTACAAATGCACGATATGAATTGCGGTTTTAAAGCTTATCGCAAGGAAGTTTTAGCATCGATTAAATTGTATGGGGAATTGCACCGCTATATTCCAGCTTTAGCGAACAATTTGGGCTTTAAGATTGGGGAAGTGGTTGTCGAACACCATTCACGCAAGCATGGTAAATCTAATTATGGTTGGGAACGTTACGCGCGGGGTTTTATTGATTTGTTGACGGTGTTGGCTACGACGCATTATTTGCAGAAACCTGGTCATTTGTTTGGAGGTTTGGGTTTATCTTTTGGTTTGGTTGGCTTTGTTTCCCTTGGTTATTTGATTGTGATTTGGTTTTTGAATTTGCTTGGGATGAACTTTGGTCCGATCGGGAATCGACCTTTGCTATTTTTTGGGATTTTGTGTACAATCCTGTCGGTACAGTTGATTTCTTTGGGGATTTTGGCGGAGTTGATGGCGCGGAATGTGGATGCTGATTATGTGGATAAGCAAATTTGTGAAATTATTGATGATTCTGAATTTTGAAGGAAGCAGGTTCGGCAACGAATTTTGTAACGGATTTAACAGATATAAAACCAATTCCCAATTCCCCATTCCCAATTCTCAATTCCCAATCACCTAATTTTATACAGTATCCATTTGCCTTGTTTGTCGGCGATTTCCCCTTGAATATTTGGATGCCAATCAGTACGAGTTAGGATATAATCGGCATGATATTTTCTGGCTACTTGGACTAAATCGGCACTGTTACGACGGCTGAATAAGTCATTTCCGCCCCAAATCATTTGCGGATTTAAAGGGACTCCTAACACAGTTTCCATGCGATTTTGCCATTCTTTGATGCCTTTTTCTGTCAATGGAAAGTTCTTAAAATTGACTACAATTGCCCTTTGTGAAAAGTATTGAAAACTGGTAATAGATGGAGGAATTAGTATGAGTGCATCTTGATTGCTGCTTTGTGATAAACGTAAAGCTAATTGGTTTAAGTCGTCCTTGGGAACAGCATTGATATTGACTCTGGTTTGAAATATCTCTAACATTGGTTTGGGGAGAATTCCGGCGATTCCTAAAACTAAGATACTGGTAGTTAGCAAAGCTAATAAATTAGATATAATTTGTTTAATTGCTGTAGAAATTGATAGGTTTTCTAAGATGAAAGGAAAGGCAATAATTGAGAAAAGAACTGGCACACTAATTAGGCGTTCTATTATTTCTCCTGAATTAGTCAGCGGATATATTAAGCTAAAAGTTAATGTTGCTGCGGTGAAAATCCAGGGCAAAATAGTGTAGCGTTTGGGGATTGTATATTTTTGGGTTTGGCAAATTGATAAAAATATGAGTAAGGCTAAAAATAAAATACCTCGGTTGGGTAAAGTCAGGATAATTAGCAGTAGCAACCCAATAGCTAGCTGTTTTGCTTGGTAAAGTCTATCGACTAGCAAACTGATGGCAATAAATATAATTATTTGGGCAAAAGGCACGGTTCTAGCTAACTGGAGTTTGGCAATCAAAGCCACTGGGTAAACTTCTACAAATAGGTAATTTAGCAGTAGCGCCAAAATTGATGTGCCAATAATTATCGCAAAGTTAATTTTGTCTTGTTTTCGCAGTTCATTTGTATTGTTGATGCAAAGCAATCCGCCCATCATCAAAGATATAAAGTTTAACCAATTGTTGCCGACATTCCAATTTGATGGTAAGATGTGGTGAGGATTACGAATTTGAGCGTGAATGTACACAAAATCGGCATTATTCATAGTATGAGTGCCAGTAGTGCCTGTTAGCAACATCGGTAAATATACGATACTTGCTAATGTGACTAAAATTGCGATCGCCAAAATTACGTTTTTGAACCTTCGCTGTCTTATGGATTCAATAATTAACACCGGCATCATCATCAACCCCGGCAATAAACCAACTAAAAATTGCAACAAACAAGCTAGTCCAAACAAGAAATATCCTGTTAGCCATTTCTGGCGCAAACTAAAATAAATTCCCCAGATTGCGAAACCCATTGCAAAGGTACTAGGTACTGATTTGGTGGAAAATATCAGCGTGTTACCAACATCTGTAAATGATGATGCTAAACATAAGAAAGTCATGGCTGCGGCGGGCAGTTTTGAATTAGTATATATGTTGATAATTGCGTGGCAAGCTAGGACAACTGAAGCAAAGGCTAGGAATTGATAAATAAAATGCACTAAGGGAATACTTAATCCTAGACTTGCCAACAAATAAATGATATGATAATAGTAATATCTCGGATTGAATTTAACCATTTCCTGAACATGATAGTCATTTTTATATAGTTCAGGATTTAGGAGATGTTGGATTTGTGGTAATTCGGGAAAGTTGCCTCCTATGGGGAATTTATACCCTACTGCTATCAAGGAACCGATGATGATAAAGGTATAGATGGATAAGTTAAAATACCAGTCTGGTTTGTGGGATTTCTGCATTGATGGTTCAACTCTTTGGCGCTGATAAGTAGAAGGAAGTTCGGCAACGGATTTTGTAACGGATGTAACGGATAGAATTAATAAGGAAGTTCGGCAACGGATTTTGTAACGGATGTAACGGATAGAATTAATAAGGAATAATGCTTATGCAGCCAGCTTTTGAAAATCGATATCTTATGTTTAATTAAGTGGATTTACTGATAGCTAAGTTGTGAATTTCCAGTTGACATTGGTTGGTTAAATCGTGTTTGTCGATACTCAATACCTCAAGTAGTAGATAAGTTGGGTTCTTTCCCTCAAGTAATAGATTTAATTTGGAGGCAACTGCCAGATTATAGGCTGTTTCGGTGGAGTTGATTAATTTACCTTGGTTGTTCCACAAAGTCAAACGCAGGGAAATTCCTTCACATTGTTTATTAGGTAAATTGAGTGTGCCGGAAATTAGATTTTTTTCGGATAGGGAACCTAAATATAGAAAAGATGTATCAATTTGCTTGGTATTTTTAATTGGATGAGTTACAATATTATATAGGTTGTCCGATTCTTTGGTAACGGAATAATTAGCACTTGTATAAACTGACTGATTTAAGCTGATCCAATCTAATTGAGTCCCCGGCTTCTCACCTATTTGCTGCTGCATCGCGTGAAGGGTTTTGATGGCTGTTGCGATCGCACTTGGACGCATTCTCTGATAAACTCTGACTATGACACCGTTTTCTAGCTGAAACTGTTCTGGTAAAAGCTGAAAATCGCGCGAAATTTCCCAATTTTGAGTAAAAGCGTCGTATACAACTTTAACAACATCTTGTTCACCCGATCGCAAAACCTGTTCATCACTCAGCAAAACTTGCTGAAAAGGCGTAGCAACTACCACATATTCGGAAATCAACAACTCCGGTAGCGGGTAAGTATCGCGAGAGTCAATTAATGGCCTACCAAGAGTGTTTAATTTCCACCAACCCTCCGGTGGATTCAACTTACGGTTAGCCTGTTTGAGGATATTAGCATTAAAACTATTAGAAGCACCAGCAATATAAATCGGTTCTTGATTCGGTGCGATTTTTCTCAGAAACTCAACTAATCTTACCACTTCGCCGTAGTCCGATCGCACTAACGGCGGAAAATTACCCACAAACAGTCTGGAAATATCCAGTTTTAGGGGAATCAGCCCCAAAACGGCGTTGAGACTCAGATACAAACCAGCCACACCCAGCATCAAATAGCGAACTTTCCCCGGTCGTGTCAGCCAAGTTGTCCAAAAAAATGCCGATAATCCTAAAAGTGCGGTCGGTGTAATATGAATTGTATAGTGCAAATAGCCATAACGCAAGACCAAAAGCCATTCAATCAGCGACAAAATCCCAAATAAGGAAACAAAAATAGCCGTCGCCGGAACCAGTATTCTAGTGAGAATTCCCGCCGAAAAACCAATCATTACCAAAAGCCAAGTTCCCAAGCCGTAAAAATCCGCATAACGAGTTAAAATATCATTTACAGGCAAACTCCAAGCCACATATAAATTGCGGTAATCAACCGTCAGGGCACTGCGAGTAAAATCTCCCGCCACCAGCATTAAAACACCAAAGCTGGTTACCGCAATTAAACCCAATTTTACACCGAATTCAAACAAGTCTCGGTAGGGAAACGGCAATGCCGTGTCCAAAAAATTAGGAGACGGCAATGCCGTTTCCCTACGGGATTTTAATATAATAATAAACTCTATGAAAGACTGTAAAGTCGCTGCACCAAAAAATGCGATCGCACTATAAGCAAAATGTCGCCGAAACAAAATCGCCATAGCCAGCGAACAGCCAATTAACGGGATTTGCCACCAATACTTTAGCTTAACATCGTGCAGATAA
>Ga0105044_10009998_pt1 | contig 12967 bp, 8 predicted proteins | sample MAT01_FD_78092 | JGI IMG/M metagenome (GOLD analysis project Ga0105044, IMG submission 78092) | Freshwater microbial communities from Lake Fryxell liftoff mats and glacier meltwater in Antarctica - MAT-01 | ecosystem: Environmental > Aquatic > Freshwater > Ice > Liftoff microbial mat | place...
GGAAGATTGATACAAGCGGGTCGTTTTAAATGTTTCCAGGCTAAAGGCATCAATAAAAGGAAACTGCCCTTCGGCGGTATGGCCTTCCCCAATTAAATACATGTTGCCGTTTTCAATGGCCAATACATTTTGACCAAACGGGTTCTTTTTAGTCTCAAAATTGCCCGGATCGCTGTATATATCCTGAAAATTTCGATCAAAAACGACTTTTGCTGCCTGGCTTTGATCGGAGGGATTGATCAAATAGGTTTTTGAATTTCGGGTATCATACCAGGTATCATATATCAGCGCAGTTTTTTCATCCCCCCAGGTAATATTTGCATAGCGCTGTTGGGTTTTTGCGATCGAAACTGGCTTGCTGGTAAATGGGGCGTCCCAGGAAAATATTTCATCCCTGTGATCAGCTTTAATGGCCGGGTTGCCGCCGTCCAATGCTTCCACATAATACATAGATGCAGCTTTGTCGCTGCGCCAATTCATGCTCCTTTTGTGGGGACTAACAGCGCCAAAGCCTTTGGGCATAATTTCAACCAAAGGAACTTCATTCACCACGTTGACTTCCTTGCCGCGAAGGTCATATACCGTGCTTGTCTGTGGGAATCTGCTCAGCGGTACAATATAAGAAAAAGGCTTTTTAATGGTGGTGATCAGGATGAAATTGCCATCAGGAGAAAAGGCCATTCCCCCGTACATGTCTTTGCCTTTAAACAAGGTTTTTTTACCGTCCAAAGCGATTTTGTATAGCTCAGATGATACCAAGGTTTCAAAGTTGTCTTCATCCGTTTTGTTTTTTAGCAGGTCCTGGTAGGTTCTGTTTTGAGATACTTTGCCATCTGCCACAGAAACGGTGGGCCCTTTTGGCAAATCCTTTTTGCCGTTAATCAATGCTGGACGATTGGCGGGAATCATGCGTATCAATAAATGCTGGCTGTCTTTGTACCAGCTGAAGGGACTGCCCATATTGCCATTCAATGTAGCGCCCGTAAGTTTTGTGGCTTTGGCGGTGGCCACATCAATGACCCAAAGTTCCACACCAGTACCAGTAGTATGGGTAAATGCAATTTTCGCATCGTTGGGCGACCAGGCAATATTGCTGATTTTTGGATCCTCAGGTAAACCAGACACCTGGGTTGGTTCAACGGTGGTGTTTTTGACTTTCCTGATTTTCAGGTTGTTAATGTACGTTACCGTGGATGAAATATTGGTGATGGGATTGATGCGGAGCCCGCCCAGGCGCATTTCTTCCTGGTTTAACTCGTCAAGGGTTTTATAGGTGTTTCGGTAAGACAATAACATGTAGTCCTTTTTCGTGTCCATGGCAACTGAGGGTGCCCGTTCAAAATCGGCCAGTGCCAGTATTGCTGCGGATGGTTTTTGATACATTAAATCTTCTTGTGCGAAAGTGATATTTGCCAGAAATAGGAAAAATAGAAAGGCAAGTTGCTTCATGTTTGAAGTTTTAAATGATGATCTTTGATGCGCTTGTGGGCGTTTATCGGGCGAAAGTTAGTTTGTAAAATGGCAATGGCCCCAAAACAGGCAAATCTATACTGGAATAATCTACAAAAAAGCAATAGCTGGCATCGATGGTCGGCTGGCGCAACTACATTTCACAATTTCAACACCATGCAAGAAATACAATCAATCAACATCATGGAAAAATTTTCCATGTTTGAAAAACAGTGGACCCCGCATATCATCGGGGAGCTCAATGGTCAGTACGTAAAGCTTTGCAAACTAAAAGACGATTTCGTTTGGCACAGCCACGAGAACGAAGATGAGCTGTTTATGGTTTTTATAGGCACCCTGCTCATGGATTTCAGGGACGGCCGCACCGTCGAAGTTAAGGAAGGTGAAATCCTCATTGTGCCAAAAGGGGTGGAGCACCGACCGCATACGAATGGGGAGCTGGTTTTCAACTTGCTGTTTGAGCCAAAGGAAACCTTGCATACGGGGAATGCAGTGGATGAAAAAACGGTGACGAAGTTGGATTGGATTTAATACTTGTTTGAATGTTCCTTTCGCAAGAATCATCCTGTAGAAAGAAGCCATTTTCCGGGCTTTATTCAAAAATGAAAAACCCCGTTTTTGAGGCCAAATGCTCAAAAACGGGGTAGAATTAAATAGGGAACTGAATCAATAATCAATACTGCAACACAAAGCGCTGTGTTTCTTTTTGTCCGTTTTTATCCTGGATTTCAAAGAAATACAAGCCACCTTTGAGGACATGCGACAATTCAATACGCATCAAATCCTCGCCGGGTGTTGTTTTGTCCGTCATGACCAATTGTCCCTGGCTGTTGAATATACGCCATAGCTGACTTTCTTCTTTATCTGTCCAAGCCGAAAGGTCAACCCAAAGTGTTCCGTCCGTCGGATTTGGGAACAACATGAGCTCATTTGGAACAAATTCAGTCTCGGCGTCCCTGTCATCCTGCGGCCCAGTTAGCGTAATCGGACACCCGAATGTATTCAGGTATGTGTCAAAATATAGGCTTGGTGCCAGGCGGGTAGCAATGTGTATGTAGTTCGGAGTGGATTGAGGCGGCAGTGAATATTTGAAGATATCAGAGCCTCCTCCGGAAATACTGTCTGTGGTCGATTTGAATCGCACGGAATAGAACGGCTGGAAATTCGGGTTGCGCACTTCGTAATCCCTGCCACCTTCGGTCGTGAATATCGAGTTGCTGATAGGGAACTTCGCCGAAACGCCATTGGGCAACTGAATGGCTGTGTGAATCATCTTGTTCGGACAGTTGTTGACCACCCGAATACGATACGTCAGTTTTTGAGTCGCATCTCTGGTGATGGACAATAATTCGTATCTCATGCAGCCAATAACCTTAACATCACAAGGTGCCTGGTCTGCTACGGTTACATTGAAACAGCAAGTGGCCGTGTTGCCACAACTATCCTTTGCAGTGTAACATACTTGCGTTGCTCCAAGCTGGAACAGTCCGCCTGATGGAATGCCTGAGTTTTGTGTCAACGTCACACCCGGACAAGGACAGGTGCTATTAACGATCGGTTGGATATAATTCACCACCACAGGGGCGGAGCCTGGATTAACCGTTACCATCATGTCACTTGGGCATTGAATGCTTGCCGTAGAGGCGCCTGGTGCGGCGGCAACCAGCGTATAGGTCACTATTGTATCGCAGGTGCCGGCAGCAGAAATTGTATCGATAACGGTTCCTGCCTGGGTATAAATTTGCCCGTCAATTGTTACCGTATCACCCACACAAAAAGTAATGGTTTCGGCACGGGTTTCCAGCGGCAACCGTATCAGGGTATAGGTTACAAGGGTATCACAGCCGCTTGGGCTGGATACTGTCTCGGTGACTGTTCCCGATTGGGTATAAACCTGTCCGTTTATGGTAACACTTTCGCCAGCGCAGAAGGAAATGAATTCCGAAAGTGTCGGCTGTTGAAGTAAAACAAGGGTATAAGTGACAATGGTATCGCAGTAACCTACACTTGGTATGGTGTCTACGAGCGTCCCCGACTGGGTGTACACCTGGCCGTTTATGGTAATGGTGTCGCCATTGCAGAAGGAGATCGTTTCAGAAAGTGTCGGTTGTGGTAGCAAAACGAGGGTATAAGTTACCAGCGTATCGCAAGCACCATTGCCCGAGATGGTGTCCATCACTACGCCTGATTGGGTATAAACCTGGCCGTTAATAGTGATACTATCGCCCGCGCAGAAAGAAATGCTCTCCGTAGCTGTCGGATAAGGAAGCAAGATCAAGGTGTAGGTGAATACCGTATCACAGGCGCCATTGCCTGGGATGGTGTCCATTGCTACGCCTGACTGGGTATAAACCTGACCATTAACAGTAATGCTATCGCCCGCGCAGAACGAAATGGTATCCGTGGCTGTCGGATAAGGAAGCACAGTCAGGGTGTATGTCACTACTGTATCACAAGCGCCATTGCCCGAGATGGTGTCTATCACCATGCCTGATTGGGAATATACCTGACCTCCAATTGTTATGGAATCGCCCGCACAGATTAAAATTGAATCGGATTGCGACTGTTGGGTAACCTGTGTCAGGGTATAGGTAATAACCGTATCGCAAGCGCCATTACCAGCAATGGTATCCAGCACGGTGGAAGTTTGTGTATATACCTGTCCGTTGATGGTAATGCTGTCGCCTACACAAAATGAAATAGATTGTGTAAGTGTCGGCTGCGGTAAAATTGTAATGATATAAGAATACAAAGTATCGCATCCACCCGAATTCGGAAGGGTTACAACCACCGTATCAGCTTGTGTGTATTGTTGCCCGCCAATTGAAACCGAATCGCCCGGGCAAAGCATGATGGCTTCTTCAATTTTAACTTGTGGTAAAGCAATCAAGGTGTAATGCACAATCGTATCACAAGTGCCGACGCCAGGAAGGGTAATGTCAAAAGTATTCGGTGCGAAATAAGATACACTATCTACCACAAAAGCCACATTGGAACAGAGCATCGTGTCTATGCTGATTTCAGTGTTTTGGCTTCCGCAATAAGCAGCGCCTGATAAGTTGGCATTAGCGGCTTGTACGCTCTTGTCAACCGCTGCAACCCATGGGAAAACCACCACGTTAACCGTGGAATCGGCATGCAGGTAATCTACAGCAGTAACATCACCTGGTCGAGCGCAGCAGCCTTGGACTAAGCCCGCCGAATCAGTTTTTATCATTAATACATCCCGGTCACCATTGGCACCAAGGGCCGAGCCTACAGAAATGAAGCCGCCATCGGGCGTAAGTTGTGATTTTGAAAGCCAATCGAGCCCAGGCAGCCCATAATTATAAGACCACAACACATTGCCATTATGGTCAATTTTCGCCAGCAAGGCATCGGCATCGTCAGAAAATGTTCCGTCATAAGGGGTGAGCAAATAATTATCATTACCGGCATCTTCAATTCGGCCACGAAGATTGCCGTTTGGCCTGCTGTACAATTTTGACCAGATTGTTTGCCCATCTTTTGCCACTTTATTCACCCATTGCTTCATTTCAAATGAATCGTTGGGATCCCGGAACAGGTCGCAAAGCAAGAGGTTGCTGTCTGCAGTCGGCTGTATGTAGTACAACGCGGCGCTGCTGTCTGCCGCATATTTTGTAGAACTGATAAAATTCCCAGTCTCCAGGTCAATTCTTGCAAATCCGCCATCTTGTTGCAGGACGCCGCTGGCAAAAATGACCCCATTTTCTACAAAATTACTGTGTAATATATTCCCCTTTTCTCCACTAGTATAATTTCTACTCCAAATAGTAGAGCCAGAATTGTCGACCAGGCTAAACCAGGAACTGGTATCTGACATACCAGGATTAATTTGTGTGCCGCCGATCAAAAATCGACCTCCGGAAACAGCTATCAAAGAAGTAGATGATTCCACAGTAGTGCTGTCTCCAATCGTTTTACTCCATACAAGGCCACCATTTGCATCAAAGTGCAACAACCAGGCTTCTCCGTCGGCTGCGCCGTAACTTTCAGTTTCGCCCAAAACCATAAAACCATTGCTGGTTTCAAGCGCAATTTTAAACTGATCTGACAGGGTCCCACCAACCGTTTTTTGCCAAATAACGGCTCCATTGGGGTCTAGATTTAACAAATAGCCATCTCGGTCCCCATTGGGAGTTGTGGTGTGCCCTGCCACGATGTAGCCCGTGGAAGTATTGGCTACCCAGGTCGCAACATCGTCGTTTGTGCCACCGAAGGTTTTTTGGAAAGTTGTTTGGCCGTTTGAATTGCCGTAAACCATTAGCGTAAGGCTGAGAATCAGCCCATAAAGGGTGTAAAGTTTCATAATATAAGTCGAATTGAGTTAAAAAAAGTGCTAAAATTGATTGTTTCGACAGGGCGGTGTGGTATACACACCTATGCGTATGTGATCCAGATTTTTCGTTCATCAAAGTGCCAACCATCCTCCGCCAAGACTTCGGCGGGGGCCCGCTCCATCGTCAAGGCAAAGGCGGAAAAAGGCTTTAACCTGAATATTTTAACTGACCTGCATCGGAAAATAGGGCAGTCAGGTGCATAGATTTTTTGGAGGATGTGGCATTAGGAAAATACATTCTGGATCATTACAAAAAATTCATGCCAGACGGTGCAACGGCTTTGTTGAGTGGCCAAAAAGCTTTTAGCAAGGATAAGTTTTTTATAAAAGTACCATGAGTCATCCCTTATTTTTTGGAAAAAAAATAGGTATAAATTTGGGCGTTTGTGTATACTTATTGGTCGGACCGTTAAAAATCATCAGGCTAAATGGCCCTCGTCCGACCACTTTTCGTGGTCTCGGACAAGTAAAAACGAATGCACCCGATTCGCCAAGCCCTGCCTTCTAAAAACACCAAGGATTCACGAAAATCAGGTATGGCTCCCACTGTTTTCAATGCCTTGTAAATATCATGTTTTTTTACCACAATCTTGTTCATGGCCATACCACCCCGGATAGAGGAGCTGAATGGTCAATACGTAAGGTGTGAAATAAAAATATGCAGTAGTGTATCAGCAAATATACCTTGCATGTAGATTTTAGATCCTTTATCGTCAACCATGAAAGAACTCAATACAATCATCGGCAATACCGACATCTACTTGCTCGATCAAATAATGAAAGGCAGTTATTCCCCAACGGATATAATCCTGGATGCAGGCGCGGGCGGCGGGCGCAACCTCCACTGGTTTGTACAAGCGGGTTTCCAGGTGTATGGTGTTGACCGTGATGCAACATCCGTTTCCGCATTGCGGGAAAACTACCCCCAAATCCCCCATAAAAACTTTCAGGTAGCTGCTGTAGAATCCATGCCGTTCCCAGATGGCATGTTCGATCATATTATTTGCTCCGCCGTGCTGCATTTTGCGGAAAGCCGTGATCATCTCCGGCAAATGTTCGCTGAAATGGCACGGGTGTTAAAGCCCGGCGGCTCGCTTTTTTTACGGGTCACCACAGAAGTAGGGATAGAAGGAAAGGGCATTCCACTGGGCAATGGCAGGTTTTATTTGCCCGATGGCAGTGAACGTTATTTGCTGACCAGGCTCGAACTGGATGCCTTGATGAAGCAGCACAAACTGCACTTGTTGGAGCCTTTCAAAACGGTATTGGTGGAAGCATTGCGCAGTATGGCCGTGGTGGTTTTAGGGAAACAATGGGGGGGCAATGCCTGCACCACCAACAGTAGCAATTTGCTGTCAAGCACACTAAAACCTCAGCGCAGCACCTCCAACAACTTCTCCATCGCCTTCGCCCGGTGGCTAACCTTGTTTTTTACATCATACCCCAACACGGCAAAAGTCTGATCATATCCATCGGGCATAAATATCGGATCGTAGCCAAAGCCGCCCGTTCCACTTTTTTCATGCGCAATTTGGCCTTCGCAAACCCCTTCGAGCAGGGTTTCAGTTTCTCCGACAATCAAGGCGATCACCGTTCGGAATCGTGCCTTCCGATTGTCCTTGCCTTCCAGGTTCTGGAGCAAAAGTTGGATATTATCTTCCGGGTCGCGGCCTTCTCCGGCATAGCGGGCTGTATGCACCCCAGGCGCACCGCCCAGCGCTTCCACTTCCAAACCAGTATCTTCGGAGAAGCAATCATACCCGAATTTATCTTTGACGTACCGGGCTTTTAGCAAGGCATTCCCTTCCAGGGTAAGCTCGGTTTCTTCAATGTCATCATTGCAGCCGATGTCTTTTAGGGTTTTGATCGTATAGTTTGGGCCAAGGATGAGTTCCACTTCTTTGGCTTTGTTGGGGTTGTTGGTGGCGAAAACGAGGGTGTGCATGGGCAGTAGTGTTTGTTCTATGGCAGAATCTGGTGTTTACAGTTTTACCTTTTCCATTTTCGGGCAAATATATGCATGATTTTCCAGGCAACTATGTAAGAGAACCCGCAGAGCAGATAAAGCAATGACAAATCAGCTCCATCCACCTTAGCCACATTCAGCGTATAATTCGCTACATCCTTACCTTGAGTGGTGCCTACTTCCGCATCAAAGCGCCAGTGAATACCACCACACACCCTTGATTCAGCCGCTTCCAGCGCCCAATCACTAAATATCGAACCTTCATCCGGGAAAATATAGGTCAATATCGCTGCGCCAGCCGCTGAAAAAACACTGTGTGCTGAAGTGTAGCTGGGGAAGTTTGGCGTTCCAGCAATAGTTTTATATCCAGGAATAAGGTTGATTGGCTCGGGACAGCGGTAATAGTATTTGGCATCCCAGCAACTGATGCCAACATCCATCATGGCCAAATTCAGGTACGCAAACATCCGTGCCGTGCGAATCGGGTTCAGCTTGTATTTGATCGCATATTCTTTTCCAAATCGATTCTAGTGGCCCTGGAGGGGTGTAGGTTCCCAGGCCATCTTGCCAAAAGTTGGCAAGACGGCGCTATTCTTCCGTTATATTATCGGCAAAGTGTTTTAGCTCAGTTGTATTCGTCTCAAACTCTGCGGAGCCTAGTGCTGGTGGCGCAGGTGGCCTTACCAGGGTGACATCAGGCACATTCCACATTTTCACCTGCCCAAACAAGGGCGTAAGTCCGACTGGCCTTGCAGGCCGCTGTTATGGTATTGTCAACCGTTGTCGGTGCCGGGCGGTTGTAGGTGTATTTATAATGGCATCGGAAGGAGTCTGGGCCATTACGGTCGCTATTGAGCAGCAAAAAACAGCAACAGTCAATAAATTTTTCATTGATAATCAAGTTAAATGGTGATACAGAGATGCGATAATTAGCGCGGCGAAAGTAGGGGGAGTTGCGGGGGTAGGGGGCATAGAATCGGCTTAGAGATGGTGATAGGAGCCCTGGCAGTGGAATCATAGGTGATTTTTGTGGGGGACTTAAAGGTTCTTGAACAAAATCGGGGCTGCCCATAAAAAACAATTGCAGAGTCCCTCAATTTGAGGGTTGCAAGTTTAAGCGGACTTTTTTTATCAGATTTTTGGTACCAAATTTAGAAATCCGGTACTAATGGTATTAGTTGAACTAAATCCAAGCCATTATGTCAGATTTTGAACTAACTATACATGAAAAATTATTTGATTTGGGTAGCTTTGATGATTCAAACGTAAAAGCATGTATGACCAATCTTTCACCTACTGACGGCGAAATAATTACCTATTTAAAAACACAACCGGATGGGCTCGTTTATCTGACAAAAATTGCGGATAAATACTGGAAAGCAATGACTTTTAACTTCTTACGTGAAAAAAAGTGTTACGGAAGTACTGAATTGTCCGAAATTTACGAATTCGGAATAACGACCCTCTACCTGAATTTGTACGAGGAAAGGTATTATGGAGGCGATCTAAAATCCTATTTTATAGGTATTTGCAAAAACACCTGGTTCAACAAATTGCGGAAGAAGTTAAGAGAGCCCCAAATTGTACCATACGAATATGAGCAAACAATGGGGCATTCTGACGACGAAAAAAAATCCGAAAGGCAAGAAATCTTGGAAAAATCGCTGGGTGAAATCGGCGAACCTTGCCGATCCGTTGAACGGCTTAAATTTGAAGAATATAGGTTAGAGGAGATTGCAGAAAAGCTAGGTATGACGTTGCGCAGGTTGAAAGGCATCTCCAAAGAATGCCATGACAAATTCCTTAAACGATTAAAAGAAAATGGTTATGGAAAATAACAAAGATAAAATCCTTGATTACGTTACCATGCAAATGGGCGAAGCAGCGGAACAGGCATTTGAAGCGGCGATGGCTGAAGACGAAGACTTACGCATCCTTGTTCGATTAGAACAATTGCGGTTTAAAAATATCCATCAGCGCGTTGCGAAGCAACTTGTTGTAAATGAAAGCAATACGTCACAAAAACTAAAGGATTTTTGGTGGAATAAGCATAAGTGGCCGTTATTGGCAGCAGCGAGTATATTACTTGTTTTTTCGGTTTGGCTAATAAAAGAACACGTAGCTTCGGATATTGGTAAAGATGCAGCTCTTTCCTATTTTTTTAAAATAAACGAAACGGACATAGAAATAATAAAAGAAGAAAAAACTACAGGGCCAGTTCAATTAATTGTACCAAAAATTGTGCATTCTGAAACTAAAAAAACAAAAAAAACCATAAAAAAAGAAGAATTTCATGCTAACAAGTTAGGTGATTCATTCTATATAAATATTTCAAAAATATATTTCGACACATCGCTTTACCAAATAGATGTTCCGGCAGGAAGCTTCCCCACAATAGATTCAATTCCAAGATCAGGACAAACTGAAAGTGAACAAGCCAGAGCTGCTTATGAAAAAGGAGACTCTGCATTTGTCCATCAATATTATAGAAGAAATCCCGCGGATGAACTTGCGATTTCCTTGGAAGGCGGAATCCTTTATAAATATCAACAATTTGATGAGGCCGCACTTGTCTTCCAAAAACTACAATCGCATAAGGGGTACAAAGTAATTGCGGAATGGAACGAGCTGCTTTGTTATGCAGCAAGGTATAATTATCGGAAGAAAGATTTTAATGGCTTGGCTGATCGAATAAAAGGAAAACACCACAAAGCTGCTTTAACAGAACTGCTGTCCAATATCCACTGATAAATCTTAAAATCGCAATCAAAATGAAACTTCTGCTATTTGCTTTATCTTTTTTTATTTTCAGCCAATTTTTGATCGCCCAAAATCCTGAGTTGGATAGCATTAAAAACCCGGCGCGGTTAAAATATTACCGAACCATGCCAAGAAACAAGATTGAAGATGTTCTGGCTTATGCACAATCTATCCTTGATACTTTGAACAGCTCTAAGCCCGTCTCGCCCGTCTACATTGCTTTTTGGCAAGGGTATATCGGAAATATTTATACGCATGATTCACAAAATAATGGTTATAAAAAGGCTATCAAACAGTTCGAAAAACCGCTGGAATATTTTGTGACGATCAACAAACCAGAGCTCTCGTATTCGATCGGCTCTTTTTTCTTAAACAGGGGGGTTTCATATGCAAAAACAAATTGGCCCAAATTAGCGGTGAAAGATTGGGAGAAAGCGCTCTCCTATTTCCAGGTTGATTCTATATTGTCGTTTGATAGTAGGATTGCTATTTCAGCTATATTTTCTAATATAAGTGCTGTAACGCACGAAAACGGGGACTATCAAAAAGGAGTAGAATTTTGTGCAAATGCTATTAGCATATTGGAGGCAAAAAAAGTGCCTTTGGATAATATGATTTACATAATCCCTTGGATCAACATCGGTCAATGTTACCGAAGCCTGGGAGAATTCGAGTTATCGAAATTGTACTTAGATAGAGCCTTGGATTTATCAAAAAAACAGAATTATAATTTCGAGCCTTCTCAAGTAGCGACCATATATGATGGGCTAGGGGAGTATTATTTAGACAATTCAAAGCCTGATTCCGCGCTGCTTTTTTTTGAAGAGGGCTATAGGATACTTACTAAAAAAAGCCCTTCCAGTAAATACCTTTTGTCTTTTTTAAAATTTCAAACAGGATTGGCTTATCGGGAAAAGGGCCAATTATTGGAAGCCGAAAACAGGATACAATTGGCTATCATGGGTTACAAACAATCAGTAGAGCAATCTCCTGCTGCCATTTCTGAATACTATCGCGAATGGGGAGTGACACTTCAAATGCGTAACCTTTGGGATGAAGGACTTGTCAAGATGGATTCTGCTGAACTGATGCTGACCGATACCAGCAACGCATCAAAAGAACTGATATTCAGGTATGCTATTAATATAGGAAGAGCAGATATTTATTTGGCAAAGTATCTAAAAGAGGGAAAGCAAACAGCAGATATATACAATGCCGAGCGTTACCTCAAAATTTCACAATCCTGGCTCGATAAAAGGCATCAAAACATAAAAGACTTCGACCCCATCTTCTTACAAAATGTACAAAATCAAACCCGTGTAGCGCAAGCTGTACTAATTGAAAAAGCCGAGGTGGCTGGTGCCCAATCCTGTCACGAAAGCATGTTCGAATTGGCGGACCGAGGAAAATCATTGGAATTATTTGAGCGGTTTATGTATTTGAGCGCATTTGACCTTTATAATAAAAAATTAGTTCCTGAAGCCAAAATAAACAAATTGAAAAACCTCTATGTAGAAGTTGGCGATTTGGAAGCTAAATTGGGCCAACTCAATAAGGATTCTAAGGAAGGGATTAAAATGATCAAAATCCTTGGCGAGCGCCATACGTTGATAGACAACCTGGAGGCTGAAATGAGGGCTTCAGACCCTGCTTTTGCCAAAAAACGCACCCAAAAACCCGGTATAACAGTTAAAGAAATCCAAGATTCTTTAGAACCTGACCAATGCCTGGTGGAATATGTGGTTGCAGATTCAGTGATTTATATCCATGTCATCCAAAAAAGCAAACCAATTACTGTTGTTTCCATCAAAAAAGACCCTCGATTTGACAATTGGTTGGACACCATTTCCAATATTTGTCAAAAACCCATCACACCTTTTTCGGAGGGTGGAATAAACAAAAAAAAGGGTTCTGGAAGAACGGATGAAGTGTTGGATCAATCAATGTTGTTTAGCCGATCGGCTTATAGCTTATACAATCAACTGATCCAACCCATAAGCAAGTCGTTGACCTCAAGGCCCATGATCATTCGTGATGGCCGGATGAACAACCTTCCTTTTGAAGTATTGATTGATTCCATGCCTACGCACAAGGTTTTTTATGATTCATTGTCTTTACTTGTAAATAAATATTCCTTTAGCTACGAACATTCTGCTGCAGTATATTATGAAATGCACAATAACCGCTTAAAACAAGAAAAAAGCGGCATTTTGTATTACGCTCCATTTTCTGATAGAGATGTTGAATCGTACACTGGATTGGAATACAGTAAATACCTTATTGCAAATATGTGCAAAAATATTGATTGTAGAAAATTATATGGAAAGGATGCCGATATTAATACTTTTATTGAAGAGGCCGGTAAATATAAAATAATACACCTATACACGCATGGCAAACCTGATTATCAA
>Ga0105044_10009999_pt1 | contig 12966 bp, 13 predicted proteins | sample MAT01_FD_78092 | JGI IMG/M metagenome (GOLD analysis project Ga0105044, IMG submission 78092) | Freshwater microbial communities from Lake Fryxell liftoff mats and glacier meltwater in Antarctica - MAT-01 | ecosystem: Environmental > Aquatic > Freshwater > Ice > Liftoff microbial mat | place...
CCCCCGCTACGAGACTCGTTGGGCGGAGATCCCTGGTGGCGCGGTGGCGATGTGGGCCGGCGATGCTGGCTACGCCTCGAGCCAGCCCGACGAGGTGGGCCTCCGCCACCGCCTCTGGATGCGACCCGACGGCTGGCGGCTCGAGCGAACCTGACCGCACCGTGAGGATCCTCTTCATGAGCGGGGAGCACCCACCACTCACCGAGCGGCCTGCCGATCAAGCCAGCGGTCGATGAGCGTACGAGCGATGCTCATGCCCGGCGGGATCATGGGAAGGGCATCCGGCCGGTACCACTGCGCGTCCACGATCTCGGTCTCGTCGAGCACGATGTCGCCCGCGGCCCACTCCGCCTCGAAGCCAACCATCAGCGAGTGCGGGAAGGGCCAAGGCTGACTCGACACGTAGCGGACGTTGCCCAGCGTGACGCCCACCTCCTCGTGCACCTCTCGTCGCACGGCCTGCTCCAGGTCCTCCCCCGGCTCCACGAAGCCGGCGATGCAGCTGTACATCGGCACCGGAAAGGCCCGACCGCGTGCCAGCAGGGCTTCGTCGCCCCGTTCGATCAGCGTGATCACGGCCGGAGCGAGCCGGGGAAAGGCCAGCAAACCGCACGCCGGACAGCGTCGGGCACGCTCCCCCGGGGCGGGCTCCGTCTCGGTGCCGCAACGTCCGCAGAAGCGCGTCGTGCGGTCCCATTCCACGAGCTGCACGGCTCGGCCGGCCAGCGTCCACCGCACGTCGTCCACCCGGCCGTACAGCCCCATGAGGGGCAGGAGTCCGTCGAGGTCGACATCGGGCACACCGTCGCCATCCAGGTCGATGGCCCAGCAGGCCGCGCCGTCGAGCGTGCCGAGCACCTGACGAGGAGCGCTCGGAGCCACGTCGTCGGGATGTTCGTCGAGCACGATCACCTGCCCGTCGCGCACGACGACGGTGATGGCCCCCGACCAATCCTCGGGTAGGTCGAGCACCGGCAGGAAGCGGGCATCGGTCACGTGAGCATCCCTCCAGGTTCGACGAGGTCGGACGCATCATCGTCGGATCGGATGACCACCACCACCCCGACGGCGATCAACAGGGCCGCCGGCCAGGCTCCCGCCGGCGGCGTCTCGCCGAAGGCCACCCGGGCGATCAGCGTGGCGCCGAGGATCTCGAAGAGGATGGCCACCGACACCGCCGTCGGGCTGATCGTGCGCAGCACGAAGTTCACGAGGGTGTGGCCGAGGAGCTGGGCCCCCACCACCAGCCCGCCGATGGCGAGCCACGTGTCGCGGTCGAAGCCCGTCATGACCTGCCCGGTGCCGAGACAGAGCGCCAGGAGGAGCATCGCGGCCGTGGCGTAGCAGGCCAACGCGTAGACCGCAGTGGTGACGTGGCGCCGCACGTCCGCCCCCACCGTGACATAGGCGGCGGCCAGCATTCCTCCGACCATCGCCAGCAGGTCGCCGAACAGCGCGCGTCTGGAGATGGACAGGTCGACACCGGTGAGCACCAGGGTGCCGGCGAGAGCCAGGCCAATGCCGATCCACCTGCGGCGACTGATCTGCTCACCCCGATGGCGAGCGATGAGGGCGGCCCACACCGGTTGGGTCGCCACGAGCGCCACGGACGATGCCACCGACGTGTACGACAGGCTCGGGATCCATGTGGCGAAGTGCGCCGCCAGCAATGCCCCCGCGAGAAGCGACAGTCGCCGATCTCGTTCGGACCGACTGCGCCAGGCCCCTCTCAGGTTGCGGCGGAGGAGAACGAACAAGCCGAGCACCGGGAGGGAGAGCAGGTTGCGCCACGCCGCAATCGCCAAGGTCGGGGCGTCGGCGCCTCGGATGAGCGGCGCCGAGGTGGAGATGGCCACCACCGCCACCCCGAGGAGCAGCAGGTCACCGCGGGGCGGGCGCACCGAAGGCACGGCAGTAGGGTCCCACGGCACAACGACGACTCGGGGGAATCGACGCATGGTGACCGGAGTGGCCACGGCCGAGGTGCAGGAGCAAGCCCGAGTGCTCGCCCGCATCATCGAGCCGGTGGTAGGTCAGGTGTTCTTCTCCCCGGAGTGCCACGAGCGCTACGCCGCCCTCGGCTTCAGCGCCAGCCCCGGCGCGATGAGCAGCGGCGTGGCCCTCCCCGACGGCCCTGCCTACTTCACCAGCCGGGGGTCGGCGCTCGGCCAAGCCCCTGGCCAGCTCGTGGCGGCGGCCTTCGGTGTGTTCAACCCGGAGGCCGTAGTGCCGTCGGTGGCCCACGGCTGGAGCCTCACCGATGCCGCCACCATCGCCGACGAACGCCTTGCGGGCGCGGTCGAGCAGCTTGAACGCATTCTCGGGCCGACTCCCGACGGGGTCCATCGAGCCAACGAGCTCCTGACCCGTGCCACCGCACCGCTCGAGCCCTGCGGCCGAGCGCTGTTTGCGGGCACGCTCGCCCAACCTCTGCCGGGAACGCCCCTCGGCGACCTGTTCCGGCTCGGCGATCGGCTGCGGGAGTTTCGCGGCGACAGCCACATCGCATCCTGGGTGGCCGCGGGCCTCGACGCCACCGAGATCGGACTGCTGACGGAGCTCTACTGGGGCCTCCCCGCCCGCTCCTACGTCCGCACCCGAGCGTGGTCCGACGCACAGCTCGATGCCGCCGAGGCTCGCCTCGAGATCGCAGGCCACCTCGCCGACGGCGCCCTCACCGACTCGGGACGCGCGTTCCGCGAGCAGATCGAGCTGGCCACCGACGCTCAGATGGCCCCGGCCCTCGATGCCCTCGGCAACGACCTCGCCGAGCTCGAGGCCATCCTCACCCCGATGGACCACCAGGTCATGGAAGCCGGCGGCTACCCCACCAGTCCCCTCGCCATCGCCCCCAGGCGCCGATGAGCGCCTGGCATCGCTTAGGGCCTCCCGAGAAGGGCGGCCGGGCGCGCCGGCGCCAGCACGCCCGGCGCAGCCGCTGGGGGGTGGGGGGGGTCTTCCCCCACACCTGCACCGCAGGGCGGCTTGCCGCCCGAGGATGCTGAGCGCCCCAGGCGCACCGATGAGCTCGATCGAGACGCGGTTCAGTCGAGATCGAAACCAGGCTCCGTCCAGAACGGCCACGGCTGCGGGATGTCTTGGGGAACCTGGTCGGTGAACTGGGCGGGGCGCTTCTCGAGAAAGGAAACCACGCCCTCACGGGCGTCGTGGGAGCGGCCGAGGTTGGCGATGGCCGGCGAGTCGATGCGATGGGCCTCCATCGGGTGGGCGGCACCGAGCATGCGCCACAGCATCTGGCGGGTCATGGCCACTGACACCGCCGACGTGTTGGCGGCGATCTCGGTGGCCAGGGCGTAGGCCGCCGGCAGCAGATCGTCTGGTGCATGGACCGACCGCACGAGGCCGCCGGCCCGCGCCTCGGTGGCGTCGAACACTCGGCCCGTCATCGTCCACTCGAGGGCCTGGTTGATGCCCACCACTCGGGGCAGGAACCAGGAGGAACAGGCCTCGGGCACGATGCCCCGCCGAGCGAACACGAACCCGAATCGGGCCGTGGCGCTGGCGAGGCGGATGTCCATCGGTAGCGTCATCGTCGCCCCCACCCCGACGGCCGGACCGTTGATCGCGCCGATCACCGGCTTCGTGCACTGGTAGATCCGCAGGGTGAGGAGGCCGCCCTCATCCCGGTGGGCTCGGACGGAACCCCCATCCCCGGTGGCCACGCCGCCCGCCTCGATGTCGAACGTGGCGCCGCCCCCCGCCAGGTCGGCTCCCGCGCAGAACCCCCGGCCCCGGCCGGTGACCACCACGACTCGGACATCAGGATCCTCGTCGGCCCGGTCGAAGGCGGCACACAGCTGGCGTTGCATCGGCACGGTGAAGGCGTTCAGGCGGTCGGGCCGATCGAGGGTGATCGTGAGGATCTTGTCCCTGAGCTCGGTGACGATCGTGGAGTCATCCATGCACGGATGCTGCCACGACGGCGACTGCGGCAGAGCCAGAAGCGGAAATAGGCCGTTCGGACCAGGCGCCCGACTCAAGGGAGCCCGCCAGCACACCGATCCTGCAAGGGAATACACCCCAGCCATCGAGGTGAACCGATGACAGTCGCAGCCGTAATCAAGTTCAAGACCTGGCTGGCCAGCGTCCTCCCCATGCGGGACGACGACCGCGGAGCCTCACTCGTTGAGTACGCCCTCCTGGTCGCCTTCATCGCGGTGGTGTGCGCCGTGGCCGTCGGCCAGCTCGGCAGCACGGTGAACTCGAGCTACAGCAGCACCTCTAGCGGCTTCACCGCCAACTAGCGGCCGGCTCCGCTAGACGTCGAGGAAACGGCTGACCGCAACAGCGGAGCCGATCGCACCGATCACGACCGCGACCCCGACCACCAAGAGATTGGTGAACAGCAGATCTGCATCGGTCACGACGAAGCCCTTGAAGATGGGGAGGACGTCATCTCGCGACAGCTCGTCGATGAACGGGCGGATCACAAAGGTCATCGATGCCACGGCCACGGCGGCGCCGATGAGCGTCTGAATGATGCCCTCCACGATGAACGGCACCCGGATGAACCAGTTCGTGGCGCCAACGAGCTTCATCACCTCGATCTCCCGCCGCCGGGCGAACATCGCCACACGGATGGTGTTCAGGATGAGCATCAAGGCGGCGAGCAGAAGCAACCCCGACGCCGCGAGGAAGCGCACGCCGATCCGGTTGAACGTCTCCTGGATCCGCTTCACGACCTCGAAGGCGAAGATCACGTCGTAGACGCCGGCCTTCGTCCTGAAGACCTCCCCGAGCGCTTGGACCACCTCAGGGTCCTGGGTCTTCGGGGCCACCCGGTAGGACGGGGGGAGGATGTCGGCCGTGATCGAGTCGAGCAGCTGTTGGGAGTCCTTGAACAGGCGCCGGAACTCAGCGAGCGTCTCGTCCTTGTTCACGAAGTCGGCCCGTTCCACGTCGGGGTTCTCGCGCAGCGACTTCCCGATCGAGTCGATCACCTCCTGGGAGGCGTCGGGCTGGAGGTAGACGATGAACTCGATGCCGCCCTTGAATCGGTCGTTGGCATTGTTCACGCCCTGGTTCAGCATGAAGGCGGAGCCGAACAGCGTGAGCGACACCACCACGGTGAGGACGGACGCCAGCGTGAGCGTGACGTTGCGAGTGAGGTTGGTCGCGGTTTCGCGGACGACGTAGTCGAGCTTGATGGCCATAGGTCAGTGGGGGGTCATTCGTAGACGCCGCGGCTCTGGTCTCGGATGATCGAACCTCGGTCGAGCTCGATCACCCGCCGGCGCATCGTGTCGACGATGGAACGGTCGTGGGTGGCCATGAGCACCGTGGTGCCCGTGCGGTTGATGCGATCGAGGAGGCGCATGATGCCCACCGACGTGGCGGGATCGAGGTTGCCAGTGGGTTCGTCGGCCAGGAGGATCAACGGGCGGTTCACGAAGGCGCGAGCGATCGACACCCGCTGCTGCTCACCACCGGAGAGCTCATTGGGGAAGTTCCCCATCTTCTTGGCCAGGCCGACCAGCTCGAGGATGGCGGGCACCTGCGTCTTCACGACGTGGCGCGGGCGGCCGATCACCTCGAGCGCGAAGGCGACGTTTTCGTACACGGTCTTGTTCGTGAGGAGCTTGAAGTCCTGGAACACCGAGCCGATGTTGCGACGGAGATACGGGACCTTCCACGACGACAGCGTGGCGATGTCCTTGCCGGCCACGTAGATGCGGCCCTTCTCCGGCGACTCCTCCTTGTTCACGAGGCGCAGGAAGGTGGACTTCCCGGAACCGGAGGCGCCGACGAGAAAGACGAACTCGCCCTTCTCGACCTCGACGGAGGCGTCGTGGAGGGCGACCACATCACCTTTGTAGACCTTGGAGACGCTTTCGAGCTTGATCATGGGGCGAGATCGAGGGTAACAGCGGGCCCCTTGCGCACCGCGCCACCCCTCGTCACGCGGTGGCGCGTCGCCACTGGAGGTAGGCCTCCATGAACGGGTCGAGATCGCCGTCCAGAACGCCCTGCACGTTGCCCGCCTCGTGCTCCGTGCGCAGGTCCTTCACCATCTGATACGGCTGCAGCACGTAGCTGCGGATCTGGCTGCCGAAGCCCACGCGTCGCTGCTCCCCCCGGATGCCGTTCAGCTCGTCCTCGCGGGCCTGTCGCTCGAGATCGGCCAGCCGAACCTTGAGCATCGTCATGGCCTTGGCGCGGTTCTGGAGCTGCGAACGCTCGATCTGGCACGACACGATGATGCCGGTGGGCACGTGGGTGAGTCGGACCGCGGATGATGTCTTGTTGATGTGCTGACCGCCGGCGCCGGAGGCCCGAAACACGTCCATCTTGATGTCCGACTCATCGATCTCCACGTGCACCTCGTCGTCGTGGAGCACGGGAACGACATCGAGCGCTGCGAACGCCGTCTGGCGCTTGCCCTGGGCGTTGAAGGGACTCATGCGAACGAGCCGATGGACCCCCCGCTCCGCCTGCAGGTAGCCGTAGGCGTAGCGGCCCTTCACGAGGAACTCCACCGACGACACGCCCGCCTCGGAGCCAGGCGTGGAGCCTTCCTCCTCGACTTCGAAGCCGCGTCGTTCGGCCCAGCGGACGTACATCCGGTAGAGCATCTCGGCCCAGTCCTGAGCGTCGGCTCCACCCTCGCCCGCCTGCACCGTGCAAAGGGCATCGCGCTCGTCGTGGGCGCCGGAGAACATCGAGCGCAGCTCGAGGACGCGCAGCTCCTTGTCGAGGGCGGCGAGGGTGGCCTCGATCTCCCCTTCCTGGCTGGCGTCGTCCACCTCGCGCGCCATCTCGTGCAGAGTCTCAGCGTCCTCGAGCGCCACGCGCAGCCGCTCGTGGAGCTCGAGATCCCCCATCACGACGCTGAGCTCGCCGGTGACACGCTTGGCTTGGTCGGGGTCGTCCCAGAGATCGGGCTGCGACGCCTCGGTCTCCAAGAGCGGCTGCCGGGCCCGCAGGTCCTCGACCTTCAGGTAGATGGTCGCGTCGTCGATGCGCTTGCGCGTCTCGACGAGCGCGTCGGAGAAGTCACGCATCAGGCTCGTTCACGCCCTGCCGTGGCAGAGCTTGAACTTCTTGCCGCTCCCGCAGGGGCACGGTGCGTTGCGAGGGGTCTTGTCCCATTCGGACTTCACGACCGGCACCATGGTGGCGGGCTCGTCGGCGACGGCCGTGGCCGGGCCGCCCTCGGCGGCGACGCTCCGGGCGGCGGCGGCCATCCCACCACCGGCGCTGTCGTCGGGGGCGGAGTACTGGAGGTTCTGCACCCGCGGTTCATCGCCCCCGATGGAGGGGAGGGAAGCTGCGGCCGTTCCGGCACCATCGTCGTCGCCGTTCGTCTGGGCGAAGTCCGTTCCGACCGCCGGGGCGGCCGGGACCTGATCGACCGTCACCTGCACGTGCATGACATAGCGCACCAGATCCTGCGCCACGCCCTTCATCATCTGGCCGAACATGTCGAAGCCCTCGCGCTGCCACTCCGTGAGCGGATCGCGCTGGCCCATCGCCCGCAGGTTGATGCCCTCCTGGAGGTAGTCCATCTCGAAGAGGTGCTCGCGCCACTTCGTGTCGATGATCTTGAGCATCACCTGACGCTCGACCTGGCGCATGACGTCGGCCCCGAGCTCCTGCTCCCGCTGTTCGTAGAAGCCGAGGGCATCGTCCACGAGGAGCTCGTAGAGGTCGTCGGTGGTGCTGACGGCCGCAAGCTGCTCCTTGGAAAGCTTGGACGGCCAGTAGGTGAGCGCATCGGCGTGCAAGCCGTCGATGTCCCACTCCTCGGAGTAGTCGGCCACGCAGTAGGTGCCGACGAGGGCCTCGACCGCCTCGGGAAGGTGCTCGGTGGTGATCTTCTCGCGGAGGTCGGCTTCATCCAGGATCTGATCGCGCAGGGCGTAGATCACCTTGCGCTGCTGGTTCATGACCTCGTCGTACTTGAGGACGTTCTTGCGGATCTCACCGTTCTTCTGCTCGACGGTGGTCTGGGCCCGCTCGATGGCCTTGGACACCATCTTCGCCTCGAGGGGCACGTCGTCGGGCAGCGCCTTGCCCATCACCCAGTTGATGGCGCCGGTGGCGAAGAGCCGCATGAGGTCGTCTTCGAGCGAAAGGTAGAAGCGGCTCTCCCCAGGGTCGCCCTGGCGGCCGGCGCGGCCACGGAGCTGGTTGTCGATCCGGCGCGACTCATGGCGCTCGGTACCCAGCACGTACAGCCCACCGAGCCCACGAACCCGATCGCCCTCGACCTTCGTCTCGTCCTCGTGCTTGGCCTCCAGCTCTTCGAGCCGGAGGTGGCCTTCCTCGGTGAGCGGGTCGATCTCCTCGATCCGGAGATCCCGCGTCGCCATGATCTCGGGGTTCCCGCCGAGCAGGATGTCGACGCCTCGACCGGCCATGTTGGTGGCCACCGTGACGGCCTGGAGGCGCCCGGCCTGCGCGACGATCTCGGCCTCCCGGGTGTGCTGCTTGGCGTTGAGCACCTCGTGGGTGATGCCCCGCTTGTCGAGCATGCGCGAGAGCTTCTCCGACTTCTCCACCGAGATCGTGCCCACGAGCACCGGCTGGCCCGCCTCGTAGCGCTCGGCGATGTCGTCTACCACCGCCCCGAACTTGCCGTCCTCGGTCTTGTAGATGAGATCGCCTTCGTCGGCGCGAGCGGCGGCTCGGTTGGTGGGGACGGGCACGACCTGGAGGTCGTAGGTGTTGGCGAACTCGGCCGCCTCCGTGGACGCGGTGCCCGTCATGCCGGAGAGCTTCTCGTACATGCGGAAGTAGTTCTGGAGGGTGATCGTCGCGAGGGTCTGGTTCTCCTCCTTGATCTTCACCCCCTCCTTGGCCTCGACCGCCTGGTGGAGGCCCTCCGACCAGCGGCGGCCATCGAGGATGCGGCCGGTGAACTCGTCGACGATCTTCACCTCGCCGGCCTGGATGATGTAGTCCTTGTCCCGCTTGAACAGCTCCTTGGCTCGCAGGGCGGCCTGGAGCTGGTGCACGAGGTTCTGAGCCACGCCGTCGTAGAGGTTGTCGATGCCGAGCGACTGCTCCACCTTCTCGATGCCGGCCTCGGTGGGCGAGACGGTGCGCTTCTGCTCGTCGACGTCGTAGTCCTCCTCGGGGCGGAGGCTGCGGACGATCGTGGCGAACTTGTAGTAGAGCTGGGCCGCGTCAGCGACCCGTCCCGAGATGATGAGCGGGGTGCGGGCTTCGTCGATGAGGATCGAGTCGACTTCGTCCACGATCGCGTAGCTGCGGCCACGCTGCGTCTGGCGGGACCGAGACATCGCCATGTTGTCGCGCAGGTAGTCGAACCCGAACTCGTTGTTCGTGCCGTAGGTGATGTCGGCCGCGTACTGAGCCCGCTTGTGCTCAGGGTCGTTCTCGCCGGGCAGGATCAGGCCGACGTCGAGGCCAAGCCAGCTGTGCAAGCGACCCATCCACTCGGAGTCGCGACGGGCGAGGTACTCGTTCACCGTGATGAGGTGGGTGCCTTTCCCACCGAGGCCGTTCAGGTAGGCCGGGAGCGTTGACACGAGCGTCTTGCCCTCGCCGGTCTTCATCTCGGCGATCCACCCGAAGTGCAGAGCCGCGCCGCCGATGAGCTGCACGTCGTAGTGGCGCTGACCCAGCACCCGCCGACTCGCCTCGCGAACGACGGCGTAGGCCTCGATCAAGATGTCGTCGAGGTCTTCGCCCTGCTCCAGGCGGGTGCGGAACTCGGTGGTCTTGGCCTGGAGGGCTGCGTCGTCCAACGCCTCCATCTCGGGCTCGTAGGACCCGATGTCGGGGACCAGCGCCTGGAGGGCCTTCAGCTTCTTGCCCTCGCCAGAGCGAAGGATCTTGTCGAAGATGCTCATGCGAACCGTGAGTGTATGGGGGACGCGCCCGTTACCGGAGGTCGAGCAGTTTCTCTCGGACCGCGTACACGACCGCTTCCATACGAGAGTGCAGGTGCAGCTTCTCCAAGATGTTCCGAACGTGGTTCTTCACGGTGTTCTCGGAGATGAAGAGCGCAACGGCGATCTCCCGGTTGCTCATGCCCTGGGCTACCAGCCTGAGCACCTCGAGCTCCCGGTCGGTGAGGCGGGGCGTCGGCACCGACGGGCGCTCGTCCGCCCGCTTGGCCATGGTGGCGAACTCGTGGAGGAGCTTCGACGCCATCGAGGGCGAGATGAGGCTCTGGCCGCGCACCGCCGCGTTGATCGCACCGGCGATCTCGTCGATGGAGATCTCCTTGAGGAGGTAGCCAGCGGCCCCGGCCTTGATGGCCGCGTAGAGGTCGTCCTCCTCATCGCTCACCGTGAGCATCAGCACCCGAGTGGCCGGCAGGGCCTCGACGATCGCTCTCGTGGCCTCGATGCCGTCTACCCGGGGCATCCGAATGTCCATCAGGATGACGTCGGGTACCAGCTCCTCGGCCTGGCGGATGGCCGCCTCGCCGTCCTCGGCCTCGCCGACGACCTCGATCCCGTCCTCCGACCCGAGCACCATCACCAGCCCGCGTCGAAACAGCGCGTGGTCATCACAGATCATGACCCGGATGGAACCTGTGGCGGCCGGTACCGTGCGGTCTGGCCCTTCGACGTCGGCCATGTGGCTCCCTCGAGCCCGTGCAGAACGGCAGGGACTAATCCGGTGAATGTAGCCCGAACTACCTAGTGAGACCCGCCGGTTCAGACGGGGTCAGACCGGCTCAGCGAGCTCCTCGTCATCGTCTTCGATCAGCGCCTCAGCGGCCGGCGACGAGCGCCGGAGCCCGTGACTGCGCTGCACCTGCTTGGTCTTGAGCTTGTGCAGCTGGTGCTCCAGCTTCTCGACGGCAAGGTCGACCGCCGCAAACGCGTCGGCCGCCGCCACCCGGCATCGCACGTGGTGACCTTCGCCCTCCATCGTGACCTCGCACACCTCCTTGGCCACGATGCGGGGATTGCGCTCCTCAGAGAAGTGCACCTCCGCTCGTTCCATCCCTCCCAGAAAACGACTGAGGCGGCCGATCTTCTCCTCGGCCGCCGCCCGCAGGGCGGGTGATATGTCCATGTGGTGGGCGCTCACGGTGATCTCCAAGGGCATGCCTCCCGGTATCTCGTGTGCCGCCCGACCATAGTGCTCCTGAGGTCACCCCGCCCGCGCGACCACGAGCGCGTGCACGGCGACTGCCCCGGCCCCACGGAGCACGCGGGCGGCTGCGGTGAGGGTGGCTCCGGTGGTGGCGACGTCGTCCACCAGCACCACGTGCGGCGGCACGGATCCCCGGGCTCGGAAGCGAGGATTGGTGCGTCGGTCCACGCTGGTTCGCCCCGCCTGGGGCGGGCCGGGCAGTCGCCGCAGCAACCCGACGCACGGCAGACCGAGGCGGCGAGCAACGGCGACGGCGAGCAGCTCCGCCTGATCGAACCCGCGTTGTCGGCGACGAGGCCCCCCGGTGGGGGCCCACGTGACCACGGTGGTCGGCTCAGCCACCACCAGCCCCGCCAGACCTTCGGCCATTCCGGACACGAGCGACCGATGGCCCCGGTTCTTGAGCGCCGTGATCAGCGCTCGCGCCTCGTCGTCGTAGGCCACGAGGGCCTGGCACGAGTCAAGCCCCAACGGCACGGCGAGCGATGGCGGCGGACGCATGGACGAGCACCGTAGGCACGGGGGTGTGACAGCAATCTGAGTGCCTCGGTCAACCACATCCGTCCCGGCGGCGTCTGTCGGGGTGATGATGGCGTCTGTGGAAGCCACTCCCGTGGTGTACGACCTCGAGTCGGCCTACCGCGAGCACTACCGCTCCCTGGTGCGACTGGCGTCGATCTTGATCGACGACGTGGGCACCTGTGAGGAGCTCGTGCAGGAGGCCTTCGCACAGGTCTGGCAACGAAGCGGCGCCCTACGCGACCCCGATCGGCTTCCCGCCTACCTTCGGAGCGCCGTGCTCAACGGTGCCCGCTCCGCTCTGCGCCGTCGAGGGGTGGCCGCCAAGCACCTCTCCGTTGCCCCCGAGCCGGCCCCCGCCGCCGACGTGTTCGCCGTGGCCGCTGCTGCCGAGACGGAGGTGCTCCGAGCGCTGCGCGCCTTGCCCGACCGACAGCGCGAGGTGCTGGCGCTGCGGTACTACCTCGACCTCTCCGAAGCCGAGATCGCCCGGACCCTCGGAATCTCGAAGGGCTCCGTCAAGACCCACGCCCATCGTGGCCTCGCCACGCTGGCCCCCCGATTGGAGGACCTGCGATGACCCCGGAGGACCGCCTGCGGCAGGCCATCCGAACCCGCACCGACAACGTGGAGCCGTCACCCGACGGCCTCACCCGCATCGAGGAGAAGCTCATGGACGCCCAGCAAGACACCAAGCGCAACCGCATCCTGATGGCGGTGGGCGCCGCCGCCGTTGTCGCCCTCGTCGTGGGAGCGGCGGTGCTCAGCCAGGACGACGACGAGGTGAACACCGCCGGCAGCACCACGCTGGCCGGAGAGACCACCACCACGGAGGCCCCCACCACGACGGAGGGCACCACGACCACCACGGCGTTCGCTCCCGTCGTGGATCCGTCGCTGCCGATCTTCCCCGATCCGGCCACCTCGCGACGGTTCGATGACCCTGTCGCGGTCGCGGCTGCGTGGGCCACGGACGTCGTCGGGTTCCGCGATCCGATCGTGGACCCCTTCCAGGCGGGCGACAACCGATCGGGCGAGGTGGAGATCCGGTCCTTCGCCGAGGGCGCCCCCACGGTCGTGCTGGTGCGCCAGCTGGAGGACGACACCTGGTTCGTGATCGGTGCCACCACCGATTCCATTCGGCTGTCGGAGCCGGCCACCGGCGCGACGATCAGCTCACCACAGACGCTGACGGGCGCCGCCTACGCCTTCGAGGGTGTGGTGAACGTCCGGCTCTACGTGGACGGCGTGACCGAACCGATCGCCGAGACGATCGTGATGGGTCGGGGCGATGGCGTGCTCGGTGACTTCTCCAGCCCGATCGACTTCAGCGCTCCCGCCGGATCG
>Ga0105044_10010000_pt1 | contig 12966 bp, 7 predicted proteins | sample MAT01_FD_78092 | JGI IMG/M metagenome (GOLD analysis project Ga0105044, IMG submission 78092) | Freshwater microbial communities from Lake Fryxell liftoff mats and glacier meltwater in Antarctica - MAT-01 | ecosystem: Environmental > Aquatic > Freshwater > Ice > Liftoff microbial mat | place...
ACACCCGGGTGATCGGCCGGTGATCCCGGGGCCTGTAGACCCGAGTCCGGGCGCCACTACCCTGCGGGGCAGGCGAGCGTGGCGGAACTGGCAGACGCGCCGGGTTTAGGTCCCTCGGATCGGCGTCTCGGGCTGTGCGCGTCCGTGTCGAATCGTGGTGCTGATCAGGCAATTCGCGTTCTGCAGTTCCGCTGCGTAGTCCCGATCCACCGGCGTTGGTGCCGAGTTGGTTTGCAAACGGTTTGCAGAGCCGGCTGAGCAGGGTTGCCGATGTGGTCGCCTGGTTAGGCCTCTTGCGCGGTTCAGGGCAGGCCCGAACCCGCGACGTTGAGTGAGCCGCGCGCCGAACCGGCGACAACACTGAACTGAACCAACGGCGGCGCGGCGAACGCGCACACCTCGACACGACCCGCCGCGCGTTCCCGGCCCTGCGCTCGACCCGAAACCAAGGCCCGCACGTCGCCGCCACCAGGATCACCCGCCGACACCAACCAGAATCAGCACACCCCCCGAATTCTCATGAATTCGATCGGGGCTAATGAGGGAGTTCGGGTTGGCGCGATTGCCGAACGCGAAACCTGCTAATGATCCACAAGATTGTTTCAAAGATACCCACAAGAATAGGGGCACCGAGGAAATCGATTGCACCCAAAGCCGAGGAACCGGCTGAGGAGAAGATCGATCCGTACGCCGCCCCAATCAAGAGCGCCGCAACAGCAAGTCGGGGGCTACGCCGCACCGCGCCGAAGTAGGCAGCTAGTGCGAGCGCCCACAATACCGCACAGAGAACAGTGAACAAGATCCAGCTGGAGCCGTATGTAACACCCCTATTTCGTACGGGCACGAGAAGTATGGGACAAAGCACGACCATCGAGACGCCGACTTTGGCCCAACTCCTGTCGCGCGTGTGATGTGCCGTTAGCACGTCGCCTGACCTAACCATGGGGTTTAATCCTGGTGGCAGGACTTGCACCTACCGCAACAATAGAGTACGACAATCGAGCCCGCGTCTGGCACGTGAAATCCCACCTGGAACAAGAACTGTTCATGTCCGAGAGAAAGCGTTGATCTGCGACGCGCTTCGCTTTACGGGTAGATGACCTTAGAAGCGGAGCGTTGCGATACAGAAAATCATGCCGCAAACACGCGTTTCCAAATCCGGTTGTGACTATCGCCGCTATGCGGCCGGCTGGTCCCCTACTGCAGCCGTCGGACGAATAGTTTAGAGACTGCTTGAATGCTCGAGCTTTCAGGAACACGAGGAAGTTCTTCATGGATGTTCTCGCCGCCCAACGGACAATTCCGGCTCGAGACTTGGCAACACACTTACCCTTCCATCGAAACGCGCATGTACCACTCAGATCGTACATGTTGATAGGATCGCCGACGACATAGTCGTAGTCGTTGGCGGACCCACCCTCGACGGGATCCGTCTCGAGGAACCGCCCGAGCGTCGGGAGGTACTGTCGGGCGCCCATCTCGATAGTGGGCTGGAGGCCTGGGTTGTGTTCGAGGCCGCGTTGGTGTTGTCCGAGCCAGCCGTAGTCGTAGTCGCCTTGGCTGTTGTCGGGGAGTCCTGCGGTGGGGTTGCCGTAGGGGTCGTACCGCATCGTCGCGCCTTGTTTGATTCCGGTCTGGTCCGTGACGGCGGTGACGTCGCCGTGGATGTTCGGGTACGACCAGGTGTCGACCCCGGTGGAGCGTTTCGTGACCATCGCGCCGCCGGGCAGGCCGATCTGACGTTCGGGGGTCGTGAAGTAGAGCCCGTAGGTGATGTCAGGGGTGTCGCCGTCGCCGCTGTAGGTGTACACCTGCACTTGGGGGTGCTGGCGGGCCGGAGCGTGATGGTCTGACTCGCGGAGCTTGCCGCTCCAGCGGAGATGGCCGAGCGGGTGCCGGTCGCGCCGGGGCCGGTGAGTGGCGTGTCGGCGAGTTCTGCGGTGACGGGTGTGGTGCCGGCGCTGGCCCGGTCGTGGCGTTCGGTTGCCCCCGCGGTGGGTGTGACGGTGGTGGCGGTGGTGAGGCCGTGCACGGCGATGTGCAGGTCGTTCCATGCGGTGGTCGTGACCGTGGGTGCGACGTGGCTGGTCGTGGCGTTCGCGGTGGCGCTGGCGGTCGCGTCGATCGGGTTGGTGGTGTCGACGCCGGTGTACGCGGCGATGCCACCGGCGGCGGGTTTCGACCCAGACAGCGTCCACACCCAGTTCGCCGGGTCGCCGCCAGCTGCGAGGTGCCGGTAGGTGGAGGTCCGCACGTTGGTGCCGTTCGTGGTGGTCGCGATGAGTGTCCACCCGGTCGGTGTGGTGATCGTCGTGCCGGTACCTCCGGCGGCGGTGACTTGGGCGATGAGGGTGTCGTTGGCTTGGGTTCCTGCCGGCCGGTTGAGGGTCAGGCTGGTGGATCCGGTGCCGTTGTCGTTGGCTGCGTCGGCACGGAACGTGATCGGGCTGGGTGACCAGGTGACGCGGCTCACGATCCTGTCCGTTGCGTCGCGTGCGTAGCGGAGGGTGACGCCGTTGCCGTCGGTGGTGACGTGACGGTCGGCGCCGTCGTAACCCATCGACTGGCCGCCCAGGGTGGTGGTGTTGCCGTGGGAGTCGTAGGCGAGCGTGCCCATCCCGGGGGTGGTGGTGCTGGTGAGCCGATCCGCGTTGTCGTAACAGGACGTGGCGCTCAAGTAGAGGTAGTCGATGAACTGGGTGCGGTTCGTGTTCTTCCCGGCACCGGTGGAGGGGCCGCAGCCTCCGCTTGGCGCGTACGGGTAGAGGAGCGCGTGGCCGGGGACCATTGCCTGGGTGAGGCGGCCGGCACCGTCGTAGGTGTAGTTGTCGGTGCCGACCCAAGGGTCGACGCCGTCGGTGGCGTCGTCGACGACGCGGCCCTGCAGACTGCGTGTGACCGTGTTCGAGGTGAGCGTCCCACCGGGTCCGGTCCAGGAGAGCCCGGTCGTGCGGCCGAGGGCGTCCCGGGTGATCGGCGCGAGCGCAGTCGCGTTCCCAGCGTTGCCTGCACCCGACGGGTAGGCGACTGTCGTGAGTCGTCCCGCGCTGTCGTAGACGGGATCGGCGAGGACGCTGCCCGCGAGGCGCACCTTCTCGACCCGGCCGGCGGCGTCGTACTCGTAGGTCATCGTGTCCGAAGGCGTGACGGTCTGTGCGACGCGGCCGGCTTGGTCGTAGGTGGTGGTCGTGGTCTTCGCCCACACGTCGGTGTACGAGACGACACGACCCAGCAGGTCGGTCGTGGTGGTGATCGTCCCGGCCGGGTCGGTCACCGAGGTGACGAGCGGGTTGCCGCTCACCGCGTAGTCGCGCGTGATCGTACGGGCGGGTTCGGCACCGTAGGCGGGGATGGCCTTGGTTGCTTCTCGGCCTCGGGTGTCGTAGGTGGTGCACGCCCACGGTTCGCTGCCGATCCGGTTCGCGATCGGCCGTCCCGCAACGTCGTCGACCGATTCTTCGACCATCGCGGTGCCGGGACCGGCACCGTCGGGATCGGGTCCGGTCCGCTTGTACTGCCCACCAGCCTGATTGACCGTCTGGGTGCCGGCCATACAGGGATCGTCGGCGGTGGCGAGCACACCGTCGGCGCCGTAGTAGCTGTACGTCCAAGTGTTTCCGGCTGGGAGCGTGCGGCTGACCCGGCGCAGGTAGTGGTTCGTGCCGGGTGTCTCGTAGCCGGTGCTCGGGGTGAGGGCGAGACCGCCGGGGTCTTCGGTGCTGGCCGTGGGCATCGACATCGCGGGATCCGCGTACGTCGTGGAGCTCGTCTTGCCGTCCGGGTCGACGGTCGTGGTCGTGAGCCCGTACCGGGCGTTCAACTGGCTGCCTGGCACGATGGCTTCGGTGGGTGCGCCGGGTGGATCCCATCGGAGTTGCAGGTTCGCGCTGCCGGTGCGTTCGGTGGTCTCGAGCCTTATGCGGAGCGGTTTGTCTTCCTTGTCGGCGGTGATGTTGATGGCGCCGACGCGGGTGCCGTCCCCGATCGCCGCCCAGTTCAACCACACGTTGTAGCCGGGGACGAAGATCTTCTGGGTGATGCGACTGTCGGTGCCTTCACCGAACACGTCGAGCCGTCCACTTGGCCAGCCGATCGCTCCGGGCGCGACGGTGAGGTCACCTTCGGTGAGAGTCTGGGAGCTCCACCCACCGAGATACCACTGGTGGTACAGGTCGTTGTTCGCGTCGCGTGCCAACACATGCAGCGAGGTCGACCCACCGGTGTTGCGTTGCGTCGCGTCGGGTGACGACGCGAGCGTCCCACCGAGGTCCTGCCACGCCTGCCACGACCCGTTGTACCAGCGGTGCATCAGGTGGTCGTTGCCGGCGCCACGCCCGAAGATCGAGAGTTGGGTGCCGTACGCGGTGATCGTCGGGTCGCCGATGATGTTGCCGGCGAGGTTCTCCCACCCGGACCACCCGGTGACCGGTACCCACCATTTGTGCATGACGACGCCGTCGATGCCGCGGCCGACGATGTGAAGCTGACCGGCCCACAAGGTGGCGTCGACGCCGGAGGTGAGCGAACCGCCGAGGGCTTCCCAATGCGACCAGCCTGATGGGCTGCGCCATTTGTGCCACAGCTGGTCGTCGGTTCCGCGGACGAACACGTCGAGGTTGTTGGCGTCGCGGGAGACGATGGAGACGTCGCCGATGGCTTGCCCGCCGAGCGATTCGGATTCCCAACCACCGACGGTGTTCTGCCAGCGATGCCAGACCGAGCTGTCCGCGGCCCGCACCGCGAGGTGGAGCTCGTTGTTCCACACCGCCGCGTCGGGGGAGGCGTCACCGGCCCAGGTGTCGATGAGTTGACGGTCGTCGACCGCGAGACGAACACCTTGGTCGTCACTCGCGCCGACTTTGAGGCTGTAGATCCCTTGGTCGGGGAAGGTGATGTCACCCGAATAGCGAGCCGACCAGTTGTCCCCGTTGTTCGCGGACGGAAGGCCGGCGGGTTGGCCGGCTCCCCAGTCGACATCGAGCGATCCGTCACCAGTGCCGACACCGGTCGCATGCACCTGCGCGTCGGGGCCGGCGTCGGCGAGGAGGTCCTTGTTCGGGAAGTAGTTCGCGGCGAGACCGACCACGTTCTGATCGTACGTCGTGGTCGACTTCGGGACCTGCGACACGTACCCGGCGAGCGGTTTGTTGTCCGTACCGAACCATGCGGTGGGTGCCGGCCCGTACTGTTCGATCGGGCGTTCGCGGGTGTCGTAGATCGTCGTGGACCGCAAACCGGCCGCGTCTGTCGTTGACGTGACCCGGTCGGAGACACCGTCCCAGACGGTGTCGGTGTACTTCCCGGTCGCGTCGGTGTCGCGGGTGAGGCGTGCGGACTCGTCGAACGTCACCGTCCGGTCCACCTGCGGTGTGCCGGCAACGTCACGATCCACGCCGGTCACGGTCGCGCTCGTGTAGTTGTAGGTGTGCTTCGGTCGTTCGTTGCCCGGGGTGGTGGCGAGCGGCTTCGCGAGCGTCACCGACGCCGCACGGCCGGTGCCGTCGTAGGTGATGAGGGTGCGGGTCGTGTCGTCGTTGGTGCGCACACCCGCGGCGACGGCGTCGGCGGCGAGTGGATCACGGACGGCGACGAGCTTGCCGCCGGTGTACGCGAAGTCGGTGACCTCACCGCCGGGGTCTTCGAGTCGGGCGAGTTGACCGGCGCTGTAGAACAGCTTCGTTTCACCCGACCCGAACGCCGTGTAGTCGGTCTTGCAGAGCATGTGCTCGGGAGGCTGGGCGTCGAAGCCGAGCGCGCTGCCGTCGGGGCAGTTGTTCGAGCCTGGGGTCTTGTAGGTGAGGGTGATCGCCCGTGACGACACCGGATCGGTGATCGCCGTCAACCGGGGCGGGTTCGCCGACCAGTTGTACGTCGCCGCGGCGGGCTTCTTGTCATCGAGCGCGGAGACGACGGAGCGGAGGGTGCCGTCGATGTTGAACGTGTAGATCTGGCCGTCGCCGTCGGTGAGGACCATCTCACCGCCGGGGACACCGACGAGGGTGCCGTCATCGCCGGGCGGGGGCCGCCAACCCGATCCCGACCATGCCCAGGACTCGGTCGCACCATCCGACTTCTTCAACACCGCGGACGTCGCGGACGTGTTGATCGACTGATAGGCAATCGCACCATCGACATCGGCGTTCATGGTCCAACCCGGAGACAACGCGGAATTGGTCGTCGAGAACCATGATGCCGGGATGATCCCAGCGGGCACGGTGGGGCTGCAGCTGGTGCAGCGGGCCTGGACCTGCACGCTCGCGGGGCCGGTCTGATCCCAGTACTCGATCTTGATCCGGTACCGCTGGTTCGCGTTCAGTGACACGGCTCCTGTACCTGGGGTCCAGGCGACACCGCCGCCGGCGTTGCCGCCCCACTTGTCGAGGTACGCGGCCCCGTACCCGGAGCCGGTGTCCACCCAGATGCGGACCCCGTCATCGCTCGACGCACCCAGCTCCCACGACCCGGTCTGGGGGACCTGGATGTAGCCCTCCCACCGGGCCGCGAAGTTGTCGGCCGCCACCCACGGTGCCGGTGCACTCGTTCCCCAGTCGAACGAGATCGGTGCCTCATTCCGGATGAACTTCGCGGGGCCGGTCGGACCGTTCGCGTCTTTGCCGTTGAAGTAGGAGCCCTGCAACCCGTTCACCGTCGGGGTCGACGAGTTGTACGTGTAGCTGAGACCGATGTTCCCACCGACCGTCGCGAACGTCGGTGACCCGGTCGCTACTGCGACGTTGCCAGTCGCGAGATTCACCGACGCCGGCCCGAACGTGTCGATCGGTGACGGTCCCGACACGCCCAGCCGGGCATCGAACGTGAACTTCCGTGTCCAGTCCGCGATCCGGTACGACGAATTCCCATCGTAGGTCCACGCCTGCCAGTAGTACGTCTGACCGTTCACCAACGTGTTCGCCGGCACCGGCCACGACGTCCCTGCCTGCCAACTCGACTGCGCCACGATCGCAGCCGAGTTCGCGTCCGGGCCGGTCGCGACCCGGAACAAGTACTGCACTGGGTCACCGTCCGGGTCCGTCGCGGGCGACACAGAGAGTGTGGGTGTTGGTGTCGTCCAGCGGGCACCATCGGGTGGCGAGATCGGCGCGGCGTTATCTGGGACCGATGTGTAGAAGACCTCGAGGTAGGGGGCGCGGCCGCTGCCGTCGTTGCCTGATGCGAATACTTTGAACGCGTCGTTGATGTTCAGGTTCGCTTCGTCGCCTTGGAGCAGGAACCCGTAGTTCGGGAGGCCCTGACCCGCGATCCCCAAGCTCGGGTTCGCGGGCACATATCCGAGCCACTCACGAGCCATCGTCGTGATACCCGGGTCGTCGAAGATCACCCACCCAGCGCCACACGATGCGGGTTGACCGGTCGGGAAACTCTTCGTCGAACGGGCGAACCAGCCGTCCGTACCGGGCCCCGGCCACACCGAAGCACTCGCGCTCCACGGCTCCCCGACGCCGTACACGGACGTCGGTTGCGCCGTACACCCCGGGCCATCCGCGAACGTCAACTTGTTGAACACATGCATCCGCGCGGCGGTGACCCAACGGTTCGGTGCCAAATACGCCGAGAGGTCGAACTTGATCAGACTGTGCGCAACGACACCGAACGACCCGGAGAAACCAGACGCCATGTCAGGGTTCGAGCCCTGCGGAGTCGTCACACCGTTCTGCACATGCGTGTCCTCACCAACAGTCGGCGAGTTCCCCACAATGAAGTACGGGTCGATCACGATCGGCGCGACGCGCTTGCCGTCACGCATCCACGCCGGATCGACCGCCACCTCCACCGTCGCGACCCGGCCCTCCACACCAAACAGGCGGGTCGAGACACCCGTCGACGACGACCGGCCACCGATACCGTCCTTCATCGAGTCGTACGCGACGCCACCACCAAACGACGCGACCGCCACACCCGCCGCGTCGATGAAGTCGACTCCCGACACGCCCTGCTTCGCGTCCACGCCCTCCGGCAACGTGAACGGCACCCGATACGAAGCTGGCCCATCAGTTGACGGCAACACCATGTCCTGCTCGAAGCCACCCACCGTCAGATCGACCCGCACCGTCGGATCTGCATCGCTCCCGCCGCGCGGTGCGAACACCGCCCGGCCCGAGTTCGTCTCCACCGGCCCCAGATCCCTGGCCACATCCGGGACACCCATGCCTATCGTTCCCTGCGCCACACCGACCCGCACGAGATCCGACGAAGCGTCAGCCGCAATCACGACCGGCAACCCGGACGCCTTCGCGCGCAACGCCCCCGACGCGTCCTCCGCGAACGCGAGATCGATGTCGTTCCACGCGCCCGTGTCATCCTGGAAACGCACCGGCGTCGAAGCGACTCGCGCCATGAACGTCCCGTCCGGATTCTTGAACACCTCCTGCGTCGCGGTCGTCAAACCGTCGACACGTATCGACAGGTCCTCATCAAACGACGACCCCCGATCCGCTCGGCCGTCCGCCACCAGCGCATCAGGATCGTCTGCGCGACTCACCGTCGGTGGAACGTCGCCCGTCCCGCCCCCCAACAACGGTGACAGCGCAACCCGCGGAGCGACCTCAGACTCGAGGCCCGGCAACTGCGATGCATCAACCGGCGCAGCGGCGGCACCGTCGCCACCCGCACCAACTGTCGCAGCGGCAACATCCGCCACACCCGCCGACACCAACACCGTCGCCACCGCGACAGCGACCCAACGCCGAGCAGCCGACCAGAGCATGTGCGCTCCCCCGCCACCCAACCCAACCCCGCCACATCATGAGCGCGCGCCAACAAGCAGTCAACCGAAAGTTCGCGCTTCGCAAGCGGTGTCCGGTTGCCCCGGACACGGTCGGACCGCGCTGCACGGCTACCACGCGAGAAGCGATCAGCACCCCGATCGATCCGACCAACTGATCGCGCCACCGATCCCACTCGCATCCAGCCGAGACCACCAACGACTACATCCTCACGCACCCTCCCTCCGACCCTCGCTCCGACACCACCACCGACACCCGAATCACCGACCAACTCGCGTTGACACACTTGTAGGTTGCTGACGCAACCCACCCCGAGCGCCGTCTCCCGCACGCTGGGAAGCACCCTCAGGCACCCGCGTGGGCTCGCCTTCGACCTCCTTCCGGTGGTGCGTCCACCTGACGCCGACGGTCACGCAAGAGCTGAGACCGACGTGACGGACTGGCCCCGCATCGACCCGCGTACGCGGTGCCGATGGCTGAAAGGACGGTGCCTCAGCCCTCCCGTGTGGCCAACGCGAGAAATTTCCCCTCTCCTCGGGACAGTCCGTCTACCAGGGGTTTCTCGGCCGCGGGTGTCGGAGGTGTAGTCGGAGGTGTAGTCGGAGCGAGTGTCCCGAGGCGCACGGTGCGGCCCTTCCCGAACAAGGGAGCCGATCGTGGGATTCGCTGTGTTCGACACGCTGGAGCGCGACTGGCCATTCCTCTCCGGAGCCGAGGGCCGTGCCGATGGGCCTCAGACCCGATCCTCCGTGAGCTCCACCGGCTCGACGACCTCGATCCAGCGCACTGCCCGGAGGAACTTGCCCGATCGCACGTGGACTGCCGCAACCGCGCCTGCCGACCTGCCGCGCGCGACCGCGTCGAGGTAGTACTGCTGCTGACCCGCAGCGAACCTCCCGATGCTCAACGTCGCGGTCCCCCCAAGCGAACCTGGGATGCCCAAGCGAACGTCAACCCGGACGGCTGACGCGCCCCGTAGGTGCAAGTGCGTCAGGTCGATCGGGGGCGTTGCGCTTGGGCGGGTTCGTCGTGGTCGCGCGTGTGCTCGTCGTGGATCGGGTTGCTCGTCGTGGGGTTGTGCTCAAGTTCGTGCGCGCAGTGGGTGAGTCGGTTCGAGAGTTTCGCGCCGCGGAGCGACGCTCGTATGGTCGCATGCGATCCCGCTCAGCGGCGTGCCAGCCGACGCGATCGGCCAGGGGACCTGGCGGGCGTGTCGTCGAGGAGGCTGAGCTGTACGGGCCGCGCGGGACGGACACTGGGATCGGCAGCTCGTGTTGGTGGGCTCGACGACTCCGTGTGCCCGTCTTGAGGACACGCTCGGCGTTGGGACGCGTCGTCACGCTTGGGACACGCGGCGTTCGGCGTCGCGACTCCGTTGCTGGGACGCGCGTCGAGAGACACGGCAAGGCCGGTGTCCAGCGCGAGGCGGTAGCGGGATCGGGTGATCGCACCGCGGTTCGGCTCATGTTCCGTCTCGTAGGTGAGCAACCCGGCTGCGAGGAGGCGCGTGAGCGCGCGCTGCACGGTGTTCTTCGAGACACCGAGATGCGCAGCGATGCGTCGCACGCTCGTCACCGCGACCGCCTGGCCTTCGGCGTCGAGCGTCGCGTCGAGGACGACGTCTTCGAGCACCACCCACGCGGTCACACCGACGGCCTGTTTCGTGAGGCGCGACGCCGCTGCGATCACGACCGTCGACGCGCCGGGCGAGTCAGGCGATGCCACGACCGCGGCCACGCTCGGCCGGCGCGAACGCGCGGGACTCGACGTCGAGGCAGAGCATTCTCTCCAACGCATCTCGCGGTACCCGCAAGCTCCGGCCCAGCGTCACGACCGGTAGACCGTGGCGGCCGCCGGACTCGCGCCATTGGCGGGCCAGCTCGTACGCCGCACCACGACCGATCCGCAACACTTGGGCCGCTTCCTCGACGGTCAGCACCGCCGGCAACCCGGCCAGCGGGTTACCCGGCCGTTCCCCGTCCGTGGGCACCTTGTTCATCCCGGCGAAGTTACGACCTTGTCATTCCAAGATCAACTGGTAGATTGTTTGACCAATGCTCACGCGAACACGAGTGGACGAGACGGACCCGGTCACCCCGACAAGGCGCGCGTGCTGATGCCCCGCATGACTGGGCGCGAACCACCCGGCGTCTACTGGGGACTTACCCCCAACCAGGTCGTCGCCTACAACCTCGCCCGGGCCCGCGAATGGAAAGGCTGGACCCAAGCCCAGGCCGCCGAAGCGCTCGCCCCCTACCTCGGGCACCGCTGGTCGAAGCCGAGCTTCTCCCAAGCCGAACGGTCCGTCGCCGGGCGATTCGTGCGCCAGTTCACCGCCGATGAGATCGTCGCATTTGCGCGTTGCTTCGACCTACCAATTACGTGGTTCTTCCTCCCACCCCCACCCGCCAGCGCCAGCGGCCCCATCCAGCTCGAGGTGCCCGACGCCCCCGAGACCGGCGGACAACTCGCCACGCTCCTCGACCTCGTCTTCGGTGAGCCCCACCAGCAGGCCCTGCTCGAACTACGGGTACGGGACTTCCTCGCGCTCGTCGACGAGGGCAGGATGACCAACGCACAAACACAGATCGGGGCACACACTCGAACCCGCGTCAACGAGCTCACCCGCGCGGCGCTCGGCGACCTCGAACAATGGCAACAGACACTGCGCGCAATCGCCAACCACCTCGAAGACCTCGAACAGCGAGCCCGCTTCGAGGGGCCAGAGGCCGAGACCGAGATCGACACGGAGTAGAGCCAGGAGGAACGCGCCATGCGCGGACACGTTCGGCGGCACGGAAGCGGTTGGGCAGTGGTGATCGACCTCGGTCGCGACGTTCCGTGCCAGCAATGCGAGACCTGTCGACGACGGTACTGGCTCGATCGGAAACGACTCGCTCGGTGCGAGCGGTGTGCTGGAACTCTCGTCTCGACGACAGGTCGCCGCCAACAGTGGCACAAGGGTTACGCGACGAGACGAGACGCTGAGCGCGCTCGAATCGAGCTGCTCGGGCGAGTCGACCGCGGCGCGTACGTCGCGCCGAGCAAGCAGACGCTCGCCGACTACCTGCGCGACGAATGGCTCCCTGCGAAGAAAGCGACGCTCAAGCCGACGACGCTCGCTTCCTACGAGATGCAGATCGACGCCTATGTCGCGGCGTCCGAAATCGGGGCCGTCGCGCTCTCAGCGATCGACGGACCATGTCTCAGCTGCTTCTACGCCGAGCTTCTCGAGCACGGGCGCCGCAACGGCGAGGGTGGCCTGAGCCCCAAGACCGTGCGCAACATTCACGGCATGCTGCACAAGTCCCTCGCTGATGCCGTGAAGTGGGGGCGGGTCTTGCGCAATGCCGCCGATGCCGCGGAGCAACCACGAAAGGCGACGCCGGAGATGCGAGTCTGGGCATCCGAAGACATGCGCGCCTTCCTCGAACACGTTCGCGGCGACCGACTCTTGGCGGCGTGGCATGTGCTGACCACGACCGGGATGCGGCGTGGCGAACTGCTCGGCTTGCGTTGGAGCGACATCGATCTTGGACGCGAGTGCCTGTCGATCCGCCAGACACGCACGGTCGTGAAGTCGTCACCCGAGACCGGAAGCCCGAAGACCTCGAAGGGCACCCGCACGATCGCCCTCGATCCCGCCACCGTTGCGGCGCTCCGAAGTCACCGTCGCCGACAGAGCGAAGAGCGGCTCGCCTGGGGCGCAGCGTGGAAGGACACTGGATTGGTCTTCGTTCGGGAAGACGGGGAGGCCATTCACCCGGAGCGCTTCTCGAGCTGGTTCCAACAGCACGTCCGACGGGCAGGCCTCCCGCTGATCCGTCTCCACGACCTTCGCCACTCGTACGCCACCGCGGTGATCCGGGCGGGTGTGCCACTCAAAGTCGTGAGCCAACGCATCGGTCATGCCTCGCCGGCGATCACGATGGCGATCTACCAACATGTACTTCCCGGCGACGACGAGGTCGCGGCACGGGTCGGGGCGAAGGCGATCCTCGGCCCCTGAGGTGACTTTGGTTTGCAAACGGTTTGCAAAGGGCCTCCGGACCGGTCGATGAACCGACTCCGACTACCCTGAAACCGCAGGTCAGCACGACAGGCGAGCGTGGCGGAACTGGCAGACGCGCCGGGTTTAGGTCCCGGTGTCTTCGGACGTGGGGGTTCGAGTCCCTCCGCTCGCACAATCCTCTGGTCAGCACTTCTACCGCTGTAAGGCAGA
>Ga0105044_10010003_pt1 | contig 12964 bp, 11 predicted proteins | sample MAT01_FD_78092 | JGI IMG/M metagenome (GOLD analysis project Ga0105044, IMG submission 78092) | Freshwater microbial communities from Lake Fryxell liftoff mats and glacier meltwater in Antarctica - MAT-01 | ecosystem: Environmental > Aquatic > Freshwater > Ice > Liftoff microbial mat | place...
ACATCCTGGCAAATGTCACAACCATACAGATGCCCGCCCACGCCTTCACGCAATTCATCGGGGATTGGCCCGTTCAGCTCAATCGTCAGGTAACTGATGCAGCGTCGTGCGTCGAGCCAGCCCGGCGCGGGGAACGCCTGCGTGGGGCAGGCATCCAAACACGCGGTGCATGTACCGCAATGGCTGCCGGTGTGCACCGGATCCGGCTTCAACTCGATACTTGTCAGCAGCGCGGCCAGAAACAGGAAGCTGCCCTGGTGCTTGTCGATGAGCATTGTGTTCTTGCCGAACCAGCCGAGCCCGGCCCGGCGGGCGAAATCGCGTTCGAGCAGCGGGGCGGTGTCGGTAACTCCGTGCGCGCTGCACCCGGGCACGAACTCCATCAGCCAGGCCGACATGCGGTTGAGCCGGTCCCATATTTCGCGATGATAGTCCGCCCCCTGCGCGTAGCGGGCGATGCGCGATGAGGCGGCCGCGTCCCCCTGGTATGGCATGCCGACCATCAGCACGCTTTTCACATCGGGGAGAATCGATGCGGGCGTCCGGCGAAGTTCCGGATTGTCGGCCAGATAGTTCATCTGACCCGCATAGCCGCGGGCCAGCCATTCACGCAGGCGCTCGAAGCCGTCAGCCGGCCCGGCAGCCGCGATGCCCGCGAGCGTGAAGCCTTCCGCGAACGCCGCCTGCTTCAGGCGTGCCTCGAGCGGCAAATTGTCGCCCGTGTCTGACATCTTCCTTTCCCCGTTCCCTGATCGCACTTTCTTTTCTAGGATAGTTTTGGCGAGAACACACCGCCCGGTCGCGGGTAGGGAAGCCCGTCTCGGCGGTACCGAGAGTCCATGGATTGCCGAGCATATGCAAACCACTTTGAATCCGCCCGGCTCACCGATCTCGGATCTCTCGCGCATTGCCCAGGACCTGCAAATCCGGAAAGTGCAAGTCGAGAACGTCGTGCAGTTGCTCGATGAGGGCAACACCGTCCCGTTCATCACGCGCTATCGCAAGGAACGAACCGGCGGTCTCAACGAAGAATTAATCCGCCGGGTGCAGGAGCGAATTGTCCAGTCCCGCCAGTTGGCGGAACGCAAGCAGTCGATCCTCAAAAGCATCGAATCGCAGGGAAAACTGACCGACGCCCTGCGTGAAGCGATCACCGCGGCCGATTCGTCCAAGCGCCTCGAAGACTTGTACCTGCCGTATAAGCCGAAGAAGAAATCGTTGGCGAGCGAGGCGAAAGAAAAAGGCCTGGAGCCGCTGGCGGCCGCGATCTGGACCAACGATTCCGTGGCGGCCAATCTGCCGGAAGTCCTGGCCGGGATGCTGAACCCCGAGAAGGGGCTGAATACGGCCGAAGACGTCATGCTCGGCGTGCAGCACATCCTCGCCGAGCAGGTCGCCGAGGCTGCGGAAGTGCGCGGCCCGGTGCGCCATGTCGTCTGGGACACTGGCGAACTGGTGGTCACCAAGGCCGAAACCGTGACCGAGGAGCAGGGGAAAGACTTCCGCGATTACTTCGCTTTTCGCGAATCGATCCGCTTCATCCCGCCGCACCGCATTCTGGCGGTCAATCGCGGTGAGAAGGAAAACGTCCTCAAGATCAAAATCGAATGGCACAACGAGCGCATCCGCCGCGCTGCCGCGGCTAACCTGCCGCTGGCCGAGCATCCGCATCGCGAGTTCCTGGATAAGGTCGTCGACGACGCGCTGGCCCGCCTGCTGTTGCCGAGTCTCGAACGCGAAGTCCGCCGCGAGTTGACCGAACACGCGCAGGACAGCGCAGTCCACATCTTTGCCCGCAACCTCCGCTCACTGCTGTTGCAGCCGCCGTTGCGCGGCAAGCGGGTGCTGGCGATCGACCCGGGCATGCGCACCGGCTGCAAGCTGGCGGCCCTCGACGAGAATGGCAACCTGCTCGAAGAAACAGTGATCTACCCGCATGCCCCGGCGAACAGGCCGGCCGAAGCGAAGTCGACACTGGAAAAGATGCTTCGCCGGCACCAGTTGTCGATCCTCGCGATCGGCAACGGCACCGCGGGCCGGGAAACGGAAACGCTTGTCTCCGAGCTGATTGCCGACCTGGAATCGGGAAAGACGTGCGTGCTGCCCGACGCCCCGCCGCCCGTGGTCCGTCCGAAGGGCCGACCGCAGAAACTCGAAGCCGATGCCGCTTCGATGGCGGAGAAGTTCCTGGCGGAGATCGAGCCGCTGGCAGCTGCGATCACCCAGCCTGCCGCCTCCGAGCCGCTTGCGGCGTCGCCATCCGTCCCTGCTGAAGCGCCTGCCGAAGTAACGCCGGTCGCGGCGGAACCCGCGCCGATCGCTGCGGAACCTGAGCCAGTCGCGGCGGAGCCCGCGCCGGTCGCTGCGGAACCTGAGCCGGTCGCTGCGACGCCCCCCGTTCCAGAAGCACCCCCCGAACCGACGCCGGCGCCCGAGGCGCCGATAGCGCCGCCGCAAGCGGCTCCCGTTCCAGTGGAGCCGTTGCCCGATCTGCCCAAGGACATCGCCTACGTGATCGTGAACGAGGCGGGGGCCAGTGATTATTCCGCGAGCCCCATTGCGCGTGAAGAGTTCCCGAATCACGATGCGACAACACGTGGCACCATCTCCATCGGCCGACGGTTGCAGGACCCGCTCGCTGAACTGGTGAAGATCGACCCGCAGCATGTCGGTGTCGGCCTCTATCAGCATGATGTGCGTGCCAAGCACCTGAAAGAATCGCTGGAAGCGGTCATTGAATCGTGCGTGAACGAAGTGGGCGTCGAGATCAACACCGCCAGCATTCCGTTGCTTCGTCACGTGTCGGGTCTGAACCAGTTGGTGGCCCGCGACCTGATCGAGTATCGCACGAAGAACGGCTCGTTCCGCAATCGCAACCAGTTGAAGGATGTCCCCGGCATCGGCGAAGCGCGCTTCATGCAGGCGGCCGGGTTCATCAAGATTCCCGACAGCGATGAACCTTTCGACGCCACCTGGATCCATCCCGAAAGCTACGAGTTCGCCCGGCAACTGCTCGCGGAGATGGGCTTCGTTCCCATTGATCTGCGCGACAAGGCGAAAGTCGACGAGATCTCGGAGAAGCTCAAGTCGATCAACATCCCCGAACTTTCCGCACGTTTGAACGTCGGCGAGCCGACACTGCGCGACATCATGGATGTCGTCGCGAAACCGGGCCGGGATCCGCGTGAGGATCGCCCGCCGCCGATCTTCAAGAAGGGGATCCTGAAACTTGAAGATCTGCAGCCCGGCATGGAACTGAAGGGCACCGTCCTGAACGTGGTCCCGTTCGGCGCATTCGTCGATATCGGGTTGAAGGACACCGGGCTGGTGCATATCAGCCAGATGGCGAACCGCTACATCAAGAACCCGTATGAAGTGGTGGCCGTCGGCGATGTCGTCAACGTCTGGGTGATCAAGGTGGAAGGCGACCGCCGCCGGGCATCGCTGACGATGATCCCGCCCGGTTCGGAGCGCAAGCCGCCGGAACGCCGACCGGTGGAGCCACGTCCGCAGCAGGCCGACCGCCCGCCGCGTCCGCCGCAGGGTGGTGACCGTCAGCAGGGCGACCGTCAGCAGCGTCCACCGCAGGGCGGCGATCGCGGCCAGCGACCGCCGCGCCAGGATGGACCGCCTCGCGGCCGCCCGCAGCGACAGGGGGCACCGCAAGCTCCGCCACCGCCGCCGCCCCCGCCGCGCAAACCGGCCAAGCCGAAGCCGTTGCCGAAGCTGTCGAATGAAGCGCTGAAGGGCAAGGCACCGTTGCACACCTTCGGCGAACTGGAAGCGTTCTTCAAAGCGAAGGACCCGGTGCCACCGCCGCCGGCACTGCCGCTCGCGGCGGCGCCGTCCGTCGACGCGCCACCCGCTTCTGAAGAGGCGATGCCGCCAGTGGCGGAACAACCGCATACCGATGCCGCCCCGCCTGCGTAGAATAGATCTCGCCTTCCCCGAGAATTGCGTACGAGAGAACGTTGCCGATGCCGCCTCCCGGGCCACCCCGCACACCTGAAGGTTCCCCGCCGACACCACCGCGCAAAGCGAGCCCCGCGTTGGTGTTCGTCGTCATCCTGCTTGCGCTGGTTGTTGTCAGCGTGATGGGACTGTTCCTGTTCAACCCCGGTCATACGCCGATCTCCTACGACAAGTTCCTGGGACTCGTCGAGCGTGGGCAGATCGCCAAGATCACGCTCACCGGCGGGTCGAAGATCACCGGCGAGGTCCGCGAACCGGAAGATAAAGCGGCGAAGGAACTGAAGCTCAACGCCCGCAAATTCTCCGTTGTGCTGCCGCACATCGACAACTTCGACCCCTGGCTGCGCGACATCCGCGACCGCGACTTCAAAGTAAATAAGGAAGCGATCGAAGCCGAGGACAAAGAGACCAAGTTTCTGCCGGTGCAGATCCACACCGAGGAAGACCAGTCGCAGTGGATCAGTTCGATTTTGTATCTCGTGCTGCCGCTGGTGCTGTTCCTGGTGTTGTTCTTCTTCTTCCTGCCGCGCATGCGCGACCCGATGGGCGGAGCCTACAACAGCTTCGTCCGCAGCCCCGCCCGCAAGTACGAACGGGGCAAGGCACGCACTACCTTCGATGACGTGGCCGGAATGGAAAACGCGAAGAAGGAACTGCAGGAAGTCGTCGAGTTCCTCAAGTTCCCCGACAAGTACCAGAAGCTCGGGGCCCAGGTGCCCAAGGGCGTGCTGCTCGTCGGCGCCCCCGGCATGGGTAAGACGCTGCTGGCCCGCGCGGTGGCCGGCGAGGCCGGCGTGCCGTTCTACAGCATCAACGGTTCCGAGTTCATTCAGATGTTCGTGGGGGTCGGGGCAACCCGCGTCCGCGACCTGTTCCGTACGGCCAAGGAGACCGCGCCGTGCCTGATCTTCATTGATGAAATCGATGCCGTGGGCCGGATGCGCGGGGCCGGCGTCGGTGGCGGTTCGGACGAACGCGAGCAGACGCTCAATCAGATCCTCAGCGAGATGGACGGCTTCAACTCGAACGAAACGATCATCGTCATCGCCGCCACCAATCGGCCTGATGTGCTCGACTCCGCCCTGTTGCGGCCAGGCCGGTTCGATCGCCATGTCACCGTCGACCGCCCGAGTTGGCAGAGCCGGCTGGCGATCCTGAAGGTTCACGTCCGCAATAAGCCGCTGGCCGACGACGTCGACCTGGAACGCATTGCCCGGCGGACCATCGGCATGAGCGGGGCCGACCTGCGTAACCTCGCGAACGAGGCGGCCCTGATCGCCACCCGCGAGAACAAGCAGAGCATCGAGAAGCACGATTTCGAGATGGCGTTCGACCGCATCATCATGGGTGCATCCCGCGTCGAACCGCTAACCGAAGCGGAGAAACGCCGAACCGCCTACCACGAAGCCGGGCACGCGCTTTGCGCTCTGTATCAGGAACATGCCAATCCGCTGGTGAAAGTGACCATCCTGCCGCGCGGCATGGCCGCGGGCGTGACCTGGTCGCAGCCGGACGAGGACAAGATCTCGCATTCCCGCAGCGAAATGATGGCCGAGCTGGTGATGACGATGGGCGGCCGCGCTGCCGACCGCCTGCTCTACGGCGAGGCCAACTCCGGTGCGAGTGCCGACCTGAAGCATGCGACCCGCCGCGCCCGGCAGATGGTGACGCTGTTCGGCATGAGCGATAAACTCGGCCCGGTTGCCTATCGTGCCGGCGAAGAGCATACGTTCCTGGGCAAGGACATCTACGAGTCACGCGACTTCAGCGACGGCACCGCCCGGATCATTGACGAGGAAGTGCAGAAATTGCTGCGGGAAGCAGACCAGGGGGCCTACGACCTGATCGTCGAACGCCGGGTCGAGTTGGAAAAGCTGGTCGACGCGCTGGTAAAAAACGAAGAGTTGGACCGCGAGGAGGTGGAAAAGCTCTTGGGCATTCCGCCGCGGAAGCCCGTGGAATAGCCACTCGCGGCGTCGCCTTGTCTGACCTTCAAGGCAACGCCGCAAGCGGCGAAGAGTCATCCGTAGCGCCGTTGGTTGCCTTCTTCACCCTCGTCTTCTTCGTCCGTGTCGTCGGGGGTGAACTCGGAGGAACCGAATTCCGGTTCTTCCTCATCTTCGTCTTCGTCTTCGTCTTCGTCTTCGCCTTCGCCCTCCGAGACCAGCAAGCCGTCGGCACCTTCGATCTTCTGGATCAGGTCGCGAGGCGACTTTTCGCTGTAGATCAGTTCCATGACGCCCGGGAAGTACCGGTCCATCGTGGAGAGATTGGCCTGCAGCAGATTGTGGATCATCTTGTTGGTCAGTTCGCCGCCTTCGATGTCGATGCTCGTCTTGTAACGGATTTCACCGTCTTCGAAGTCGAGTTCGAAGTTGCCGATCCGCATGCCGCGGTTGGCGCGGGCGATGAACTCGGCCACGGTCTGCATCTTGTCGGCCGGAGCGTTGACCGGAAGGTACGAATAGAAGATCAGCCAGTCCTTATCTTCTTCCACGTCAGCGTAGCAAAGCAGCCGGCCGGCCCTTCCCTTGAAGTTGAAGCGCAGCACCGTCTCGCCTTCGAGGATCTCGTACTTCCAATCCTCTTCTTCCATGAAGTCGATCAGTCTGGAGAAGATACCTGCCATAGACACCCTTCCTTGTGGTCGGAGGGACGGAGCGAAGTCAGTCGATTCATCATCATTCTACTCTTCGGAGGCAGCAGGGGATACATCGGTTCACCCCGGAACCGGGCAAATTGGCACGATTTCCCGCTCATAACTGCCCGATCATTCCAAAGTAGATGTTCGCGATCCGATAGATCGCCCAGATAATCATGACAGCGACCATGAACCAGACGCCGTACCCCGCGAATCTCGCCAGGTTCTTCAACTGCCGGCTCGCCTCATCGCGGTAGTGCCGGGCCTGGCGGGCCATCACCTCGGGGATCTGTCCGCTCACCTCGGCGACGGCCAGAATCTCGATGAACTCACCCGGAATCGCAGGACACATGCGCACCGCCTTGTGGATATCATCCCCCTTTTTAATCCGCCGCACGACACGATCTTCGTGAACGATGAACGCCGCATTGCCGCTCGCACGCAGCGACTGCCGCAGTGCGTCGGCCGTGGGCATGCCCGTTTCCAGCGTCAGCCGCAGTGCGAGCGAGAATCGCCCCAGCGCAAACGAGCGGGCACAGGCCCCGATCATCGGCAGCCGCAGCAGGAACGCCTCGAACGCAACGCGCTGCCGCGCCCTGCGTGTCAGCACCCGGTAGCTGACGCCCATGGCCGTGATGCCGATGCCGACTACCAGCAGGAAGGTGATCGCCCCCGAAGAGCCGGTCAGGCCGAAGCCGATCGGCGCGATCGGCTCGCCGTCGCGGGCAGTGCCGATGACGCCGAGAATGTACATGAGCAGGGCGATGACGCCGACGGCCACGACGAACTGGAAGACGGGCCAGGCGATCTGCGCCCGGAAGTCCCGGCCCAGCGTGCGTTGCAATTCGTAGTAGTCGCCCATCTCACCGAAGATTTCGGGCAGATGGCCGGTTTTCTCGCCGATGGCCGTCATCTGCCGGAACAGCGGCGGCAGCGATTGGCCTTCGACCTCCAACGCATCCGCGAGCGATTCACCGCCGCCAAGGCGGGTGGCGATGGCGCCGGCGGTGTCGCGCAGCGCGGCAGGGCCTTTTTTCGACTGCAGTTCGAAGACGCGCTGCAGACTCAACCCGGCCGACAGACCGTGCTTAAAAGCCTGACACCAGGCGATCAGACCCGTCAGGGTTGATGAGACGAACAGCAAGGCGCGATGCTCCCGGCTTCTACTTCGGAATGGCACGATGGGCGTTACAATACAGGAATGGACGGCATGTCGGAATACGATCCGCGGTATCTGGCCGGTATCGACCTGTTCAACCGGCACGAGTTCTTTGACGCGCATGAAGTCTGGGAAGAACTCTGGATGGATTGCGACCCGGCCGACCGCCGATTCTATCAGAGTTTGATTCAGGCGGCAGTTGCCCTCTACCATTGGAGCAGAGGGAACGGGCGCGGCACCAGCCGGTTGTTCCGATCGGGACGGGCGTACATGAGTGCCTACCCGGACCCGCATCTGGGGATGCCCGTACAGGCGTTCTGGGTCGGCATGGCCCGTGCTGTGCAGCCGACGCTGCACGAAGATCCGCCGGCGGCCGAAGCTCGCCTCGACCCGGCACTGGTTCCGACGATTCGCCTTCAGGGAGATGAGCGTTCTGCATGAATGATTTCAACGAACCGCCGAACGACCCGGTCGGGACCGTAGGGCTGTTCCCACTGCCGAACCTTGTGCTGTTTCCGCAGGCACTGCAGCCGCTGCACATCTTCGAGCCTCGCTACCGCGAGATGACTGCCGATGCCCTGGCGGGTGATCGGCAGATCGCCCTGGTGCTGCTGCAACCGGGCTGGGAGAAGACCTACGAAAAGATGCCGTTGATATACACGGTGGCCTGTCTCGGGCGCATCGTGGCCGACCATCTTCTGGAAGACGGGCGATCGAACCTGCTGTTGCGCGGCATCAGCCGCGTGCGCATTCTCGAAGAATTGCCGCAGACGAAGCTGTACCGCGAAGCCCGGGTCGAGGTGATCACCGATCTCTGCACCGCCACGCTCGACACCGTAATGGACCTGCGCCGGCAACTGGAAGCGAAGATCGTGCCGCGCTTCGAGGACGGGCCGGTTATCAAGCAGCTGGCCGAACTGTTTCACAGTGAAATGTCGCTCGGGGCGCTGTGCGACGTGCTGACCTTCGCGTTGCCGGTGCCGATCGAGTGGAAGCAGATGATGCTGGAGGAACGCGACGAGGAAGTTCGCGCCGGGATGCTGATGGAAGGCTTCGACATGATCGCCGGCACCAAGGTGGCGATCGTCGGCGGCAACGAATCACGCAAGTTCCCACCCGACTTCAGCCCGAACTGAACGCCCTTCTCGTGAGTGACAGGCATGAGATCACATTCAAGGATGAAGGCAGGATGAAAACCGGACAAGAACCGCTGACACTTGGCCGCGGCTGATTTCCTTTGTCCGGTATTCATCCTGATTTCATCCGTGGCTGGTTTTTGTTCTTCTGCCACTACAGTAGCGGTATTTCGATCCTGACTGCCAGTAACTGAGCAGGCGAAGGGCGTAGCGGCGGTTGCGGTTTGCTCATCTTCGCCATATCCATATCCAACGAGCCGAATCTTGAAACCACATCCACTGAGGAGTCAACCATGCAGAAGCGACCCGGCGCGGTCAAGTTCAAGGGCAACCCGTTCACGCTGATCGGGCCCGAGATCAAGAAGGGGGACAAGGCCCCCGACTTCAAGGTGGCCCAGGGCGCTGTCGCCACGGTGTCGCTGGCGGACACCCCGGCCAAGGCCCGCCTCTTCAGCGTGGTGCCGTCGCTGGATACGCCTGTCTGCAGCATCCAGACGCGCAAGTTCGACAAGGAAATCGAGGCGCTGGGGGACAACGTCGCCAGCTATACCATCAGCCTCGATCTGCCGTTCGCGCAGGCCCGCTTCTGCAGTGATGCCGGCAACCCGATCAAGAACGTCAAGACGCTGTCGGATGCCCACAATCACTCGTTCGGCGAGAACTACGGCGTGATCCTCGAAGGCCTGGCCGTGCCGGTGCTGACGCGGGCGGTGTTCGTGGTCGACAAGGACGGCACCGTCGCCTACGTGGAATACGTGCCCGAAGTGACCAGCGAACCGAACTACGAGGCGGCCATGACGGCCCTGAAATCGCTTGCTTAAGCGGATTTCCGGCCGTATTTCTCTGGCATCGCCGGGGGCGCATCGGTTAATCTGGTCAAGACATACCGAGTTTGACGATTGTAACGGCTCTGACGTCGCAGGAAGCGAATTCCCGCGGTCCGTCGGGGCCGGTTTGCTTTGATTCACTCAAGAACCGGATTACGCTACACGTACGAGAGATAACGATCGGGCGGGTCGTGAACCCGTCTGCCCCTTGCTGTTTGCACCGCTGTGGAGATACACCATGAGAGCCTTTGCCGGTATTGCCGTATTCACCGTTGCCTGGTTGGGTCTGGAAGCAGGCGTCGCTTCCGCCGCCTGGGACAACGTGTTCCAGACCTGCTGCAACAGCTGCCGGTCGGCCCCGCGAACCAGCTTCTTCGCGCCGGCACCGTCCGCCTGCTGCCCCAGCGTCAGCTATCAGCAGCGCTGTTGCTACCAGCCGTACACTGCCTTCCGGCAGGAATCGTTCATGGAGCCGGTGACGTCGTACCGTACTTCCTACTTCTGGGAAGCGACGACCAACTACACCTACACCAGCTTCTTCGACCCGTGCACGGGCTGCTGCAAGCAGGTCTGCACGCCGGTGCAGTCGTTCAGCCTGCGCTCGCAGTGCAACGCGGTGCAGAGCTACGTGCAGCGTTGCCGCATGGTGCCGTACACGGCCTATCGCCAGTCGTGCTACATGGAACCGGTTGTCAGCATGTCCCCGGCCTGCCCCGCCTGCCCGTCGACCGGCAACTGCCCCACGGCCAACTGCCCTACCGGCAACTGTCCCACAGCCGCGGCCCAGGAACAGCCGGCTACCCAGGAACCTGGCCCGGCCCCGCGCCAGCCGCTGCCCGGCGTGTCGGAAGACAACAGCCTGCTGCCAAAGCAGAATCTTCCCAACAGTCGGAACCGCGTGGCCCCCGGCGGCAGTCCGGTCCGCATGGATCGCGTGGCCAGCAACACCAGCAACGGCCGGCTTCAGGGCACGGTGATCTCGGATGACCGCATCACCCCGAAATCGGGTGCTCGCATCCTGTTCACCAGCTCAACGAATCAGCAGTCGCGTTTCACCGCCCAGGCGGACGCGACCGGCCGGTTCCAGGTCGAACTCCCCGCCGGCGACTGGGATCTCGCGATGATCACCGGCAACGGCCAGACGGAATACCACAGCCAGATCTCGGTGCAACGCAACGACGATCGGCTCGTGACGGTGGTCAGCCGGTAGTACAACAGGTGCCGCCGCAAGCGGTGAATCACGAATCACGACCGTTAGAGAGTTGAGGGGATGATACCCTTCTCCGCTCTGACGGTCGTGATTCGTTTTTGCCCTTTTTTCGACTGAACAATTGACACCACCATCAAAAGACGTTACGGATAATAGACTGATGAGCACCTGAGCCGACCGCGTTTCAGCGAAAGCGGGTGTTGTATTCCCCGAAACAGGAGACCTGTGTATTCCCCCACCCATTGACCGTAACGGCCCTCCCCGGCCGGGCGACCGCAACACGGGCCCGCGTCTCAACGAGCAAATCCGCCTCAGTCCCATCCGTCTGATCGGCGCTGCCGGCGAGCAGCATGGCATCGTGCCGACCGCGCAGGCCCTCGATATGGCCCGCGAGCAGAACCTTGACCTCGTCGAGGTCGCGGCCACGGAACGCCCGCCTGTCTGCAAGATCATGGACTTCGGGAAGTTTCGCTACTCGCAGACTCGCAAGAGCAGCAAGACCAAGACGCACCAGCAGAAGCTGAAAGAAATCCGCGTGCGGCCCAAGACCGGCGAACACGACGTCGAAACCAAGGTCAACCAGGCCCGCAAGTTCCTCGAACACAACGACAAAGTGCTGGTCAACGTGCTGTTCCGCGGCCGTGAGATGCAGCACATCGAAGAAGGCCAGCGCGTCATCCAGCATATTCTCGAACTGCTGGCCGACTGCTGCAAGATCGAGAAGCCGCCTTCCATGGAAGGCAAGCGCATGACGGCCATGCTGGCCCCCAAGGGCAAACAGTAGGATTTGGCGGCGAGGCCGACGGCCTCGCCTTTTTTCTTTTCGACGACGTCGTTAGTCTCGCCGCCCGACGTCATAGTCATATACTTCTCCATTCGCCGATCCAACCGGGGCATACTCGAGTGGCCCTCAATGACCGGTTCGGGGCGACCAACAGGCAGGGCTTTTGATGGCAACCAAAAACAAGACCAATCGCAGCCTCAAGAAGCGATTCAAGATCACCGCTTCGGGTAAGCTCAAGCACAAGAAACCGGGCAAGCGCCACTTGCTGGCCGGCCGGAAGCCGAAGCGCAAGCGTCAGCTGCGTCTTCCGGCCATCACCGACGATAAGACGGCAAAGAAGTACATCATCGCCATGGGCGGTGCGTGACTTCCGATGTGCTTGCTTGAATTTACTTACCCGAACACCTGAACGCATTCCCGGCACCCGTGCCGGTTGATTCTTGAGGAGATGACACCATGGTTCGCGCACGCAGCGGCAAGACCGTCCTTCGCAAACGCGCACGCAATCGCAAGCTGACTAAAGGCTTCCGCCTCGGTCGGCACAATCTGTACAAGCAAGCCCACATTACGCTCGTCCGGGCTCGGAAGTACGCCTTCCGCGACCGTCGCGTCAAAAAGCGTGAGTTCCGCCGCCTGTGGATCGTGCGCGTCAGCGCCGCCTGCCGGATGCGCGGTATCCGCTACAGCCAGTTCATCGCCGGTCTGCAGCGGGCGATGGTCGAACTCGACCGCAAGTCGCTCTCCGAAATCGCGATCCACGATCCGGAGACGTTCACCCGACTCGTCGAGCTGGCGATGAATAACCAGCCGGCCGGGTTGAAGTAACGGACCAACGCTGAGCGGACGCCCGATCGGGGCGTCCGTTTGCGATTTGAATATCGTGTGGATTCCGAGCGGAATCTCAAGCGACGTTGCTGTTCATCCTACAATTCCTTCGAAGGCCGAGCATTCGCCGGCCGGCAACTCACAGTCGTCTTCCGTCACGAATCGGGGTACCCATGACCTCGGCAGAAGCGGATCTCCGGCGGCGCATTCAGCAGTTCTCGATCGATGGCCCCGTCATTCCCGCATTGCCGTTCGCGGCCCGGCTGGCTCGCGACCACGGCTGGACGCGCGACTACGCGGAACGGGCGATCATCGAGTACAAACGTTTCCTGATCCTGGCAGCCACCGGTGAGAAACCGGTCTGTCCCTCTGAACAGGTCGACGAAGTCTGGCACCTGCATCTGACCTAT
>Ga0105044_10010005_pt1 | contig 12962 bp, 11 predicted proteins | sample MAT01_FD_78092 | JGI IMG/M metagenome (GOLD analysis project Ga0105044, IMG submission 78092) | Freshwater microbial communities from Lake Fryxell liftoff mats and glacier meltwater in Antarctica - MAT-01 | ecosystem: Environmental > Aquatic > Freshwater > Ice > Liftoff microbial mat | place...
CTGACTGAAAGCCCTGAACGCTCATCCAGAATTTTGCAAAACCATACTGCTATTCAGCAACATTTCAACTTGGCTATACTGCCAAAGCGGGCAATGTCGTCTTGCCTATGAATCGAGGGGATGGCGGAGGGTTCCACTGCTGGTCTTAGCCACCACTGATTTTAGCTGGGTAGCCCAGAGTAACGAGCAACTGCACTAGGGTTTGGCGATGGTCGCCTTGAATTTCTAAGGTGTCGTCTTTGACAGTGCCCCCAGAGCCACACTTGGCTTTGAGCTGTTTCAGCAACTGCGCCAGGGTTTCGGGGCTACTTTGAAACCCACTCACCACCGTTACGGTTTTGCCACCCTTGCCCTTGCGCGTCGTTTGCACTCGTAGCGACTGTTGCTGGGGTGGGAGGTCTGGGATGCCCCGTTGCATCGCGGCGCTGCCTTCCCCAAATTCACGCCACACGGTGGGTTTTGCGTCAGGTTTTGAGCCAGGTTTTGAGCTAGAAGATGCCTGTTTCCGTTTGCCCACACACAACTCCTGCCACTGCTTGGGTCAGTTTCTTCGCCGTTTCTTTAGTGTAGCGGCCTAGGGTGCGAGTCTGATTTTCAGAAGCTGATTTTCAGAAGCTGATTCCCTAGAATACGGTGGCAACGGCTAGTGCCAAGTCTGCTAGCCCCTATATTTTGCGAGAATCTCTCCGGAGCAACCTGTTCTCACTCCCAGGGAACCGCGTGATTCTCGTATAATGAAGGCTGAAAACTCCTACCAAGCTTGGCGATCGTGACTCTGACTCCTATCCCCATCCCATCCCTCCAGCAGCGCCCCGATCTCCAAGGGCGGTTTGGCCAATTTGGCGGCAAATATGTCCCCGAAACCCTGATGCCAGCTTTGGCTGAGTTGGAGCAATCCTTTTACCAATATCGTGACGAAGCGGTGTTTCAGGCCGAGTTGCAAGGTCTGCTCAAAGACTATGTGGGGCGGGCAACCCCGCTCTACTTTGCAGAGCGGCTGAGCCAGCATTATGCCCGCCCCGATGGCACAGGGGCGCACATTTACCTGAAGCGCGAAGACCTCAACCATACGGGTGCCCACAAAATCAACAATGCCCTGGGGCAAGTGTTGCTGGCCAAACGCATGGGCAAGCAACGGATTATTGCCGAAACTGGGGCGGGGCAGCATGGGGTTGCAACGGCAACGGTCTGTGCCCGGTTTGGGTTGCAATGCATCATTTATATGGGCGTGCATGACATGGAGCGGCAATCCTTGAACGTGTTTCGGATGCGGCTCATGGGCGCAGAAGTGCGCCCCGTAGAATCGGGCACGGGCACCCTTAAAGATGCCACATCTGAGGCCATCCGCGACTGGGTGACCAATGTAGAATCTACCCACTATATTTTGGGTTCGGTGGCAGGGCCTCATCCCTATCCCATGATGGTGCGCGATTTTCATGCGGTGATTGGGCAAGAAACCCGTGCCCAGTGCCTAGAGAAATGGGGCGGTCTCCCTGATATTTTGTTGGCCTGTGTAGGGGGTGGCTCCAATGCGATGGGGCTGTTCCATGAGTTTGTGGGAGATGCCTCAGTCCGTTTGATTGGGGTAGAAGCGGGGGGCGAAGGGGTCGAGTCTGAAAAGCACGCGGCCACGCTGACCCGAGGCCGGGTTGGGGTGTTGCATGGAGCTATGAGCTATCTCTTGCAAGACCAAGATGGCCAGGTGATCGAACCCCATTCCATTAGCGCGGGCTTAGACTATCCGGGGGTTGGGCCAGAGCATAGCTATCTGAAGGATCTAGGTCGGGCAGAATATTATAGTGTGACGGATCAGCAGGCGCTGGATGCATTTCAGCAGTTATCGAAGTTGGAAGGCATCATTCCGGCGCTAGAAACGGCCCATGCGATCGCCCACCTCGACACCCTCTGCCCCCAACTCACAGGATCTCCCCGCATTGTGATTAACTGCTCGGGGCGGGGTGATAAGGATGTGCAAACGGCGGCCAAGCATCTGAATTTGGGATAATTCCATTTTTGGGATAATTTTCCATATTTGGGACACCTCCATTTTGGGTAAGGTTTGGGTAAGGATGAATTGATGCAGAAAATGAACCAAGATGGGTGATCGCTCGTCTTGGTTTATACCGCAAGTCGCACAGAGGCCACCGTCATGCAACACAATTGGTTTGGATGGAAGATGGGGGCGATCGCCCTTTCCCTGATGGGGGTTTCGACGCCCCTCTCCTGTGGAGCCATGCCTCCCGCGCCCTCGTCTTCCGCTGCATCGCCTGCCCTCACCGCCCAAGCAGAGTCCCCGGTCGATCCGGCGATTACGGCCATCGAGCAAGCTGTCTTTGAGCAGATTAACGCCCATCGCCAAGCCCAGGGGCTAGATCCCTTGGGGCATCAGTCAGTCATTGCAACCCAATCCCGACAGCATAGTGAGGCCATGGCGCAGAACCGCCGCCTCAGCCATGATGGGTTTCAAAGCCGGGTCGGGGCGATCGCCCAAACCCTGACCTATCGGGGGGCTGGAGAAAACGTGGCGAGCAATCAAGGCTACACCGACCCCGCGACCCAAGCGGTGCAAGGCTGGCTCAATAGCCCCGGCCATCGGCAAAATATCGAAGGAAACTTTGATGCCACCGGAATTGGGGTCGCCCAAGCCGCCGATGGCACGTATTATTTAACTCAGATTTTCATTCTTAGTCGCTAGTAGGGGTTTCCATGGCCGTAGCAGAGTTTCAGGTGTGCGATCGCGATCTTCCCGAAGATCTGATGCATGAATTCCTAAAGGCAGAGGCGATCGCCATCGATACCGAAACCATGGGCTTACTGCCCCAGCGCGATCGCCTCTGCCTGGTGCAACTCTGCGACCCCAACGGCACCTTGGCCGTCGTCCGCATCGAGCGCGGCCAAACCACCGCCCCACACCTTCAGCGCCTCTTCGAAGCCCCCGCCGTCACCAAGGTCTTTCACTTTGCCCGCTTCGACATCGCCACCTTAAACCATCATTTGGGCATCGTGACCACGCCCCTCTTTTGCACCAAAATTGCCAGTAAACTCATCCGCACCTACAGCCCCCGCCACGGACTGAAAGAGCTGGTGATGGAACTGGAGCAAGTAGAACTCGACAAAAGCGCCCAAAGTTCAGACTGGGGCAACGCCGCCAACCTCACCGACGAGCAATTGCGCTACGCCGCCAACGACGTGCGCTACCTGCTTCCCATCCGCCAAAAGCTGATCGCCATGCTAGAGCGCGAAGAACGGCTAGAGTTGGCCTACGAATGCTTTACCTGCCTCCCCACCATCGTTTCCTTGGATCTCCTGCAATACCCTAATGTGTTTGAGCATTAAAGGAAAGCATTAACGGATTTCGGATAGATCCTATCCTTCCCTCACGCTCTCTTTCTGTGGAAACGAGTTCGTGAAAACAAGAATCCCTGAACGTTTTGAACTGAGCCAGCTAACGCATGAAGCTCGGCTGAGCTAGGTCGCCTCTTTCCCAAAATCCTCTGTCTTGTCCAGATCCCAAATCATGTCCCATATCGACACCCCAGATTTCCAATCTCGCAAAATTGATGCCCAAACTGGGTTTGGTCTCTTTGCCGTTCGTCCGTTTAAACCTGGAAATGCCATTTATCGGTTTGATTACTGGTCACGGGATGTCATGCCCATGCATCTGACGAACCATTCTTGTGATCCCAATGCCAGTTTCAACGCAGAGGGGTTGTTAGTTGCCCTTCAAGACATCGCCCCCGGCGACGAAATTACCTATCACTACCTCCACCACCCTGTTCCAGCCTCGCCTTGGAACTTTAAATGCACCTGCGGATCGGCCAACTGCATCGACTGGCTCCAAGTGCATCCAACTCCCTAAAATTGGCAAAAAATTCTCTATTCTTGCGCTTACCTGCATCTTACGATTAGCTCAAGCGTCAACTTACGCTTTTTCTAAGTCCGAGGTGAGGGCAAGCATGATTCTTAAATACGCGCTTCAACGGGTTAACCAATCTCGCGCTGGGCGAATTTTATCCTGGGTTGAGTGGGCAAGTGCGGGGATCTTGCTCTAACCACTGGGAGCCAACGGTATAGAGAACCGTCGTCACAGACTGAATCTGGCGTCCCTTGGCGATGAGGGCAGACTCGACATGATCTGGAATTTTCAGGCGCTCCACTAGCCCCTGGGCTTCTATAGCTATAGTCACAAAGGTTAGGACATATCAGCGCCATTCCCGTGGAGACGGGAATCCATGGGTTGAACGACTCTCAAAATGGATTCCCGTCTGCGCGGGAATGACAGATATAGCCATAGTCACGCTGGTTAGGACATCAAAAAAACCTTAAAACGTTCAAACGTTCAAACGTTCAAACGTTCATTTGGAAAATGACTGGCTACAGCTATAAATGTCCTATGGATCAGGGCTATGGCCATAACACTTTGAGCCACGATCCCAAGTCTAGAAAACTTGAGGCTTTGGGGGAAGGGTGAGGGTTGTCGGTGTCCCTATCCATCGACGGCCATCCCAAAAAAAACGGGAGTCGAAACTCCCGCTTTGTACACAGTATGGAAACCTAAAGGGCGATCGCGCGCTTAATCAGCCGCTTGCGGCAACAGTTCCCGTTTCTCTCCGGAAGCCACCGTCACTTGGCCTTCTTCACTCACATCAACGAGGGCAATATCCCCGTCTTTGATGCGGCCTGAGAGAATTTCTTCTGCCAGGGAGTCTTCTAAGAGGCGCATGATCGCTCGGCGCAACGGTCGTGCCCCGTAGCTAGGGTTATACCCTTCTTCTACGAGTCGATCTTTGAACTTCTCAGTAACTTCTAAGGTGATGCCGCGTTCGCCAAGGCGAGAGAACACCTCTTTGAGCATGATGTCGGCAATTTCCTTGACCTCATCTTTCTTCAATTGGCGGAAGACGATGATTTCATCGACCCGGTTGAGGAATTCAGGGCGGAAGTACTGCTTCAGTTCTTCGTTGACCAAGGAACGGATACGGTTGTATTGAGATTCTGAGGCATCCCCGGTTTCGGAGAAGTCGAACCCAAGACCGCCGCCGCCTTTTTCGATGACCTTAGACCCAATATTGGAGGTCATGATGAGCAAAGTGTTCTTGAAGTCTACGGTGCGACCTTTGGCATCGGTCAACCGCCCGTCTTCTAAGATTTGCAGGAGCATATTGAACACATCAGGGTGAGCTTTTTCGATTTCATCGAATAGCACCACGGTGTAAGGCCGCCGTCGAACGGCCTCCGTCAGTTGTCCACCTTCGTTGTAGCCCACATAGCCCGGAGGCGAACCAATCAGCTTAGAAACGGTGTGGCGCTCCATATACTCCGACATATCTAGCCGGATCATGGCATCTTCAGATCCGAAGAAGTAGGAGGCCAACGCCTTAGTCAACTCCGTTTTCCCAACCCCAGTGGGGCCAGAGAAGATGAAGCTGGCGATCGGGCGGTTGGGGTTTTTTAGCCCCACACGGGCACGACGGATGGCGCGAGAAACCGCTCTCACGGCTTCGTCTTGGCCAATGATCCGGCCATGGAGGGTGTCTTCCATGTGCAACAATCGTTCAGACTCAGACTCGGTGAGCTTGTTGACCGGGACTCCCGTCCAAGAGGCCACGATTTGGGCAATGTCCTCTTCGGTGACCACTGGCGAGTCTTCGGTGCCCCCCGACTCAGTCCGTTTGGTTTGGGCGATGGTGCGGATCTCTTGCTTGATCTCCATCTCTCGCTCTCGCAATTCGCCAGCTTTCTCAAAGTCTTGGGAACGAACGGCGTCGTCTTTGTCTTTGAGAACCTGCCGCAGCTCTTTATCGAGTTCTTTGGCAGCAGGCGGCAACTGAGAGTTGATGAGGCGAACCCGCGACCCGGCTTCATCTACTAGGTCGATGGCCTTGTCAGGCAAGTAGCGATCGCTGATATATCGAGCAGACAACTTGGCCGCAGCGTAGAGAGCTTCGTCGGAGATTTTCAGCTTGTGATGCTGCTCATAGCGTTCGCGTAGCCCACGCAGAATTTCGATGGTTTCATCTACCGTCGGTTCGCCGACCATCACGGGCTGGAAGCGGCGCTCTAGCGCGGCATCCCGCTCGATATGTTTACGATATTCATCGAGGGTGGTGGCTCCGATACATTGCAACTCACCCCGAGCCAAGGCTGGCTTGAGGATGTTAGCAGCATCGATCGCCCCTTCTGCGGCTCCTGCACCGATGAGGGTGTGGACTTCATCAATGACCAGGATGACATTTCCGGCTTGGCGGATTTCATCCATGATTTTCTTGAGGCGTTCTTCAAATTCCCCACGATATTTGGTACCTGCAACCAGCAGGCCAATATCTAGGGTCATCACTCGCTTCTCTTCGAGGATGTCAGGGATGTCGTTGTTGGCGATGCGTTGGGCTAGCCCTTCTGCGATCGCCGTCTTACCAACCCCCGGTTCTCCGATGAGAACAGGGTTGTTTTTGGTACGACGCCCTAGGATTTGGATCACCCGCTCAATTTCTTTCTGACGACCTACCACAGGGTCAAGTTTGCCCTCGGCGGCCATCTGCGTCAGATTGGAACCAAACTCGTCTAAGGTTGGGGTCTTCGTGCGGCCTTGGCTGCCACCGGTAGACACCTCAGCGGTTTCGCCCAGCATCCGAATGACTTGGGTGCGAACCTTGGATAGGTCAACGCCTAAGTTTTCGAGAACACGGGCAGCAACCCCCTCTCCTTCACGAATCAGCCCCAATAACAGGTGCTCAGTGCCAATGTAGTTATGACCCAATTGACGAGCCTCTTCCAAAGACAACTCTAAGACCCGTTTGGCGCGGGGTGTAAAAGGGATTTCGACCGCAACAAAGCCAGAGCCTCGGCCAATGATTTTTTCGACCTCAATCCGAGCATCTTTAAGATTGACACCCATCGATTTCAGGACTTTGGCGGCAACCCCAGTTCCTTCTCCAATTAGACCCAGGAGGATCTGTTCTGTCCCCACAAAGTTATGACCCAAGCGGCGTGCTTCCTCTTGGGCAAGCATGATAACTTTAATGGCTTTCTCAGTGAAGCGTTCAAACATGGCAGTTTATATCACCTGCTGCGAGCCGGTACGCTGATTCTAGCATAGGAGAAAGGGATCCTTGGCACTGCTACAGCCGTAACAGCGCAGGAGTGATCCCAGCCCATGGTTGAGCGATTCGTTTTGCGTTACAATCTATCCCCAAGATTGAGGGCTAAATCCAGCCAAAAATTACCCCTTTGGGGCAGATATTGCCATGTTGGCTACAGCAGCAATGGGTGATCTCACAGGCTACCATCCGAAAGTAATCCTGTCTGGAAGTGAGGCGGCTGTCAAGAACAGGGCACGACATTTCCTCCAGATTTCTTCAAAATTCTCGTCAGAGCTAAGGCTTTCCGTGAACACCGAGGCCGTTATGCCCTAGCTTTTGTAACTTAACGATTCCGTACTTATGGATTATGTACTTATGGATTATGTATATGGCCTTGGCTATGCGGCGTTAACCCAAGTTTTTACCCAAATTTTCATTCCAATTTTCTAGGTGCCATCCATTTTGTTGCAGGCGATCGCCCAGGTTTTGTTTCCAGCCGATGCATTCTGCGGCAAAGGTGGGCGATTGTAAGCCCCCACGCCAGAGGATACAGGCATCTTCTTCGGGGTTTTGGTAGTAGCGCTTGCGGCGACCAGCTTCTCGGAAGCCATGGGCGGTGTAGAGGGCGATCGCCCCTTCATTGGAGGCTCGTACCTCTAAGGTTGCCCGCTCCATCCCTTGGTATTGCGCCGCCTCTAGCAGCCCCGTGAGGAGCGCCAGCCCCAGCCCTTGGCGGCGATAGGCGGCATCGATCACCAGCAGGGTGATATGGGCTTCATCCAAAATCATCCAAAGACAGCCAAACCCCAACAGGGTTTGATCCCCCACCCTGCGATCCCGCTCCTGCTGCAAGGGTTGTAGGTGCGGATCTGGTGAGTCTTGAACCCCAGACCTAGAACTTGCCAGAGGATCGAAGGCGGTGCTGAGGACAAAGAGCAGCCCGTTGGGGCTGTCAATTTCGCGCTGGTAGCCATTGGCCGTCCACAGCCCTCCTAGGGCTTGTTGATCGAGCGCAACCGCAGCTTGAACCCATTTAGAGGTCAGAGGCTGGAAGAAAAGTGCCCGAGTCAGAGTGGGTTGGTTTGCGGTGTTCATGGCAGGTTCATGGCAGATTCATAGCTGCCTTGGCAGTAGGAGATTGGCAAGGGGATTGGCTTTTAATTTGAGTGGCAATTCGAGTGGAGTGCGGTCAAGATGATCGGCATGGGGATCTGGGTGGGAAATCGTGCAGGAAGCTAACATAATTAGATTTTGACCCCCTGGGCCTCGTGTTTGAGCTTGCAGAGATGGAAAAAATCGATGAGTGCTAACGAATTTCTCTGTACCGGAGGTACCGCACCCGACGGTAAACTGTAAAAGCGATGAACTGGGTCAATTATTTAGTCAACTATTATTTAGTCAACTATTTTGAGTGGCTCTGCCAGGTTTAACGATAAAGCTTGCCTTGGGCGATCGCCCCTAACCTTCCTCGCTCACCTCCTCTCCGCCTCTAGAATCATCATCAGCCAGAATTATCACAGGATTAGCACAGTCATGGTTTCCACCCCCGTCGCCGCCGCTGCGTCCGGCCTCCAATATCTTCTGCCGCGTTCTGAGGGCGCATCCCCCAACCAATTTCTTTTGCCCCTCACCGCTCGCGTTAACGAGCAGGATCATTTAGAGGTAGGCGGTTGCGATGTTGCAGAGCTAGTGCAGCAATTTGGCTCCCCATTGTACATTTTGGATGAAGCCTCCCTCCGCACGGCCTGTCGCCAATATCGAGATGCGTTTCGCCAGTATTATCCGGGTGATTCCCTGGTTCTCTATGCCTCTAAAGCTTGGAACTGCCTTGCGGTTTGCGCCGTGGTGGCGGATGAAGAGTTGGGCATTGATGTGGTGTCGGGAGGAGAACTGCTGACCGCCCTCAAGGCTGGGGTTTCGCCCGATCGCCTTTATCTACACGGCAACAATAAATCCCGCGAAGAACTGGAGCTAGCCGTCAGTTCTGGATGTACGGTCGTGGTCGATAACTGGCACGAATTACATTTGTTGGTGGAACTAGCGGCGGCGGGTGTTGTGTCGCCAACGGCAACGGCAGTTGGCACCGCCAGCATCCGCACCCTGCTGCGGCTGACACCGGGGATCGAGTGCCACACCCATGAATATATTCGCACCGGACACCTTGATAGCAAGTTTGGCTTTGATCCCGACCAATTAGAAGCCGTATTTGACTTTGTTCGCCAGCATTCTGTCCTCAATTGTGTGGGTCTTCATGCCCATATCGGCTCTCAGATTTTTGAACTCCAACCCCACCAAGATTTGGCGGGAGTATTGGTGCAATGGATGCAGAAAGCCAAAGAATATGGTCTGCCGATTACTGAATTAGATGTGGGCGGGGGCTTGGGCATCCGCTATGTTGAGTCGGATGATCCCCCCAGCATTGAGCGCTGGGTGCAGGTGATTTGCGAAGGCATCGTCAAGGCGTGCGAAGCCGCAGATATGCCCTTGCCTCGGCTCTTGTCAGAACCTGGGCGATCGCTCATTGGTTCCTCTTGTATTACGGCTTACTCGGTGGGTAGTCAGAAGACGATCCCCGGTATTCGTACCTATGTCACAGTCGATGGTGGGATGTCTGATAACCCCCGCCCCATCACCTATCAATCGGTGTATCGAGCCGTGGCCGCGAACCAGATGTCGGCAACCTTGGCCGATCCCGTCACCATCGCCGGGAAGCATTGTGAATCGGGGGATATTGTGATTAAAGAAGCCGCTTTACCCCCGCTTGAGGCTGGGGATGTGCTCGCAGTGATGGCCACGGGGGCCTATAACTACAGTATGTCTTCTAACTACAATCGTTTACCACGGCCTGCTGCCGTGCTCGTGAAAGATGGCGATGCTAATGTCATTTTGCAGCGTGAAACCGATGCCGACCTCTTGCGCTACGATCGCCTCCCTGAACACCTAGGCTAAGCTGACAAGGAGATGGCCAAGTTCCCGGATTGATCTGCGTGGAGATGGGAATATGGAGTAGGGCGATCGCCCTACTCCAAAGAGCCTGCTTCAAGCTGGCTAATTCGAACGTTCTGGTTCGAAGCATAGGTATTTCTAGATTCCTGCTGCTTAGCGGCTTGGGTTTAAGTCTAGCTATCCACATCAGTTTCTATAGATAACCATTTCTATAGACAGCCATTTCTATAGACAGCCACTTCTATAGACAGCTACTTTTTTAGATCTCTGCTTCATCATCACTGGCTACGCAATCGCTATTTTTCTAGGCACCGTAAAAACGGCTAAATTGTGTGGATACGTTGGTGCTGTTAGCGAGTGGATGGGTAGATTTCCCAAATCTCATAGATCTCGATTCCATAAAACCTGATTCCTTTGGGATAATCGGCATAATTAAGGTTGAGATTGATCAACGACTGATTTTGCTCCACCCTTAGTCAATCTTTAGTCAATAGCTGTCAATAGCTGTCAATAGCTGTCAATAGCTGTAGTTAATCAATGGCTGTAAATGGCCTTAGTGAATGGATGGATTAATGCCCATCCTGACGGTTTGATATATTTTTTGGGCGGTCACGTCTTTAACAAACGGTAAAATAAAGCGAATGTCTTATTATCGTGATGGACTGACCCCTTTCGATTTTCGGTTCCCTCAATCGCTTCGTTGCCCAAGCCCTTGGGCTTTTGACCAAATCCAGATCAATCCTGATGGGTTCTTTGCTGAAGCAATGGCTGACAAACCTAGGATGGACTCAGTCCTTGCTGCTTCCATTAGTTGACTTGATTTTGGTCTTGCTTCTCACCTACGTGGTGCTAGTCATCATTGGTGAGCGTCGGACGCTCTGGATGGTGCGCGGCCTGATCATTCTCATGTTGGCCTCTGCGCTCAGTAGTGCGTTGGGGTTGCAACTTCTGAGCTTTGTATTAGAAAAATTGGTGGTTGGGGCGGCGGTTGCGATGGCGCTGATTCTACAGGCTGAGTTTCGCAGGCTGCTAGAACAGTTGGGGCGCGGTGAGATTGTACAGCTCTTTCAACCCACCACCGAAACGATCCCCAAGCCTGATAATGTCATCGACGAAATTGTTGATGCCGTTAAAGAGCTGTCGCAAAACCGCACAGGAGCGCTCTTAGTACTCGAAACCGGGATCCCGATGGATGAGCGAGATTTCTCGGTGCCAGGGGTGCGGCTCAGTGCGGAAGTCTCGAAGGAATTGCTTCAAACTATTTTTCAAACCACAACGCTGCTCCACGATGGAGCCGTGTTGATTCGAGCCAACCGGGTTGTGGCCGCCGGGGTGATTTTGCCCCTTTCAGAGCGGGTTGCATCGCGCCAGTTGGGCACTCGGCACCGAGCCGCCATGGGAATTACTGAACGGGTCGAAAATTGTCTATGTATTGTTGTATCAGAAGAAACAGGGTCAATTTCTCTGGCGGAACGGGGAACACTAAACCGACCCCTGACCAGCAGTAAACTAAAGGAATTGTTGGTCGCTCGCTTCTCCCTGTCTGTGGAACGAGAACCCGTGGCTCCCCAGTTGAGTAGCCTGGGTCGCCAGTTACGAGAGCAATTCAAACCGCTTTTTAAACGCATTTTTCGTCTTTCGTCGTCGGCTTCTCGGAGAAAAAATGACAGCAAAGCCAACCGTTCTTAGAGACCTCCCCGCAGACCTGAAGTGCGATCGCCTCCCCCGTCATGTGGCTGTCATTATGGATGGCAATGGCCGCTGGGCGAAGCACCGGGGCTTGCCTCGCATCATGGGTCATCGCCGTGGCGTTGATAGCCTGAAAGATTTACTCCGGTGCTGCCAAGACTGGGGAATCGAAGCCCTCACGGCCTATGCTTTTTCGACAGAAAATTGGGGACGTCCACTGGAAGAGGTGGACTTTTTAATGACTTTATTTGAGCGGGTGTTACGGCAAGAGTTGCGAGAAATGATGTCGGAGGGGGTGCGGATTCGCTTTGCGGGTAACCTGTCGGCGTTGCCCCAATCGCTGCAAGACGAGATCCATCGGTCAATGGAGCAAACCGCCAATAATCAAGGGATTTGCTTTACGGTGGCGACTAATTATGGCGGGCGGCAAGAAATTATCCAGGCTTGTCGGGCGATCGCCACCCAAGTTCAGCAAGGCACCTTACAACCCGAAGACATCGACGAAGCACTGTTTGAACGCAACCTCTACACCAGCGGCATTTGTGATCCTGACCTGCTGATTCGCACCAGTGGCGAAATGCGGATCAGCAACTTTTTGCTGTGGCAAATGGCCTATGCCGAAATCTATGTTACCGATACCTTTTGGCCAGATTTTGATCGGGCTGAGTTTCACCAAGCGCTGGCTAATTACCAAAAGCGCGATCGCCGCTTCGGTAAAGTCAAGGATCCTAGTCATCCTCAGTAACCTAGTCCCACGCTAACCCAGGGGTTCACGATCTGCTCCACTGGGAGCGATCGCTGATGCAGGATCGGCGACTGGCTTGGGATCACTCAAGCGCTTGGGATCACTCAAGCGCTTGGGATCACTCAGAGGCTGGATGGCTAATCTTGAACCCGGCGCTCAAATTCGATGCGGGTGTCTTCCATCAAGGTGAGGGCGGCTCCATAGAGATCCGCATGGTCTTGCTTTAGCCAGCCCAGCAGTCGGTTGATCTGGGCGTTGCGTAATTCTAGGTCGGCTTGGAAGATGGTGGCGATCGCCATCTGTTGGGCATAAGTCTCTGGGTGTCCTTGCGCCACAAAACTAGCGATCAGAACAGCTAGAGCTTGCTGCTTAACTGGGTTTGGGGTCGGTCAGTTCATGGGTCAGATCAGGTGGATGAATAGAAAATAATCGAACATAGAACCCAGACTCTGGCGAGTCTCTCCAGCAATGCCAGAGTCTAGGTTCCAGAGTCTAGGTTCCAG
>Ga0105044_10010008_pt1 | contig 12960 bp, 8 predicted proteins | sample MAT01_FD_78092 | JGI IMG/M metagenome (GOLD analysis project Ga0105044, IMG submission 78092) | Freshwater microbial communities from Lake Fryxell liftoff mats and glacier meltwater in Antarctica - MAT-01 | ecosystem: Environmental > Aquatic > Freshwater > Ice > Liftoff microbial mat | place...
AATTTCATCTATGTCGGCGAAGTCAAAGCACAAAATCCGGGCGGCGAAGTCGTCGGTGCGGTGCATGTATTTGAGAACACCGGCGGCTCAACATGGGCTTTGCGGACATCAATCTATGGCACACAGATCGACGGCAGTGTCGGCCGACGCTTTGGCCACGCAGTTGCGGTTTCGGGCGGCACGTTGGCAATTGGCGCCCCAAAAGAGAATGAAGGTGTATTTACCACTGCAGGCGCGGTCTATGTTTACACCGGCACAGGTGCTACCTGGACGCAACAGGCACGCCTAGTTGCCGGTGATCTTGGCAGCGATGACGAGCTGGGCGCTGCGGTGGATATTGATGGTGACGCGATAATCGCGGGCGGATCGCGCGACGATAAGGCAGTCGGCAACGATACGGGCAGCGCCTATATTTTCACGCGCAGCGGCGGCAGTTGGAGCCAAAGCGCTAAGTTGCTTTCTAGTGGCGCCACCGCTGGCAATCTTTTTGGCACCGCAGTTTCAATTAGCGGCACTGAAGCCCTAGTGGGTGCTTACTGCGAACCCAGCGGCGCGAGTGCATGCACTGGCCCCGGTTCGGTTGAGGCATTTCAACGCGGTGCAACAGGCAACTGGATCGCGGTGCAGCGCGTTGTCGCGCCGGATGGCGTTAATGGCGAAGGCTTCGGTAGCTCTGTGGCGCACGCGGGGCCTAGCAACCGCATCGCCTACGTCGGTGCATTCCGCGCGAACGCCCCGGCACTTGCGGGCGCGATTTATTTAATGCGCGGTGATAACTTATTCGCTGATGGCTTTGAATAAGCGCATGGCTTTGAATAAGCGCGTGGCTTTGAATAGTCGAGTAGCTTTGAATAGTCGAGTAGCTTTGAATAGTCGAGTAGCTTTGAATAGTCGAATTAATTGCCTAAATGCTTGCTGGATTTACACACCAGCTGAGCACCAAGCGCCACCAAGCCCTTAGCTACTTACAGTTTTAACCGCATTTAAGCGACACTCCGCGCCTCGAATTTTGCGCAGCTTGCCGCCATGACTGAACACAATCCACCAACTCGTGCGCTGCTCAGCGTATCGGATAAAACCGGCCTTGTTGAACTTGCGCGCGGTTTAGCCGCGCTGGGCGTCGCGTTAATTTCCACCGGCGGCACCGCAAACGCGCTGCGTGCGGCGGGTTTGAGCGTTAGCGACGTGTCCAGCGTCACCGGCTTTCCAGAAATCATGGGTGGGCGCGTGAAACCGCTGCATCCAAAGATTCACGGCGCGCTTTTGGGGCGCTTAGGCGTCGACGAAAGCACGATGGCCGAGCACGATATCGCGCGTATTGACCTGCTGGTGGTTAATCTTTATCCGTTTGCTGCAACGATTGCGAAACCGGGCGTCAGCGATCAAGAGGCCATCGAAAACATCGATATTGGCGGGCCTGCGATGCTGCGGGCTGCGGCAAAAAACCACGAACGCGTCATGGTGCTAACGGACGCAGATGATTATGCCAGCGCCTTGGAAGCAATTAAAACCGGGCAAAACAACCTTGCGATGCGCCGCGCGCTTGCCGCGAAAGCCTACGCGCACACGGCCGAATACGACGCGCTAGTGGCCGCGTACTTAAGCGGTGCAACGGCTGAGCCCGTTCAAAACAGCGATTTCCCGGCCACTTTGACGCTAAAAATGCAGCGCGCTGAAGTTTTGCGCTACGGTGAAAACCCACATCAACGCGCAGCGCTGTATCTGGAGTCCCCGCTGCCGCCAGCCTGCATTGCCGGTGCCAGTTTCCGCCAAGGTAAGTCGCTTAGCTTCAACAACTTAAGCGATGCGGATGCCGCACTTGAGTGCGTCAAGCTATTCGATGAACCCGCGTGCGTGATCGTCAAACACGCAAACCCATGCGGCGTGGCGGTGTCATCCACCCTGCTTGACGCCTACGAGCGCGCCTATCAAACCGATCCAATCAGCGCGTTCGGCGGCATCATTGCCTTCAATCGTAGCTTAGATGCAGATACCGCACGCACGCTCATTGCGCGGCAATTTGTCGAGGTGGTGATTGCCCCCGACTACAGCGAACTGGCACTTGCAGCACTCGCCAGCAAGCCCAATGTGCGGGTAATTGCCACCGGTGCGTTAAGTGGGTCTGGCTGCGCTTGGCGCGACGTCAAACGCATTCAGGGCGGCTATTTAATCCAAGACGGCGATCGCGACACGCTAAAAACCGGCGACTACAAGCTAGTTAGCCTGCGCGCACCGACCGCTGCGGAATTCGCGGATTTGGTATTTGCATGGAAAGTGGCGATGCAGGTGAAATCCAACGCCATCGTTTATGCCAAAGACGCGCGCACGGTGGGCATCGGCGCTGGACAAATGAGTCGCGTTATCAGCGCAAAAATTGCCGCAATGAAGGCAGCGGAAGCCAATATTGCCGTGCCCGGCGCGGTGATGGCGTCCGACGCATTTTTCCCGTTCCGCGACGGTATTGATGCCGCCGCCGCGGTCGGCATTAAGGCGGTGATCCAGCCGGGCGGTTCAATGCGCGACAAAGAAGTGATTGATGCCGCCAATGAGCACGGCATCGCGATGCTATTCACCGGCGTGCGGCATTTTAAGCACTGAGGATTCCTAAGATGTCGATAAATTCTGCGCTTAAACCCAAAAGCACGATCCGAATCGCCACGCGCGAATCCCTTTTGGCGCTTTGGCAAGCCGAACATGTCGCGGCGCGATTGCGATTGCTCTATCCAGTCATGCAGGTGACGTTGTTGCCGATGACCACGCGCGGCGATCAAATCCTAGATCGCCCGCTCAGCCAAGTCGGTGGCAAGGGCTTGTTTCTGAAAGAACTCGAAGTCGCGATGCTGGAAGGCCGCGCGGATATTGCGGTGCATTCCCTAAAAGATGTGCCGATGACGCTAGAGCCGGAATTTCAACTTGCGGCCGTGTTGATCCGAGAGGAGCCTTACGACGCCTGGGTCAGCAATCACTATCCCAATATCGCCGCATTGCCACACGGCGCGCGGGTGGGTTCGTCTAGCCTACGCCGACAAGTTCAGCTGCATACGATGCGGCCGGATTTGCAACTGCTGGATTTACGCGGCAACGTGCAAACCCGTTTGCGCAAACTTGATGAAAACCACTTCGATGCGATTGTGTTGGCGGCCGCTGGGCTTGATCGACTGGGCTTAAGTGCGCGCATTGCCAGCCGCATGCTGCCGCCGGATATGCTGCCTGCAGCGGGTCAAGGCGCGCTGGCGATTGAATGTTTATCGCACGATCACGCAACGGCGGCGCTGTTAGCGCCGTTGGCACATCAGCCCACGTGGCAATGCGTGCGCGCTGAGCGTGCGTTTGCGCAAACCTTGGGCGGCTCTTGCCAAGTGCCGATCGCGGCCTTTGCTGAAATTGAGGCCGGTGCATTGCGCCTACGCGGCCTAGTCGGCGATGCCAGCGCACGTAAAAGCATCCAAGGCGGCATTAGCGGCGTATTAGACGCACCCGAGGACTTGGGGCGAAACCTGGCACACGAGCTAATGGCACGTGGTGCGATGGCATTTGTCGCGCGTTCTTCGTAGCGCCGCATGCTAATCAGGACGCAGCCTACTTAGATAACCCCGTCGTCACATCAAGTCGGTACAACTAATGCCACATAAAACAGCAGTGTATGCACCCGATTTACCGCGCGATTGGGTAAGTCTCAATTCGTCATTGCGAGCACAGCGAAGCAATCCATTTTGCTTTTTAGGCATCCGAAAATGGATTGCCACGTCGCTTCGCTCCTCGCAATGACGAGACTCTACTTTTTACCTTAGCAATAGAAACCGAATGAAACTAACCCGACTACTGATTATTTTGACCATGCTAAGCCTGCTCGCCGCCTGCCAAGCAGGCTTTATGCGCTCTTTAAAAGTGCCCTACGCCTTTAGCGATTATCAAAAAAGCACGCTTAGCTATGGCAGCGACAAAGCCCAACGCCTGGATGTTTATCGGCCCACCGCCGCGCAATACCAGGGCAAAACGCTGCCGGTGATCGTGTTTTTCTTTGGTGGCAGCTGGCGCAACGGCAAGCGCGCGTGGTACGAATTCTTTGCGGCGCATTACGCGCTTAAAGGCTATGTGGTGGTGGTGCCAGACTATCGCAAGGCACCGAATTACATCTTCCCCAGTTTTGTTGAGGACGCCGCCGCAAGCGTCGCGTATGTGCGTGATAACGCAGCTCAACTGAACGTTGAGCCAAAACGACTTTACGTGATGGCGCATTCTGCCGGCGCGCATATTGCCGCCTTGGTAATGCTGGATCCGCAGTATTTACAGGCAAAGCAAATGGTGCCAGCGGACATCAAAGGCTTTATCGGCCTGTCCGGCCCGTATGATTTTTTGCCGATGACCGACCCGCTGGTAGTCGAGGTTTTTAAGGGCGATGCCAACCTGCCGGAATCGCAGCCCATTAACTACGCGCAGTTTGGCGCACAAGCGCCGCCGATGCTGCTAATCCATGGTGCCGATGATCGCTTGGTGTATCCCAAAAACAGCGTCAATTTAGCCGCCAAAGTCAATGCCGCAGGCGGACACGCCGAGGTGGTTGTGCTGCCCGCAACTGGGCACGTCAAAACGCTGTTTCAGGCCGGGCGTGGCTTACGCGGGCTGGCACCAGAAGTCGATACGCGGGTGCTGGAGTTTTTGGCGCGGGATTAGCGGCGCAGGCCGCACCTGCGCATTTACGGCTTTAGGGTCTGAAGCAAGTTGCGCTTTGCGTTGTCGACCGCCGACCGCACACCATAAAGATCGGAAAATAAACCCGCAGTTAGTCGACACGTCACCAGAACTTTTGCTGGTAACTTTGAGTCCCACGGACCTTATTTCAGCGCGCTTAATCCTATATGTCTATCCGAAAAGCGCGCGCCTGCTATACCCCGACATTTACCTTTGTCGGTGCGATCGCAGGCTATTTTTATGCAAAGCATTCCGTAGCTGAAACCGTCGCTCACATGCGCGCGAAGTGGGGCTGGGTTTGTGGCACTGGTTTAGATATTCCTTTTTACTTGTGGACGCCTATTGGCAGCCTTGTAGGGCTTTTGTTTGGCATTTTTTCTTGGCGCTTATTTGTTCGCTTCACAAATTCCGCAGATAGACAATGACCAATGCTATTAACTTAAGTTCGTCCGGCCCGGTGCAGCCAGTAATCAGGATGACGCGACACCTCCTCAAACCGTCATTCCCGCATGTTTTTGGCGGGAATCCAGTTGGTTTAAGGTGCGAAGATGCTGGATACCCGACAAAAACACTCGGGGATGACGAACGAGTGGCAATCGTGGAAATTATCGGTAACGCAACGATAAGCTATGGGTGCTGAAGTTAATGACATTGCTAAAGTCAGAGTTCGACCCGGAAATCAGCTAAAAGGCGCTAAACTTTGGTGATGGATAGACAAACAATCGCAAATAACTCGACCGTTAGGTCTAACCGCGCGTGAGCAAGAAATCTCGGTCATGCACCACCGATTTCAATATGCCGTGGCGGCACTAAAGTGACGCCCGATACAGCGCAGATGTTAAACCGCGCCCGCACTGAACTGGCGCGCGTGTTCGGCTATTCAGATTTTCGCGGCGATCAAGCGGCGGTGATCGCGCAAATATTAAGCGGCGGTGATGCGCTGGTCTTGATGCCAACCGGCGGCGGCAAAAGCTTGTGCTATCAAATTCCGGCGCTGCTGCTGGATGGCCTGACGGTGGTGATCTCGCCGCTAATTGCGCTGATGCAAAATCAAGTGGCGCAGCTAATTGAGTTTGGCGTGGCGGCGGCGGCGCTGAATTCCAGCGTCGACAATGACGCAGCGCGCGAGATTTATCAAAGTATCCGGCGCGGTACGCTGAAACTGCTGTATGTGTCGCCAGAACGCTTGCTGATGGATGGCATGCTGAGCTTTTTAAGCGAAATCCCACTCAGTTTAATCGCGATTGACGAGGCGCACTGCGTGTCGCAGTGGGGCCATGATTTTCGCCCGGAATATCAGCAATTAGGTCGCTTAAGTGAAATCTTCCCGAACACGCCGCGTTTAGCACTGACCGCGACTGCCGATGCCCGCACTCGGGCTGAAATAGCCGAGGTATTGTCACTTAGCGACGCACCGCTATTTGTATCCAGCTTTGATCGCCCAAACCTGCAGCTGACCGTGGTAGAAAAAGCCGACCCGACGCGCCAGCTATTACGTTTTATTAGCGCGCATCCAAAGCAAAGCGGCATTGTTTATGCACTTTCCCGCAAACGCGTGGATGAATTGGCGGCCAAATTGAACGAGGCAGGCATTCGCGCCCTGCCCTATCACGCCGGTTTAGACGCGCAAACGCGAACCGCGAATCAAGAGCTATTTTTGTCGGACGAAAAAATCGTGATGGTGGCGACGATTGCGTTTGGCATGGGCATCGACAAGCCGGACGTGCGTTTCGTGGCGCATGTGGATTTGCCCAAAAGCATGGAAGGTTACTATCAGGAAATAGGCCGCGCCGGCCGCGACGGTGCGCCCGCATTTGCCTGGATGTGTTACGGCCTAGCCGATTTGGTGCAGCTCAAACGCTTTATCGAAGAATCCACCGCAACCGAGGCGCGCAAGCGCTACGAACGTGGGCAGCTCGACGCGCTATTGTCCTACGCAGAAAGCGTCGGTTGCCGTCGCGTGCCGCTGCTGAAACACTTTAATCAGCATTTTGCCGGCGAATGTGGCAATTGCGACCGCTGTGCGCATCCGGTGGCAAAGTCAGATGCCACCGAAGCCGCGCGCCAACTGCTTTCCGCGATTCACCGCACCGGGCAACGCTTTGGCGTCATGCACGTGATCGCGGTTTTGCGCGGCGCGCAAACGGAGCAAATTACGCGCTTTCAGCATGATCGCCTGAGCGTCTACGGCCTGGGCAAAGCGCAGCCTGAGGATCACTGGCGCTCGTTAGCGCGCCAGCTAATCGCGGCGGGCATGATCGACATAGACCACGAAGGCTTTGGTGCGCTGCGCTTGACTGATGTCTGCCGACCATTGCTGCGCGGTGAAACCATATTCGAGATGGCGCGCATCGCCGCACCCGACACCAAAACCGAGCCACGCGGCAAAAAAGGCAAAAAATCCTACGCCGCAAGCGTCGGTGAAACCGCCAATACCCTGCTCGACAAACTGCGCGAATGGCGCAGGGCGCTGGCTGCCGAACACAAAGTTCCGCCCTACGTAATTTTCCACGATGCGACACTCTTGGCGATCGCCAGCGCAAAACCAGCGAATGAAAGCGAACTGGGAGCGCTATCAGGAATTGGTGAAAAGAAATTGGAGCGCTTTGGTGCGGCGATCTTGAAACTGCTGCGTAGTGCTTAGCGGCCATTAAATATCGGTAGGCTAAGGTTTTAAGGCGCAATTTAACGTCCGAAACACGAGCGAACGTGATAAAAAGCAAGACGTCGCCCAAAGTAAAATGTGAACCATGTCGCACTCTACCGGATTTAACGCATCGCCCAAGCCTGACGCTGAAAATATGCCAAAAACCACGTTGCGCTATTCGGTGCAGGCGACGATTAAAAAATTGGCAGAATTGCGCCCGCTTGCGCCACAGCCGCACCATATTGAGCGGTTTTTGCTTGAATGCCACCGGCGTAAGTACCCGAATAAATCGCCCATCATTCGCCCCGGTGACGTGGCGAACACGCTTTATTACGTGATCGATGGCTCGCTCGCGGTCATGAGTGAAGATGAGGAAGGCCGCGAGTTGATTCTGGCCTATGTCAATGCCGGTGAATTCATTGGCGAAATGGGTCTATTTATGGAACCCGAGCGGCGCGAGGTTTTGGTGCGCGCGCGCACGCCGGTGGAGCTTGCAGAAATAAGCTATGAGCGCCTGTTTCAACTGTTCGATGGCCCGCTGAAAGACGAAGCAACGCGCATTTTGTTTATGATTGGCACGCAATTGACCAAGCGCCTGCTGCATACCAGCCGCAAGGTTTCGCGCTTGGCATTTATGGACGTCACCAGCCGGATTGCCAGCACGCTGGTGGATTTGTGCAAAGAACCGGATGCCATGACGCATCCATTAGGGTCGCAAATTCGCATTTCGCGCCAAGAAATCAGCCGCATTGTCGGTTGCTCGCGTGAAATGGTCGGCCGCGTGCTCAAGCAGTTGGAAAAAGACGGCAAAATCACCGCTGCGGGTAAAACCATCGTGGTCTTCGGCACCCGATAACGCGCTGCATACAAAAATTTGGCAGAGTGTCGTATTTAATTAGGGTATCCCTGCGCGGCGGATTTATGCGAAGCACAAGCAAAGCTCCTCCAAAAACTTGATGAAATTTTAGATGCTTACTTTAATTTACCTAACGCTAGCCACAGCCGCTGCGAGCACGCCAATACAGGTGCAAAGCACACCGGCACGCGAAAGCTCCAATAAAGCCGCAGGCTTTGGCAAACACCTTGATCAAAGCGCACTCGCATCTGGGGTAATGAGTGTTAGCACCGCTTCCGTCAGACCCGATGGCACAGTGGAGTTGAGCTGTGAAACGCACCGAGCGGACAATCACGAATCAGCACGCAACGAGCAACAAAAATGAGAAGGCCGCGCGTTTTAGGATTCGCACTGTTCGGACTTCTTTGGCTAAACGCCGCTTTTGCGCAAACCGTCAGCAGCGTGTCGCTATCGGATCAACAAGCCAAAATATTTACTCTAAACGGCAGTAGTTTCACCACCGCGTTTTTTTTCGATGTGCCGACAGGCACCACGCGCTTCAAAGTTGAACTCGCCGGTAATGCCGCCAGCGGCGATATAGATTTATTCTTGCGCCAAGGTAAAAACTTTCTCAGTAAAAATAGCTATGATCAAACTTTAAGTTTTGACGAGCTTGCCGAATATGCGCAGTACTGGTCGATCAGCGCGGACGCGGCTGAGTCGATCCTTGTTACCAGCACCTCGGTACGCCCGCCGGTTGCAGGCCGCTATTTCGTTTCAGTTTTCAATGGCGATAGCCGCATCAGCACCGCAACGTTGAAGCTGACGCTCAATCCGCCAGTAACTCCCACACAGATCCAAGTGCGCTTCGATTTACCCTGTACAGCGGGCGATACGGACTGCAAATGTGATCTGACCCCCTGGAACGATATTACTAACCCAGCAGGCTTTAATGCGCCGGGAAATGCTGGCGTAAATCTAGGCCAAAAACGTCGAAATGCGCTGCTGGCTGCCGCACAGCAGTTGGCAAATCAAGTCAGCTCGGAAGCACCCATCGTGGTACAGGCCTGTTGGGCCGATTTAGGCGCTGGCAATGTCACCACCTTGGCGCAGGCAGGCCCGGAGTCGTTCGCGATTAATGACCCAACCTTTACTGTTAAATCTGGCAACACAATTTTTCCAGTACGTGCCACGCCATTTTTGCCCCGATACACCTGGATGGCGGTTGCGCCTACCGGGCGCGCACTGGGTGCAGGCAGTTGCAAAGCGCAAGGTGGCCCGTGCGGTAGCTCACCCGATTTGAGAATCACCTTCAATTCCTTGGTTGATACGCCGCAAGCGCTTGGCGAGACGAGTTTCTATTACGGCGTCACGTCGAGCCTTTTTGCCCAGGATATCGACTTCGGCTCGGTCGCCATTCACGAAATGACGCATGGTTTAGGCTACTTGGACTTGCTCAGCGATGACGGCAAAGAACTGCGTGATCGGGACGACGCCTACAGCCGCAATTTGATCAATGCAGCTAACCCGACACCCAAGTCATTTGCCCGTTTAAATGACGCCGAACGTTTGGCTGCGTTTACCTCCAATAATGTGCAGTGGGTCGGTTTAGAAACGCTAATTCGATCTGGCGCGCAAATAGTTCCCGGCGAGCGAGGCATACGAATGCATGCGCCAACGGCGTTTTCCGGAGGGTCCAGTATTGGACACTTGGACTTAAATTCCTTCTCCACCGAGTTAATGGCGCCGCGCTATTCCAAAAGTAAAAACTTAGGTATTGCTGCGGGGCAACTCGCCGACGTGGGTTGGTCAAACGCCGCCAAAACAGCGCCGCCAACCGCGAAGTTTTATGCCGGTAACTGGTTCGATCCCGCCCGCTCCGGCCACGGTTTTGATATTGAACCGGCGGGCAACTTAGGCGGTTTTGAGCGCATATTGGTCACAAGCTACACTTACGATGCACAAGGTTTACCCGAGTACTACATCAGCCTCGGCGAAGTGGTCGATGGCGTGTTTTTAGCCGACACCAATACACTGGCGTCCGGTGCTAGCACCAGCCTGGGTCGCTTTCTGAGCGTAAACGGTGCAGCGCTACCCGATCCAGCCTTCAACGGCAGATTGCGCATGGACTTTAACGCTGCGGAAAACAGCTTTGCATGCACGGAAAATGGACGCTCGGTCAATTCATCCGAAGTGGCTTCGCTCTCATTGGTCGCGAATAATGAAGCTGTAACGTGGTGCATCCAACCTGTTATTGACCCAAGTTTGCGTACAGCGCCAGCACTAGATTTCACCGGCCACTGGTACGACGAAAGTAATCCAGGCTGGGGTTTAGGCATTCAGTCGGCTGTGGTTGATAACAAAAGCCTTATCTTGATCACGATTTATTATCCCGATGCAGCGGGAAATCCACGCTGGGCATACGCTTTCAGCAGTGATTTTCGCAGCGGCGATGAGATCGACGTGTTCCAACGCAACGCGTTTTGCCGCACTTGTGCCGTTGTCGCGCCGACAGATATGTTAGCGGGCAAACTAAAAATAACTCTAGGCGGCGTTGAAGGAACTGCTGGGCAAAATAATCAGGTGAGTTTTAACGTTACTTTTCAGGGCGCAGCCGGCGGTACCTTTACCCGCACCAATGCGAAGCTAGTGCGTTTAGTTGAACGTCCGAGAGAAATCCAATAGTGCAAAGACAGATAGTGACACTTATTTTGGCCGCGGTCGGATGTCTAGCGACACTGACAGGTTGCGATGATTCATCACCCGCTAGCGTGATTCCAAATACGGTTCCAAATATTGGCCCAGCGCAAGCCAATGCCGCTAGGCCGCCAAAGCTTGGGCTATGCGCGGGTTGTCATGGCGACACCGGCAAAGCCGTACTTCCCGAGTACCCAAACTTGACCGGGCAAAATCAGCGCTACTTGGCAAACTCTTTGCGCGCCTACCAAAGCGGCGAGCGAAAAAATTCAGCAATGCGCGCGATGGTGGGAACATTAACCGACGCCGAAATTGAAGAACTGGCTAGCTATTACGCGAATACTGTTAGCAACTAACTTTCCACAATTTCAATTGCCAAAAAAAACCGGCTAACGCCGGAGTTTTTTCCGGCGAACCGGATCTTTAACATGGTGCTCTCGGACGGACTCGAACCGTCACAGATTACTCCACTACCACCTCAAAGTAGCGTGTCTACCAATTCCACCACGAGAGCATGTCAAAGCAAAAGCGAGGGCGCAATATACCTATTTTTCAGGCGTTGTACCAGCCGGTGTGGCATTAACAGGTACTGGCGCTTCAGCCGGTGGCGTCACCGCACTCGGTGCCGATGGAGCGTTGACAGGCACTGCGTTTGAACCAGGAACGTCAGACCCGCTTGTAGGCAAAGGTATTGCTGACGCCGGAATTGCGGCAGGCAACACGGCTGCACCGCCTGGAAGCTCAGAAACCGGCGGTTTCGCAGGCTGCGCGTATTCACTCATCAAGCCCGGTGCATTCGGCTTCACACGTCCGCCGTGTGCAACATAAATACCCATGCCGATACTAATGATAAAAAATATCGCCGCACAAACAGACGTCGACCGCGATAAAAAGTTTGCCGAACCACGTGCACCAAAAACAGTACCAGAAGCCCCGGCACCAAAACTTGAACCCGCTTGAGCGCCAGCACCCTTTTGCATCAATATCAGACCGATCATAACGATGGCGATGATCACGTAAACTACGTTGAAAAACGGAACAAGAAGTTCAGCCCATTTCATATTGCGCTACCAGACAAGTTGTAGATAAATGTTTTGCTAATGCAAAACGGCTTCTTAATATAGGTTTTTCCAAAACACGACACTGCGCTTAGCGAGTGGTATGTCTAAGCTGCAGCGATAATTTCTTGGAAATCAGAGGCTTTAAGTGATGCACCACCTACTAAAGCGCCATCAATATCAGCCATATTCAGAAGCTCGACAGCGTTGGCGCCTTTTACGCTTCCGCCATAAAGAATCTGAATTGAGCCCGCAAGCTTAGCACTATGCACCGCAATTTGACTACGCAAATACATATGTATCTCTTGCGCTTGTTCAGGCGAGGCAGTGCGACCGGTGCCAATCGCCCAAACGGGCTCATAGGCTAAGACAGCATTTTCAAACATATCAATACCGCAATTCGCGATGACAACGTCAAGCTGGCGTTTAATGACGCTAAAAGCAGCACCTGATTCGCGCTCAGGCAGTGTTTCACCGACGCATAAAATAGGTTTAAGGCCACCTGCGACTGCGCGCGCAAATTTTACTGCGACCACTTCGTCTGACTCCGCGAATAACGCACGCCGCTCAGAGTGCCCCACTAAAACATACTCGCAGCCCACATCAAGCAGCATCTCGGCCGCAACTTCACCTGTAAATGCCCCAGGCTCGTGCGCACAAAGATTTTGCGCACCGAGCTTTAATTGACAGCCGTCTAGCAACGTTCTTACCTCTGCCAAATAGGGAAACGCGGGTAGCAACAGCACTTCCACACAAGTGGGAATATGCTGTTTCGAAAGCGCGCCTATTAAAGTAGCAATCTGAACGCCGGTCAGATTCATTTTCCAATTGCCGGCGATCAGTTTGTTTCGCATATTCAATTTCTCAATCAAGTTGAACGACTTATGGGTCGCACGCCGGATATAAATCCGTGCCCACGACGATACGAACAATCCGAACCGTTGTTACTGCAGGCGAGCCATTGTCGCGCAGCCTGGCCTTGTAGCAGGCGAAGCCGGATGCCGGCAAGCCAGCGCCTGCATCACGCAAAT
>Ga0105044_10010009_pt1 | contig 12959 bp, 7 predicted proteins | sample MAT01_FD_78092 | JGI IMG/M metagenome (GOLD analysis project Ga0105044, IMG submission 78092) | Freshwater microbial communities from Lake Fryxell liftoff mats and glacier meltwater in Antarctica - MAT-01 | ecosystem: Environmental > Aquatic > Freshwater > Ice > Liftoff microbial mat | place...
GGGCGCCCGGCCGGGGTTCGTCGGCCGGTAGGATCGGGCTCGATGGCATCCGAGCAGAACTCCCCGAACGCGATCGGCCCCAACGCCTGGCTGGTCGACGAGAGGTACGAGCAGTACCTGGCCGATCCGGCCGCGGTGAACGACAGCTGGCAGGACTTCTTCGCCGACTACCGCCCCGGCGGCGGCCAGGCGACGCTGCCGACGCCGCGCACCCCCGTCGCCGCGGCGGCGGCCGCCCCGCCACCGACGCCGGCACCCGCCAAGGCCGCGGCGCCCGCCGCGAGCGACGCCAAGCCGGCCAAGGTGCAGCTCGGCGAACCCATCCGCGGCGCCGGCGCCCGGATCGTCTCCAACATGGAGGCCAGCCTCACCGTCCCCACCGCCACCAGCTTCCGCGAGGTGCCCGCCAAGCTGCTCGAGGTCAACCGCAGCGTCATCAACGGGTACCTGGGGCGCACCGGGCGCGGCAAGATCAGCTTCACCCACCTCATCGGCTTCGCGGTCGTCCGGGCCATCGCCGACACCACTCCGGTCATGAACTCGCACTTCGAGGAGAGCGAGGACGGCAAGCCCCACGTCATCCGCCACGAGCACATCGGGCTCGGGATCGCCGTCGACATCGAGAAGTCCGACGGGTCGCGGACCCTGATGGTCCCGTGCGTGAAGGACGCCGACACCGTCGACTTCCGCGGCTTCTGGACCGCCTACGAGGACCTCATCCGCAAGGTCCGCAGCAACAAGCTGTCGCCCGACGACTTCGCCGGCGTCACCGTCAGCCTCACCAACCCCGGCACCATCGGCACCCGCCAGTCGGTGCCCCGGCTCATGCCGGGCCAGGGCCTCATCGTCGGCGTGGGTTCGCTCGCCTTCCCCACCGCGTTCGAGGGTGCCGACCCGGTCACGCTCGCCGACCTCGGCCTGTCGAAGGTCATCACCATCTCGTCCACCTACGACCACCGCATCATCCAGGGTGCCGAGTCGGGGCTGTTCCTCAAGCGGGTGCATGAGCTGCTGATGGGCGCCGACGAGTTCTACGCCCACGTGTTCCGTTCGCTGGGCGTGCCCTACGAGGCCGTGCTGTGGCGTCGCGACGTCAACCCCGTCGACCGCGAGACCTCGATGCTCGAGAAGCAGATGAAGGTCGACCGCCTCATCGCCATGCACCGCCAGCGTGGCCACCTCATCGCCGATCTCGATCCCCTGTCGGCCGAGGAACCCGAGATGTTCACCGAGCTCGATCCGGCCACCTACGGGCTCACCATCTGGGACCTCGACCGCGAGTTCCTCACCAGCGGCGTCGGCGGCAAGGACCGTCTTCCGCTCGGCGAGATCCTCCACATCATGCGCGACGCCTACTGCCGGACCATCGGCATCGAATACATGCACATCCAGGACCCCGAGGAGAAGCGCTGGGTCCAGGAGCAGGTCGAAGGCGCGGCGGTCGAGATCACGCCCGACGAGAAGCGGCACATCCTGGGTCGCCTCAACGCGACCGAGGCGCTCGAGCAGTTCCTGGCCAAGAAGTACCTGGGCCAGAAGCGCTTCGGCATCGACGGCGCCGAGAGCGCCATCCCCATCCTCGACACGCTCCTCGCCGATGCGGCCGACTCGCGCATGGACTCCGCGATCATGGGCATGGCGCACCGAGGCCGCCTGAACGTGCTGGTGAACATCGTGGGCAAGGGCTACGAGCAGATGTTCAAGGAGTTCGAGGGCAACGTCGACCCCAACTCCACCCAGGGTTCGGGTGACGTCAAGTACCACCTCGGCCAGACGGGCAAGTTCGTCAGCCGCCTCGGCAACACCATTCCCGTCGAGCTCGCCGCCAACCCCTCGCACCTCGAAGCGGTCGACCCCGTGGTGGTCGGCATGGCCCGAGCCAAGATGGACCAGATCGAACCGCCCGGTGACTACCCGGTGCTGCCGATCCTCATCCACGGCGACGCGGCCTTCGCGGGCCAGGGCGTCGTGGCCGAGACCCTCAACCTCTCGAACATCCGCGGCTACAAGGTCGGTGGCACCATCCACCTGATCATCAACAACCAACTCGGCTTCACGACCCCGCCCGAGGCGGCCCGCTCGTCCGAGTACCCCACCGACGTGGCCAAGATGGTCTCGGCGCCGATCTTCCACGTCAACGGCGACGACGCCGAGGCCTGCGTACGGGTCGCCCGGCTGGCGTTCGCGTACCGCCAGCGGTGGCACAAGGACGTCGTCATCGACATGGTCTGCTACCGCCGCCACGGCCACAACGAGGGCGACGACCCGAGCTACACCCAGCCCGAGATGTACCGGCGCATCGACGCCAAGCGCACGGTGCGCAAGATCTACACCGAGCAGCTGGTGAAGCGGGGCGACATCTCCATCGACGAGGCCGAGGAAGCCCTCAACGACTTCCAGAGCCGGCTCCAGACCGCGCTCGACGAGACCAAGCAGGCGGCACCGCCATCGGGGACCCGCGCCCAGGCCGCCCCGCCCGCGCTGGGCGTGCTCCCGCACGTCGAGACCGGCATCCCGCGCGAGACCTTCGATGCGGTGATCGACGCGCTCGACTCGGCGCCCGACGGCTTCACCGTCCACCCCAAGCTGGCCAAGCAGTTCGAGGCGCGCTCGACGATGGTCCGCACCGACGGCGAGGTCGACTGGTCGACCGGTGAGGCCCTCGCCCTCGGTTCGCTGCTCTACGAGGGCACCTCGGTCCGGCTCGCCGGCGAGGACAGCCGCCGGGGCACCTTCTCGCAACGCCACGCCGTGCTCGTCTCCTACGAGTCCGGCGCCGAGCACACCCCGATCGAGACCCTCGCTCGCGACGGCGCGCACTTCTGGCTCTACGACTCGCTCCTGTCGGAGTTCGCGGCGCTCGGCTTCGAGTACGGCTACTCGGTCGAGAACAAGGACGCCCTCGTGATGTGGGAGGCGCAGTTCGGCGACTTCGTCAACGGCGCCCAGGTCATCATCGACCAGTTCATCGTCGCCGCCGAGGACAAGTGGGACCAGACCTCGGGCCTGGTCATGCTCCTCCCCCACGGCTTCGAGGGCCAGGGTCCCGAGCACTCCTCGGCCCGCATCGAGCGGTTCCTCACCCTCGCCGCCGAGGACAACATCCAGGTGGCCAACTGCACCACCGCCGCCCAGTACTTCCACCTGCTGCGCCGCCAGATGCGCCGCGACATCCGCAAGCCCCTGATCATCTTCACCCCCAAGTCCCTGCTCCGGGCCAAGACCTCCCGCTCGAGGGTCGAGGACTTCCTCTCCGGCTCGTTCCAGGAGGTCCTCGCCGATCCCAGCGTCGCCGAGACCGAGACCGTCACGCGAGTGGTGTTCGCGTCGGGCAAGGTCGGCGTCGAGGCGCTGGCCGCCCGGGAGAAGACCGACGGCGACCACGTCGCCATCGCCCGCGTCGAACAGCTCTACCCCTGGCCCTACCAAGGGGTGGCCGACGTGCTGGCCCGGTACCCCAACGCCCACGAGATCTTCTGGCTCCAGGAGGAGCCCGAGAACATGGGCCCGTGGAACGCCATCAAGGGCCGCCTGTACGAGGCCCACGAGAAGACCCACCGCATCCAGCGCATCAGCCGCACCGAGTCGGGCAGCCCCGCCACGGGCACCAAGGCCATCCACGATCAGGAGCAGGAAGACCTCTTCGCCGCGATCTTCGCGCCGAGCGCCTGATCCGCCCGGATCCTGCCCGATCCACCCGATCGACGTGGTGCAGCGCCGATCCCGCGCCGCGCCGCTGCTCGCCGCTCAGCGTGGGTCGGACGACGACGGGCCGAACCGGCGGCCTTCGACACCGCGCTGGTCTGCTCGTCGCGACCCGGCGCGGCCACCGTGGTCAACGCCACCGCGGCGGCGAGCAGCACGACGGGGACGATCGGGATCCCGAGCCGGCCTTGGCCGGTGCTGAGCCCACCGACGGCGATGAGGCCGAAGGCCGCGGCGCCGAGCAGTGTCGATCCCACCATGGCCACGACCACCATGTGGTCGGCCGCCGCGGAGCGCGTCATCGATGACCGGCGTTGCCACGGTGCCACCACCGCGGTCGCGCCGCCGCGCTCGACTCGACCGAACACCGCGACCAGCCCGGCCAGGGGACCGCACAGCACGAGCACCGCGCCGATGCGGGTCAGCCACCAGGCGAGCGACCCGTCCGGGTAGACCGGCTCGACGCCGAGGGGCAGGACCACGACGGCGACGAGGATCAGCGCGGTGAAGTGCCAGAGCAACATCGTCATGGCGTTGAGGTTGAGCGCGATCACCGACCGCAGCACAGCCGGTCGCTCGGCCCACCGGGCGACGCGGGCCCGCAGCAGAAGGGCGAGCCCGCATTGGGCGATGCCCAGCGCGATGAGCGTGATCGTTGGCGGCGCGTTGTTGGCGACGTCCTCGCCGGGGACCCCGACCATGCTGAGCGGGTACGGCCCGAGCTGGGTCAGCGCCACCAGGGCGGCCAGACCGCCGACGAAGAGGACGAGCGGCGTCCCGCGGCTGCGGTTGAGCGTACCGTCGGCCCAGACGAAGCCGAGCTGCTGGGCGAAGAGGAAGACCCAGAAGAAGTTCGTCCACTCGACACCGTCGATCTCGGTGCCGAGGCGGAGGTAGTCGACGAGCGTCGCCAGCACGGCGAGCGCGACGAGCACGCGGAGGCCGTAGCGCTCGTGCAGCGCGAGCAGCAACGGCGCCGCGGCGACAACCACGACGTAGACGGCGAGGAACCACACCGGCACCACCGCGAGCCACGCCATCAACCGGACGAGCTCGGGGTCGGTGCCGAGGACTCGGAGTAGGGCACCGGCGCCGACCCACACGCCGACGAACACCACCGATGGACGCAGCAGCCGGACCAGGCGGGTGCGCAGCCACTCGGCGTAGGAGCCTCCCTTGCCCCGCGCCGAGCGCCACGAGTGGGCGTTGGCGTAGCCGCCGAGCACGAAGAACAGGGGCATCACCTGGAACACCCAGCTGAGGACCCGCATCAGCGGCACGGTCTCGAGGGCGTTCACGCCGTCGAAGCGGCCGCCGGAGAACGCCGGCACGACGACCAGCCAGTGGCCCACCGCGACGGCGACGATGGCGACGGCCCGCAACAGGTCGACCGTGACGTCACGGGCGGGGCGGGAGGCGCCTCCCGCGAGCTCCTCGCCGTCGATCACCGAAAGCGGTGCCTCGGCGTCGGCCCGGCGACGGAGCTGGACGGTGAGCAGGGCGTCGACGGGGCCGCAGTCGGTCTTCTTGCCGATGACCTCGGCCTCCTGCTGTTGCATCTCGGTGGAAGCGATGGCGCGCACGGGCGTCTCCTGGGTCGGCTGACCCATCCACCATCTCTGCAACCGACCTGCGAACCCATCCCACCGATCCCCCAAAGCGCACTGGGGGACCGGACCCCGTCGACGATCAGCGCAGGGGGAACCCGACGACCACTTCGAGCTCGGCGATGGCGATGTCGGGATCGCCCACCTTGATGGTGGTCATGCCCATGGCCCGGGCGGGCTTGAGGTTGATGCCGAGGTCGTCGAGGAACACCGCCTCGGACGGATCGATCTGGAGCTCGGCGCAGGCGATCTCGTAGAAGCGGGGATCGGGCTTGCGCACCCCGGCCTTGCTCGACTCGACGACGACGTCGAACATCGCCATCACGGCGCCCATCTCGCTCTCGCGGTCGACGTGGCCGTCGGCGGTGGTGACGAAGTTGTTGGTGAGCAACCCGGTCTTGAGGCGCTCGTCGCAGCGGCGCACCGCCTCGACCATGGCCGGGCGCAGCGAGCCCATGAGCAGACCGAGGACGTGGCGGCCATCGACCTCGTGCCCCAGGGCCTTCGACTCGACGGCGAAGAGCTCGCCGAACTGCTCGAAGTCGACCTCGGTTCGCTCGAGCTTGGCCCAGGCGTTGTCGTCGGGGTTGGTGGCGTTCACCGAGCGGAGGAACCCCTCGGGCAGGCCCCGCTCCTTCTCGAAGGAGGCGAAGGCCTCGAACGGCGAGGACAGGATGACGCCCCCGAAATCGAACAGCGCGGCACGGATCACGTCCGCCAACCTACCCGCCGGCCCCTTCCGGCGACCTCGGGGCCATCCTCCGCACGCGGGTCATCTCCCGATCCGGCGGGCGGTCAGTCGAGCAGGTCGTGGGCGACGGCGTGCCAGAGGTCGGTGGAGAGCCGCAGCGACTCGACGTCGATGCGCTCGTTGTCGCCGTGGAACATGGCGCCGTAGTCCTCGAAGCTCATCTGCTCGCTGAACAGTCCGAAGCCGTACGCGGTGATGTCGAGCTGGCGGAAGAAGCGGGCATCGGTGGCGCCGACGGTGAGGTACGGGACCGTGGTGCTGCCCGGGTAGAAGGTCTGGGTCACCCGACTGAGCGAATCCCAGAGCGGGGTGTCGATCGGCGACGCCGTGGACGGGTCGTCGGCCATGGGGATGATCTCGACATCATCGGCGAGGTCGCCGAGCGCCTCGGTGAGCATGTCGCGCACGTCGGCGCTGGTCTGACCGGGGAGCGTGCGGATGTCGACCTGCAGATCGACCACGTCGGGGATGGTGTTGATCTTGTCGCCGCCGTGGATGATGTTCGGGGCGAAGGTGGTGTGCGTGCAGGCGTGGAACTGGCGGGCCATGCCGAGCGGCAGCGCCTCGAGCATGGCTCCGAAGCTGTCGGGCGAGAGCAGCGGCGCCGCGACCTCCTCCGGGTAGCCCATGGACTCGATGAACCGGCGGAACACCTCGTGGATGTGGGTCTCGGGTCGGTACTGGTCGATGCGGCGAACGACCTCGGCCGCCTTCACCAGCGCGTTGTCGGTGCGGTAGGGCTGCGAGCCGTGGCCCGCCTGGCCCCGGATGCGGAGCGTGGACCAGAAGGCCCCCTTCTCCCCCACGATCACCGGCAGGCACAGTCCCGACGGCGCGGGGATCGGGATGCCACCCGACTCGGTGATCACGTAGTCCGCCTGCACCGCGTCTCGCTCGTGCTCGACGAGGTGGCTGGCGCCGTAGCTCCCGAGGGCCTCCTCGTCGGCGACGGCGAGGTACACGAGCGTGCCCTTCGGCTTGAAACCCGTGGCGACGAGGTTCTTGGTGGCAACCGCCATGGTGGCGGTGAGGTTCAACATGTCGACCGCCCCGCGACCCCAGACCTCGCCGTCGACGAGCTCGCCCCCGAACGGGTCGCGATCCCAGGTGTCGGCGTTGGCCGGCACGACGTCGGTGTGGCCCATGAGCAGCAGCGTGGGCGCGGTGGGATCGGAGCCCTCGACGCGCGCGACCAGGCTGCATCGGCCCGGCTCGGACTCGAACACCTCGAGGTCCACGGGCACGTCCTCGAGGTAGGAGCGGAGGAGATCGGTGCTGCGCACCTCCTGGCCGGAGGCGGCGCTGCCGTCGTTGACGCAGGCGTTGCGGATCAGCTCCTGGAGCAGCTCGGTGCTCTCGTGGACGAGCTTGCGCTGGTCGTCGCTCATGGTCATCTCGGCTCCCCTGGTCCTGCCTGTTCGATCGGCATGGTCGTGTTGCCGTCACGGCGCAGCGTAGGCTGACCCCGTCGGCACCTGTCGACGGATCGTTCTGGTGACCGCGCCACCTGGCGCGACACCGACCCTGGCCGCTGCGGCCGCACGGTTGCCCTCGTGCTCCGTGCTGGTGCGCATGCCGGGTCCGGTACCACCACTCCACCTACAAGGGAACCCACCACCGAACCCATGGACATCAAACACGTCGTCGTCGATGGATCCAACATCGCGACCGAGGGGCGATCGCTCCCCAGCCTCGCCCAGCTCGACCAGGCCGTCCGCGCCTTCCTCGAGGAGAACCCCACCGAGCAGCTCACGGTGATCGTCGATGCCACCTTCGGGCACCGCATCGATCCGTCCGAGAAGGACGATTTCGAAGCCGCCATCGCCGCCAACGAGCTCATCACCCCGCCCGCCGGTGCCATCGGCCGCGGCGACGCCTTCGTGCTGCAGATCGCCGACCGCGCCGACGCCGTCATCTTGTCGAACGACTCCTTCCAGGAGTTCCACGGCACCTACACCTGGTTGTTCGACGAGGGCCGCCTCGTCGGCGGCAAGCCAGTTCCGGGTGTCGGATGGGTGTTCCTGTTGCGCACCCCGGTGCGGGGGCCCGCCAGCCGCCGCTCGGTCCGCGACGCCAAGACCGGGCCCAAGGGCACCCGTGGCGTCCGCGCCGCCGCCCCGTCGCCGTCACGTCGCAGCGGGCGCGAGCAGCAGGCGACACCCACGACCGATGGCCGGGCATCGCGCTCGCGTCGCGGTGCCGCCAAGGCCGGCTCCGGCCGACCCGCCAGCGCCGACACCGCGTCGTCGAGCGCCGCGTCGTCGGCTCGCAACGACCGCCGCGGCAACCGTGCCGTGGAGCCGATCAACGAGCCCCTCGCGTTCATCGAGTTCGTCGCCAACCACCCGGTCGGCTCGACCGTCGAAGGCGTCATCGACCAGTTCGCGTCGCACGGTGCGTACGTCGTGGCATCAGGGGCGCGTTGCTACGTGCCGCTCAAGGCCATGGGCGACCCGGCACCCAAGAGCGCGCGCGACGTCGTGTCGGTCGGTGAGACGTGGTCGTTCACCGTCGCGTCGTTCGACACGCCGCGACGCGGCATCGACCTCGCGCTGGTGGTCGGGACGCGACAGGGAGCAGCGCCATCGCAACCGAGCGCCGCCGATGACGAGACGGCGCAGGACGCGCTGCGCGGTCGCGCGACGCGACGACGCACGCGACCGACGACCGATGTGATCGACGCGCCGGACGTCGACGCACGCGCGCAACCGCGGCGCGGCACGGCGAAAGACAACACATCGCTTGCCACCACTGGTACAACTTCACCAAGTGAATACAACGCCGAGGAGGCGCCGGTGACACCAGCAAAGAAGAAGGCTGCGGCCAAGAGGGCCCCAGCGAGGAAGAAGGCAGTGGCCAAGAAGGCACCTGCTCGCAAGAAGGCAGCCGCCAAGAAGGCGCCGGCCAAGAAGGCAGTCGCGAAGAAGAAGGCGGTAGCCAAGAAGGCGCCGGCGAAGAAGACGGCGGCGAAGAAGGCTCCGGCCAAGAAGAAGGCCGTAGCGAAGAGGGCCCCCGCCAAGAAGGCGCCGGCCAAGAAGAAGGCAGCAGCCAAGAAGGCTCCCGCCAAGAAGAAGGCCGCAGCCCGCAAGCGCTGAGCCTGCACCACGGTGCATCGAACGGGACCCGCTGCGGCGGGTCCCGTTCGCGTTTCGGCGAGGCGCGGCCTTCGTCTGCGGGTCCTCCTCGTTGTCGGAGCGCACACCGGGTCCGGTACCCTCCGCCCCATGAGTGCGCAGTTCATCTACACGATGCACAAGGTCAGCCGGTTCTACCCACCGGACCGCGAGATCCTCAAGGACATCAGCCTGTCGTTCTACCCGGGCGCCAAGATCGGCGTCATCGGACCGAACGGCTCGGGCAAGTCGTCCCTGCTGAAGATCCTCGCCGGACGTGACGACGGCTACGACGGCGAGGCCCGGCTCTCCCCCGGTTTCACGGTTGGGCTGCTCGAACAGGAACCGCACCTCGACCCCGACAAGGACGTCATCGGCAACGTGATGGACGGCCTCGGCGAGACCGCCACGCTGCTCGAGCGCTACGACGAGGTGCTGGCCAAGTGGGCCGATCCCGACGCCGACTACGAGAAGCTCGGCGAGGAGCAGGCCGAGATCGAGAAGAAGATCGAGGCCGCCAACGCGTGGGACCTCAAGCGCACCATCGAGATCGCCATGGACGCGCTGCGCCTGCCCCCGAGCGACGCCGACGTCACCCCGCTGTCCGGTGGTGAGCGACGCCGCGTGGCGCTGTGCCGCCTGCTGCTGTCATCGCCGGACCTGCTGCTGCTCGACGAGCCCACCAACCACCTCGATGCCGAGTCGGTGGCGTGGCTCGAGCGCTTCCTGCAGAACTACCACGGCACCGTCGTGGCCATCACCCACGATCGCTACTTCCTCGACAACGCAGCCCAGTGGATCCTCGAGCTCGAGCACGGCCGCGGCCACCCCTTCGAGGGCAACTACTCGAGCTTCCTCGAGCAGAAGCAGGAGATGCTCCGCCAGAAGGAGCGCTCGGACCACAAGCGCGAGCGGACCATCGCCCGCGAGCTGGAGTGGGTGCGCATGGCACCGAAGGCCCGCCAGTCGAAGGGCAAGGCGCGCCTGACCCACTACGAGGAGCTGCTGGCCGAGTCCAACGCAGCGGCCACGGCGAGCGGCGAGCTCGAGATCTTCATCCCGCCGGGTCGACGCCTCGGTGATGTCGTCATCGAGGCCACCCACCTCAGCAAGGGCTTCGGCGACGAGCTGCTCATCGACGACCTCTCGTTCTCGTTGCCCAAGGCCGGCATCGTCGGGGTGATCGGTCCGAACGGCGCCGGCAAGACGACGCTGTTCAAGATGGTCACCGGCCGCGAGGAGCCCGACTCGGGCGAGCTGCGCATCGGTCCGACCGTCGACCTCGCCTACGTCGACCAGTCACGGGACTCGCTCGACCCCGACAAGACGGTGTTCGACGAGATCTGCGACGGCAACGAGATCATCAAGCTCGGCAACCGCGAGATGCACGCGCGGGCCTACGTGTCGGCGTTCAACTTCCGCGGCCCCGATCAGCAGAAGACCGTCGGCGTGCTGTCGGGCGGTGAGCGCAACCGCGTGCACCTGGCCAAGGTGCTCAAGCGCGGCGGCAACGTGCTGCTGCTCGACGAGCCCACCAACGACCTCGACGTCGACACCCTCCAGGCTCTCGAAGCCGGGCTCGAGGCCTTCGCCGGTTGCGCCGTGATCATCTCCCACGATCGCTGGTTCCTCGATCGCGTCGCCACCCACATGCTCGCCTTCGAGGGCGAGTCGACGGTCCGCTGGTTCGAAGGCAACTTCAGCGAGTACGAGGCCTTCCGCAAGAAGGAGCTCGGCGCCGATGCCGACCAGCCCCACCGCATCAAGTACAAGCCCCTCGTCCGCAAGTAGCACCCCTCCCCGTCCTCCCCCACCCTCCCACCCGAAGGTCGCGTCGCTGGGCATCGAACCGATGCCGGACTGACGCGATCTCGAGGTGGTCAGGGGCGCAGGCGCGGGTGGTCGACGCGCTGGGTGATTGCGGCGATCACGAGGGCGGCCTGGTCGTCGGGTGACCCCAGGGCGGAGGACACCTCGAGCTCGGGCGCGACGGGGGCCTCGTAGGGGTCGTCGATGCCGGTGAAGCCGGTGATCTCGCCCGCCCGGGCCTGGCGGTAGAGGCCCTTGGGATCGCGCGCCTCGCACTCCTCGATCGACGTGTTGACGTAGACCTCGAGGAACGGGAGGCCGGCGAGGCCGTGGGCCTCGCGGGCGCGCTCACGGCCGGCGCGGTACGGGGAGATCAGCGGGACGAGGGCGATGACGCCCGCGTCGGCGAACAGGCGAGCGACCTCCGAGGCGCGGCGGACGTTCTCGTCGCGGTCATCCGCGCTGAAGCCGAGGTCGCCGTTGAGGCCGTGGCGCAGGTTGTCCCCGTCGAGCAGGTAGGTCGCGACGCCGCGCTCGAGCAGCAGGCGCTCGACGGCGACCGCCACCGTCGACTTGCCCGAGCCCGAGAGCCCGGTGAACCACACCGTCGCGCCGGCGAGGCCGGTGCTCGACCATCGCTCGACCCGGTCGACCTCGCCGGCGTGCCACACGACGTTGGGGCTGGTGCGGTCGGGGTCGGCCATCGGGGTCTCCTGATCGGTGGGGTCGGCGACTCGGCGAGCCAGGGCGGTCCGTGCCCCGTGGTCCGCGAGGGGGTCGACGGCGCCGCTACTGGGTCGGGCCGAGGATGATGCCACCGGCGACGGTGCTGTTGGTGGCCTCGTCGATGAGGATGAAGCTGCCGGTGTCGCGGTTGCGGCGGTACTCGTCGAAGAAGAGCGGAACCGTGGTGCGCATCGAGATGCGGCCGATCTCGTTCAGCCCGAGCGCGTCGGCGGACTCGTCGCGGTGCAACGTGTTGATGTCGAGCCGGTACTGCAGGTCCTTCACCAGGGCTCGCCCGGTGCGGGTCGTGTGCTTGATGTGGTACTTCGCCCCCCGGCGCAGCTGGGCCTGCTCGGAGAACCAGCACACCATCGCCTCGATGTCCTGGCCGACGTGGGGCTGGTTGTGCGTGCGGCAGATCATGTCGCCGCGGCTGACGTCGATGTCGTCGGCGAGCGTGACCGCGACCGCCATCGGGGCGAACGCCTCGCTCACCGGACCGTCGGCCGTATCGATGGCGGCGATGCGCGACGTGAAGCCCGACGGGAGCACCACGACCTCGTCGCCGGGCTTGAGCACGCCGCCGGCGACGGTGCCGGCGTAGCCGCGGTAGTCGTGGTGCTCGTCGCTCATCGGACGGATGACGTACTGGACCGGGAACCGGGCATCGATGAGGTTGCGGTCCGACGCGATGAACACCTCTTCGAGGTGGTGGAGCAGCGAAGAACCCTCGTACCACGGCATCGACGCCGAGCGGTTGACGACGTTGTCGCCGTTGAGCGCCGAGATGGGGATGAAGGCGAGGTCGGTGATGTCGAGCTTGGTGGCGAACGAGCGGAAGTCGTCCTTGATGGCCTCGAAGGTGTCCTGGTCGTAGTCGACCAGATCCATCTTGTTGACGCAGAGCACGAGGTGCGGGACCCGGAGCAGCGACGCGAGGAACGCGTGGCGGCGCGACTGCTCGACCACGCCGTGGCGGGCGTCGACGAGCACGAGGGCGAGGTCGGCGGTGGAGGCGCCGGTGACCATGTTGCGCGTGTACTGGGTGTGTCCGGGCGTGTCGGCGATGATGAACTTGCGCTTGGGTGTCGCGAAGTAGCGGTACGCGACGTCGATGGTGATCCCCTGCTCGCGCTCGGCACGGAGGCCGTCGGTGAGCAGCGCCAGGTTCGTGTACGTGTCGCCGCGGTCGCGCGACGTGCGCTCGACCGATTCGAGCTGGTCCTCGAAGATGGCCTTGGAGTCGTA
>Ga0105044_10010013_pt1 | contig 12957 bp, 10 predicted proteins | sample MAT01_FD_78092 | JGI IMG/M metagenome (GOLD analysis project Ga0105044, IMG submission 78092) | Freshwater microbial communities from Lake Fryxell liftoff mats and glacier meltwater in Antarctica - MAT-01 | ecosystem: Environmental > Aquatic > Freshwater > Ice > Liftoff microbial mat | place...
GCCTGGCGCGCTGATTGTCCTGCAGCGGGCGTTGGGCTTGGCCGAGCCGGAGGGGTATGTACGCATCTTCCTGAACGAGGGCCCATCCATGGCCCTATTGCTGCGCCATGCCCAGCCGCAGTCCGACTATGCAGGCCGGTTACTGGATGTGTTTTCGGCCACAGAACTGGCGGGTCTCATCCCGTTTGCCCAGATCGAATCTATCAGCACGCGCGAGTTGGATGTGTTGCGCCTGATGGCGCAGGGGGCCTCCAATCAGACCATCGCTGATACGTTGGTCGTAGCCTTACCCACCGTCAAAAAGCATGTCAGCAATCTACTTAGCAAGCTGCATGTTGCCAGCCGCACCCAGGCTGTCGCGCAGGCACGCCAGTTGGGCCTCCTCTGATTGTTGATCCGTCAATTCGCTTTGATGAATTGACTCCGTTGTAAATCGTGAACCCTTCCTCTCCAAAGATACTCCCTGTCAATACACCTTTCGTATACCCAAAACTGCCCGGCATAGGGCTATGCTGTGACCAACTGAATTATGGGGCGATTCATTTGAGCTACGATTCACGCTTAAATTTCGAAACCAGCGTGGATAAAAAGAGTTCATACCGCCAATTTCGATGGGAAATGCTATACACATGCCATTACACTATCGGATTCGCATCGCCGGTCACCTAAGCACCAACTGGTCGGATTGGTTCGCCGGCTTCACCGTGCAGCCGTACCAAAACGGGGAAACAGTCATAACTGGTCCGGTGCGTGACCAGGCTGAATTGAATGGTCTGCTCAACAAGCTCTTTAGTCTCAATCTGGTGGTACTGGATGTGCGGAGTGATATTTCGCCGCCGGATAAAGACCATGACATCTGATTCTCATTCGTTGAGTACAGTGCCAAACTCCGCTTGCACCCTTTTGCAATGGCTGAGCTGAGACAAGAAACATTATGACGACAAATTATAAGTCCGTGGTTCACACCAGAGAATATGGAGAACACAATGAATAAGGCACTGTTTTTTATAGTCCAGAGTTTGCTCGTTACCGCGCTGGTTCTGGTCTACAGTCTGGCTTCTCTGGCACCGGTTGCTTTGGCCAATGCACCCTTTACCTATCCCGAGTTAACAGATTCCGAGTTAACAGATTCCGACTTTACCCGAATCGCCACCTATATCGAAGCAGAAATGAAAGCCCACCGCATCCCGGGCCTGGCGCTGGCGATTGTCCAGGGCGACCGGATTGTCCATCTCCACGGGTTTGGCGTCGCCAATCCAAAGGGAGAGGCAGTCACCTGGGAAACGCCTTTCATTCTTGGCTCGGTCAGCAAATCGTTTACGGGCATGGCCGTAATGCAACTTGTGGATGCTGGGAAAATCGAGTTGGATGCGCCTGTTCAGCGGTATCTGCCTTGGTTTCATGTGGCGGACGAGGCCGCGTCTGCCGCCATCACAGTACGCCATCTGTTGAACCAGACCAGCGGAATCGCCGAAGCTGCCGGTCTGAACAACGCCACGAGTCAGGATATCAGCGACGGCGCGCTGGAAGCCCAGGTGCGTGGCTTCAGTACCGCGCGCCTGAACCACCCTGCCGGTGAGGTTTTTGAGTACAGCAACGCCAATTACGACATTCTGGGCCTGATCGTGCAGACCGTTTCCGGTCAGACCTATGGTTCCTACATCCAGGAGCACATCTTCTTGCCGCTGGAAATGACAAACGCCTTCACTTCAGAAACAGAGGCGATGGCCCAGGGCTTGGCAACGGGGCATCGCTTTTGGTTTGTCGCACCGCTACTGGGCAGGCAGGATTTGGTAGATTGGTGTGCCGCTTTTCCTCAATCTGATGGTTGGGCTGCTTTTTCTGGTAGGGCTTCCAGTCATTTTTGAGCGAACGCTGGCTGTCATTGCGCTCTATATCCCAGATTTGGGCTATACCATGATCATCGGCGGGATCATTGCGTTGGTTTGGGCTGTCATTTGGGCGATACGAACCTTTCTTTTGCTGCGCTCATCTCCACAGCCTGTCCTGGTGCCGTGACCGCAACGCGCGCAGCGTAGCCCTTGCTGAAAGGTTTTCTGGTCTTTCTAATCGGGCGGGGACTGATTGTAACTTGTGTGACACATGTATCTCTATAAGCTCTGTACTTGATCCACAAGTCAAGGGGACGAATCTGATGTTAAAAAAACTGCTTCTATTTCTAGTAATTGCTCTGAACCTGACAGGGTGCCTGCCTAAGCCGGCTTCCAATTCCGTGCCCCTCGAGGATGTTCCGCTACAAGCGGCCGGGGTATGGGAGAATAACCTGTACGTGTATGGGCCGCACGACACGCTGAATCTTACAATCGACGAACGGGGAAAAATCAGCAATCTTGTATGGCGCGGTAATTCCCTTGCGTACATGTTGTTTGACAAGAACTATGTCGGCAGTCTGTGGATCAGCGTGGATATGCAACCCCCATTCTTGCTGGTGAACGCTCTCGATACTTTGTATCCAGTCAACTTCACGCCGGATGGGCAGTTGCTCTATGCAATGGCGAATCCGAATACTTCCCGGTCGGAAAGTACCTATGTCGTTGATCTGTTTACGATTGAGCCGGAAATCGGTGCTGTGCCAACGCTTATTGGCAGTTTCAGAAATGACGAGATGGGGATGGGCTGTGGTGGGGGTTCATCTTTACCGACGGATTGGCAACACTGGGCAGAAGTCGGCTTTGGTGGACAATCGCTCGTATTGCAAATGACTGACCAGGGCATCGTGCATAGCCTGGATTGCGTGGGCGAGCATACAGGTCTGCTGGATTTGGAAACCGGAAGGGACGTTGAGTTGGGAGAGAATTTTGCCATTGCGACTCTGTCTCCTGATGGGACAACCCTGGCGGGGCGCATTTGGAATCGCACGAGCGGCATATCGGCACAGTTGGTGACGGTCGATCTGATGACCCTGGAGTTACAGACCTTTGCGACGGTGGGCGTTCCTGATCAGGTCACGTGGTCAGCAGACGGCGCGTCACTCTTCTACAGCGTTCACCAGATGCTGGACACCATGATTCCCATGACTGCCGACGAACGGGCGGCATTGCGCGACTGGCAGACCGCGCTGCTTGGAGCGTCACCGAGCGCCACAGATGATCCCATTGGCGGTTTCCCTCTCTTTGCGGTGGGCATCCATCGCTTCAATCTGGCATCTGGCGACGATACACGGATCTATCAAGGGGGCGAAGATGCCTTTAGCATCGGCCGCATGGTTGCGCTAGCGGATAAGGACGTGCTGGTATTCAGTCAGATTCCAAATCTTCAGGATTGGATTGCCGCGCTTGCCGCGGGCCGGTTCGATCCAAATGGCCCAACAAACACGCATCAAGAGCAAATCGAGACCGTTCCGGTAAGCGTTTTTGCGCTGAATCTCCACACACAACGCGTGACGACGATAAATGTGGATGTCAATTTATATACGCCCAACCGCCTCGTGATGCCATCATCACTTCCGGCAAATCCGTAACTTCTATGCCTTCTCAATTTTCAGAATTATCATTTACATCTGCGATCCTGTTGTGTTTGTGGCCCATGCCACACAAGTACATTTGTGGCCCATGCCACACAAGGAGAAACCCATGACCACCCAAGCCCTACCCGTCACCGGCAGCACAGGCATACGCACCTGGCTTCGCGATATGTGGCACTTCAACTGGCCGCTGACCCTGTCAGTGCTGCTCTGTATGGCACTCGTTCCCTTTTATCTCGTCGCGGCCATCGTCGATCCGCGCATCATCACCGGCGCACCGGCCTTCGTCAAGCCGCTTAAGTTCGTACTCTCGTTTGGCATTTACCTGACCACCTTCCTCTGGCTGCTGTCACTGGTCCAGGGCAAACGTCGTCTTGTCGCCACAATAGCTGTGGTAACGGGAATGGGTGCCTTGGCTGAGATCGCCCTCATAACGCTGCAAGCTGCACGCGGCGTTACCAGTCATTACAATCATTCGACGCCCCTCGATGCAACCCTGATTAATATCATGGCGATGATTATCGTGCTGGTTGCTTTTGCCAACCTCGGTCTAGGCATCCTCTTGCTCTTTCAAAGGCTGCCAAACCGCGCCACAGCCTGGGCCATACGCCTGGGGGTGCTGATCACCTTCATTGGCATGATAATCGGCTTTTTGATGACAAGCAGCCCCAGCCCGGCCCAGCACGCCAAAATGGCCGCGGGCGAAGAACCAACTATCTTTGGCGCGCACAGCGTAGGGGTCGAGGATGGCGGGCCAGGGCTGCCCTTTATGGGGTGGAGCACTGAAGGTGGCGATCTGCGCGTGGCTCACTTCTTTGGGCTACACGCCATGCAAGCGCTGCCCTTGCTGGCTTTGGCATTGACCCTGTCTGCGGTGCGCCGGCGCACCCGCCCAGGCCAACGCACCGCCGTGGTGCTCATTGGTGGGCTGGCCTACTTGGGCTGGATCATACTGCTCACCTGGCAAGCCCTGCGCAGCCAGCCGGTGCTTGCGCTGGATATGCTGACCGCATCCGCCTATGCGCTGCTCTTGGGTATCACTGCGGCGGCTCTGCTCATTACGCTCTGGCCGCGTTCCACTTCGACCTCGACTGTGGCCGAAACCCTGGGGTGACCTCCACAACGTGCTATACTCAAAACCGACGGCTTCATCTTTTGGGGAATAACATTTCTTTGCTAAGGCACGCGACCGCATAATTTCATCAAAGCTACGACGTGCTATCACGTCAAAGGAGTCACCTGTGAATGTCTTCAAATCTCTCGTTCAGCGTTATCCACTAGCAATATTCTTGATTTTAACCTTCGCCATTTCTTGGTTGCCTGCCTTGATCACGACCCTGGTACCAGGCTTTTCCATTTTGATCTTCGCCGCTGGACCGTCCGTCGCAGCCCTCATCGCCGCGGCTATCGAAGGTAAAACTGCCTTGCAGGACCTGCGGAGCCGGGCTGTGCGCTGGCGTGTGGGCGGGGGCTGGTACCTAGTACAGTTGGGCGTAGATACCACGGCAGTTAATAAGGCACGTTACTCGTGTACATCATGGTAAAAATAGGGTACCTTATTTACGCCGGGATCTACTAGTGGCCCTCTTGTCACCTATACCCTTCTTTCTAGCTGTCGTGGGATTAAATACTCTCTTCGGTGCACCGGCGCCTACCGCAGCACAATGGGCTACCTGGCCCAGCCTGATGGTTGCAGGCGCGGATCAAGTACGCTTCTATTTGCTGATGTTGGCGCTGGCTGCCCTTCTTGCCGCTGTCATTATCATACTGGGCCGAGTCTACGGCGACGAACGACTGCGATAGCCGATGTCCGTCCTGAAAACTCCCCCGCGTTGCCCTAACCCGTATGCACTACGTACCTTCAAAGGTATTGAGCAACACAAAGGCAACCGTTATGAACGGGCGCAGCGCGTCACACATCCGCACTTGTTGCGGCGGCGAGTTGCGAGGTAGGCTAAGGAGGTTCCAGTCGGCGGTCATCTTGAAGGCGCTGCCTGGGCCGCCCGCGCGTGCGCTACAGACGATCCCAATGGTAGTTTTCCTCTCTGCGCGGTGGGCATTCGGCGCTTCAATCTGGCATCCGGCGAGGATACTCGGATCTATCAAGGGGGCGAAGATGCCTTTAGCATCGGCCGCATGTTTGCGCTGGCAGATAAAGACGTGCTAGTATTCAGTCAGATTCCAAATCTTCAGGATTGGATTGCCGCGTTGCCGCAGGCCGGGTCGATCCAAATGGCCCGACCCACGCGCATCCAGAACAAATCGAGACCGCTCCGGTAAGGGTTTTTGCGCTGAATCTCCCCACACAACACGTGACGGCGATAAAAGTCGGTGTCGATTTATATACGCCCAACCGCATCGTGATGTCATCATCACTCGATGCCCGGGACAACGGGAAGCCTGCGATGAAGTTGCCCTGTTTTGTGAACCCTCGAAAGGTCGCATACCGAAAGGTAGCATCCCACAGGGGCACACCACAATTTACTTTCTGTGCAGCGCCGCTCTCCGGGGCTGACAAATGGCATCGAAAGGCCTGCCCAAGCCCATGTATCCGAATCCACTTAGTGTCTGTCCAAGAATAACATGGATGATTTTAGACAGATTTACTTGGGTAACATCACGTAAATTCACTATTTTATTTCTGGACAGACCCTTAGCTCGACTTTGTCCATTTTGCGAGAGTCAAGCAATGCGCTTGTACCAGAGAGCGACTAACCAAAGCTAGGCAAAATGGATGCCAACTATTCAGGACGACATAGCAATACTTCACCTTTGGCATCGCTCTACACCTGAACCCTGGGAATAAAATGGATAAAGTCGAGCTAAAATGATACAATTGGAATAACGAACAAATATTCTGTTATGGTAGAATACGATTATGACAGTCGTCACATACAGTAAACAAGCGAACGAGCAGGGCATGCACGCTGTCCAACAATATATCCGCAAACATATTGTCGAGTCGCTAGACCGCAATCGGTTGGCCGCAGTGGCAGGTTTCTCGGTGCCGCATTTTCACCGCGTCTTCACCGCAGCGTTCGGTGAAAGTCCCACGGCGTATGTGCGGCGGATACGCCTGGAACGCGCCGGGCGCAAGTTACGCATGGGGGCAGTGGATATTGGCGAGGTTGCTCACTTCGCCGGTTACGAGACGCATACGGCTTTCAGCAAGGCGTTCAAACAACACTTTGGCCTCTCGCCCAGCGAGTTTCGCCAACTCGATTGCCGAACCGCCACCCAAATTCTAAACAAAGGATGAAGCAAATGAAGATTACGATTGCCAGTGTTTCGATTGACGATTACGACAAGGCGTTGCGGTTTTATACCGATATTTTGGGCTTTGTCAAAAAGCACGATATTCCCTTGGGCGGGGACGCACGCTGGCTAACGGTTGTCTCGCCCGAAGCGCCGGACGGCACTGAGTTGCTACTTGAACCCAATGCGGAGTACCCGGCCATGAAGGCACTCAAGCAATCGCTGGTCAAGGACGGCATCCCCTTTACTACGTTCCAGGTAGCCGACATCGCCGAAGAGTATGCCCGCCTGACAAAGCTCGGCGTGGAATTCACGATGGAGCCAACCAACATGGGGCAGACCACGGTTGCTGTGTTCGATGATACCTGCGGCAACCTCATCCAGATCCACCAGGTGATGTTTTGAACCCCGGATAAGACCCGCCAGTGCAGGAGGCCAGAGGAAACAGCATGAATCCAGTCGATATTATTGTCAAGAAGCGCGACGGTGGCGCACTAACCGCTGCGGAAATTCAATACTTTATCCAAGGATTTGTAGACGGCAGCATTGCCGACTATCAGGCAGCGGCGTGGGCCATGGCAATTTATTTCCAGGGTATGAACGCTGCTGAAACCACGGCGCTAACCCTGGCAATGGCGGCCAGTGGCGAACAGTTCGATCTGCACGATGCCGTCGCGCCGGGCACCTTGATCGTGGACAAACATTCCAGTGGCGGGGTTGGTGACAAAACCACGCTGGCTGTGGGGCCTATCGTCGCAGCGTGCGGTCTACCCGTCGGTAAAATGAGTGGCCGCGGCCTCAGTTTCACTGGCGGCACGATTGATAAGCTCGAAAGCATTCGCGGCTGGAGCCCAGATTTGAGCGAGAGCCAATTTCGTCGTCAGTTGCGTGCGATTGGTCTCGTGGTGGCTGGCCAGACCAGCAACCTTGCCCCCGCCGACAAGTTACTCTATGCTCTGCGCGATGTAACCGGCACAGTGCCTAGTTTGCCGCTGATTGCCAGCAGCATTATGAGCAAAAAGCTGGCCGCCGGCGCGGATGCGATTGTGCTGGATGTGAAATGTGGGCATGGGGCCTTTATGGAGACGCTCGACGACGCGCGTGCCCTCTCTCATTTGATGGTCGAGATTGGTCAGCGCGCCGGTCGCCAAGTGACAGCGCTGATTACAGGGATGGATCAACCGCTGGGGCACGCGGTGGGCCATGCCATCGAAGTAAAAGAGGCGATTGCGACCTTGCAGGGCAAAGGTCCCGCCGATTTTCAACTGTTGGTAGAAAGTGTTGCTGCCGAAATGCTGCTACTGGGACAAGCTGCGCCCTCACGCGAAGTGGCCCAGCAACAGATCCAGTCGGTCATCAACAGTGGGGCTGCGTTGGAAAAATTCAAGGCGTTTGTCGGCGCGCAAGGTGGCGATCTGCGCATGATCGATGATCCGTCGCAACTACCAACGGCACCGATCAGCCAACCATTTACGGCCAGCCAGGACGGTTATATCGCCCAGATCAACGCGCAAGAAGTCGGTTTGACCTGTGTTGCCTTGGGCGGCGGACGCCAGAAAAAAGGCGACCCGATTGATCATAGCGTCGGTATCCTGGTACAGACCAAAGTAGGCGCGCCCGTAAAGGCTGGCGATGAGCTTGGCCTCATTTTTGCGGCCACACAAGCGGATGCCCACAGCGCCATGGAACGACTTCAACGCGCCTACACCTACAGTGCAACCCAACCAGCTCCCCTTCCCGTGATTTACGACCGCATCACCGCCTAGAACGGTGGCGGCAACGAACGCACCGCGTCAGGTTGCGCTTGAACTTTCCTCGGCTAGAAAATTCTGTAATTCCCGATCAAATTTATCGCCATATTCTTGTTGGCCAGTGGCAAAAAAGGCAGCAAAGGTCGCTCGCTCGCGCTTCAAGGAGTGGGCAAAGCTGGCGAGCAACTGGCGGCGTTCGGCGTGCCATTGTTTGGCGTGCAGACCATAGCAATACATCTGGACATATTGGGCAGCCGAAGCAGCCCAACTGGTATTCAATGTCATAGCGGTACGCATCAAATAGGCGTGGTGCGCTGGATTGTGGCGATAGGTGTCCACCGCCGCCTTGATTTGCCACCAAAAGGCATTCGCTTCGCCAGCGCGATCGCCAATATCTAGCCATTCGTACAGATAGGCGCACTGGCGCACCTTGGTCAAGCCGCCGGTGGCGCGGCCAATCACAAGATTGCCCACCAACGAGGCTTCGTAATCGACCAGCCCACACGGTTCAAAACGCGAGGGGATCAATGAAAAATCGCCCCCCGCCAGAATCAATTTCGAGAGCGGCGAGTTAAAGCCATTATTAAAATAGACCCGATCTGGATAGCGCTGGGCCAGGTGAAAGAAATAGGCTTCGCTGGCCTTGCCGCCGGCATCGCCGTCGGGCGCAGAGGCCAACACAATAAATTTGACGCCGGGATCATAAAAAAGCGTGCGCTCAATAATATCGGCCACCAGCCCCAGATTTTTCTGTTCTACCAAGCGGCCCACCGCGGTGATCAGGATCGGGTCCCAGTGTGGTTCGCGGCCAAAGGTTTCCCAATGCAGCAAGCGCTTCAGTTCGGTTTTGGTTTCTAGCGTGTTGAGATCAAAAGTATGATCTTGCGCCAACATGGCAGCTTGGGTTACCGGACTCGCAAATAGAGGGCGGCTAACACCCCGTTTGGCTTGCATGGCTTGCAGCACAGCGGCCTCTAGTTCCGGCAAATTCTCGGCGCGGTTGCTGTCGCTCATGCCGTTGGTGATGCCAATAATGGGGAGCTTTTCAAAGAGATCCAGGTGGCGATTGGGGACAAAAACCTCGGCAGGCGGTGCACCTTTTTGGGCATAGGCTTTGGCCCAAACTGTGGCGTGATTCTCCTTGAGTTCGGCGGCGTACCCCCATGTCGCGCCCAGATCGCCGCTGACGGTGGTGATTTTGCCGCCGGTCTCATGCACCTTGAGCAGGCAGGCTTTCATCAGATTCAGGTGATCAAAGAAGTCAAAATATTGGTGAAAGAGCGTTTCGCCAGGCAAATTGATGCGATCCAACGAACTATAGCCGCCATTGCGTAAGGGCGTCATGCCTTGATAGGTGGCATTATGAATGGTGAAATGCACGGGCACATTTTTCAGATACGCATCACCCAGGTAAAACGGCACCAGGCCAACATGATAATCATGCAGATGCACCGTGTCGAAGTTGCCCTGGCGAATATAGGCAGCCATCGCCTGCCCCACGGCAGCAAAGAGCGTCAAACCAAGTTGGGGATCGGTGGGATAGATGGCAGAGGCATTGGTCCAGCTTAATTGCCATTCGTCCCAGAAATAGATGACCTTCTGGCCATCGGGGAAAATATGTTCATAGACCTCAAACGCAAAGGTAAGGCCGTCAATGGTGACGGGCAGGTGGAGGTCGAGTTTGGTCAACAGGCGTTTATCATAATGGGCAAAACAGGGCGAGAGCGTTTCGATCTCCAGGGCAATGCCCTGCTGGGCCGCCGCTTTCACCAACGCTGGTGGCAATTCCTCAACGATCACCCCCAAACCGCCAATCTTCGTACCAAACCCCGTGCCAGTGCGGCCAATTTCCCAGGCAGGCATGGCCACGCGCATTTTTTTATGGGTCTTCGCCATGGTACTCTCCTTCTCCCTTGCGGCAGTGAATGTGGCAAATCATTGACAATTATCAATTGTCAATTGCTGTGGCAGCCTGCCCACATAGCGCGAACGAGGTCGGATCACCTGGTTCAAGCCATACTGCTCGATAATGTGACCGATCCAACCAGCGGTACGGCCCAGGGCAAAGAGTGTAAAGGGCGCGTGGGCGGGCAAGTTCAAGGCTTGGGCCAGCACAACCAGGCCAAAATCGAGATTGGGTGCTAACTGGGTAGCCTGGGCAACCGTGTCGATAATCGCCTGGGCCACGGGCAAGACGGGTGCGTCTGGCCGCGCCGTTTGTGCCAATGCTAAGAGCAGTTTACCACGCGGATCGCCAGTTGGGTAAAGCGGATGACCAAAACCAGGCACTGTCTCCCCACGCCGCAAGCGATCGCGGATCGCACGGTGGGGATCCATAGCGGCCTCGCTTATCAGGGCGGCGACCCGTTCGCCAGCACCGCCATGCCGATACCCTTGCAGCGCGGCCAGGGCTGCCACCACGGCAGCATAGGGGGTTGAGCCAGCCGAAGCAACACAGCGTGCCGTAAAGGATGAAATGTTGAGTTCATGATCAGCGCATAGGATGAGCATGCTATCGAGTAACGCGCTCAGATCGGGTGCGTCTGGTTGCCAGATCTGTTGCAGCCGTTGCGCAATGCTCCCGGTGCTGGTTGTGCCCGTGACAACCTGAACCAACAAATTGAGAATGCGCGCGCCCGTGCGCATCACGGCGGTTGCTTCGTAATGATAGGCGGCTAAATCGGTCGGCGCAGCCATCAAGAGGGCCATCTGAAAGGCTTCTGCCGGGGCGGCGTGGGCGTGCTGCTCCAGTGGCGCAATCAAACTGGGCAGATTTGCCACGGGCAGTCCCACGTGCTCGGCAAATAAGGTCTCCTCGGTAAAAGCGCCTGTCCACAGCAGAGTGGCAACCTCCTCGAAGCGCTGACTGCGCGCCAACGCAACGGCCAGCTGGCCACGGTAATAGCATTGACCATTGGCAATCAAGGTAATCGCTGATTCGAGCACAGGATCGCCAAAATGCAGTGCGTTGGCCGCGGCCTGGGCAGGATTGCGCCGCTGTTCTTTGCGCTGCTTCAGCCGCGCCACATCTTCGGCCAAATAGCGTTTGACGCGGGTTTTCCCTTGAACTTCTTCGGAATGAATCAAGCCGCGGCTGACATACGAATAGAGCGTCGCTTTGCTAATGCCCAACTCGGCAATTGTTTCATCTGCAGTCAGATAATGGTTGGTAGCCATAGGGATATATTGATTTCCGAATCAAGATTGACAACATTGATTTTCATTCGTATGATAGCATTGTTCATGCATAAAGACCAGTTCGCTACCGGCCAAAACTAGCCAGCGCGGCGAACAGGCCAATCAACAAATTGCGTACCAATTCTGTACGCTGACACGATATACTGGAGCAAAAGGGATCATGACCATTACGGAAAAAGTTGTAGAAACACAGAATGGCTTTAAGCCTGGATTAGAGGGGGTGGTGGCGGCTGAAACACGCCTCAGCCATGTCGATGGACAGAAAGGCGAGTTGCTCATCGGTGGCTATCCACTGGCCGAATTGGCGAGCGATGTCACTTTTGAAGAAACGGTGCTCCTGCTTTGGCATGGCGCTTTGCCTAATCAGCAGGAGCTTGCGGCCTTTCGGCAACAGGTAGCCACGCTGCGCACCCTTCCCACGGCCATTGTAGATTTGTTAGCCGCCGCTGCCCAACAGCGTATCCCAACCATGACCGCCCTACGCATGGCCGCTGGCACGCTTGATCTGGACAGCGATCCCAGGGAAGAAAAAGAAACCCAAGCGGCGCGCCTGCTGGCACGCCTGCCCACGATTGTCGCCACCTATTGGCGCTTACTGCATGGCCAAGCACCTATTGCACCCGACTCAGCGCTGGATCATGCCGCCAATTATCTCTATATGCTGACTGGCGAACGTCCCACCCAGGCGCAAGTGCGCGGGCTGGAAACCTATCTCAATACAGTTGTGGACCATGGCCTCAATGCCTCGACCTTTGCGGCACGCGTCATCATTGCCACCGATACCGATCTGACCTCGGCCTTGGTTGGCGCGTTGGGGGCGCTCAAAGGCCCGCTCCACGGCGGCGCGCCAGGGCCAGCCTTGGATATGGTTTTTGAGATTGGCGAAGCCGTGCGCGCCGACGCTTATCTGCGTGCCAAACTGGAACGTGGCGAACGCTTGATGGGCTTTGGTCATCGCGTCTACAAGGTGCGCGATCCACGGGCAGAAGTGTTGAGCCAGGCAGCCGAGCAAATGTTTCGCGCCGGGGGCGGTGATATGGCGCTTTACACCCTGGTTAAAACCGTGGAGCAAACCGCGGTAGCGTTGTTGGCAGAATATAAGCCGGGCCGTAATTTGCAGACCAATGTAGAATTTTACACGGCATTACTGCTCCATGGCTTGGGGTTGGACACCGATCTCTTCACACCAACCTTTGCGATTAGCCGTGCCGCTGGCTGGCTGGCCCACTGCTTTGAACAGCAAGCCACCGGACGCCTGATCCGCCCACA
>Ga0105044_10010014_pt1 | contig 12957 bp, 10 predicted proteins | sample MAT01_FD_78092 | JGI IMG/M metagenome (GOLD analysis project Ga0105044, IMG submission 78092) | Freshwater microbial communities from Lake Fryxell liftoff mats and glacier meltwater in Antarctica - MAT-01 | ecosystem: Environmental > Aquatic > Freshwater > Ice > Liftoff microbial mat | place...
CCGAAATGTGTGGCAACTCACCCGCTTCGCGATCCCCGATGCCAACACCGCCGCCTTCACCCATTTCTGCAATCCATTTTCATGAACGTGATGCCGACAAAACAGGGGCATCAAGCCCATGGAAGAACGTCCGTGGGGAGTTTCCTCGCCCGCATCCACGCTCAGCCGCGACGACGGAAACAGATACTGCCAACGGAACTCCGCTGCCGTACCCAGAGACTTCGCCACCAGATCCGCCTCGTACAGCGCCTTCACGCTTTTACACTGCGCCCGCAGCCGATTCGTACACTTGGCAGGCAGCGGCACCATCCGGTCCATTTCGCCTTTGCCATCCCGGATCATCAATTGTCGCCGGTCGAAGTCCACATCCTGAATGCGGAGCCGACAGACTTCGAGCAAACGCAACCCGGAACCGTAAAGTAGCTCCGTCATCAGTAGCGGAGTACCCGTCATTCTGTCTAATATTGCCCGGATTTCCTCGATACTCAGCACCACCGGCAACCGTTCGGGCCGTTTGGCGCGCAGCGCATCGATCCGCGTCAGCTCGATTTTCAGGACGTGCCGATAGAGAAACAGAAGCGCCGAGAACGCCTGATTCTGCGTACTCGCCGCCATTTTTCGTTCCGTGGCCAAATACGTGAGAAACCGTGAGACTTCCGGCCCGCCCATCTCCTCCGGATGCCGATTCTCGTGAAAAAGAATGAACTTAGAGCACCAATCGACATACGCTTCTTCCGTGCGAATGCTGTAGTGCAAGAGCCGCGTTTTGGCCCGCAACCGATCCAATAATTTCGGCGGTATCGGAATGGGCGCATTCGAGATATTTTCGGGCATAATTCTGTTGACATCCCTTCGTGGAAGGTAGAAAATGCCGGGAAACGGGAGCCGCGTACGTTCCCATTCGACGACCAGGCAACTGTAATTTACGGAAAATACTCCGTAATAGAAAGAATGCCTAGTCGAGGTAGGCAGAAATATTTCTGTCGACTTACAGTTCGGCAAGCAGAAGCCGTTGAGGAGGAAACACGATGGTGTTCCGCGAATGTTATTTTCTTGCTGACGGCACAGTCATCACTCTCGATCAGGGGGCGGAACTGCTTCGGTTGGTCGAGATGCTCGATCAAAATACCGGAGCATGACTGTCAAAGTCCGTGATACACCGATCAAGCTCGATTGGAGCCTCGACATCGGTGGCAAACTTATCATCAAAGCGGCCAAGACTTTACACGCGGAGGATTCGATGCAGTCACAGAAATTGACCCGAGAACAGCGCGAGCAGCAGTTACGAGGGATGCTCCAGACACCTCACGGTAATGAGGAGGTCCAGCGGCTTTTCATGGCCTTGTTCCCAATGGGCGTAATGCCCCCAATTGGCAGCCTGATGATTCAGACGATTCTTGACCACGAGTACAATCCGGAGTCAGGCTCCGCGGGTGAAGGCCCGGCCGCACCAGGAACGTTAGGCCTGCCTAAGTAGCGAGCGGCGTTGAAGTTGCGTCTCGATACTCCCTTCGGCGCGCAGTCTCTCCGCGAACCGTCCGGATGGAGGTTCCGGCAGTCGGGCCTGGCAAGATGTCAAGGTTCTGCCTTGATCGTCGCGTGGTCCGATGGCGTCGACTCTACTCGGGCCGGATGATTGCACGATGGTTTAGGAAGTTTGCGCTTCGCTGCGCAAAGCCTGCGCGGCTAAACGTCAATGTCACGCTGGCTGTATCAGTGGGCGGACGCCCTCTGATCCAGCCAGCAATTCTGACTGTTGGCGTTCACGCGATGCCGAGGGCTTTCTTCTTGTCGACGATGAACGGCATGTGGTTGTTGATGTGGTTGATGCCCATCTGAATGATCTTTTCGAGCATCATCGGCCCTTTCAGGCTATGGATGCCGGTCCGCTGCAATTGCTCCGGCGACAGTTTCCCGATGATCCGCGCCATCGCCGTGCGCGTGGCATCGATGACCGCGAGTTCCTCGCCAATGTCGCGATCCTGATAGTGCAGTTCCTTGGCGAACAGATTCTCATCGGCGGCCAGAAACGGCGGGTTATCGAGCGCCAGAATGCGCTTCATTCGCTCGACGAGAATCGGATCGAAGTCCGCAAGGTGCGCGACGACTTCGAGCGTGCTCCACTTGCCCGCCACGGGGCGAGCGAGCAGTTGCTCGTGCGTCATTCCCGATACAGCTGCCCGCAGGTCGGTCGCCCCTTTGAGGTACGCAGCAGCATATTCAACGGCATTCGGCATGAGATTCTCCGGTTGGGGAAACTGAGGAACGAACAAAATCCTGCATTACAATTGTTTACTTTCGCTCTGCGTCTTGCACGCCGAGCATGACCCCGGCGAGGCCGAACGGCGCGATTGTGTTGCGGGGCCACTGGCTACTGTATGTTTTGGCCAAATCGAGTTTGCCATTTTTCAGCGCCGTGTGCCGCGCCAGTTGCAGGCGGCCCCATGCGTGGCCGAGGCGGAACTTCTTGTGGTCCGCGAGGTCGGCTGGTATCTCGGCGGCTTCGTCGGTGGGTTGTTGTCCGCGATCGGCGGCGAGTTTGTTCCGCAAAATCTCGGCTCGTGCCCATGCCTTTAAGCCATCGTCGGAGATGAGTTTCGCGAATTCGTCGGCTTGATCCGCAACGCCGGCACGAGCCGCCGATTGCGCCAACCGTACGAGCGTGATCGGGGGAATCGCTGAATCTTTCTTTTTGCCTTCCAATGAGGCGATTTTCACTGCCTCATCGACGAATTCGCCGGGTTTGTCGGACCACTCGGCCGCGAGCGCCAAGGCACGCAGCCGCGAGTCGGCACGCCCGGGCCGCGTAGCAATCGCCTTCGCTTCGGTTGGGTTGTTTTTCAACATGTGGAATGCGGTGTAGGCTTGCCGTGTGCCATCGGAAATTTCCCCCGCTGATGTCGGTGCCGAGGCGAGCGATGGTCCCTTGATCGGCGGATCGAGCGCGAGCCACAACGCCTGTGCGGAGACCGGCGTCGGGGCCGGTTTCAACGTCCCCGGCGCGAGGGCTTTTTGCAGCTTTTCGCCGATCTCCCTCGCCGTCGCCATCTGCCCGGCACGCAGGCATTCCATTCCGATTTGCGCTTCGGCTTCGTACTGTTCGAGTTCGGCAAACGCGGCGGGGAGGTTCGAGCGCAACACTTCGATTTGGTTCACTTTCAACAGTTCGCGGGCCGCCCTGCGGAATACCGCCGTGCGCAGTTCGAAGTCCGCACGCGAACTTTGCAGCCCTTGCACGACGCGGCGAAACTGACCCTGCACGCCTTCTTCCTCGGCTTTACTCGGTCGTACTTTCGCGCGCGAATTCCCGTTCTGTTGCGGTAACCACGTGAGTTTTCTCTGGTCGATGACATCGCTGCCCTCGCCGCCGAGCATTAACACCGCAACCGCGAGTTCGCCGTAAAGCATCTCGCGTTCGGCGGTCTTCGGCGCGGCGTTGAGGTCGGCAATCGCCGCGTTGAAGAACTCGACCGCGCGATCGCGATCCTTCTTGTCCTTGCCCGCACGGGCCTCGAATTCGCCTGCGGAAAGTCGCAACGTGGCGCGGTACAGCGGCAGATCTTTCAACTCGTCGGCATCGATGGCCTTCACGATATCGTCGATGATTCGCAGTTCTTTCGTTTCCGTGCTGCGTCGATTCCGCATGATGACGAGCGTTGCCATTGCGGTGATGGCGAACAGTGCGATAGCGGCGATCTTCACGTAGAACGAGGTCGGCCGCGGCTCGTACTCTTGCTTGAACACGCCCGTTTCACGCAGCGTTTCCCCGGAGACCATTCGGGCTTGTTTGGCATCGGTAACGCCTTCGAGTTCCTCGACTTTCGCCTGACTCGGTCGCCCGCCCAGACTGTCGCGCCAGTCGGCCTTTTTCAGTTCCTTCTGTTCCGGCACTTTCTGGCGATGTTTGCAATCGGGGCAAAGTGTGTTCTTGCCCTGCGTCAGCCACGGCACGTCCCACGCAAAATCGCAGATCGCGCACTTCATCTCGATGGTGCGGACATCGACCGGTACGTGGCTCGCGGCATCGGGATCGTCGGCGAGTGCCTGCGCCGCCAGCGTCTCGGCATCGATTTTCACGGCTGCTTTAACGACGGGCTTCGGTGCGCCGTTCGTCGATGGCGTGACCACGAACAGCTTGCGGCAGTCCTGATTCGCGCAGGTCACCTTCTTCCCGGCGAAGTCGTCCTTCAGCCGGTACGGCTTTTCACAGAAGGGGCACTTGGCGTCGATCGCCATATCGGGGAGTCCTGGCAGATGACGGGAGATAACAAACCGACGCACGGTCGTTCTACGCATTATGCCCGCACACCCCACACGTGGCAATCGCGTTTTTGACGTGGCAGAATCGACGTAAGTCCCAATTGCGCAGCTTCCAAAACTGGTTTTTCGGGTGTTTCTCTTGCATTTCGCGGTTTTCCTCTCGCAACAGTTTCACTGCGCGTTACGGTATCAACGTGTTATGTCGGTCCGCTCACTTCGATATCGAGGTGCATCATGCGTATGCGTCGTACGGGTTTTACGCTCATCGAACTCCTGGTTGTGATCGCGATTATTGCGATTCTCATCGGGCTACTGTTACCGGCTGTGCAGAAGGTGCGCGAGGCGGCAGCGCGGATCAAATGCACGAACAACCTCAAGCAGATCGGGTTGGCTCTGCACAACTACGAAAGCGTGGCACAGCAGTTTCCGTTGGCGGGTACGTACCCCGTCAACGCCACCGCGAACGATGTGTACTCGGTTCAGGCGCGGCTGTTGCCGTTCATCGAGCAAGGCAACCTTTACGCGCAGATCGATTTGAACGCGAGACCGGCCACGCAACTGAACGTGATCGGGCAGCGCATTGCGATCTACATCTGCCCGAGTGAAATTCGCGATGTCGCGCGCGATCAAGGCGCTGGCAAAATCACTTACCCACAAAACTACGCGGCGAACTACGGCACGTGGTTCATTTGGAATCCGGCTTCGGGGCAAGGTGGCGATGGCGCGATTATCGTCAATCGCTCGAGCCGCACCGCCGACTTCACCGATGGCCTCAGCAACACCGTTGGCTTTGCGGAAGTGAAAGCCTATCAGCCGTACGTGCGGAATTCGAGCACGCCAGCCGCGATTGGGGCACCGTTCCCCGTCGATGTCGCCGAAGTGGTGTCGATAGCCGCAACCGGATCGTATCGCGGCGAAGTGGGCCACACCGAATGGACCGATTCACCTTGCCATCAGTCCGGTTTCAGCTTCGTCTTCGCACCGAACACCCAGGTGATTTTCAACGCGAGTGGCAGGAATGTGGACATCGATTTGCTCACGCAAGTGGAAGGCTCCTCCGCCAGCAAGCCGAGTTATGCCGCAATCACGAGCCGCAGCTATCACAGCGGTGGCGTCGTGAATGCCCTCCTGATGGATGGCTCGGTACGAATCGTTAGCTCGACGGTATCCGTGGCCGCGTGGCGTGCCGCCGGCACCCGCAACGGCGGCGAAACGCTGTCGCTGGATTGATTTTGCGAATCAACATCCCAACGTCGCTTCGATGCGTTTGAGCACGGTGGCTTTCCCGAGGATCGCCATCGTATCGAACAGGCCGAAGCCGATACCGACACCGGTGATGGCCACACGCACCGGGGTCACGATCGCATTCGGCTTGATGCTCTTCGCAGCGGTGAATTCGTGGAGTGCCTTCTCCGTGGAAACGGCATCGAACGGCTCGCACGCTTTCAGCACTTCGGCGAACTCGGCGAGCAACACTTTCGCATTCGGATCTTTGAACGCCTTCTCCAACGCCTTCGCATCGTAGTCGATTTCGTCTTTCAGAATCGGCACCGCGAACGCCAGCACATCGCTGAACAACTTGATCCGGTCGCCCGATGCCTCGATGACTTTCAGCAACTTCTCGCGGGTCGCATCGTCGAGCATTTCCCCGATGAGCCTGGCTTTTCGCAAGAACGGCAGGCAGCGCGTCAATTTCTCCGCCGTCGGCACCAGCTTCATGTACTCGCCTTGCAGCCAGAATAACTTCTTCGCGTCGTAGTTGCCCGGCGCATCGGTTACACGTTCGAGGCTGAAGTTCGCGATGAGTTTATCGAGCGGAATGAACTCGCTTTCGCCGTCCATCGACCAACCGAGCCGACACAGGTAATTGATGAGCGCTTCGGGCAGGTAGCCGATCTCTTGGTAATACGCGACGGCGATGATGTTGAGGTCGTCGCGGCCTTTAATCTCGTCGTCGGTCCAGCCGCACGCCTTGAACTTCGCGATGTCGTCGGCGGTCAGCGGCGGCGTCTTCCGCTTGCTCATCTTCTCGCCGTTGTAATACACCTGCGGGATGTGCGCGAACGTCGGCACCATTGCGCCGAGTCCCTCGAACATCAGGATTTGCGGTGGTGTGTTCGACAGGTGTTCGATCGCGCGGACGACGTGCGTGATGCCGAAATCGATCTCGTCGACCACCGTAGCGAAGTTGTACAACGCCCGGCACAGCCCGCTCTCGCTCGGCCCGCGCAACAGCATCGGATCGCGAATCGTATCGGTGCTGATTTCCTGTTTGCCCTTCACGGCATCGGTGAATTTAACCGTCTGACCCGGCGTGACTTTCAGCAGTAGCGGGGCTTTCTTCGCGTGATATTGCCGCACGTTTTCGTCGGCCGGCAGATCGCGATTGGTGCCGCGGTGAACGTACGCGGTGCGTGCCAGTTGGGCTTGTTTCTGAGCCGCATCCATCTCGGCGGAGGTCGTGTAATCGGGGTACGCTTTGCCTTCGGCGAGGAGTTTCATTGCGGCGGCTTCGTACTTGTCGTTCCGCTGGCCCTGGTAGTACGGTGCGTGCGGCCCGAAGCTGGTGCCGTCCGCCGCCGCCAACGGGCCTTCGTCCCAACTCATGCCGAGCCACGCGAAACCATCGATAATCGGCTTGACAGCTTCAGTGCGATTGCGGACATCGTCGGTGTCGTCGATCCGCAAGATAAACTGCCCCGCATGACGTTTGGCGAGCAGCCAGTTAAACAGGGCTGTGCGGACCCCACCGATGTGCAGGTAACCGGTCGGCGACGGCGCGAAACGAGTGCGAATGCTCATGATGACGGCAAACTTCCAGGTGCGTGATATCGAATACCAGTGAAGATACGAACGGCGTCGTCGGGGTTCGACCGCAGATTCGACTCGCGGCTTGGCATACCTCGCGCGGCAGAAACTGACAAAGCCGGGTATCCGCGTGGGATACATTAAAAACGTGCCCCACTCGCTCGTTTTAGGAAAACCGTGATACTCGATTCCCTGAACCATCTGCCGCAACTTCCGCAACGCCGCGATTGGCGGATCGGCTGTGCGGGTGCCGGTTTTATTATGCGGGATTGCCACCTCGTGGCGTACCGGAATGCGGGCTTCAATCCCGTGGCGATCGCGTCGCGAACGCTGGCTACTGCTACGGAAGTGGCCGACACCCGTGGCGTTCCGCGCGTTCACCGGACGATCGACGATTTGCTCGCGGATGAGTCGATCGAGATTCTCGATGTGGCGGTGCCACCCGATGTGCAGCCCGATCTGATACGCAAAGCGATCGAACGCGGGCGCGGTCGGCTGCGTGGCATCCTCGCGCAGAAGCCACTGGCACTCTCCGTACGCGATGCGCGCGACCTCGTGAACCGTTGCGAGGAAGCGGGGATCGTTCTCGGCGTCAACCAGAATATGCGGTTCGATCAGTCGATTCGCGTGGCGAAGCAACTGCTTGCGGGCGGGTTTCTCGGCGAGCCGGTGTTGGCCACGATCGACATGCGTGCGATCCCGCACTGGATGCCGTGGGCGAAAGCGTTGCCGTCGCTTTCGACGTTCGTGATGAGCATCCACCACCTCGATACATTCCGCTACTGGCTGGGCACGCCGGATCGCGTGCTGGCGAGTACGCGGCCCGATCCGCGCACGGCGTTCCCACACACCGACGGCATCAATTTGAGCATTCTGGAATACGACAATGGGGCACGGGCGTCGGCTTGGGACGACGTTTGGGCGGGGCCGGTTCGCGAGGGTATCGGTAGCGATTTCCGCATCAATTGGCGGCTCGAAGGCACGCAGGGTTTGGCGCTCGGCACCATCGGCTGGCCGAAGTATCCCGCACGCGAACCGAGCACGCTGGAGTTTTGTACGACCCGCGAACCGGGTGTCTGGCATCGCCCGCAATGGAGCGAGGTCTGGTTCCCCGATGCGTTCGTCGGTACGATGGCGCAGTTGATGGTCGCGCTGGAAACCGGCACGACGCCAGAGATCGGCGGCCGCGACAACCTCGAAACCATCGCGTTGTGCGAAGCCGTCTTCGCGGCCGCGCACGAACACCGCGTGACGACGGTTCGCGAATTCTTGTGAACCTCTGATACACTGACAGTGTCTCATACCCGAGCCTCGCGACGGCACTGGATAGGCTCTCAAATAAACCGTCGTAACTTTACCTATGGCCGACTTGAAACTGCGTCACGCGATTGCCCTCGAAGCCGCCCGGCTGATGTACGAACGTTCGGAGTCGGAGTACTTCACCGCGAAGAAAAAGGCGGCGAAACGACTCTGCCGCGGATACGTCAAACCGAGCAACTTGCCGAGCAACACGGAAGTCCGCGATCTCATCCAGCTGTTCGCCCGCACCCACGAAGGCGAATCCCGCAACGTGAATCTCAAGCAGATGCGGCTGTACGCACTGCAACTCATGCGGCTCCTTCGCCGGTTCCGCCCACGGCTCATCGGCAGCGTCATGACCGGCCACACCCGCAAGGGGTCGGACATCGATTTGCACCTATTCAGCGACTTCGTCGAGCCGATCACGACCACGCTCGAAGGTGAAGGTTTGACGTACGAAGTCGAGTACAAAAAGGTGACGAAAGACGGCGAGCCACGCATCTTCACGCACGTTCACGTCTTCGGTACTTTCCAAATGGAACTGACGGTTTACGCAGAGAATCAGGCACATTACGTGTTCAAGTCGTCGATCACCGGGAAGGGCATCGAGCGGGCCTCGATTGCGGAACTCGAAGCGTTGATGCGCGAAGAGTATCCGGGCTGGAACCTCGATGAGGCGCTCGAAGAAGAACAGCAAACCGTCGATCCGTATCAACTGTTTCGCTTGTTGTTACTGCCTCTCGAAAGCGTGCGGCAGAGTGCGGTTTGGCACCCCGAAGGCGACGTGCTTTACCACAGTCTGCAAGTGTTCGAACTCGCAAAAGACGCGCGGCCGTGGGACGAGGAGTTCCTGCTCGCGGCGCTGTTGCACGATGTCGGGAAAGGCATCGACCCCGGCGACCACGTCGGCGCGGCACTGCAATCGCTCGACGGTTTGCTCACCGAACGAACTGCGTGGCTGATCGAGAACCACATGCTCGCGCAGGACTTTAAAGCGAATCGGCTCGGGGCTCGCGCAAAGCACCGCCTCGAAACGCACGAGGAATTCGAAGACCTAATGTTGTTGAACGAGTGCGACACCGGCGGGCGGGTACCCGGCGCAATCGTCGGCACCGTCGACGAAGCTTTGCAGTTCATCAAAGACGTGGAACAATCGAATCGCGGGAAATGAATTAGGAGAGTTCACGCCCCGCGCTTCGCTACGCAAAGCCTACGCGGCGCGGCTAAACGCCGATTTGGAATCGGCATGAGCTACTTCGTTTTCGTCTGAATGTCCCAGTTTTTCTCGTTCGATCCGGGCTTCACTTCGAGCGTGAGCGTCGTTTTGTCGTTGTACTCGGCCGGCAGCGATTCTTCGATGAACCCGCCCGCGCCGGGTCCAGGGCCGTCGCTCTTAGGGCCGGGTTTCGCGCGCGTTTGTGGTCGGGGTACGCGAATCTCGACTTTGACCGTGCCAATGGGGACGGTTGTCGAGTACTTGCCCTGTTTGAGCGTGTCGCCGGCCGATGACGATTTCCCATCGGACGAGACGAAATTAATCGAAGAGCCGTCCATCGGAATTTCCCCGTTGACGGTCACCTTGCCACTCACGGTGCCCGTTTTGGAATCGTCGCCGCACCCGTTGAGGAACAGACACACAAAAAAGCAGCCACTTGCACAGATCGATTTAATCATTGCTGAAAACCTCCGCACCCGCCATCGAACCCAATCCGTTCCAGGCGCCGATCGTGATCGAGTTGCGCGCAAAGCGAACGCTACCATCGCAGTTGGCGGCATTGACCCCACCGGTGTGTCGACTGCGTGCGGCGGCACGTTGCGGGTTCCCGAGCGCGATGGGCATCAGTGGGTCGCCGTTGAGTTGGAAGTACGCTGCACTACTCACCAAGTCCGGCGACGAGGAGTTCGGCGTCACCGTGGTGTCGAAGCGGAAAATGCCGTCGTCGTTGTGGATGTCGCCGCGCCAATCGTTGTCGGCACTGCTCTTGGCCATGAGGTTCTCGGACATGAGCAACGTGTTCGAAGTCCCATCGGTAATGCTCGCAATTTTCACGATACCCGGCGTGCTGCGGTTCCCGCCCATGTGGTAGAACGGCCCAAAGTTATTGCCGACGGCAGTGGCCCCCGCCCCCGTTCGCGTGTCGTCGTAAAGCGTGTTACCCCAGTTCACCATGTAGTTCCCACGGGTTCGTTGATAGAAGCCCGTATTCTGATCGATCGTGCCGGTGTCGCTCGGGCAGAGGTAAGTCGATACTCGCTTGCCGCAAAGACCGTCCATCGTGTTTCCAATGGTCGCCGGTGGCAGGTAAAAATGTTCGTTCAGGTTGTTCTGCTGCGCCATCGCGGTTTGCTCGATGAATGGCCACACATACATCACCCACGTCTGACGCTTGAGCGCACCGTTCGACGAGCCTTTCGGAAACTGGTTAAACACATCGTGGTAGCCCTGCATTGCCAGGCCGAACTGCTTCAGGTTATTCGTACATTTCGCACGTGCCGCCGCTTCGCGAACCTTCTGCACAGCCGGCAACAACAACCCGATGAGGATCGCGATAATCGCAATCACGACCAGCAACTCGATCAGCGTAAAGCCTCTGCGTCGAGAGGCTTTCGAGAGTGAGGGAGAGTCGAACGAGAACATCGGAAGAACCTCATGAAAATGGAAATGATGCCAAAGAATACGAGTGCTTTGGTTTGAGCACCATAATCCTGAAAGGACGATGAGTCAACAGAAATCTGTCAATACGAATGATGCGTGATGGAAGCGTGCCGACTTGCGAAAGAGTTCTGCGGCGCGCACGCCCACTATTCCATTCCCGCTATTGACACGGCGCGCCGATTGGGGACACTAGGTGTTCTCCCGTTAGGAATGTCTATGGAGGGTTTGCGATGCGGATCGTTCTTGCACTCGTTGCGGTTGTGGTTTTTGCCGTACCGTCGTTCGCGTACGTCGAAGCGCCGATGTCGCTCGGGGCGCTGATCGCGCAGTCGACGAACGTCTGCACGATGGTCGTCACCAAGGTGGACAAACAGAAAAATCTCATCGTTTACAAGAAGCTACTCGATGTAAAAGGGAAGCATCCGCAAGAGGAAATCAAGCACAACATCGGCTTCGGAGGATTGCGGCCCGGCGAATGGCAGGAGATCATGAACTGGGCGGAGGTCGGCAAACAGGCCGTGTTTTGCCACAACGGCGGCGCGAGCGAAACGTACATCGGTGCGACGTGGTACCAGGCCTACCCCGGGGGCGAGTGGTGGAACATGTCGCACGGCGAACCGTTCCTGTTGCGAAGCTACTCGGGCAAAGTCGAAAAGTTCGGCGGGTTCGTCAAGGAACTCGTCGATGGTAAGGAAGTGATCGTGCCGTGTCTGGTCGATGGCGACAAGGAAGCGTTGCACAAGAAGACCGCGAAAGTGCAACGGTTGCGCGCGAGTTTGAAGATACAGGATTACAACCCGAAGCGGGACTTCACCGGTTGGGGCGGCGAAGATATTCGGCGTTTGGCCGGGATGCCAGGCTTCGACCGACTCGCGGCACTCGGTTCGATTGGGGCCGATGCGCAGTCGATATCGGCGGTCGATTTCGATGCCGATGGCAAGCTCGATATCTGCCTCGTCGGGGCGAATCGCGCGATGTTGTTGCAGAACGGCGGCGATGCATTTAGCGAAGTGGGCCTGCCGGGCCTCGTCGGCGGGGCACGATCCGCCGTGTGGGCCGACTACGATGGCGACGGCTTGCCGGACTTGCTGTTGGCCACCGCGACGGGGCCGAAATTGTACACGAACCTCGGCAAGGGGCTGTTCCGCGACGATAGCAAACGCCTGCCACAAGAGGCGTGTTACAACCTGACGGCGGCGGCGTGGATCGACGCGGACAGCGACGGTCACCCGGATATTTTACTCGCGAACGGCTTCCACGGACTGCGGTTGTACCGCAACGCCCGCGGCAACGATACGGTGGCAAAAGTAGTGCCGCCGAAGCTCGGCGACTGGTACGCCGTTGGCCCATTCCGCCAAGGCGACGGCAAAGGCAACATCGCCCACGCCTTCGCGCCCGAAGCCGATGCCTTCGATGCCGCCAAGAAATATAAGGGCAAACGCGACATGGAGTGCGGCTGGGTGAAGGGCAACTACCCCGACGGCCAGGTGAACTCGCTCGCCCCGTTCGCGGGAAATTGTGCCATCTACTTGCATCGCGAACTCGATGCAGCAATCGCCGGTGACGTACCGGTGTCATTCGGTAACCGCGATGCGGTCACAATCTGGCTCAACGGCGAGAAGATTCACGCCGACGTGGCCGCACACCCCGTAGCTCCGGATCAAATCGCGCTAAATCTAAAGCTGAAAGCGGGCAAGAACCGGCTATTGGTGAAGTTGTGCCACGCCGAAGGTGAGTCCGGATTTTACTTCAAAGTCGGTAGCGCCGGATCGACCACGAAGCCGCTGTTCGACGATGTCTCGGCGGCGTGGGGCTTCGGGCCGGATGGCAGCGCGGGCGATGTTAAAGGCGACACGCTCACCGTTGCGGATTTCACCGGCGACGGGAAAGCCGACTTCGTTTACGGGGCCGGCACGGGGCTGCTGTTCGCGAAC
>Ga0105044_10010015_pt1 | contig 12957 bp, 13 predicted proteins | sample MAT01_FD_78092 | JGI IMG/M metagenome (GOLD analysis project Ga0105044, IMG submission 78092) | Freshwater microbial communities from Lake Fryxell liftoff mats and glacier meltwater in Antarctica - MAT-01 | ecosystem: Environmental > Aquatic > Freshwater > Ice > Liftoff microbial mat | place...
ATGGCTCTACCCAAAGATGGGCATCGCTATGAGTTGGTGAGTGGAGAGCTAATAGACATGGGCAATTCGGGGATGGAGCATGGTGGAATTGGCTCATTTTTGGGTGGGCTGCTAGCAATCTATATTCGACAACACAAATTGGGCATTGTTTGTGATTCTAGTACTGCGTTTACGCTGAAAACGGGCAACAAGCGTTCACAAAGTGATTGCATAGCAATCTCGCCCGATGTTTCCTTTGTATCTAAGGAACGACTCAAGGGCTTAAAGCGTCCGCCGCGCGGCTTTTTTCAAGGCTCTCCTGATTTGGCAGTTGCAATCCTCTCGCCTAGCAATACGGTTGAAGAAATCCACACGAAAATTGTGGAATATTTTGAGAATGATACGCGCTTGGTCTGGGTCATTCATCCCGATGAGAAATATGTGTTGGTCTACCATGCGCCTGAACCCGATCGCCTGCTGCGTCCTCAAGATGCATTAGAAGGCGGCGCGATCATCCCAGGATTTTCGATGTCCGTTGCTGAATTGTTTGAAGAGTGGGATTTTTAGGAAATCACCTACAAGTGCAAAGCATAGTAGCAAAGTACTTGTTGTTAAAAGAATTCTATCTCGAAAGTCTATAAAGCTAGCAATCAAAAAACGGGACCGACGAGGCTCGAACTCGCAACTTCCGCCGTGACAGGGCGGTGCTCTAACCAATTGAACTACAGTCCCATGCAGTTCCTCTTTTAGAGGTGAACCCTATTGTGCCAATCGCCAGCCCATTTGTCAAACATTCAACGAGTTTTTTTTAGATTTGCTTGATCAGGGGACGAAAAACGCGATCGTATCCGGTGCTTCATTTCCCACGGGTGCTGGTAGACCTTCTCGTAAATGCTTTTGCAGTACTGATGCCGATCTCACTTTATGGTAGATTGCCAGCCAGAATTAACGATTCAACAGAGAAGCATGATCATTCGAGATGCGGTAGAGGCAGATTTGCCTGCGATCGTTGAAATTTACAACTCCACTATTGCCTGTCGCTTAGTCACTGCCGATATGGAAGCCATTTCCATAGAGAGTCGCCTCTCCTGGTTTCATAGTCACACTCCCAATCGCCGCCCTTTGTGGGTCATAGAACCGACGATCGACCAACAGATGGAGTGCAACACCTTAGAGGATGGTGCCAACTGTGAAATTGCAGGCTGGCTAGGCTTTCAATCTTTTTATTCTGCCCGCAAAGCCTATGACAAAACAGCGGAACTGAGCATTTATATTTCTACCCATTATCGGCGGCAAGGAATTGGGCGGATTTTGCTGCAAGCGGCGATCGCCCGGAGTCCTGCGTTGGGCATTAAAAATCTGGTGGGCTGCATTTTTGCCAATAATGAACCTAGCCTCAAGTTATTCAAAAACTTTGGGTTTGAGGAGTGGGGTTATCTCCCCGCGATCGCCGAGTTTGAATCGGGCACCAGTGATTTGGTAATTGTGGGAAGGCACTTGAGCAGTTAGGCTCCAAAATATCTTTGAGCAAACGCGCTACCTTAACGGATAGAGTGCGATTAATACAGCGCGTGACGAGATCAGCAGTATGACGTTAACAGAACAGTTTTTTTCGCAGTTGCCAGAAGATAATTTGGCAGCGTTGCGACGTACGGATACACTCTGGCGATCGCTGCGCTTAGGGATTTTACCCGTGCCAACCGTCGTGCGAGAGAGCGCAGAGCCGCTAGAGAAGATCGATTGGGATGTGGTCATTTGTGGCGGCACCTTGGGCATTTTACTTGGCGCTGCGCTGGCGCAGCGGGGTTGGCGGGTGGTGGTGCTGGAGCGGGGCAGTTTGCGAGGACGCGATCAAGAGTGGAATATTTCTCGCCGTGAGTTGGATGTGTTTGTCTCGCTAGGATTATTGACCAGCGCTGAACTGGAGCAAGCGATCGCTACAGAATACAACCCAGCGCGAATCCGCTTTTTCGGTGGCGATGAGGTCTGGGTCAAAGATGTCCTCAACATTGGCGTTGATCCGGTTTACTTACTCGAAACCCTGAAGCAGAAATTTCTGCAAGCAGGCGGACAGTTATTTGAACAAACGCCTTTTGCGGGGGCGATCGTGCATTCCAATGGTGCGATCGTTCAAGCGGGAGAACAGAGGTTTTCAACGCGACTCGTGCTGGATGCGATGGGGCACTTTTCACCGATTGTGCAGCAGGCGCGACAGGGCAAAACGCCGGATGCCGTTTGTTTGGTCGTCGGCAGTTGTGCCACAGGCTTTCCTCCAAATGAAACGGGCGACTTGCTCGTTTCCTTCACGCCTATTCAAAACCAGTGTCAGTATTTTTGGGAAGCATTTCCGGCTCGTGATGGTCGAACGACTTACCTATTTACCTATGTGGATACCCACCGCGATCGCCCCAGCTTAGAAGCCTTGTTTGAAGACTATCTCCGCCTGATGCCAGACTATCAGGGCGTAGAATTCAATCAAATTCAACCCAAACGCGCCCTGTTCGGCTTTTTTCCTTGCTATCGCAACAGTCCCCTGAAACCCAATTGGGATCGAATTTTGCCCATCGGCGACAGCAGCGGCAGTCAGTCTCCGCTGAGCTTTGGCGGATTTGGGGCAATGGTGCGCCACTTGCAGCGATTAACTATCGGCATTGATCAGGCGTTGCAGGCAGATGTATGCGATCGCCGCGCTCTTTCCCAACTCCAGCCCTACCAGCCCAATCTTTCTGTCACCTGGCTGTTTCAGCGCACCATGAGCGTCCGCATGGATCAAAAAATTGCGCCCAATCAGATCAACAACACCCTATCCAGCGTGTTTCAAGGGATGGCAACTCTCGGCGATCCAGTACTAAAGCCATTTCTGCAAGATGTGGTGCAGTTTCCCGCCCTCTTTAAAACCTTGACCAAAACCGCCCTCACTCGTCCCCAAGTCGTCGTCAGCGTCATTCCCCAAGTCGGGATTCCCGCCCTCGCCTCGTGGATGCGGCACTACGTTACCCTAGCAACCTACGCCGCCCTATATCCCCTCAGCCAACCCCTGATTGCTCCCTGGCTGACGACCCTTTCACCCACCGCACGATACTATAGTCAGCGTTGGCTCGATGCATTCAAGTATGGCTCAGGCGGGGATTATGGCGAATGACGAATGACGTTCGCGTAGCGTCTCCGTAGGAGATATGGCGAATGACGAGTTCGATCTTAACTGTCAGAACACCGCTCTGCAATACCGGGATGATTCAGTTTCTTCTGTCAATTACACAACGTTCAACGTTGGCTCAGATGCTCCAAAGGAGATATGGCGAGTGGCGAGGGAGGAATAGGAAAACAGGCGATCGCGGACGGTCTGTTGAGCTTTGCGAAACGCACCCTCAAAAATGGCTATTTGGGGGCTTCTATGTTCTAATTGACAACAATATTGCGATCGCCCTATTTTCCCATCTATGCCCCAAAGTTCAACGCGCTTATCGATGAAAGAACCGAACTCGGTGTCGCCTCCACCTGCGGCAACTCAGAAGGCGATCGTCTGTTTGCGGCAAGTCCACAAAGCCTATGGCAATGGCTTTAAGGCACTTACAGATATCAATCTGGAGATTCAAAGCGGCGATTTCTTGTTTGTCACGGGTCCTTCTGGTTCTGGCAAATCTACTTTTCTCAAGCTGCTATATGGCGAGGAGCGGGCAACATCGGGCGAAGTCGTGGTGGATGGGTTGAATGTGAGCGGCTTGCGGGGCGATCGCTTGGCGGCGTTGCGGCGACGGATTGGGATTGTCTTTCAAGATTACAAGCTGATTCCCCGACGGACAGTATCGGAAAATGTGGCGTTTGTGCTGTGGGCACAGGGCTATGACCGTCAAGAGGTTCAGCGCCGCCTGTCGCCTGCCCTAAAAATGGTGGGACTCCAGCATAAGGCGGATAGTTTTCCCGATGAATTATCGGGTGGAGAACAGCAACGTGCCAGTATTGCCCGTGCGATCGCGGGTACACCGCCGCTTGTGCTTGCTGATGAGCCAACTGGCAATCTAGATGCAGACAATTCCTGGCAGGTGATCAAAATTCTCAAAAAGCTGCACGCGATTGGGATTACGGTCATCGTCACCACTCATGACGAAAGCTTGATTCGCCTCTCAAACCATGCCGTCGTTCAAATTCGCAACGGGCATCTTTACCGTTCCCAGCCAAAATGACAGAAGAGAGTAACTGTTAAGAGTAAGGCACAACGGATTTAGGTTAAGAACAGAAGCATTCTGATGGCTTAAATGAAGCTAAAACATCAAAATGACAAAATAAGGATGCTCTTGGAGCTACTGACCCAGATAAGCTTCTAACACTTCAGGATTGGATTGAATTTCTGCCGGAGTGCCATCTGCCAAGTTGCGTCCTTCTGCCAACACCCAAACGCGATCGCACAGAGACATAATCACATCCATGTTGTGTTCGATGATCAAAAAGGTCATGCCGTCACGGTTCCAGCCCTGGATGCGATCGCAAATTTGGTTGATTAGCGTTGGGTTCACGCCAGCCGCCGGTTCATCCAGCAAAATCAGCTTTGGCTCAGCCATCAACGCCCGTCCCATTTCCAAGAGTTTCCGCTGTCCGCCTGAAAGTGCCCCAGCATATTCATTTGTCATGTGCGCCAAGCCAATTGACTCTAAAATTTCAAATGCTTTTTGGCGCTGTGTCTTCTCTTCTTGAGCAATCTGTTTTTGCTGAAACCAGGTATTCCAAAATTTTTCTCCGGTTTGCTTTTGGGCAGCCAGCAGCAAATTATCCAAAACCGACAGCCGAGACAAAACACGAGCCACCTGAAAAGTCCGCACCATGCCCATTCGAGCGATGATGTGTGGCTGGAGGTGGTGAATCGGTTCGCCATCAAATAGCACTCGTCCTTGATCGGAACGAATGGCATTGGATAGCAGGTTAAACAGGGTCGTTTTTCCAGCGCCATTCGGTCCCACTAACCCGGTAATACTGCCTTGGGGCACTTCAATCCGGACGCGATCGACGGCGCAGCAGGTGCCGCCAAAATTTTTGACGAGTCCACTGGCTGCGAGTAGGGGCAGTTCCAATCGCGGTGCGATCGCCCTATCTTGCACCTCGGCTAATACATCTGCGAGGGTTTCTCCAGCGCGATCGCCCGTGGAAGACTGGGGATTGGTGGGTTCATCGACCAAGGGTAAGCTCCTCCTTTTTACCTAAAATGCCTTGAGGTCGCACCATCATTAGAATAATTAGCAGCAAGCCAATTATCATGATTCTAAATGCGCCTAAACGAGCATCATCAATGCTGGCGGGAATGATCGGAATCACGGAGTGTAGGGCTTGGAGGAAGTCTGGCAAGAATCGGGTTGCTGAATAATAAGACCAGTAAATGATGGCTCCTAAAATAGTTCCGGCGTTGTTCCCGGCTCCACCTAACACGACAATAATCCAGGCTTGAAAGGTGATTAAAGGAATGAAGCCATCGGGATTAATAAAGGTTAGGTTCCAGGCGTAAAAGGCTCCGGCAATCCCCGCGATCGCCCCACCCAACATCAGCGATTGCAGTTTATACCAAAATACGTTTTTTCCTAGCGCTCTCGCGACCTCTTCATCTTCTCGAATGGATTTAAGCACTCGTCCCCACGGCGATTTGACGGAAACTTCTAACCGCCAATAAACTAGCGCCAATACCGTCACCAATACCAACATTAGCCCTGCTTTATAGGAATAGTCATACAGCGCACTGATGCCAATGCCATAGATGAACAGTCCCAAAGCGGCAGATGCTAAACCCGCAAGCAGCCTAGGAGCTTGGGCTGGTTTAGTGGCAAGATCTTGTTCAGAATGGATGGGCGTTGGCGTAGACTCTCCTATGGAAAATCTCTCGAACACGTTCCTATCAGTACGTCGCGTCCATTTCCACAGGTGCTGACCACTCACCGCAAAAATGCACGTCCACAGGGCAATCATGGCAATTTTGCTGCCAATCGTCGGCTGAGTCAGGGTGCCCAATGGCAGCGGAAAATTGGCAACGCCGAGAGATCCACGAGTCAACCATTCTTCATTCAAGGCAATCAGCCGAATCACTTCCGATGCGCCAATGGTGACGATGGAGAGATAATCTTCCCGCAAGCGCAGTGTGGTACTTCCCAGGATTAGCCCCAGCAGGGCTGCGAGTGCGGCACCGACTAACGTTGCAACCACCAGCGGCACTCCGTTCAAGCTGAGCAAAACAGTGGTATAAGCCCCAACGGTCATAAAAGCAACATGCCCAAAATTGAGCAAACCCGTATAGCCCCATTGCAGGTTCAAACCCAGACTAAACAGCGCATAGATGGCTGTAGAAATAATCAGTGTAACGAGATAGCCAACCATGCAGCGGTTTGAGAAATGATGAGTTGAACCGTATCCTATCAGGTTAAGGGCAGGGTGAATGACGAATGACGAGTGACGAGTGACGAATGGCGAATGGGGGAATGGCGAATCAAAACGAGCGATCGCGTAGCGTGCCTTGAGCGTAGTCGAAACGCACCCTAAAAAAGGGGCGTGAAATACGCCCCTAGTTATAATGATTCCTACAAGCTGCCTTAACTTGCTGCTAAGACTGCTTTTGCTTTCGCCAATACGTTTTCTAAGGTGAAACCAAATTTCTCCATGCACACGCCACCAGGAGCCGATGCGCCAAAGGAGTCTATGCCGATCACTGCACCTTGATCGCCCACATATTTGTGCCAGCCCATGGTGATTCCAGCTTCCACAGCCACGCGCTGTTTTACGGCTTTAGGAAGAATAGATTCCTTATAAGCCGCATCTTGGGCTTCAAACAGTTCCCAAGATGGCATGGAAACGACGCGCACTTTCTTGCCTTGGCTCGTGAGTTGTTCTGCCGCCTTGACGCAAAGATTCACTTCAGAACCCGTGCCAATTAGGATAAGGTCAGGAGTGCCGTCACAGTCAATCACCGAGTAGGCACCCTTTGCCACACCGTCGATCGATGATCCAGCTAGGTTCGGCAATCCTTGGCGAGAGAGTGCCAGCAAGGTGGGGCGATTTTGATTGGCGTTCAATACGGCAACTTTGTAAGCTCCAGAGGTTTCAGTGCCATCGGCGGGACGCAAAACCGTGAGTTGAGGAATTGCCCGGAGAGACGCGATCGTTTCAACCGGTTGGTGCGTGGGACCATCTTCACCCAATGCCACAGAATCGTGGGTCATTACCCAAATAACACCCGCTTGTGACAAAGCCGAAAGCCGAATTGCACAGCGCATGTAATCGGTGAAGATCAGAAAGGTAGCACCATAGGGAATCAAGCCAGAGCCATGGAGGGCAATGCCGTTGCAAATTGCGCCCATGCCGTGTTCGCGCACACCAAAGTGAAGGTTGCGATTTTCGTAGTGCCCTGCTTGAAATTCGCCGCTGTTCTTCAGTTCGGTCAGGTTAGAGTGAGTCAAATCTGCCGAGCCGCCTATGAGTTCTGGCAAAACAGGAGCCAGTTTGTTCAAGCAGATTTCGGAATGTTTGCGAGACGCTAGAGTTTTGTCTTCAGGAGTGTAGGTTGGCAGAACTTTATCCCAGCCGTCGGGCAGTCTCCCGCTAATTAACCGCTCAAACTCAGCGGCTTCTTGAGGAAACTTGGTTTTGTATTGTGCCAAGGCTGCTTCCCATTCTGCTTCTAGGCTAGCGCCACGCTCAACCGCTTTGCGGGTATGCGCCAGTGCATCTTCAGGCACGACAAAGGGTTCGTGTTCCCAGCCTAATTTGTCACGAGTCAGCTTAATTTCGTCAGCGCCAAAGACTGAACCGTGGGCGCTAGCGGTGCCTGCTTTATTGGGAGAGCCGTAGCCAATGGTGGTGGTGACTTTAATCATCGTGGGTTTGTCGGTGACGGCTTTTGCATCCGCGATCGCCTGACCAATCCCGGCTAAGTCAGTGTTGCCATCTTCGACGTGTAATACGTGCCAGCCATAGGCTTCAAAGCGTTTGGAGACATCTTCAGTAAAGGCGATATCGGTGGAGCCATCGATCGAAATATGGTTGTCGTCGTACAGCGCAATCAGCTTACCCAGACCCAGGTGCCCCGCCAACGAGCAGGCTTCCCCAGAAATGCCTTCCATGTTGCAGCCATCACCTAAGATCGCGTAGGTGTAGTGGTCAACCAGAGTCGCATCGAATTTGTTGAACTTGGCGGCAAGATGAGCTTCGGCGATCGCCAGACCCACAGCATTGGCAATCCCTTGACCTAAAGGACCAGTGGTCACTTCCACACCGGGAGTCTCAAAGTTTTCGGGATGTCCAGGCGTTTTCGATCCCCATTGGCGGAACTGTTTGATGTCATCGATAGTCACGCTATCGTATCCGGTCAAATACATCAGGGCGTATTGCAGCATACAGCCGTGACCTGCCGATAGCACAAAGCGATCGCGGTTGAACCATTGCGGATTTTTAGGATTAAACCGCATGAACTGATTCCACAGCACAAACGCCATCGGAGCCGCACCCATAGGTAGACCAGGGTGACCCGATTTTGCTTTCTCAACAGCATCTACCGCCAAAAAACGGATTGAATTAATACAAAGTTCTTCAAGTGATTGAGTTACGACAGCCATGATTCCTACTCAGTGATGAATTACGTTAGGACGGGGATAAACAAGATGCTGGGTAAGACAAGCCACCCGATAATTTCTTTGCCTCATCATCCCATTATTCGAGACGGTAGGCAATAATCCCTATTGGAAAAACTAATGATTTTAGCGTGAATTGAACAACTCCTCAAATCAGCCAGCAAAACTCAGACTTGGCTGCTTAATAACCTTTACTTTTAGGGGACAAATTTTTTGAATGCCAGCGTCACATTATGACCACCAAACCCAAAAGAATTCGATAGCGCCACGTTTACAACCTGCTCGCGGCTATGGTTGGGCACATAGTCTAAATCGCAATCCGGATCAGGATTGACCAAATTAATGGTGGGAGGAACGCGATCGCTGACGATTGCCATGACAGTTGCCACCGCTTCAATACCGCCCGATCCGCCCAATAAGTGTCCCGTCATTGATTTGGTTGAGCTAATCGCAATCTGGCGGGCAGAGTCACCTAGCGCTTTCTTAATCGCGGCGGTTTCTGTAGAGTCGTTGGCGGGAGTGCTGGTGCCGTGAGCGTTGATATAGCTCACTTGGTCAGGAGTTAAGTTACCATCTTTGAGACAGAGAGAGATAGCACGGGCTGCCCCTTCGCCACCGGGCACCGGAGAAGTCATGTGATAGGCATCGCAGGTCATGCCATAGCCCACAATCTCCGCATAAATCCGAGCGTTGCGCGCCAAGGCGTGGTCTAGTTCTTCCAGGATTAAAATGCCTGACCCTTCACCCAAAACAAAACCATCCCGATCTTGATCAAACGGGCGGCTAGCATGAGCGGGATCATCGTTACGAGTAGACATCGCCTTACAAGCCGCGAATCCCGCGACCGATAAAGGGGTGACCGCAGCTTCTGTGCCGCCGCAAATCATGGCTTGGGCATATCCTTGTTGAATCAAGCGGAATGCATCACCGATCGCGTTTGAGCCAGCCGCACACGCCGTTACCGAACAGGAGTTAGGTCCTTTCGCTCCCGTGTGAATGGCGGTTAAACCCGCTGCCATGTTGGCAATCATCATCGGAATCATGAAGGGGCTACAGCGATCGGGTCCTTTAGTCAGGTAAATTTCCTGCTGGTCTTCCAACACTTTCAAGCCACCAATTCCCGTACCAATTAACACGCCCACCTGTTCGGCATTCAGGTCATTGATCACAAATTCAGCATCGGCGATCGCTTGCTTACTGGCGCACACGCCAAACTGGGCAAAGCGATCCATCCGCTTCGCTTCTTTACGATCTAGATAAGTGAGTGGATCAAAGCCTTTTACCTCCCCAGCCATGCGGCAGTCATGTCGGGAAGCATCAAATAAGGTGATGGAATCGATTCCGTTGCGTCCACTCATCAAGCCATCCCAATAGTCACCCACTGTATTTCCCAGAGGGGTGATTGCGCCAAGCCCAGTGACGACAACGCGCTTACGAACAACGTTTGTCATGATTTACATAAAAATGAATAAACCCAAGCTAAAAAAGTTTTGAGTTATGAATGGTGAACTTTAATCTGAAATGCTATCTCAGAAAACTCAACACTCATAACTCATTACCCATGTCTGGTTAGGTCGATGCAGTCGCTTTGTTGCTGATATAATCCACTGCCGATTGTACGGTAGCAATTTCCTCAGCCGCCTCATCAGGAATTTCAATGTCAAATTCTTCCTCTAATGCCATGACTAACTCAACCGTGTCGAGGGAATCGGCTCCCAAGTCATTGGCAAAGCTGGCTTCAGGAGTCACCTTGGTCGTGTCAACTCCCAGTTGTTCAGCCACAATCTTCTGGACTTTATTGAAAATTTCTGTTTCGCTCATAAGCTCCCTCGCTGAATGCAGTGGCAATAAACTCATGCCGGAGTGTGGACGATGCCCAGACATAACTGGTTTAAGCGTTGATGGCGCTCTTCCCCGGATATGTCTATTTTAGGCATCTCATCATCTTAAGCTGAAAGCGCGATCGCTCTGAAGGAGAGTAGACGCTTTCTAGTTTTGACCGACATGAATTTTAAGAATCTGATAGATTTCAGATCACACTCAATGATAAGAATAGCCAAAGATAGTTGCTGCTGAGTCAGAAACCAGGACACTACTTAAAACATCACCATTCTGCCGAACCTTTTCTCTTATGACGAATCCTTTGAGATATGCTTACTTCCCTGGCTGTGTTGCCCAGGGCGCTTGCCGAGAACTGTATCAAAGCACCCAAGCCTTAGCTCAAGCTTTAGAGATTGAATTAGTCGAGCTTAAAAAAGCCTCCTGCTGTGGCTCTGGCACTTTTAAGGAAGATTCTCAACTGCTAGAAGACACCGTAAATGCCCGCAATCTTGCCCTTGCAGAGGAATTGAACCTACCTCTACTAACCCATTGCAGCACTTGCCAAGGCGTACTCGGTCACGTCGATGAACGCTTAAAAGGCGCTCAAGAGCATAATCCAGCGTACGTGGAGCAGGTGAATGGATTGCTCAAAAAAGAAGGATGTTCACCCTACCGAGGTAGCGGCGAGGTGAAACATATTCTTTGGGCACTGGTGGGAGATTATGGCTTAGAGGCGTTGCAGGCAAAAGTAACTCGCAAACTGGCTGGGCTAAACTGCGCGGCATTTTATGGCTGCTATTTGCTGCGTGCCCAAGATCGTATTCCCTATGACGACCCTTATAATCCGCAGTCAATGGAAAACGTGTTTCGGGCAGTGGGTGCCACGCCAATTTATTTTCCTGGGCGGATTCAGTGCTGCGGCTGGCCTCTTGCTAGCTATGCGACTGAGCAGTCGTTTACTATGGCAGGCGGACATATTCAGGCGGCGATCGCCGCTGGAGCCGATTGCATTGTCACGCCCTGTCCTTTGTGTCACCTCAATTTAGACTCCCGCCAACCCGAAGTTGAAAAAGTGATTGGCTCCAAATTAGGACTCCCCATTTTGCATTTGCCTCAGTTAGTGGCGTTGGCGCTGGGTGTTAACCCTAAACAACTCGGTTTAGACCGCCATATCGTTTCCACAAGCTCCGTTTTGAATAAACTTGGATAAAGTACGGAGTGCAGAATTTTGATGAATTATATGATCGATTAAACAGCCTGTAGAAATGCAGAATTGCGACCTTCTACAGGCTGTCTGACATCTTTTTCAAGCCATCTCAGACGCGATCGCCCAGCAAATTATCGAACCCCAAGATAGGTTTTCGTAAACCAATTTCTTACTTTAGCAACACTGAGCATTCCTGCTTCATTAGTCTGAGCCGAAAAAGAAACCCCTAATAACGCTGCAAAGTCAGTATCTGACATTTCGCCAGCCTGATGCTTTTGAAAAGCATCCACGACTGTAATTAATTCATCCACAGAAAACGAGTAGCCCTTTTGGGCAGCAAACTCGGCAACCACGGGAGCGCGATCGCCTTTCAACGCTTCCGATTCAGCAGGATCTAAATCTGCTTCGCTGCTAATATTGCCATCTCCAACGCCCAATAAACTTTCAAGCTGCTGGCGTAGAGCCTCGTCTTCCGCAGTCTTCTGCATAAACTTTAAAACCGTTGCAGTAGCCATGTTGAGTCAATGCTCCACTCGCTTTGATCGCCAATATCATATCAAGGGTTTTTCGGATAGACTAGCATTCTTTATTTTCATGTAAGGCTTTAATGAATGGCGAATGGCGAGTGGCGAATGGTGAGTGGCGAATGGTGAGTGGCAAGTGGCGGGTGGCGAGTGGCGAATGGCGGATGGTGAGTGGCGAGTGGCTGCCCCCTAATTCCTGCCTGCTCTATTACGTTGTTTAAACTTTTGCAGCCTTTCGTCGAGCGTGTCTCAGCCGTTGAGGTAAACTGACGTTCATCCAAGGTTTGGCAGCTCTATAGCTGTCGATCCAATGGGCTAATAAATATTGCGAAGTGTCAAGCAAGCATTGGAGCCTTTAATAACATGTCTCATAGCGTCAAAATTTATGACACCTGCATTGGCTGCACCCAATGCGTTCGTGCTTGTCCTACAGATGTCCTAGAGATGGTTCCCTGGGATGGCTGTAGAGCAGGACAAATTGCTTCCTCTCCTAGAACGGAAGATTGTGTTGGATGCAAACGTTGCGAAACGGCTTGCCCAACTGATTTTCTTAGCATTCGTGTGTATCTAGGGGCTGAAACAACTCGCAGTATGGGTCTGGCTTACTAAACTGTGGATCTAGTGCGGTGGATTTAGTGCGATCGCTTTAATCCATTAGTTTATTAATCATCTAGATTGAAAAAGAAAGCGGGAGCATTGCTCCCGCTTTCTTTTTTTCGACATTGCTGAATCTGGGGATGAAATTTGTAGGGGCAATCCCTTGTGGTTGCCCTCGATCTCCGTCAGGGTAGGCACAAGACCCACCCCTACAGCCAAAAATCATCCC
>Ga0105044_10010016_pt1 | contig 12956 bp, 8 predicted proteins | sample MAT01_FD_78092 | JGI IMG/M metagenome (GOLD analysis project Ga0105044, IMG submission 78092) | Freshwater microbial communities from Lake Fryxell liftoff mats and glacier meltwater in Antarctica - MAT-01 | ecosystem: Environmental > Aquatic > Freshwater > Ice > Liftoff microbial mat | place...
CCCCGCGACAAGGCAGCGGCCACTGCGCCGGAGCATCTTTCGGGTGAGCGGATCAGCGAACGCTTTTTGGTGAAAGAAAACGGGGCCTCATATCTGATCGACTTTGCCGCTGGCTATTCCTGCGGGATTTTCCTCGATCAGCGGCTCAATCGCCGACGAGTCGGGGACTCGCTCGGGCCGGGGCGGCGTTTTTTGAATACCTTCGCCTACACCGGCGGATTCTCCGTGATGGCGGCACGGGCCGGAGCGATCACCACCACCGCCGATCTGGCGAAGCCCTACCTCGAATGGACCTGGGAGAATTTCGCTGCCAACGGGCTGGACCGAAAAGAGCACTTCGGTTGCCGGGGCGATGTGTTCGATTGGCTGCGGACCTTCGCCCGCCAAGGTCGAACCTTCGACGGCATCGTGCTCGATCCTCCGACTTTCTCGCGGAATCGAGGACAGCGCTTCCGGGTGACAGAGGATTATGCCGATCTTGCCGCCCTCGCCGCCGCCGTGGTCACTCCCGGAGGATGGATCCTCGCCTGCGCGAATACCCACGGATGGCCAACCGAAGCCTTTGCACGGGATCTGCGCAAAGGCATCGAGAAGGCGGGGAGGAGCGTAGCGCACCTCGACTTTCTCCCGATGCCCCCGGAGTTTCATGGAGACGACTATTTGAAATCCGCGTGGCTTGTTGTTGGTTAGCCCTCCCCATTCTCCCATTCTCATGCGCATCCTCCGCTACACCGACAAGAACTTTGCCAGCACCCTGCGCCGCCTCGACCGCCGCTCCGCTCCGCCTGCGGGAGTCGAAGAAATCGTGCGCGGCATCATCGCCGATGTGCAAAAGCGAGGCGATGCCGCCCTGATCGACCTGTCTAATCGCTTCGACCGGGCTGGATTTACCAAAGCATCCCAGCTCCGGGTCAGCGATGCCGAGCTCGAAGCGGCCGCGGCCACCGTCGATGCCCCCACCCGCCGCGCCATCGCCGCTTCGCGGCTCAACGTGACCAAATTTGCCCGGCGTAGTCTGCGTCGTGACTGGTCGGGAAAAAACGTCCAGGGTGCCGAAGTCGGCGAGCGATACCTGCCCTATGGTCGCGTCGGCATCTATGTTCCCGGCGGCAGCGCCCCGCTAGTCTCGACCGCAAACATGACGGTGGTTCTGGCCGCTGCGGCGGGATGCCCCGAAATCGTCGTGGCGACACCTCCCGGGCCCGGCGGTTCCGTCCATCCGGCGCTGCTCTATGCGCTGCGCGAGGCGGGTGCGACGGAGATTTACAAAGTCGGCGGAGCTCAGGGCATGGCCGCTCTTTCGCTGGGAACCAAAACAATCCGTCCCGTGGTCAAAGTATTCGGCCCAGGCAATTCCTTCGTGGTTGAAGCCAAACGGCAGCTTTTCGGGGTGGTGTCTGTCGATCTTTTGCCTGGTCCAAGCGAAGTCGTAGTTCTCGCGGATCGCACCGGTAACGCCGCTTTCATCGCCGCCGACATGCTCGCCCAAGCGGAACACGGAGGCGACAGCATCATGGGTCTGGTCACGGATTCGGAAAAACTCCTGCAAGCGGTCATTGCCGAGATCGAGCGCCAAATCGCCACTTTGAGCCGCCAGCCACAGCTGCGCAAAGCCCTCAAAGCAGGTGCCTGGGCGGTGCTGGTCAAATCCATCGCCGATGGCGTCGCTCTCGTGAACGGCTACGCGCCCGAGCACCTTTCGCTGATCGTCGCCGACGAAGCGAAGTATCTTCCTCTCATCACCACCTCTGGGGCCATCTTCCTCGGCAACCTTTCCCCTGTCGCCGCCGGAGATTTCCTCGCCGGTCCCAGCCACGAGCTCCCCACCGGTGGAGCGGGCAAATCCTTTCCCGGACTCACCGTCGATATGTTCCAGCGCCGCACCAGCATCGTGCGCTACGACGAGGCGTCGATCCGCAAGTCTGCCCCCATCGTGGCCCGTTTTGCGGAAGTTGAGGGGCTTGACGCCCACGCGAGGTCGGCGACGATTCGGGTGAAGGGGTGAGGAGGTAGTCTCATGGCATGTGCGTCCCGGTATGTCACCGTTCCCCATGAGCCCGCTCCCGGAGGAGTTGGAAGCCACTCTGAATCTCTTGGACTCAAAGTCGGCGAAGCACTTGGAGTCTGTCGGGGATTCAACATTTACGCGAGAGCCGCGGGGGAACTCGGTGCGGAACCCCTCGTTGCGCAGCTGGGCGGGCTAAGTCCGACCGGCTACCAGAAACAGATCATTCGGGAACTGCTCGAATCTTCATCCATCCGGCCCGGAGCCGAATCAGCCGATTGGCCGGCGGGACGTGTTGAGCAGACGGTCGGTTTCTTTGCCAATGAACCTTTCGACTTCCCTTTTGGATCCTCCTCCCGAGACTATCACAAATTGTTGATGGGACACATCAATGCGCCGGTGCGGCGGCATTCTGCCCGACTTCATCAGAGGACTTCCTGACCGTCCCCACCTGCACCTTGTTCGGGGGTTTCGAATTGAGCTCGGCTTGTTTCTTTCTAGCCCAATCAAGGATCTTCTCTCGATCAAACTTGTGTTCCTCTGCGAGAACTGCCCGTGCTGCACGAACCTCATCAATGATGGAATTACTCATTTCTTTAGCTTGATTGGATTCTCTGGCGTGCAAATCACCGGCAGATGAAGATGGTAATAACCGTAGTAGTCGATGAGTCACTTCTGAAGGAATGCATTCGCGAGGTGAGGGCAATTCCAAATCAGAAGGTAATCCATCTTGCGGAAAATTGGGAGGCCCAGAGGTGACGCGTCGGTTGCAGCTTTCTCTGGCAGCTGAAACAGGTTGATGAGATCGTCCTCAAGACTGGAAAACTCGGCGTAAATTACCAGCGTTGGAATTCCTGAAAGCAAATCAAGGCGCTCCGCTGCGAGAATCGGATCACCCCTGCCAGCCTCATCCAAAGTGAATACCGATGTGAAAATTCAGAAATAGCGTCTCTGTTCATCCCACCATTCACGTGTCGCATCCTGATCTGCGGCAACGGAGGGCTGCTTGTTCCGTCGCCCTACCAGATAGCGTGGGATGGTGGTCTCGAAATAAACTGAGTTCATGGGACGAAATTATCACGCCGTTGAGACGGCTTGCAAAGGCGAGCTATTGCTTCACGAGCGTCCGAGATCTAATGAGCCGACTTGAGATCCCGGATGATCGAGGCTAGAAGGCATGAGACTGGAGACTGGACGGACTGACGGCGAAAACGGAAACCAAACGGGCCAGGACTTTGCAGTGCCTTTCGATCAAAAAGCGAGAGTTTACAGGGGATCTACCGCGTAGAAAGGAAACTTTGGCGATCTCGGGTTCGCTTCAACCCCACGACCCCCGGTCGAGGCTGCGATACTGGATCGCCTCCATAAGATGGACTTCGCGAATGGGAGCGCTTGCTTCCAAGTCGGCCAGGGTCCGCGCGACCTTTAAGATACGATCATAAGCCCGGGCGCTGAAATTGAGCGCATCCATGGCCTGCTCAAGGAGAGCTTCGCTGGTGGAGTCGAGACGGCAGTGCTTCGTGACCAGACGGGTGCCCATATCGGCGTTGGTATGCACGGCGGGATCGCTCCTGAAACGCTCCCGCTGGATTGCCCGTGCGGCCTCGACCCGCTCACGGATGACTTCCGAGGAGTCGCCGCCGGTGTCGGCCCGCAGTTCCTTATAGTTCACCGACGGCACCTCTACATGGAGATCGATCCGGTCGAGGAGCGGTCCACTGATGCGCTGTCGGTATTTCTCAATCTGTCCTGGCGAGCAGCGGCATTCCCTCGCGGGATCGCCGAGGTAGCCGCAGGGACAGGGATTCATCGCCGCCACCAGACTGAAGCGGCTCGGAAAGGTGAACTTGCCGGCCGCCCGGGAGATCGTGACTTTGCCATCTTCGAGGGGTTGGCGCAGCACCTCCAGAGTGGAGCGGCGGAACTCGGGTAACTCATCCAAAAACAAAATCCCATTATGCGCCAAACTCACCTCACCCGGCTTGGGGTGACTGCTCCCGCCGAGCAATCCCACGTCCGAAATGGTATGGTGGGGCGAGCGAAAAGGTCTGGTCGCCATGAAGCCGTTTTTCGCATCGATCATCCCGGCGACGCTGTGGATTTTCGTGGTCTCGATGGCCTCGTCTTCGGTCATGGCCGGCAGGATCGTCGCAAGCCGTTTCGCCAGCATGGACTTGCCGGTGCCGGGGCTGCCGAGCATCAGCATATTGTGCCCGCCCGCCATGGCCACCTCCAGGGCACGTTTGGCGTGGCTTTGGCCTTTGACCTCATTGAAGTCGATGGGATACACCATGCGAGATTGAAAAAAGGCCACTCGATCCAGCACTTCCGGTTCGCCGATGATGTGCCCGGCGAGGATGCGGTAGGTCTGCTGGAGTGACCCGACCCCATAGACTTCGATCCCTTCGACGATGCTCGCCTCTTTGGCATTTTCGAGCGGGACATAAATCGCTCGGCGACCGTCGGCCTTGGCTCGCAACGTTAGTGGCAGGATGCCTTTGACCGGACGGACCCGCCCATCGAGGGCCAACTCCCCGACGATGGCGCATTGATCCAGGATCCCCTCGGGGATGCGCCCGTTACGCTCATCGTCGAGGGCCGCCATGCCGATGGCGATCGGAAGGTCGAAACTAGGACCTTCTTTGCGCAGGTCGGCCGGAGCCAAATTGATCACGATGGGCTTGTTGGGCCAGCGCAGCCCGCTGTTTTTGATCGCCGTGACCACCCGGTCCACGCTCTCCCGGACCGCCGCGTCCGGCAGGCCGACCAACTTGATCTCCAGGGTGCCGATTTCGGCGGCATTGACTTCGACCTCCACCGAGACCGCATCGACCCCGAGGACGGCACCGGCATAGACGGACGTGATTCCCATGTGTGAACCATCTTCACGGCAGCGGGTTTCTGCAAATGATATTCGCAAAAACTTTGTTCAAAAAACCAGTTATTTCACCGAGAGCCCACGAATCGAGTCCCAGCGAAACAAAAAGCCCTTTCGTCAACGCGCCGGGCCGCGGCATTTTCGGTGAGTGCGACTTACTTCCCGTTTTTGGCCAATTTCGCGAGGTAGTCGAGCAGGCTGGCGATCTCGTGAACGGTGAAATTGGCCATCAGGCCGGGAGGCATCATGCTTGTGGGCAGGGTTTCACGCTTCACGATATCGGCTTTCACATACGTGTGCTCCTGCGAGGCGATGTCGCGCACGGTCACTTTGTCGCCCTGCTCATCGGTGACGAAGCCCATCGCAATGGCTCCGTCTTTCATGGTGAGCACGTTGGTGGCAAAGCCCTGGGCGATGGTTCTATTGGGATCAAGGATATTCTGGGCGAGGTCGGGACGCTTATAGGTCTCAGCGATGTTGCCGAGATAGGGCCCCTTCTGTTTTTCGCTCTGGCTCACGGTGTGGCAGGCTCCGCAGGTGGCGCGGGCGAAGATTGCTTCGCCGAGGGCGACATCGCCGCTCTTGTGGGCGATCACTTCGGCAAGGGCTTTGTCGAGAGCGAGGGTGGCGATCTTTGGTGTTTTGTCTTCGCCTTTGGCCTGAAGTTTCAAGGACTTCATGGCTTCTTGAGCCGCTTTGGCAACGGCTGGATCGGAATCGTTCGCCGCGACGAGAATGCGGTCATCGATGGTGCGGTTCTTGATTTTTGAGGCGGCGGCAATCAGGACCGCTTTCTGGGCGGGCACGTTCCAAGCAGCATCGAGAGCCTTCTTCGAGAGTTCGCGTGACTCAGGCGATCCACTGCTGCGCGAGGCGAGGGAGAGGACCGCGGCATTGGCCCAGAACCCTTCGGTGGTTCCCACTTTCCCGGCTGCAAGGTTCTCGATGGCAAGGTGATGGTTCTCCAGCTTGGGCGCTTCGAGGAAGGATTTCACCGCGTCCTCAAGATTTTTTTCGGCATCGGTCAGGAGACTTTTCGCGTATTTTGCGGCACTCTTCGCTTTCACCGGATCAGGATCCTCGCCAACCTTTTTGAGATTGTCTCGCAAGGTATTGATTCTTTCAGTCAACGCGGTGAACCCTCCGAACGAAGCGTTCAAGGCATCCTCTCCGTCCACTTTGGTCAGAGAGACAACGGCGAGGGAAAGAGTCGCACTACCCGATGCAGGGTCCGAGAGAGCCTGTAAAAGAAGGGGAACTCCGGCCTCGGGAATTGAGTCGGCCGCCGCGAGCTGGACCACGGCGTCGGGGAGGACCGAAGGATTCTCTTTGGCCAGCGAGAGGATGCGGGTGAGGGCGTCGTCCGACTGAATCCGGTTGCGGCTCATTTCCTTTACGAGGAAGGCGGCTTCATCGGCCGGAGCGGTGTCGAGGGTGGTTTTGAGAACCGCAAGGATCTTGGGAGTCTCCGCCCACTCGACGGGCTGGTAGTAGGGGCCGCGGGTGTCTGGACGGGTGCCCCAACTGTCACCGGTCCATTCCCCTTCGCGCTGGGCGAGACGGCAGAGGGTCGAAAGAAGGAGCTGGCGGGTCTCCGGGCGCTTTTCTTCGGCGAGCTTGGCGAGTAGATCATCGACAACTCCGGGGACGTCGTGCATGCGCATGAGGGCGAAGGCGGCGCCTTTCGGGTTCGGGCCGGTGAGGAGGGCTTCGAGAGCGGCGTCCTTCGCGCCGAGGCGGGCGAGGGCCTGGAAGGCGGTGTGGGCGACGCGAGGATCGGAATCGGCGAGAAGAGCGGCGATGGCGGGAGCGACTTCGTCTAGCCCCAAATGCGCGGCGGATATAACTGCTTCGAGGCGTCGTTTCGGTTGGTCTTTCAGCTCCATTCCCCATCCGTGGAAATCGCTAGCGAGCTTGCGAACGGGAGATTCTTTCGGCACGGCCAGATCTCCGCCCGCACGTTGGGCGTAGGGAGCTATCGCATTGTCTTCGGCGAGGGTCATCAGACTTGGGATCACTTCATCAGTTTTGTTCGATCCAACTCCACGCTGCGATACAGCATAGAGAGCAGCAACTCGGGTTTTGAGATCCTTGGCAGGATTTCCCGCGAGGGCGAGCAGCGCCTTCGTGGTCTCGGCTTTCGACTCACGACGCAGCAAGGTCCGCTGTGCCGTGAGTGTGCGGATATGACTCGGCGACTCCAACGCCGCGACAAGCTCGGCATCACTCATTTTCTCAAAATCCGGCAGCGGATCTGGAGTAAAATCTTTGGGCGTAACCCTGACAATGTAGCCAACGTCGGGGCCTTCCCATTTGAAAGTGGCGGGACCCTTCCAACTCGCCTGATAGACGGCGCTCATCGCATCGACATCGGCGTCGGTGGGACGGGTCATGCCGATGAAGGCGCGAGGCTCGGTCACTTCGTCAAAGCTTGCACCATTCGCCTGCACGGTATGAACGAAAGATGCGGTGCGTCCCCAGTCGCAGGTGATCGGAGATTTGTTCCACTCATCAGGAAATCCGGGTTCGTGAAGATAGACGGACCCGCAGCCAGACCCGCCCCCGTAGTCGGCGAGCGGTTGGACATGTTCATCGCCGAAATTCTTATAGAGGCGAGGGTAGCCGTGATCTTCGAGTCCGGTGAAGTGGTGGAAGCGCACGTCCCATCCTCCGCCGTCGTTGGTATTGTCGCGGGCAAAGATGTCGCAAAGCGGACTCATCGGCGTGCCGAGGATGTTGCGAGTGCCGGTCGCGTAGATCTCCAGTCCGCTGCCGTCGGGGCGGAAGCGGATCACCCCTCCCCCGCGATGTTGAACGGTGCGTCCGTCGGTGCCGGTGGCCTTCATGAACCCAAAGTCGCCGCCAGCGATGTAAATCCAACCGTCGATGCCCAGCTCAAGACCGTTGGTGGTGTGGTCGGCCGGACGATCCGCGAAGCCGAACGCAATGCCGTCGATGAGTTTCTTCGACTCCTCCGAGACTCCGTCGCCGTCACGGTCGAAATAGACGCTGATGTGGGGCGGATGGAGCAGATAGAGCCGGTCGTGATCCCAGATCAATCCACGCGGGGAATCCACCTCTTTCACAAACTCAGTCACCTCGTCGGCGCGTCCGTCACCGTCCTTGTCGCGGAGGCGAAGGACTCGTCCCCGGCCCGGCTCACGCCCGAGGGAGCCGTTGCCATCACTGGAGACGTAGAGATCGCCGTTCGGAGCGGCGGCGACATAGACCGGGTAGTTCGCGGCCTGCCAGTTGGAGAAGAGAGTGACGTCAAAACCCTCGGGCACTTTCACATCCTTAAGAACCCCGGCTTCTTCCTCCTCGGAGAGTTTCACGATTTTCGGAACGATGTTTCCGCTCTTCGCGTAGGGGTCGGCCGCTTTTTCGACGGCGGCTTGCTGCTTGGTATCGAGCTTGGGATACAGTTTGGTCAGCCCCGGGCCAACGAGAGCGATTTCTCGAATGCTGGACCAGCCGCCCGTGCTCGTGCCGGTGCAGGTGATCTTGAGAAAACGAAGGTCCTCGCCCTCAAACTCTGCGGAGGAATCGCCGGGTTTCGGTGCATTTGTCAAATCAGCAAGGACGGTCCAGGATTTGCCATCACCCGATCCCTCGATTCTGTGCGAGTAGGCGTTGTTGCCACTCTCCCATATAATCGAGGCTTTGGTGACTGTCTGGGGCTTTTCAAATTCGAGCTGGATCCACTGCGGAGTCGAGCTGTCGGACGCGCACCAGCGGGTGTCGCGATCACCGTCGATGGCACGCCAGACGAGGTTGTTCTTGCCGGTCTCCTCGCTGCTGGCACTCACCGTCACGAGAGTCGCGTCCTTCGGAGCTTGGGGAATGTTAGCTGCGGCGGGTGCTCCCGCCTCATTCTTTTTTGCCTGGGGTGCTCCTTTCTTGGCCGGGGCTTCTTCTTTCGGCAACCCCGGAACAAAGGTGGTTGTGCCGACCTGGCCGGAGGGTTTCAAATAATCTTCTTCGAGCTTGCCGCAGGCCCAGAGCAGGCCGCGAGTGACGAGGTCGAGATACCGGGCATCGGCGACGGTCTCATTGTTGTGCCCGATGGTGGTGCTGAAGCTCCGGGCCCCTTTGGCCTCGTTGGTCCAGGCGACGATGGAAACCACTTCGTTGGTCACGCCGTCTTTGGTGACCATTTGTTTGCCCATGGCAAGGGGATGGGCGTCGAAGACATCAACGTTGTTATAAAGTTCTTCTTTGATGGTGGTCCAGTCGCTCAGCCCGGAAGTGATGGGGTGCTCCTTGTCAACGAATTGGATCTCGATGGGAGCCTGCGGGCCGTGGCTCGAGGATTGAATCCCGAGATGCTGGAACCAATCGGGGGTGCCGGTGCGGAAGGAATGCATCGCGCAATGGAGATGGACGGCGGGGATCGTTTCGTGGGCCTTGAGGATGCGTTTCAGCACCGTGAGGTCCTTCATTCCGGCAGCGCACTCGTCGTGGATGACGACATCGTAACCTTCCGCCCAGTTGTCTTTGTCGTAGAGCGTCAGCGGAGGGGTGGTGCTCTTGTCGTCGGTCCAGAACACATCAACAACGACATTGGCCCGGGCAGAGATGCCTTCGGCGAGGATCTTGTGCTGGGCGGCGTAGTCGTGGCAGCAGCCACCGGCCACAAGGAGCACACGCAGTGGCTTGGTAACTTCCGCTGAAACATGGGCCAAAAAGCCGAACAGAAGCAGGGAGCAGAGGGCGAAGGGTTTCATAGATAGATTGAGTCGGTGAGCGAGCAGGCATGTTGTGCAATCCCGCGCGCCCTGTCAAAGCCGGGATGAAGGAAAACAGGGGGGGCGATCTGCGTGAGGCGAGTGCTGGCTTTAACAGCCTTTAACAGCCGATCGCTTTAAACAGAAATAAACCTGACCCCGGGCGGGGTCAGGTTTATTCAAAATCAAACAATCTGGAAAGCGTCAAATCGCCGCTGCGGCTGCTGGTTTTTCAACTTCGGGACGTGGCTTCTCGCCTTCGGGACGTGGTTTTGCTCCCTCGGGACGTGGCTTGTCGCCTTCGCCTCGCGGGCCCATTGCATGTCCTTTGAAGACGCTTTCGAGCTCCGTTTTGCTGACCAGACCGTCGGCGTCGTCATCAGCCTTGGAGAGCCGCTCCCACATTTCGGCCGGGACCTCTTCTTTGGACAGCTTGTCGTCTTTGTTGGTGTCGTATTTGCCGAGGATCGGACCAGGACCTTCAGGACCGCCAGCTCCAGGACCGCCGGCTCCAGCGCCAGGTCCGCCGGGGCGTCCACCCTCAGGGCGGGCAGCCATCATTTCCTCGAAGGTGACTTTGCCATCGCTGTCCTTATCGAGCTTGCTGAGTCGCTCCCAATGTTCTCCAGCTTCTTCCTTGGAGAGGGCCTTGTCGCCGTCTTTGTCGGCTCCGCGCAGCATCGCTCCACGATCAGCCTCAGGACGTCCAGGCCCTCCGCCTTCCGGCCGCATCGCTTTGGCCTCTTCGGGAGAGATCGCGCCATCTTTGTCGGTATCTCCTTTGCCGATGCGGGCCCACAACTCGGCGGGGACTTCGTCCTGGCTCAGTTTGCCGTCGCCGTTTTTGTCGGCTTGGCGGAAGCGCTCAGCAGGATCGCCGGCCGGGCTGCCTTCGGGACGAGGGCTGCCTTCGGGACGAGGGCTGCCTTCGGGACGAGGGCTGCCTTCGGGACGAGGGCTGCCTTCGGGACGAGGGCTGCCTTCGGGACGAGCGGCCATCATTTCCTGCATCGTGACTTTGCCATCACCGTCCTTGTCGAGCTTGCCGAGGCGTTCCCATCGTTCTCCGGCCTCTTCTTTGGAAATGGCTTTGTCACCATCTTTGTCGGCGTCGCGGAAAAAGCCGTCTCCGCCGGGACGCTCTCCTGCGGGCTTCGGTTTGGGTTGATCTTCCGCCGTGAGAGGCATGATACCCAGCGCCAGGCTGAGCCAAGTAGTCGTGATAATCGTGGTTTTCATGGTAGGTTCGGGTTGCTTTTGATAACTCCACGTCATGGAACCGAGACGTGAATCAGTAGTTGCAAAGTTTTTTTGAAAACTATTGAGCATCTCCGTATTCGCTCGCGAGAGGCCAATGGGATGTTCGCGGCAAAATCGGTCTTTGCGTTTCCGGCCGGGGCGGGCACACTCCCTCATGTCTGACGAAACCATTCCCCCCGAGGGCTCGCGCGGCTCGCCATGGCCGGGTTGCATCATCCTCATCACCATCCTCGTGGTTTTCGGAGGTCTGGCGGTGCTCTATCTTGTTGTGGGAACTTATCAAAATCGGGTCATCGGTAAATTCACCCAGACAGCTCCGGATGAGTTACCGATTCCGGTGCCGAATGCGACGGAAGCTGAAGCGGCAGTGGCGAAACTTCAGAGCATCGCCACGGCCGCCCGCGACAATCGCGCGGAGCGAGTCCTTTTCACCGCGACGGAATTAAACACCCTCATCGTGACCCTGCCAGAACTCGCGGATTTTCGCGGGACGACCAGGATCGAGGCCATCACCGCCGACGGCATTTCCGCTGAGATGTCGCAGCCGATGCGAAAAGGCATCCTCGCGAAAGGGGCGAGGTATCTGAACGCTACGTTCGTATTCCAACCAGAGCTCCGTGTCCGCACCATCGCCTTCAAGGTAATCTCCATCACCCCAAAGGAAGGAACCCTGCCCGAAGGCTTCGTGCAGAATTTCGCCACGCTCGATTTTTTCAAACTCGATCCCGAACTTCCCGCGATCGCCGATTCGGTTCACTCCATCGGAGCGGTTTATTGTGAGGAGGGACAGTTGGTGGTGGAGACGAAGATACAGTAGGGACACGGTTTTTTGATTTGCTTGGCCATTTCACAGAACCGGGCAATTTACTATATTCTTCCGCCCTACCATCTCCGTGCCAATCAAAGAATTTAGAATTCCGTCAAGTCAATATTTGTCTGCTTCCGCCTATCTTTTCCTTTCAAAGGAGCGCAAACTTTCTGCAGTGGCGGGTTAAGCTGATTGACACCGGAGGTTCTGACCGGAAACGTAAGCCGAATTATAAACATCGAAGAACGTATGGCATCAACACCGATATTGGACCCTGCAACAATCATCACTGAAAGTGTGGCGGTTACTAAGGATGAGATTCTTGCGCTGAACCCTCAGCGCGATGAATTTGAGCAGATTGACCGGCTGATTTCCATTGATTTGGAGGAGGGCCTTGCAGTCGGAATTAAGACCCAGCGGCCCGACGAATTCTGGACCAGATGTCATATTCCCGGCCGGCCAATCATGCCGGGCGTGCTCATGATTGAAATGGCGGCTCAGATCAGTTCAGTGATTTATCATCTGAAATTCGAGACAGGCGGAAAGAAATTTTTTGGATTTGGCGGGGTGAACAATGTAAAGTTTCGCGGCAGTGTGGAACCAGGGAATGATTTGGTAATGGTTGTCAGAGCGAAGGCATTGAGATCGAGGATGGCGATCTTTGAAGCCCAGGGGTTTGTTGATGGGAAGATGGTCTTTGAAGGAGAAGTAACTGGAATTGTTATTTAGACGGACGAGGCGTCCCGCGAGGACAAGATTCTCGACCACCATCCTGGAAAGGGGTCATCAGAACGCAAGCGGTTTGCCCCTGCTGAAACGCGGTTCCAGCCATCCCGGGATCGTCCGCCAGTTCTTATAGGGGGCACGGAAGGGTTGAATAAGGAGATTCCTCCAGGAATTCCCGGGAAGCTCCCTCCAGGCCCGGGGAAACATATCGACGCAACCTCCCGCTCCGGGGAAGTTTCATAAGAGTCAGTCCCGACGCATTTCCCTTGGTTAAACTATAGGTAGAGCGGTGCCATCCGGCGCCAGGAATATCCCTCGTGCGCGCGTCCTTCCCATTCGTGCAGTCCGTTCGCGATGCTCTTGTTCCACAGTGTCCTGCTGACATGATGGTTGTCCTCGCGGAACGGATCCTCGCGTCCGATCACAAATACGATGTCCATGCGTCGCAGTGAATCGATGGCGCGGGGGTCGCTTAGATTCGGCAGAAAGTGCGAAGGATTGTGAAAATAGATGTCCTCGTTGTAATAGCCCCCGAAGAGATTGTCGAAGCTC
>Ga0105044_10010018_pt1 | contig 12954 bp, 12 predicted proteins | sample MAT01_FD_78092 | JGI IMG/M metagenome (GOLD analysis project Ga0105044, IMG submission 78092) | Freshwater microbial communities from Lake Fryxell liftoff mats and glacier meltwater in Antarctica - MAT-01 | ecosystem: Environmental > Aquatic > Freshwater > Ice > Liftoff microbial mat | place...
CTGGTGGGCTCTTCGATCCATCGCAGGCCGAAGGGCTCGAGGTGGCGCATCCACTCGATGGCTTCGGAGACCTCCCACACCTGGTTGGCGTCGGCCATGAGCGGGAGGTCACCGATCTCCTCGCGCATCACCTCGCACCGACGCACGTCGGAGGCGATGTCGATTCCGACCTTGGTCTTGAAGGAGGTCCAGCCGTCGGCCAGCGCCGCCTGACAGCGCTCCCGGACGGTCTGCTCGGAGTAGCCGAGCCACCCCGCGGAGGTGAGGTAGGCCGGGTACCCGTCACGTTGGAGTTCGGCGATGCGCTCGGCTCGACCGGGAACCTGGGCCCGCAGCAAATCAAGCGCCCGATCCCGGTCGAGCACGTCGGTGAGGTACCGGAAGTCGATGCCATCGACGAACTGCTCCGGGGTCAGGTCCGCAACCAAGCGCCACAGGGGCTTGCCTTGTTCTTTGGCCCAAAGGTCCCACACGGCGTTGACGATGGCGGCGGTTGCCAGGTGGATCACCCCGACCTCCGGGCCCAGCCAGCGAAGCTGACCGTCGTTGGTGAGGCGCCGCCAGAATCCCGCCCCGTCTCCCACCAGCTCAGCCAAGGGCCATCCCACGACCAACGGGGCCAACGCTTCGATCGCCGCGCAACACAGGTCGTTGCCCCGACCGATCGTGAAGGTCATGCCCACACCCTCGTGAGGCCCATCGGTCTCGAGCACCGCATAGGCCCCCGAGTAGTCCGGATCTTGGTGGACCGCATCAGACCCAGCCAGGGTGCGGGAGGTACGTGCCCGCACGTCGATCGTCCGAATGCCCGTGATGCGGGTCATGAAGCGCCCCGCCGTCCCGATCGTTCGTTCAGCATACTGAACATCGTTCGACATACTAGGCAGCGAGGCGGAAATACGCAATGATGGGACGCATGCCCTCCACCGTGGCGGGCCGATCGTGGGGACGCATGACACGGGTGGTGATCGTGACCGGAGCCGCAGGGGGCATTGGTTCGGCGCTGGTGCGCCATTTCGAAGGCCTCGATGACCTGGTGGTGGGACTCGACCTCTTGGACGGGCTCGACGTGCGTGACGCTGAGGCATGCCAGGCGGCGTGCGACCAGGTCGCGACCGAGCACGGGCGCATCGACGTGTTGTGCAACAACGCGGGGACCAGCGCCGTTGGCGACGTCGTGAGCGCCACGGCCGATGACTGGGACCGGGTGCTCGGGGTGAACGTGGTGGGCGTGGCCAACATGAGCAGGGCCGCCCTGGTGCACATGCGAGGGGCGCGTCGCGGGGTGATCATCAACACGTGCTCGGTGGCGGCATCGGTGGGTCTGGTGGAACGAGCGGTGTACTCGGCGTCGAAAGGCGCGGTGCTCGCTTTGACCAAGGCAATGGCCGCAGACGAGATCGCCCACGGCATCCGAGTGTGTTGCGTCTCACCGGCCACGGTCGCCACCCCGTGGGTGGAGCGCCTCGTTGCTGCGGCCCCCGACCCCGAGGCCACTCGAGAGGCGCTTCGGCGCCGCCAACCCATGGGGCGATTGGTCGAGGCCGACGAAGTGGCCGCGGCCATCGCTTACCTGGCTGCAGACACCACCTGTACGACGGGTGCCGACTTGCTGCTCGACGCCGGGATCACCGGTGTCCGGCTAGTGGACTGAGGGGATGATCACTATGGAGCGCACCTGGTTCGACGGCGCTGGCTTGGGCATGTTCGTGCACTGGGACCCGGCCAGCCAAGCCGGTCTCGAGGTGTCTTGGCCGATGGTCGGCGGCGTGTTCAGCCTCCCGCACTGCCAGTCCGTGACGCCCGAGGCGTATTGGTCTCAGGCCGCCACCTTCGATCCACAAGCCTGGGATCCAGCCGACCTCGCTCACCGAGCGCGTGCCGCGGGGATGCGCTACGTGGTGTTCACCACTCGCCACCATGCCGGCTACTCGATGTGGGACACCGCGCAAGACGACCACAAGATCACCAACAGCCCCTACGGCCGGGATCTGCTCGCCGACTTGGTGGTGGCCCTACGCGCCGAAGGCCTTCGAGTTGGCCTCTATTACTCGCTGTCGGACTGGCATCACCCGGACTACCCCCCGTTCGCCACCGAGGACCTGCCGTACCGGTTCGATCGAATGACGGTGGCCACCGACGACCAAGCGGAGCGTTATCGGGCCTACATGATGGCGCAGTTACGTGAACTGCTCACCAACTACGGCCCCATCGATGTGCTGTGGTTCGATGGCCAGTGGGAACGTCCCGCACCGTGGTGGCACGCCGATGAGATCGCTGCGTTGGCCCAATCTCTGCAACCGGGCATCCTCATCAACGACCGGCTTCCCGGCCATGGCGACTTCGTAACCCCGGAGCAGTTCGTGCCGCCCCAGCCGCTCGAAGGTCGCTGGGAATCGTGCGAAACCATCAACGGCAGCTGGGGATGGAACCCCGACGACCCCAACCTCAAGTCCGCGCTCCAGCTGGTGACCACCTTGTGCGAGACAGTCGGGCGGGGCGGCAACCTGCTGCTCAACATCAGCCCTCGCGGTGACGGCAGCCTGCCGCCCGAGCAACTCGAGCGCCTCGACGCCATCACGACGTGGATGGAACGTCACCATCAAGCGGTCCACGATGTCGAGCCCGGCCTCGAACCCTGGCAGTTCTACGGCCCCTCAACTCGCGCCGGGTCGATCATCTACCTCTTCGCCGTGCTGCGACCAGCAGAGGGCATCACCGTCCGAGCGCTGCCGGTCCGACGCGTGCGCAGCATCCGTGTGCTGGGTACGGACCAGCCGCTCGCCTTTCACACCCGGGCGGGCGTGCTGGATCAGCTCCTCGAGGATCCCGAAGGCGAGGTCTTCATCGAGGTACCCGCCGAGGTCCTCGACCCGCTCGTGACCGTGTTGATGATCGAACTCAGCGACGAGCCAATCGACCGTGCCGTGCTCGGCCGTTGGGAGTCGACCAGGTGAGCGACCGGCGCGTGCGGGTGGCTCTCGTAGGTGGCCCGATGTACGACCACCTCTATGACCAGCTCGACCCCGCCGAGGTGGACGTGGTGGTGCACGCCGACCACCCGACGTTGAACCGAGCCGTAGCCGAACGACTCGCCGCGGGGGAACGCCTCGACCTCATTGCGACCCATTCCAAGTACGCGCCATCCCAAGCCCGCTGGTTGAGGGACCTGGCCCCCCTGCTCGATGACGAGGTGATCGCCCCGTTGGCGCCGGGCGCTGTCGACCTGTGCCGTCACGAAGGGCGACTGCTGTCGCTGCCCCGGCTCATCGACGTTCGCGTCTTGTGGGTTCGCGCCGATCGCTTGCCCGAAGCCCCTGCCACCTGGGAGGACCTCCTCTCAGGCCAGATTCGCTTCGGGTTCCCGGGGAGCGGGTCGGGTTTGTTCGGCACGTTCTTCGAACTGGTGGTTGGCGCCGGCGGTGCACTGTTCGACGCGGAGGGCCGACCCACGATGGACGGCTCTCACGCGACCGAAGCGGTGGCCACCTTGTGCCGACTGGCGACGCCCGCCCCCGACGACCTCCCCACGTGGCAGTACGACGAAGTGGACGCGGCGCTGCTCGACGGCCGGATCGACGCCGCGGGGGCTTGGCCGGGGGCCTGGGGAGCGATCCGGTCGAGCGGGTTGGCCGACCGGCTCGAGCCCCACCCGTACCCGGCCGGCCCAGCTCGCTGGGTCAGCTACGCCGGGTGCCATTCATGGGCCATCCCCACCACGTGCGGCGACCTCGAGGGCGCCCGGGAGCTGCTGGTCCGCCTGGCCGGGCGCGACGCCCACGCCCTCGACGCGGCCGGCGGATCGCTGTGCGCCCACCGTGGCGCCCTGGCGGACGTGGTGCCTGATGGGCCGGTCGACGAGCGGCGCCTGGCCATCACCCGGCGCACCATCGACGAGGCCATGATCACCTACCCCCCGCTGGTCGAGTTCCCGGCGATCGAGGAGGCTGGCTGGCAGGCAATCAACGCCGCCCTGCGGGGGGAGGCGACGCCGACAGAGGCCGTTGCCCGCATTCAGGACGTCGCCGCCTGCGTCGTCGGCCTCGGCCCCCGACCCCGAGGAGACCAGCCATGACCGTGACCGATATCGCCCCGCTGCCCGCGCTCGCCGTGGGCCGGATCGGCGACCCCGGCCGGGAGCGGCCGGTGGTCGTGTTCGACGGGGTGGCCTACGACGCCCGGCCGGTGACCGACGACATCGACCCTGGGTTCTTCGACCGGGGCGGCCTCGAGGCGCTGGTGGCCGCCGCCCGCGCCGGTGTGCTGCCGGCCACCACCGTCGACGGCGAGCGCTTCGGCGCCCCGATTGGCGAGCCCCGCAAGGTCGTGGGCATCGGGCTCAACTACCACGACCACGCACGCGAGACCGGTGCCACGCCCCCGGCCGAGCCGGTGGTGTTCCTCAAGGATCCGGGGTGCGTCGTCGGCCCTGACGATGACGTGCACATTCCGCCGGGGAGCACCAAGACCGACTGGGAGGTCGAGCTGGCAGTGGTGGTCGGGTCTACCGCCTCCTACTTGTCTGGCCCCGAGGTCGCCCTCGACCATGTCGCCGGCTACACGATCGCCAACGACGTGTCCGAGCGCGAATTGCAGATCGAACGAAGCGGGGGCCAGTGGGACAAGGGCAAGTCGTGCCCGACGTTCCTGCCGCTCGGTCCATGGCTCGTGCCGGTCGAGGCGGTACCTGACCCCCAGGCTCTGGGCTTGCGGCTTTGGCTCAACGGCGAGGCCCGCCAGGACGCGACGACGGCCGAGATGGTGTTCCCGGTGGCGGAGCTGGTGTGGGCGGTCAGCCAGTGCATGGTGTTGCGGGCCGGCGACGTGATCATCACGGGCACACCGGCCGGCGTGGGCCTGGGCTCGGCCGACCAGCGCTTCTTGCGACCAGGCGACGTGGTCGAGTTGGCCATCGACGGTCTCGGCCGCCAGCGCCAACAGCTGGTGGCCACCGACATGCCCTCATAGTCGGCGTGGCCCTCGTTCGCTCGCCTGTGATCTCATCGGGGTCTGTGCTCGAGGAGAGATAGCCTCGATTCATGGACCCGAAGATCTTGAACCTTCGCAAGCTCAACGTGATCGCCGGGAGCCTGCACCTTGTTTCGTTCATCGCCATCTTGCTGCTGTCGAACGACACGTCACTGCCGGTGCGGGCCACCTATCTTTCCGAAGCGCCTGGAACCGGCAACTTCTCCAGCCCGGCGACCCTGTTCGACCTGAACATCAGCTACATGGTTGCTGCCTTCATGGCGCTCTCGGCCTTCTTCCACTTCTTTGTCAGCTCACCGTGGATCTTCCCGAAGTACGTCGACGGCCTGGGCAAGCACATCAACAAGTACCGGTGGATCGAGTACTCGATTTCGTCGTCGATCATGATCGTCGTGATCGTGCAGTTGAACGGCGTCTCTGAGTACATCGCTCTTCTCGGTCTGGTCGGCGTCAACGTGTCCATGATCTTGTTCGGCTGGCTACAGGAGCGATACACGGCGCCGGGCGACGGAGACATGGTCCCCTTCTGGTTCGGTTGTTTCGCCGGAGCGGTCCCGTGGGTCGCCATCGCGATCAACGTGTTCTCACCCAAGGGTCCGGCGGACGCCACCGTCCCCGGCTTCGTGTACGGCATCGTGATCTCGCTCTTCGTCCTCTTCAACTGCTTCGCGATCGTGCAATGGAAGCAGTACCGCGCCAAGGGCAAGTGGGCCGATTACCTCTATGGCGAGCGTCGCTACATCGTGTTGAGCTTCGTCGCCAAGTCTCTGCTTGCCTGGCAGGTGTTCACCGGAGCGCTCGCTTCCTGAGAGGGGCCTTCGCCTCCGAACCAGTACTGGCGGTCGAGAACGACGACGGTCGCCTGGGCTCTTGCGGGTCAGGACGGGGTTCGGGATGGGTGACCTTGCCGACGAGTTCGCAGACTCACTGGCCGAGATCAGCGCGTCGGACCCGCTGCTCGGGGGCGGGCCGGGCGGCGACGACTGATCGTCGGCGGCTGCTGCAGCGAGTCCACGCCCCCGCTGGCGGCCAGCTCTCCCAGGCCCTCAGTGCGTTGCCGGCTTCGGATCGGGAGGCACTGCGCTTCCCGCATCGGTGAACTGCTCGCCGAGATGGAAGCCGAGTCAGGCCCGATCCCCGAAGACCTGATGGATGAGGCCCGACAGCTATAGCGAGGATCCGCCGCCGCACCGAAATGTGCGGGCCCGGGCCACGGTGGCCGCGGCGCGAGAGGCCGGCGTCGAGATGTCCATCCCGTCGGTGGTGGTCGCCGAGACCGTGCGCGGTTCGGCCAGGGACGCGAAGGTCAATCGGGTGATCAAGGCCGTAGGCGAGGTGACCGCCCTCGACGAGGACACCGGCCGCGTGGCAGGTGCACTGCTCGGCGCGGCAAAGCCCACGTGATCAGCGCGCTGTAGGCCGTTCACGGTTCGGCCGGCACAGGGGATGCGGCGCTCGTGGACCATCGGGGGCGGTCGCGTTCGCTCCGGGTGAGACCGCCAAGACGGTCACCGAGAGCACCATGATCGCGTCACTGCTGGCCGGGCGACCCTGAGCGGATTCCGCCGTAGAGGTAGCGGGTCACGAAGATGCGGAAGAGGAAGGGCTCAGCGGCCCACGACGGGACGCGGAAGCGCCGCCCGTCGGGCTGGACCACGACCATGCCGTCGTCTTGGAGGCCGAGGACGGATCCCCACCGGTACTCGGGCGCCCGATAGCTCTTGAGGCTTCGGGATCGGCCTCCAACCTGGGCACGAACGTTGGTGACCACCACCCGGTAGCCCCAGTTGCGGGCCGAGCTCCGGTGCGGGTCGCTCGCCGCAACATCGCCCACGGCGAACACGTTGGGATGGTCTCGGACGCGCAGGTGCTCGTCGACGAGCACGAAACCGTTGTCGTCGAGCACCTCGGGTGGCAGAAACGAGCTGTGGGGTCGACCTCCGCCCACGGCCCACAGCGTGAGGTCTGCCGTGAACGGCGGCTGACCGGTCGACCACGTGACCGCATCGGTGGTGAGCCGATCGCCGTAGAAGCCGGCAGGAACCTCGGCCCGATGCCCGGGGTGGACCTCGACACCGTGGCCCTGGAGCTCACGGCCGATCCACCGGCGCACCTTCGGGTGGTAGCCCGGCAGCGGCTCTTCGCCGGAGTGAAACAGGTGGACCGTTGCCGTGGCTTTGCGAGCCAGGTTGTCGGCAACGCTGACTCCGGTGGCACCACCGCCGATGACGGCGATGGTGTCGGCCGCGGCCAGTCGCTCGGTGACCGAACCGAGGTCGGCATCGATGGTGGCCAGGTCCTCGATCCGGTCATGGCGCCAGAACCCGTTCGATGCGCCAGTAGCGACGACCAAGATGTCGTAGGGCTCATTGATGGATTCACCGGTCGCTCGCTCGATGCGGACCGTCTGGTCCTCGAGGTCAACGGACGTGATGCGCCCGTGTTCCGTGCGCACGCCATCGAGCTTGCGGAACCGGCGGTAGGGGACCAGGTAGGTCCGACGCCACCGTTCGGGATCGGTCAGTCGGTTCCCGAGTTCCTGGCCGCTCACGAGCGCAGGTCGGGTCGAGATGGCCACCACGTCGCACGAGCGCGCAAGTCGAGTGGCCACCAAGACCCCGACATCGCCGAGGCCGGCTACGACGACGCGAGGCCGAGATGATCGGTTCACCGATCGTCTCGCTCAGGCGCTGGGTCACCGAGGTGGCTGACGTGGCGATGGATCTCTTCGAGCAGGTCGGTGTTTCGCTCGGCGGCGATGAGCGGGGCCGCGGCCTGGACTCCTGCCAGCATCGATGGGAACAGGTTCAACAAGATGTTCAATGGGTCTCCCACCCGTGCGGCCGCACGTCTCCTTCTGTCATGTCGTGAGCCTTGCACGGTTCGGTTGTAGACCAACTGGTCGACCGACTGAGCGCCTGCGCTGGCGTGGGGTCAAGAGGGGCCATTGTGCCCTAGTGCCGGAGGTCGAGAGGCGCGACGGTGATTCGTGTGGTCACCCTCGGAGGTGGCAGTACTCCACGTCGTCAAGCGAAGAGGTGTGTCATGGGTTCATCCAGCGATCAGGTCAAGGGCAAAGCCAAAGAAGCGATTGGCACGGTGGCGGGCGACAAGGACCTCGAGGCCGAGGGCAAGGCCGATCGTCGTGGCGGCGAGGCCAAGGAGAAGGCTGGCGAGGCCATCGACAAGGTGAAGGAAGCATTGCACCGCAAGTAGGCGGTGCCCCTCAGGGTTCTTACGTCGTCGGACCAGTACGGCTCGGCCGTGGAACCAACAGGCGAAGACGAAGCGCCCGGGTGATCACCATCAGCGTTGGCGTCGCTGTCACCAACCTTGGGTTCTTGTCGCACTACTTCGGCATGTTGGCCTCACCCTCCAACGCTCAGCTCGGCGTCGGCTGCGGGCGACCGGGGAGCGGCAGCTCGATGTGGCGAGCGGCCAGGCCGATTGCGGCGCCGATGGCCAGCCCGGCGATCACATCTGAGGCGTGGTGCACCCCGACGTACACCCGGCTGGCCGCCACCGTCAGGGCGATGCCCCACCACAGCGGCGCCAGGCCGTCTTCGGACAGCAGCGTGGCCATGGTGGCGGCCGAGGCCGCATGCCCGCTGGGAAAGCTCGAGTCGGACGGGCGCCGCAGCCGTCGGGGGTGGACGAGCTCGTGCGTGGGACGCGACCGATGCACCAACGACTTTGCCGGTCCGTTGACGATGGCTGACTCGATGCCGAGCCAGGCCAAGTGGCGCGCGAAGTGGTGGATCGGCGCTGGCGAACGAACTGAACGCAGGGCGGAGAGCGCGATCCACCCCTTGCCGTCGTCGCCGAACCACGACGCTCCGTACATCACCGTGTCCAGAACCGAGTGACCGCGAACAGAGCCGAGCCGATGATCGATGTGCTCGTCGAAGCCCATGGCCCCAACCTAGGAGCGCGGGGACGCCATGGCGCGCCGCTCGGCCTAGGTTCACCCGCCATGGCCGGAGAACGCATCGAGATCGACGGGGGCCGCATTGGGCTGGTGCTCGGCGTGGGAACCGATGGCCGACTCCATCAGCTTGGCTTGGGTGACCAGCAGGGGCGCCAGCCCGACCCCGCGTTTCCGGTCTCGTTGTTCCCCTTGGCATTGCCCACCCATGGGGAAGAGGCGCTGCGCGCTCCGGCGCTGCGGGTGACCCATGCGGACGGCAGCCCCTCGTTGCGGCTGGTCTTCGTCCGGGCGACCGCGCAACCTCATCCTTTCGGCCAGGAGCATCGCATTGAGCTGGTCGACCGGGTTGGGGCGTTCGAGGTGGCGGTGTGCTTCCGAACCTGGCCGGACCACGATCTCATCGAGCAATGGGTCGAGGTCCGCAACGGCGACGATGCCCCGTGCACGTTGCACCAGGTGGCATCGGCCTCGCCTGCGCTCGGAGCCGCCGACCCCTATCTGACCCACTGGGGTGGTGGCTGGGCCAACGAGTGGTCCGAGACCACCGAGCGCCTCGTGCGCGGCACCAAGACGGTGGCCTCGGCAGGGGGCGTGCGGTCGTCGCTGCACCTTGCTCCGGTTGTGCTGTGGTCACCCGATGGCCGTGCCACCGAGACCGATGGGGCCGTACTTGCCGTCTCGGTGGCGTGGGGAGGCGACATACGCATCGATGCCGAGATCGGTCCCCATGGCCAGGGCCGCCTCGTCGCCGGCCTGCAACACCTCGGCGCAGAACGGCGGTTGGAGCCAGGAGAGACGTTCGCCAGTCCACCTGCCGTGTTGGCCTGGTCCGACCACGGGGTCGGCGCCACGAGCCGAGCTCTCCATTGCTGGGTGCGCGACCACGTCGTGCGCGACGGCAACCGAAACCGAGCCATCGTGTTCAACAACTGGGAGGCCATGGGTTTCTCGCTGACCACCGAAACGGTGTGCGAGGTGATCGACGGGGCGGCGGACCTGGGCGCCGAGCTCTTCTTGCTCGACGATGGCTGGTTCGGCGATGCGTTCCCCCGCAACGACGACACGCAGGGCCTCGGGGATTGGGTGGTGGATGCCCGCAAGTTCCCTGGTGGCTTGGGGCCGGTGGTGCAGCACGCCATCGACCGGGGGATCCGGTTCGGGCTGTGGGTGGAGCCCGAGATGGTGAACCCGAGGTCCGAGATCTACCAAGCACATCCTGATTGGGTCATCGCCGAACCTGGTCGGGAACGGCGCGAGGAACGCCAGCAACTGGTGCTCGACGTTTGTCGCCCTGAGGTCGCCGACTTCGTGCTCGAGGTCATCGACCAGACGTTGGCGCTGCATCCGGAGATCAGTTATCTCAAATGGGACGCCAATCGCGACATCTCCGAGAGCGGGTCCGCGGTCCTCCCCGCTGACCAGCAGTTGCGCCTGCCGGTGGACCGCGTCCGCGCAACCCTCGCGATCATGGACGAGGTGGCCCGGCGGCATCCGACCATCGAATTGATGCTGTGTGCCTCCGGCGGTGGTCGCTCTGATCTGGCCAATCTGGCGCGGTTCCACGAGCTGTGGACCTCGGACAACACCGACCCGGTCGACCGGGTTCGCATCCAGTGGGGTGCGTCGCACCTGCTGCCGGCCTCGGTGCTCGGGGCGCACGTCACCCGGTGGGGTCAACGGCCGATGCCGTTCGCCTGTGCAGTGGCCCTGAGCGCCCGGTTCGGCTTTGACATCGATCCCAGGTCGCTGACCGGCGAGGAGCGCGAAACCGCAGCCCAGGCCGTGGCGACGTACCGCAGCATCCGCCCCCTGGTGCAGTTCGGCGACATGCACCGCCTGGTGTCGCCCATCGGGACCGGGCGTGGCGCGCTGGCGTTCTTGGCCCCTCGGGTGGGGGAGCAGCGCGGTACCGAAGGTCCGATAGCGGTGGTGTTCGCGTTCGTCCTCGATAACCAGGAAGATCACCACGCGGCGAGTGACGATGGCCGGGAGTCTCCAGTGGTTTCCGTACCTGGCTTGGATCCGGACCGTCGCTACACGGTGGTTGACCGCACGCCCGGCGACGTCAACCACGGCCAAGCGTTCACGGCGCTCGGTCGTGACTTGGCGGCCACCGGCTTGCAATGGCCGGGGCCAGGGTGGCCTTCGGCGAAGGTGTGGGTCGTCAGTTCCCACCGCTGAGCAGGCGGTGGGAAGGAAGGCCGCTGGCGATGAGGTCTGCTGCGGGCGCAGGCCGACCGACCAGCCAGCCCTGCACCCATCGGATGCCGAGTTCTTCGACGATGCGGAGTTGCTCTTCGGTCTCGACACCCTCGGCAACCACGAACATGCCGAGCCGGTGAGCCATGGCGGTCATGGCCTCGACGATGACCCTGGTTTCGGTGTCGTTCGCCATGGCCTGGGTGTAGGAGATGTCCAGTTTCAGAACATCGAGTGGGAACCGGCGCAAGTAGCCAAGCGATGAGTAGCCGACCCCGAAATCATCGAGCGCCAAGACGACACCGGCGTCTCGCAACGCGTGAAGACCTGCGGTGACCTCGTGTCGAGGGTCGATCAGGATCGTCTCCGTCAGTTCCAGCACGACCTGGTCCGTGGGGATGGCGTGGGTCTCGAGCGTGTGGAGGGTGCGGGCGGCGAAGTCCGGTTGCCCGAGTTCCACGGCCGACACGTTGACGCCGATGTTCAGCTCGTTGAGGTGCGGTGCGCTGCCCCGGATCATGGCGGCTTCGCGCAGTGCCTCACCGAGGACGAAGCGGCCAAGCGGGACGATGAGCCTGGACTCCTCCGCGATCGGGATGAAGTCGGCCGGTGACCCCAGGTCCCACCGGCACAGCGCTTCGAGTCCGGAGGTTCGACCATCGGCGACGCTGACGATGGGTTGGTACTGGACCGTGAGATCCCCTCGCTCGATGGAATCGCGAAGCTCGCCTTCGAGCAGGAAACGCCGTCGGGTCTGATCACGCAGGCGCTGATCGAAGAGGACGCAGCGAGCCCGCCCGGATCGCTTGGCGACGTACATGGCGGCATCGGCATCTCGAAGCAGGCGTTCCCCATCGACTGAAGCTCGCACCGAGGTGGCCACGCCAATGCTCGCCGACACCCGGCTGGCGACGCCGGGGACAGTGACCTGACCGATTGCGTCGAGAAGTACGTGGGCTCGTTCGAGCGCATCCTGGCCAGCGAGATCGGCGATGACGACGAACTCGTCGCCGCCGAAGCGAGCCACCGTGTCGGTCCCGGCAGCGAGGCGCAGCGCATCGGCGACCGCCACGAGGAGCCGATCACCGGCGCTGTGACCGAGCCCGTCGTTGACCACCTTCAGGTTGTCGAGATCGATGAACAGGACCGCAACGTTTGCTTCGGGGTCCCCCGAGAGGCGACACGCAGCGAGTGTTTCCACGAGCGAGAACCGGTTGGGGAGGTCGGTGAGTGGATCGCGCCGGGCGAGGTGAGCAAGCTCGCGCTCGTGCGCTCGCTCGGCGGTGACATCGCGCAGCGTGATGCCGACGTGGAGCTCGTCCTTGCTCGGGTCGATGACAGGGCGAACGGTTGCATCCATGGTGCGGCGCGTGCCATCGCCGTCGACGATCTCGATGTCTCCGTCCCATCCCTCGACTTGGTGCATGGCCGGCTCGATGACCTCATCGACCAGCTGGCTTGCGGCACCCTCGAGGTAGACCCGAAGCGGTCGACCGATTGCTCCATCGCCGAGCAGCCGCTGCGCCGCCTGGTTGACGTAGGAGATGGTCCCCTCGATTGGGCCCACGATGACGGCGTCGTCGATTTCGTCGACGACCTGGATCAGCCGAGCGTGGGCGTCGCTGGTACGGACCTCCTCGGACATGTCCTGCACGCTGGCGATGACGCTTCGGCCGTTGACATCTTCGATGGTGACGACCTGCACGAGCAGGTGTACCAAGGCGCCGTCAGGGGCCCGCACGTCGACACGGCGAGACAGCGGCGCGCCCTGGCCTGGCGTGCCGGGTCGCAGGAGGTCTGCCACCTCCTCGGCGAAGGCGGGCACGACCAGATCAGCC
>Ga0105044_10010020_pt1 | contig 12953 bp, 12 predicted proteins | sample MAT01_FD_78092 | JGI IMG/M metagenome (GOLD analysis project Ga0105044, IMG submission 78092) | Freshwater microbial communities from Lake Fryxell liftoff mats and glacier meltwater in Antarctica - MAT-01 | ecosystem: Environmental > Aquatic > Freshwater > Ice > Liftoff microbial mat | place...
GCGCGGGCCGCTCGCCCCTGCCCCGCGGCAGGAGCGAGTCGGTGCGGGCCCCGGGCAGGGTGCGGCGGGGGGGGGCGCCGGGGGGGGGGGGGGGGGGGGGGGGGGGGCGCCAGTCGCTCGCGGTCGACGAGACACCGGGGGTTTGCCCCGGCGGCAAGAAAGGGCGGCGGGGCTCCGAATCGTCGTCGATGATCGTCGCCGACCCGAAGCGATGGTCACCTCGTCGGGTTCTCCGGCGGAACGCTCGTGACACGATTCCGGCGGCCGGGCGGAAATCACGGCGGAAATTCCGGTAGAAGCCGATCCAGGTACAGCAACAGCGGGCCCGGAGGCCCGCTGTTTGCAAGGGTTTCGATGGTGGCGGGAGCAGGATCTTAACCTGCGACCTTCGGGTTATGAGTCCGACGAGCCTCGTACCGGCTGGTGCCGTCGAGTGCCGTTTCGCCTTGTCCCACAAGGGATCTGGGCACGTCGCCATACCGGGCGGTACCGGCGCGTACCGCCTGCTTTTACCGGATCTGGCAGATGATCTGGCAGACGTCGCGATACAGGCGCTAACACCGAACACGTCGGGGCGCGCCCCCAAGCGGGGATGACGCGCACTGCCGCAGAGTTCAGGCCGCGCTGTCTCGGCCGAGATGCACCGGGACGCTTCGGTCCTCGTCGTCGAAGACCGCGACGAGTTCGAGGCGGGCGCCGAGTGCTTCGAGGTACCGGCGCAGGGTTGACACCCGGACGTCATCGGCGTGTTCGAGCTTGGAGATCGCCCCTTGGGTGACGTCGAGCCGTCCAGCGAGCTCGGCCTGGCTGACGGCTTCGCGGTGTCGGAGTTCGAAAAGGCGGATCTCCTCGAGGGTCTCCGCACGCATGGCGGCGATGCGCTCGGACGCTCCCTCCTTCGCTGTGACGTCGTCACGCAGGGCCGAGAACTTGGTTCGTGTCATCAGATCAGTTCTTCCATGCTGAGTTCCTCGAGGTAGTCGTCGTAGAGGTCATCAGCGAGCGGGACCGCCCACTGGTACCACTTGTTCCATTCGCCGGTCTTGTCGCCGCCCAGCAGCAGGATCGCCTGGCGACGGGGATCGAAGCTGAACAGCACGCGCAACGCTCCGCCCTGGGCGGCTCGTAGCTCCTTCATGGTGATGCCGTGACGCACGGATCTGATCGACGACCGGTCGGCCCAGATCGGGGCCCCGCTCGACGAGCAGGTCGACTCGGGCCGTCAACGCCTCTCGCTGGTCGTCGGTCAGCGACGCCCACCACTCCACGAACTGGTCCGTGACCTCGACGTCCCACACCCACATACTATGAGCTATCACTCATTATGAGTCAAGACTCATTACCGGTCGACGGCGGTCGACGGCGGTCGACGACGCCTCGTACGTGGCCGGTCCCACCAGTGCGACGACACGATCGGGCCTTGTTCGAGCTCGTCACCCTGGCGCAGCCTGAGCGGCATGCCGCCTGCGTCCTGATCGTCGGTGTTCGACCTCGACCGCATCGAGAAGCTGGCCGGCGTCCGGGTCCTGGCGCGTGCGTCGATGATCCACTCCAGCGACGTCGAGGACCTGACCGGGACCGACGGCCGTCGCTCGGCGGTCGTCAGAGGCACCATGCCGTACCGGGTGGAGATCTGGGTCGAGGGCACGAGGAAGCCCCGATTCGCGTGTTCGTGCCCGCAGGGTGATGACGGCAATTTCTGCAAGCATGCGGCGGCGGTCGCGTTGACATTGCACGGTGGAGGCCGGGCCGCGCTCCGGACTGACGACGAAGGACGGGGTACGGGACGTATCGAGGCCGACCCGGTGTTCGAGTTCCTTCTCGGGCTCGAACCTGGCGAGCTTGCCCACCTCGTCTACGACGCCGCTCAACGCGACCCGCGCACCGCACAGAGGATCGAAGCGGAGGCTGCGGCCAGCGTCGATCAGCCGGCAGTGGATATCAAGGAGTGGCGCAAGGCGGTCACCGCAGCATTCGGTCGGCCGTCGCACTACGTCGACTGCCACGAGGCGCCCCACTGGGCAGCAGGCGTCCAGGACCTCTTCGATGGCCTGCGCGGCCTCCTCGACGACGGCAACGCAACGGAGGTCATCTCGTTGGTCGAGTACGCGTTCGAACGCGCGGACAAGGCCACCGGCCGCGTCGACTCCTCCGACGGGTGCTTCGGACAGATCTCCTGGGAGATCGAGGACCTGCACCTCCGAGCCTGCACCCAGGCCCGCCCCGACCCGGCCGCACTCGCCCGCCGCCTCGTCGAGTTCGAACTGAACGCAGAGCTCGACACATTCCGGCGCGCCGCAGCGACCTATGCGGAGGTGCTCGGGACCGAGGGCCTCGCCGAGTACCGGCGGCTCGTACAACCTCGTCACAACGCGCTCCCTCCCCCGAGCGACCGCGACTACCTGACCGACCGCTTCCACGTGACCAACGCGATGCTAGGAATCGCGCGCGCCGCCGGTGACGCGGACGAGGTCGTCGCCATCCGTTCCCAGAGCCTGCGCTCTCCCCACGACTACGAGGAGATCGTCGAAGCACTCACCGAGGCCGACCGCACCGACGAGGCAATCGACCGGGCCCGACGTGGGCTCGCCATGGAAGGGCGCCAGCGACAGATGCGCTCTCTGCGCAGCCAGCTCGTGTCCCTCCTCGTCGACAGCGGCGACACCACCGCCGCAGTCGACGAACGCGCCGGCGCGTTCCACGCGCAACCATCACCGTCGACCTACAAGGAACTGCTCGCACAGGTCACCAACGCTGAGATGGATCCGGCGACATACCGCGCCGCAGCACTCGAGTGCCTGCACGACCGGGCCATGGCCGAGGCAGGGGCCACGACCGGGTCGGTACTCGTCGAGATCCTGCTGTACGAAGGCGACACCGACGCAGCATGGCAAGCAGCCCTCGTGTGCGGATGTGGCGAACGCTGGTGGATGACCCTCGCCCGAGCCCGCGAGACCGACCACCCCGCCGACGCCATCCCCGTCTACGAACGTGCCGTCGAGGACCTCATCGACAAGAAGAACGCCAAGGCCTACGGCGAGGCCGTCAAACTCATGGCCCGCATTGACCGGTTCCACCAAGCAGCCGGCGACGACGCGTGGCCGCCGTACCTGGCCGACATCACCACCCGCCACCGGGCCAAACGCAGCCTCATCGCCAAGATCAACGACAGGGCTGGAACTAGCGGACTCTGACAAGGGCCTCGAGTTCAAGCAGCGCAACAAGTTCCGGGGTCGTTCTACCGATTCTTCTACCGGGTCGGTGAGTTCCAACGGTCGGTGCACGGTCCCGGCATGATTGCCGGTGCTGTTAACCCACTTCGACCGTTGGAACTCACCGTCCGCACTGTGTGCCACGAACTCTTGGACCGCACCATCATCTGGAACGAACGACAAATCCGGGCCCTCATCGTCGAATACATCGACCACTACCACCAGCACCGGCCCCACCGGTCGCTCAACCAGCGTGCACCCAGCGACAACGATGTCGCCACGATCGGGACAGGCCAACCGGTCACACGACACACCACCTGCGGTGGACTCATCAACAACTACCGCACCGCCGCCTGAAAGGCGGCGACGATCCCCGGCCACCAGACCCTCGATTCGGCTACTTCGACGCGCACCACCAGACGAGACACCCCAGAATCAACCCGCCAGAACCACCCAGACAAATTCTCGACACCTACAGGCCCCGGAAGGTTTCGGCCAACCTGACGCTCGACACCCGCCAGCGGGTCTGGCGCACCGGCTAAAAACAGGTCCAAGGGACGTTGCCGCGTTCGAAGGCGGCGTAGTGAATGGCCGTGCACGGAGCTGTCGAGTTCCCTGGACTCACTGATCGCTGGTCGAGCATGTGATCCGCCGACACTCGAACGCACGCCGACCCTGAGGACGACACCGTCCTGCTGCGCCTCCGCATCAGGGACCTGGGGCGACCATCAAAGAGCAGGCGTCTGTTCCCGATGCTCGTCTGGATTGCGCAGCGCCGGCCGCAGGAGCAGCACACCAAGAATCGTCGCAGCAGAGCCGGAGGCGACCATGCCGAGCTCGACGCGCAGGAATAAGTCCGGACTGCTGATGGCGGTGACCACGACAAAGGCGGTGCACGCCACCGCCCATGGCCAACCCGTCTGGCGCTGGTGGTGCAGGGCGATCTGGGCCTGGTTGACCGTCAGAGCGCACATCACCAACATGCTGGCGAGTGTCAGCATGGCCATGTCACGAGCGCCCAACAGGTCGAACGACTCGCCGAAGAGTGCGGCGACGAAGAAAGGGCCGAGCAGGGCCGACGCGCTCGTGGCCACCACCGTCGCTCCGGCCAACCCCGCGGCGAGCATCCGGAGCGTCCGGCGAAACTCGGCCATCTGTCCCGATGCCGCGAATCCCGACAGGCGCGGCAGGACGACAGCCTGAACGGCCTGGAACAGAAACAGCGGGATCCGAGCGATGACCAGTCCCGAGAGGAACACCCCGGCCTCGTCGCGTTCGGACGGCGTGGCGAGCACTTCGACTGCGATCGTGCCGATGTTCACGACAACCGCGCTGAGGAACGACGTGAGGAGGAGGAAGCCGAGCGACGTCACCAAGGCACGTGACGGTGGCTCTGGTCCCGGCTCGCCGAGCTGAGCCCCTCGCGTCATCGGGACGAGGGCGCCGACAAAGGAGCTGGCGGCCAGCACGAGTCCGTACGCGAGCGGATTCGTAACTCCAGCCAGCGCCAGCCCGATCGCCGGGATCGACTTGGTCAGGGAGTCGGCCAGGAACAGCGCGCCGAATCCGTGGTACCTGTCCGCGCCGGCGAGGAGCCCGCGTACGAAGAACATGAGTCCGACGCCGGCGATACCAACTCCAAGCAACACAACGAACTGGTCGTCGCCACGGAACAGCTCGTCGGCCACGATTCCGCGGGCCATCGCTAGTCCGATAGCGACCACGACGAACGCTGAACAACCGATCCGGGCGACCTTCCGAACGAGCGCGCCGTAGCCGAGGCCTGTTGCCCTTCGAGCAGCGACCGACCGACCGAGCTCCTGTTCCAGCGGAACGAACAGCCCGCCACCGACCAGGTACAGCACCGCCCAGAGCACCGACACCGACGCAAACCGTGCCGGTCCCAGCGCCCGACCGCTCGCAGCCAAGAAGACGTACGAGGCAGCGCCGAAGGCGAGCAAGCCGAAGGTCATTGCCAACTGCCCGGACTGGGCGAGTCGGGCGATACGGTTCCGTCGATCGGAGGGCGGGAGCGGAACGTCGGCGGTCCTCATCCTCCTGGGGTAGCCGGACCCGATCGTGTCCGAGACCGACATTGACGAGCCGTCACGGCTGCACGAGAGGTTGTCCGAGCTGGGCGAGAGTGAACACCATCGGTGTCGCCCATCGCGGTGGGAGCGAACGAATCGGCCGTCCCAGGAGTTTCAGAATTGGCCCTGCTGACTTGGCGATCAGCGAGTGGCGCTCCGCAAATACCGGGTCCGCCCGCGAACGCTCCAGCGTCTCGGCCATCAGGCCCTGCCGGAACACCACCGACAGCCGGTGCCGCTCGGCAAACGTGGAGATGATGCGTGCGGTCACGAAGTTCAACGACCTCCACAGTTCCGAGTCCGACACGCTTCGCGGCAGCGCCCTCGCGGCGGTATCTTTCGAGACGAACGGGAGCAACGGCACCCCAAAATGTGGCTCGAACGGAATCGTGTAGTTCGGGCACTGATGGATCGAGTAGCCGCCGTCCGCGGTGAGCAGCACGATGTTGTCGAGGGCGGTTCCGAGATCAGGAAGGTGCTCGAGCACGTTCACCGAAAAGACCAAGTCGAACGTGCCGTGTGTCACCGGTTCGAGTTCTTCGATGCCGCAGCGCAGCACCGGGAGTTCGATGTCTCGTCTCGCGTCCAGGATCGCCTCCCGAGCGACGTCCATGAAGTCGAACCCGAGACCCGCCGGTTCCAGCGCCGTGATGTCGTAGCCGAGGCTTCGCAGGAACAGAGCGAACACTCCGGTCCCGCTGCCGACCTCGAGGATTCTCGCCGTCGGACGGACATGGTTGGACACGATGCCGAGCGCAACCCGGGTCTCGTTGAGATAGATCTCGAGGCGCCCTCGTGTGTCCGCGGGGTCGTCGCCGGCTTCCGCTGCGATGCGCTCGACCAAGGCGTCGAGGTCGAACGCTGACAGGAACTTCTCCAAGTGCGCCAGGGTGGGCATCTCGGGTTGCTGCACGTCAGCAGCACGGTCGAACACGGGGAGAGACTAGTGCTGCACGTCACGTTGCTTAAGAAACGGTGGGTCGCTCGAGCACGGTCGAGGTGACCTGGATGTCACCCGAGCCGAAGGTCTCGGTCCGCTTCTCACTGAAGCCCAGACCTGCGCCTTCGAGCGCGGTGACACCGGCTTGGACCACGGCGGGATCGGAGTCGACCAAGATGACGAAGCGCAAGTTCTCTTGCTGAATCCGCGAAATCTCGAAGTCCGTGAGCTCGGGCAGGCCCCCTGCGGGGAACGGTTGGAGCGCCGACATGCCGTGCACGAGGGTCGCCTGGACCTGGTTCGTGTACCCCGACTCGTAGAGCCGGAACCAAACGCGGAAGTTCCCGGGTTCGGCGCCGGTCTGTGGCACGAACTCGGCGTATTCGTGGGCCAACCGGTAAACGTCGAGGGTCGATTGGTCGTAGGTGAACATTGCGGAGTCGTACAGGGGATCAACTTTGAATCCGGGATTCGACGGGGGGAAATCGTGTGGCGAACTCGCCGCCACGTAACCAGCGAGGGCGATAACGATCGCCATCACCGACAACGCAGGTCGGAGAGAACGGGGATCATCGTTGACGGCGAAGCGAACAGCCACGACAGCTGCTACGACGCCAGCCGCAATCACCAGGAGGGCGATCGGCGTGTACCCCAGCTTGATCTCACGACCGACCAGAATCGCGCCGGCGAACAACAGGAGTGATCCCAGCGCAAGCACCGGTTGTCGTCGCGCCGGCTGCGCAGCGACCAGGCTCGCGGCGGACCGGCCGAGCAACAGCGCCGCGAGCGAAAGTGGGATACACGAGTAGTAGTAGATCGACATCAAGGGCGTCGCCAGCAACCACTGGAAAGCAGCGAAGACCAGCAGCGCAGTGACACAGGCGAGCACGAGCCGGCGCAGCGAACGGCGGACGCCAGGGTCGTCGCTGACGCGGTGCGCGACAAGCCCGGCGATCACGGCGAGGGGACCGATGAGTAGGTAGTGACGCCAGGTGAACCACGTGGCCGTGTCCTCGAGGAACACTGAATCGGTGTTCTTCGACGCCTGATTGAATGCGGACCCATAGAGGTCCCATGCGCCGTACCTAACGCCGAGGTACACCCATGCAACCCCCACCGTCGCCGCCATCGCTGCGATCCAGACGACGCCTCGCACAACGGTCGGACCCAGGTTGCGGAATCGCCCCTCGACCGCCTGGTCGACAAACAACACCGCTCCGCACGCGAGGAGGACCGGCAAGACCGTCGGATGGGAATTCCAGGCAAGAGCTGCGGCCGAGCCGGAGGCGGCGAACCACCCGAGGTGAGCATCCCGTCTGCCTCGAATCGGTGCGAGCAGCGCCATCGAGACCAGGAAGAACGCCGTTGCTGTCGGCACATAGGTGGTGAGCAGCGCACGCTGCAACACGGGCGTCAATGCCAGGAGCCCCGCACCGAGCACCGCCGGCCAAAGTTGAACGCGTTCCCCTCGGGCGCGCCGGGGCCAGACCAGCAGGCCCATGGCTCCGAACAGAACCGCCCGGAGCACCAAATAGCCGCCAATATCGCCGAACAGTGCCGCCGACGCCTGCGCTGGCACCACGTAGCCGAACCGGTACGCGTAGTAGGTCTGGGGCCAGCGCGTCAGGTAGTCCTGCAGTCGCTCGGTCACACCCACATAGATGAAAGGGTCGATCGTGTTGTCCAACCACGACCACTGGGTGCCGACCGCCAATAACAGCACACTCGGGGTGAAGAACACCACCGACCAGGCGCCGAGACGACGAAACGGGGTGAGCTTGCTCCGCCTCGGTCGCACCACAGCGATCGGTTCGGCGCTGTCGAGCACCGGCGCTTCCACAATCACTCTTGGTCGGCCCGAGATCGCGCTTCGATGATCAGGTGCGAGTAGGGCACTCGCAGGAGGTCGAAGCGGTAGGTCGCGTTGACAGTGCCGAATGCGTCATCCAGTAACGAGGTGTACCCGCGCTCGTCTCGCACGGACTGCCCGCGGTCCGCAGCGATGAGCAGACGCGAGGAGAGCCGTTGGCCCTCGTGAAACACCGGCTCGGCGGCGACGAACCGACCGTCGGGATGGAGCACCGCTGCGACGTTGGTCGCGAGCGCGCGGACCTGATCGTCGCGCAAGTGGTGAAGCACGCCCGACAAGAACACCAGGTCGTACGGCCCCGAGTCGCAGATCACAGGGTCAGCGACGTCGGCCACCAGGAAATCAGCACCCGGATTCAGCGATCGAGCCATCTCGATGTATGACTTGTTGTGATCAATGCCGGTGTACTTCTGATCGGCAAAGAACCCTGCGTAGTCGCCGAAACCGCAGCCGACGTCAAGGACTCGAGCACCCGAAGGCACGTTCAAATGATCCGATACGACCGTCCCGACAACGGTCGGAGGTGCGATCAGGTACTTGAAGGTTCGGTACACCGCGGGTTGGTGCAGCAGCCGCTGACGAATGTTGGTCATCGTTTCTCATCCTGGAGCCGGCACGCGAGCAGCAGCACGTCGTGTTCAGTTTTGCATGGAGGTACTCCCCCACGAGCCGCCCTTCCTCGAGGAAGCCCGCTGCAGCATAGATCGCGAGCGCCCGGGAAAGGTCGGCTCGCACGAGAAGTTTGGCTCGGCGGAGACCCATTGGCGCTGTTGCGTTGTTGTCGAGCGGTGCTCGCTTGATGTGGGTCGCCGGGCCAAGGTCACGTCCGAACCGTGGGGAGGAGTTCGTCGAAAGCCGCTTCGAGGCGGGAAGTTCGGTTGGCTTCGAGCCCGAGCTGGTAGTGGCCGCGTCGCAGGTTTTGGATGAATGTGTTCCCGCGGATCACGACGCTGGCGGTGCGGTCGGTCTCCAGGCCGCGCATCGGTTTCAACCGTGCCTTGAGCCGTCCGTGGTCTGATTCGATCCGGTTGTTCGCGTACCGCACGGTGCAATGCTCCGCGTCGGGCACGAGGTCCGCGATCACCTTGGCGAGGACCTGGGACTTGTCGGTCGTCACCTCGACGGGTTCACCGTGGTCGCGAACCGCTTTCGCGAAGAACCACTCCGCCGCTGCGGTGTCGCGGCGCTTCGACACGAAGATGTCGAGGATCTGACCGGCCTCGTCGACGGCGCGATACACGCAGCGCCACACGCCAGCGACGTTCACGTAGGTCTCGTCCACGAACCACTTGTCGCCGACAGCGTGACGACACGGCCGAGCGGCTTCGATCAACAATGGCGTGAAACCCTGCACCCAGCGGAACAGCGTGACGTGGTCAACGTCGATTCCTCGTTCGGCGAGGAGTTCTTCGAGGTCGCGGTAGGAGAGCCCGTGGCGGAGGTACTGGCGGACTGCCACCATGATGACCTCTGGCGGGAACCGGAACCCGGCGAACGCCGACAGGTGTGGTATCGGAACCGGGGGTCGGTGACGTCTTCTCATGTCGCCTACGTTGACGGACACGTCGCGCTCAACGCAGCAGAGCCCTCCGAGTCGCTCGCGATGACCACGAGTCCGGTCACCTCGACGAGGTCTTCGACGTCGAACTCGGCCGACTCGCCACCGACCAGGCCCTCGACACGAACTTCGACTTCTTCGAGGACCAGTTGTTCGAGGACCGAGACTTCGAGGTGCTCTGGTCTGCTGAACTCGACGACATAGAGAATGACGAGGCGGTCGCGATCCACATGCGCTACGTCAACCTGCACCCCAGCCGCTGGTTCCTTCCTCTCTGACGCCGCTGACACCCGATCCGCCGCATCCGTCATGGCCGTCCCCCTGGCGCCAGAATCAGGTGCCTGACCAGTCAAGCTGTTTCCGCGGTGAACGCCGGCCGGGACGGCAACGTGGCACCCGGCAATTCCACGGGTCGCCAATGAGCGGTGGCGGCGCTCCAAGTCGCCGTCGATGAGCGGCACCGACTCGAAACGATGGCCCCTCGTCGGGTTTTCTGGCAGACGCTTGGCGACACGCTTCGGCGAATCTGGCGAACAGACGCCCTCGACAACACTTCGGAACGCAAGAAGCCGGGCCGCAAAGGCCCGGCTTCTCAAGGGTTTTCGATGGTGGCGGGGGCAGGATTTGAACCTGCGACCTTCGGGTTATGAGTCCGACGAGCCTCGTCCCGGCCTGTCCCATCGAGTGCCCTTCCGCCCAGTGTTTCCAGAGGTTTCAGCCTCCGGAGATGCCATCTCGTCCCGGCCCGTATCGCCCAGTTCTGAAGATCGCGGCGGAAACTCCGGCGGAGTTCTCGATGCAGGGTGACTGCTCGAACCTGAGCTTGGGCCGCTCTCGAGGAGGTGCGCGTTGGCGCTCACCGAGCCCCGGTGGGGCTGCACATGAACGATGGTGTCTCAGTGATGTCGACCACGACCGCCACAGCCACCGCGGCACCGGATCCGACCACGATGTGACGTCCCGGGATGATGCGTGAGGGATCCGGAGCCTGGTTGAGGAACGTCCACGGCAGGCCGTCTCGTCCATCGTGTTTCAAGCCGATTCGCAGGTCAACGTCGACCGCTGTCGCCATGTCACCCACCTCCTCGGTCAATGTCGGCACGATCTCGAAGCCTGCTGCGTCCCAAACAGCCGGTCGATACAGACACAGGACCGGGAACCGCTCGAGCTGATCGCCGTCGAGGTCGTAGACGTCGGAGTCGTTGCGGGCGTAGAAGCCCGAGATCCCCCAGCGCTCCCAGTACGGGTAGCGGCGACGGGACTCCTCGGCCTGAACGAGCGACGAACCTTTCGTGAGGTCATCGCGGCGCACGACGATCAGTGCGTCGGCTGAAAGTGACGCCCGACGGGTGCGCGGAGCACGCTCCACCGTCTGCGCACTATCGCATCAGGCACCGACATCCGAGCCGCTACAACCGCCCGAACCGCTCATGACAATTCGGCGAGTCGATAGAGAACGAGTGATCCGGCGAGTGCAACATTGAGGCTCGCATCGCGTCCGATCATCGGGATCTGCAAGATGCCGACGAGGAGTGGCCACGCTTCGTCGGGTAGTCCGTTGTGTTCGTGACCGAGGGGCACGATCGTCGTCTGACGTGCCGGTGTGAGCAGCGGGAGCGGCGTCGCCGCCGTTCTTTGATGCCCAGAATCTCGAATTGGACGAGTTCATGCACCAACACGGAGCGATTGAGGCCTGGGCCTGGCCTACGAATCCAGCGGCCGATTGAACGCTCCGAGAGCGGCGAATACTCCGAGCACGACGAACGCGACCGACCAGAGCAGGTGGATGCCGAGGATCTCATGGGCCGCTTCCGCACCACCGGCCCCGGCCCACATCGCGGGCGCGACATAGGGCACCCACCGCCCCACTCCGATCGACGCCAAGATCTGGCTGACGGCCGTCACCCCGATGATCGATCCGACCGCACCGAGGTACCCCCGCGTCGAAGCTGCAACATACGCGAACGTCAAACCCAGCAAGCCCATCAAGTTGGCCGCCACCGCCACGGTCAACACCTGCCGCCACACGTCCGACGTGAAGCCGCCTGGAACGGAGAACGCGCACGCTGCGACCGTCAGACCGATGGCTGTCGTCACGCACGCAACCACCCAACCAGCGGCGATCGTGATCTTCGCCATAGCCACGGAGCGAAGGGTGACCGGAAGTGCGTAGAGCGAGCCAACGGTGTGGTCGGAATACTCGCGCCCGAACAGCCAGGACACCACGAAGCCAGCCGCGATCAGCGCCACCACACAGAGAATTTGCCCCGCAGCCAGCATGCGAGCCTCGGTCAGCGTTCCCTCCCGGTACAACGCGAACCGCTCGGCGGTGGGCCCGTCGAGGCCCTCGGTTCGCGCCACCCAGACGGCGCCGAACGAGAAGGCCGGTGGTGCGATGACAACCAGTGGCATTGCCAGTCGGGCCACCATCGAGCGGCGGAACTTCATCCATTCGACGACAAGCGCGGCGCTCACGACGGGAGCACCGTGGCGTCGAAGGCGTGGAGCTTCGCGAAGAAGGCGCGCTCCAAATCGATGGCGTGCGGGTCGAGCCCGCTGATCACCTGGCCCGCGTGAACCACCGAGATGCGGTCGGCGATCCGTGCGACTTCGTCGAGGTGATGGCTCGACACCAACACCGCAGCACCTCTCTGGGCGCGTTCCACGATCGCGTCGCGGAGCAGCAGGACCCCAGCGGGGTCGAGGGCGTTCGTGGGTTCATCGAGGATCAGCAGATCGGGGTCGTGCGCGAACACGCACGAGAGCCCCAGACGTTGTTTGTTGCCGAGCGACAGAGTTCCGGCCCGCCGGTCCGACCAGCGGTCCAGCTCGAAACGCGACACCCACGCGCCGGCAACATGTTTCGCGTCCGTTCCGGACAAGCCGTGAAGACGAGCGGCGGCGACGACGTTCTGGCGGACAGTCAGCTCCGGGTAGGCGAACGGATATTCGATGAAATGCCCGACCTTCGCCCACACCGGACTTCCGCAGTCGGATCGATCGTGGCCGAGAACGGTGATCTGCCCGGAATCGAGTTCTACCTGTCCGACGACCGAGCCCATCAGCGTGGTCTTGCCGGCACCATTCAGGCCGACGATGGCGTGAACCTCACCATGTTGGACGTCGAGGTCCATGTCATCGAGGGCCACGAGGCCGCCGTAGCTCTTGCGGAGGCCGGCGACGGCGAGCGCCGTCACGGGACGGAATCCAGCGTCGGCACAACAGCCGTCAACGCGGTGCGAACAACGTCTACCAGCGAGATGCTGCGAGCCGAGGTTGCCCA
>Ga0105044_10010023_pt1 | contig 12951 bp, 9 predicted proteins | sample MAT01_FD_78092 | JGI IMG/M metagenome (GOLD analysis project Ga0105044, IMG submission 78092) | Freshwater microbial communities from Lake Fryxell liftoff mats and glacier meltwater in Antarctica - MAT-01 | ecosystem: Environmental > Aquatic > Freshwater > Ice > Liftoff microbial mat | place...
ACGTTCCGCGAATATGTGATTCGGTCCCTCAACGACGACAAGCCGTACGATACGTTTTTGAAGGAGCAACTCGCTGCGGATCGCATGAATCTCGGCGACGACAAACGCTCGCTGGCGGCACTTGGCTTCCTCACCGTGGGACGTCGGTTTAGCAATAACCCACACGATATTATCGACGACCGCATCGACCTCGTCACTCGCGGTTTGATGGGCATAACCGTTGCCTGTGCCCGTTGCCACGATCACAAATTCGATCCGATACCGACGGCGGATTACTACAGCCTGTACGGCGTCTTTGCGAGTTCGGTCGAGCCGAAAGATTTGCCGATTATCGGCGATGTTCCGCGTACGCCGGAGTTCATCGCCTTCGAGGCGGAATTGAAGAAGAAGCAAGACCTCGCCGACGACTTTGCCAAGAAGATGTACGAAACCGCACTCGCCCCGTTCCGCACTTCGGATAACATCGCACGCTATTTACTGGCGACGAAGGAAATTTCGACGCTGCCCAACACGAACGCCGACAAGTTCGCGGCCGAACGCAAGATGAACCCGACGATCTTCGACCGCTGGCGGAAGTTCCTCACCGAAGCGAAGAAGCGCAACGATCCGATCTTCATGCCGTGGTTCGCCGCGTCGGAAGTGCCCGAAAAAGAGATCGCCGCGAAACTGGCAACTTTGCCGAAAACGGTTCACGCGTACCTGCTGACGATGCTCAGCGATAGCCAACCGAAGACGCTCGCGGACGTTGCCGCGATTTACGGTGAACTGCTGGCCGAATCGCTTGAGCCACTTGCCGACAAGCCCGATCCGGCACGCATGGCACTTGCGAACGTGCTGATCGGCACCGACGCGCCGACGAATCCGCCACCTGCCGAAGCCGACAAAGTCGTCGTGATCGCGACGAAGAAAATCTTCCGCGGCCTTCGCAACGACGCCGACAAGTTCCGTTCGAACTCACCCTATTCACCACCGCGTGCGATGGTGATGAACGACGCCCCGCAGCCAACCGAACCAGTCGTCTTCGTGCGAGGGAATCCGAACAATCGCGGCGTGAAAATCCCCCGGCAGATGCCCGCTGCAGTCGGTGCGCGGAAGCCGTTCGTCAGTGGTAGTGGCCGCCTCGAGTTGGCCACCTCGATTGCGAGTGCGGACAACCCCCTTACCTCGCGCGTGTTCGTCAACCGCGTCTGGATGCATCACTTTGGGCAGGGCCTCGTTCGCAGCACGAGCAATTTCGGGTTGCGTGGCGAATTGCCGAGCCATCCGGAACTACTCGACTACCTCGCGAAACGCTTCGTTAGCGAAGGTTGGTCGATCAAGACACTGCACAGGCGGATTTTGACATCGCAGGCGTATCGTCAATCGAGCCGCGTGTTACCCGACGCCGCCGGACGCGACCCGGAAAACATCTGGCTCGCCCGCATGAACCGCACGCGGACCGATTTCGAGATCATGCGCGATGGCTTCCTATTCGCCGCCGGCGCACTCGACACCAAAGTCGTCGGTGGAAAATCGGTCAACTTGTTTGCCGAACCGTTCGCGAAGCGGCGTGCCGTGTACGGGTTCGTCGATCGCCAGAACCTGCCCGGTACGTTCCGCGTGTTCGATTTTGCCAGCCCCGAGCAACACTCGCCGCAACGCTTTCAAACGACGGTGCCACAACAATCGTTGTTCCTCATGAACAGCCCGTTCGCGATGTCGCAAGCGGCTGCGGTGGCTATCCGGCCCGAGGTGACACAAACGAAGACACCCGAGGCGAAAGTGACCGCGATTTATCGCATCATCCTCAGCCGTAACCCGACGGCCAACGAGTGGGCCGCAGTACGACCGTTTGCAACTGAAGACGCGATGCCCGCGAACGCTTATGGTGTTTGGGCGCAACTCGCACAGGTGTTGCTTTTGAGCAATGAGTTCGCCTTCGTCGATTGATTTTTACGACCAAAACTACGGTGATGCGATGAGCACAATGTTCCCCTCACGACGCGAGATGCTGGCCCGTTGCGGCGTCGGCATGGGCTTGCTCGGGCTTGCCCCGCTGCTAGCCGAAGCGGGTGCGGACAACTCGAACCCACTGCTGCCGAAACTGCCGCACTTCCCCGCCAAGGTCAAGCGCGTCATCCACATTTTCGCGAATGGCGGCCCGAGCCAGATCGACACGTTCGACCCGAAGCCCGCACTGTTGAAGTACGCAGGAAAGGCTTTGCCCGTAGGTAATCTGGCCACCGAGCGCCGCACGGGTGCTGCGTTCCCTAGCCCGTTCAAGTTCCAGAAGTACGGCAAGTCTGGCATCGAAGTCAGTGAGATCTTCACGCACACCGCGAAACACATCGACGACATTTGCGTGATCCGCTCGATGCACGCCGATGTGCCGAACCACGAGCCGTCGTTCCTACTGATGAACACCGGCGAATCGCGACTGGTGCGGCCGAGTATGGGTTCGTGGGTGACGTATGGCCTCGGCACGGAGAACCAGAACCTGCCCGCATACGTGACGATGTGCCCCGGTGGAATGCCACTGATGGAATCGCAGAACTGGCAGTCTTCATTCCTGCCCGGAATCTTCCAAGGAACGTACGTCGACACGCGACATTCGGACCCTGAAAAGCTGCTCGAGAATATTCGCAATAAGTCACTGACCGGACCCGCCCAACGGAAGCAACTCGACTTGTTGAACGCGCTCAACCGCATGCACCAAACCGCACGCGACCCCGACCCGCGGCTCGAATCGCGAATTGCATCGTTCGAACTCGCATACCGGATGCAAGCCGAAGCGACCGATGCGTTCGACACACGGAAAGAAACGAAAGCGACGCTTGAAGCGTACGGCCCCGGCGAACAAGCACGTTCTCTGCTGACCGCGCGGCGTCTCGTCGAACGCGGCGTGCGGTTCGTGCAAGTGTCGCACGCCCCCGTGCAGCCGTGGGATAGCCACGACGACATCGAAGTGAATCACCGTCGCTTGGCGAAAGAAATCGATCAACCGATTTCCGCACTGATTACCGACCTCAAACGACTCGGGCTGTTCGATTCGACGCTGATTATTTGGGGCGGCGAATTCGGACGCACGCCGGTGGTCGAGTTGGCGCAACCTGGCTCGAATGCGGGTAAGGTCAACGGCCGCGACCACAACCATTGGGGCTTCACGGTGTGGCTCGCAGGCGGCGGCGTGAAAGGCGGTACCGTCGTGGGTGCGACCGACGAATTCGGCTTCAAAGCCGTGGAAAACAAGGTTCACGTTCACGATTTGCACGCGACGATTCTGCACCTGCTCGGGTTCGACCACGAGAAGTTCACGTACCGCTACGCCGGTCGCGATTTCCGTTTAACCGACGTTCATGGCCGCGTCGTGAAAGAAGTCTTGGCGTGACCGAACGCCCAGAAATCGACTGCCCCATCGCGTTGTGCGACGATCGCGCGGCTACTGCACTCGCGATCTGGAGTGCCGCCGTGACAGCCGCCGATCCGGCGATGCTCGTCATGCAGCAATTTGTAAAGGAGTACGACCAACTCGTGCCGCTGCTCGATTCGGCTTCGCGAATCCTCGTGGTCGGGGCGGGCAAAGCGAGCGGTGCGATGGCGCACGGCCTCGAACGGGTTTTCGAGAATCGCGAACATCTCATCGGCATCGTCAATGTGCCCGATGGCACCACCGCAATCACCGACCGCATCCGGCTCAACCCCGCACGACCCGCCGGCAGCAACCACCCGACCGAAGCGGGCGTTCGCGGGGCCGAAGAAATGCTCGCACTCTTGCAAAGTGCCGGGCCGAACGATGTTGCGTTCTGCCTGATATCCGGCGGCGGTTCCGCTCTTCTCCCCGCACCGGCAGTGGGGATTACGCTAGAAGATAAACAGCAAATCACGAAGTGGCTTCATGCCAGTGGCGCGACGATCAACGAGATGAACGCGGTGCGGAAGCACGTATCGCGCATCAAAGGCGGCCGCCTTGCCGAGGCGTTTCGCGGGAAGTTCCTCATCAGTTTCATCATCTCCGACGTCGTCGGCGACCCGCTCGATGTGATCGCCTCGGGGCCGACGGTCATCGACCCGACGACGTACGCCGACGCAATCGGCGTGCTGACGCGATACGACTTGCTAGCTCGCACACCGGCGGCGATTCGCACCCATTTGGAACGCGGTGTACGCGGTGACATACCGGAGACACTGAAAGTGCTTCCCGAAACTGTTCGCAATGTGCTGATCGGCTCGAATACCCAATCGCTCGATGCCGCTTCGCAAGAGGCGACTCGTCGCGGTTACACTGTGGTCGATCTCGGGCCGTTCATAGAAGGCGAAACGCGCGAAGTCGCTGAGGTCGTTGCGGGGACCGTGCGGAACATCCGCAGCCGCGGGAAGCCGGTGCCGCCGCCCGCGTGCATTCTCATCGGTGGCGAAACGACGGTAACGCTGAACGCGAACCCCGGCAAAGGCGGCCGCAACCAGGAGTTCGCGCTCGCGATGCTCGCGCAACTGGGCACTGAGGGAATGCGTGGCGTCACGGTACTGAGCGCGGGGACCGACGGCGAAGACGGCCCCACCGATGCCGCCGGCGCAATCGCGACATACGACATTTTGCAGGCCGCCGAGCGACAAGGATTCTCGCTAACGAAGCATCTCGACACCCACGACGCCTACCCGCTGTTCGCCGCCACCGGTGGCCTGATCCGCAGCGGCCTGACGGGCACGAACGTCACGGATGTGCGTGTGATTCTGGTTTCCTGAACGATTGCACTTTCTTCACAGTCGGTAGCTTTCGCGTGTAAAAATTGCAAACGCACGAACGGCGCGAACGCAAACAAGCTCATTTGACAGTAACTACGTGATTTTTCATGACGGCACGCGAACTGCAATGGGATCAATTGTTGCCGACTCGGCACTTGTTTACAGGGGCTGGGACGGAAGAGGCACGGCACGCGGACCGGAACCTGCGTGCCAATGGGTGGCCGGGTGAACTACATATGGTTCACCCGGCCATTGCGTTGCCCGGTCACTTTTTCGCGACTTCGTTCAGCAGTTCCAACACTGTTTTCACAATCCCCACCGACGCATTCACTTCGAGGTAGCTCGAACGTGCTCGCCACGTTTCGTAGCCTCCGAGATGGTGCTGATGTGGCGTCGGCAGGTAGCCGTTATAGCCATTCGCCAACGACACGTTCAGCGTCGGCTGAATGGGACTACGTCGTTTGATCTCGAGGCCGATCTCGGTGAAAACTTCGCACGGAATCGCGGTAATCGCGAGGTCGCCGATACGCATCACTTGCAGTTTCAGCTTCACTTTGTCCGGGTACTTGTTGATCGCGATCGTTTCGCCGGCGTACACTTCGTCGGCACCCGCTGCGTTGCGGCCCGCGATTTTTTTCAGAATCGACTCGGCTCGCGTTACTTCTGCTGCCGTCGGTTTGCGTACCGCAAATTCGAGTTCGCGTTCGGCGACCGCAAACGAAACTTCGCGGGTGTGCTTCGCGGACAGATACGCTCTCTTCGCGGCCGTAGCCACGACTTCGCCGACGACGCGGATGCGTTCGCCCGGCCCCGCTTTAATCGGCGATTGCCCGAAGTTGACGTTGTTCACATCGCCACTCGTACCGTTGGAAAGTGCGCCGACGAACTTCGCATCGCCACCGATCATCGACCCGAGTTTCTCGCAGACCACACCGAAGTAATCGGCGGACACTGCCGGGTACCCGCCGACGTAATGCAGCGAATAATTCGTGTAAAGTGCCAGCGGTTGGCCGCTGACTGTGCGTGCGGACAATACCGAAACATCGGGGTCGATCGGCCCGGCGGGGGAAATCAGGCCGGGATTGAGTTGGCCAGGATTCATCCGCACGAGGTCTGTCGTGTTGCCGAACGGGTCGAGATTCGGCATCCCCGGTTTGATCCACCAACGGCGGTTAAACAGCTGCGTTGGCTCTTGTGCGACGCCCCAGCCCAACTCGCATTCGGTCAGGTTCGCGTTCGCTTTTTCGATGCCTTCGGCAATCTTCCCCGTCAGGAATTCGACGTACTTCGCATCGGGGTTACTGCCGAAACAGGCGGTGACGGCGGGAGCGGTGTGAGTGTGCGTCGCCGATACGAGCATGTGCCCGACTGGGATCCCGGTCTTCGCGGAGGCCCGCGTTTTCGCATCGTCAATCAGTTCGCGGGGCATGAGGCAATTATCGACGATGACGATCGCGAGCTTGATTTTGCCATCGTCGAGAACGATGCATCGCGCATTGAGCGGGTCGTGAACCGCCGTCGCTTTGATGTCGGAAAAGTTGCCGTTTACCGAGATCGGGAAGTGTAACGGACTCACGTCCATCGCAAACGCCCCGGCCCGCAGTGTCGGTTTCGGCTCGGCGGCGAACGACGGGACTGCGATCGTGCCGATCGCGATGAACAGGAAAAATGCACGCACGGGGAATCTCCTTCGTTGTGTTCAGGTAGGTATGGTCAAGGATAACGAGTTCATTCGGGAAAGCACGCGCGAACTATTTTCGTTTTCCGCGCAGATTATTGCACGAAAACGGACCTCGTTCGCCACTAACAGCGTAACCACACGGAGAAACCGATGCGACTCACCTTGCGAACGCTGCTGGCATACCTCGACGACACGCTCTCGGCCGAGGAAGCGAAGTTGATCGGGCAGAAGGTCAATGAAAGTGAATCGGCACAGGAACTGATCGAAAAAATCAAGCGGGTGACGAGACGCCGTGGGCTGTCCACGCCGCCAGCCGCCGCGAACGGTTCGGACGCAAACACCGTTGCCGAATACCTCAGCGATGCGTTGCCGAGCGACCAAGTCGGCACGTTCGAATTGTCGTGTTTGGAGTCCGATGTGATGCTCGCGGAAGTGGCAGCATGCCATCAGATTCTCACACTGTTGCTCAGTGATCCCGTGCGCGTTCCGCCCACGGCGCGGCAACGGATGTATCAATTAACGCGCGGGCCGGAGTCGTTGCCGAAGCGCAAACCCGGCAACGCGATCCCCGTCGGTGGCGTGCTGCCCGATGCGCCGTTTCAAGATGCCGACGACTCCGACGCCGCATACCTGCTCGGCATGAAAGCCTATTCCCGAAGCGATTCCCCAGCGAAACGCGCGGGGAAAGTGTTATTGTTGGTGATGCTCGTCACCGCGTTCGTCGGCTCGGTCTGTATGGTCTGGCCCGAATCGATGGCGCCGGACGTTCGACAAAAGAAGTCGGAGCTCGCCGCTGTCGCAGTACCCAACGTGCCTTCCGTCGAACCGAAAAAAGCGATTGATGTCCAGCCCGCGAAGGACGGCGTTCCGTCGAAAACGGCCGTCCCACCGGTGCCTGCTTCGACCAAGAAATCTGCTGACATACCCATGACACCGGTAACACCCGTCGAAACGGTACCAGCGAAACCCGAGCCAATTGCACCCGCGAAAACCGATCGGATTGCCATTGGCAAACTCGAAACGCCCGATGCCGTGGTGCTCGCCGATTCGGGCAAAGGAAAATGGTTGCGGATCGTCGGCGCGGATCTTTCCATAACGACGGTCGATCGGCACATCAGCTTACCCGGTTACAAGTCGAAGATTCGCCTCGATAGCGGTGCAGTTGTCGAGCTTTGGGGAAATTTGCCCGACCAGATGCCGATCCCGATCCTCGAAAGTTCGGTGACGTTTGCGGTACCCGTCGAAGGTTTCGCTGCCGATATTCGCATCCATACCGGGCGCGTGTACCTCACGACGAAGAACCCGACTGGTAGCCGAATTCGCCTACGAATCCGTGCGGAAATCTGGGATGTCACGCTGGCCGACGACAAATCCGATGTCGTCGTCGAAGTCTTCCACAGCTTACGCCGCGGTATGCAACTAAACGCGATCGATGCCGCCGAACCACCACAAACGGCGATCGGTTTTGCGGCTCTCAAAGGCAAAGTGAAACTGGACATCGCGTCGCACACGATCCCCGATCTGGGTGCGGGCGAGGCGATTTATTGGAACAGCCAAGCGAACGACTACAGTCTGAAAAAGCTCAGCGATGCGAAATCCGGCAAAGATTCTACGTACTTCTCGCGCTATCCCGTTCCCGCTTCGGAGCTTGTCGCGAAGGCCGTGCAACAGTCGTTGGCCGATCTCGCAACGAAGTTCACCGCCCCGGACTCCGTGCGCGTTCGTTTCGCAGAAATGCTTGCGGAACAGTCTGAATACACGTTGCCACTACTCATTCGCTGTCGCGTGGGCATTCTCGGACACACCGCCATCGGCGACTGGCCCGAACTGGTCGATGCCTTACACGATGTCTCGCGGCCATCGGTTCGAGAAGCCGCGATTTACGGCATCATCGAACTCGCCGGTGAAAGCACCGAAGGGGCCGAACGCCTCCAGAAATTGTTGGTCGAAAAGACTCGCTGCAACGCCCAACAAGCCGAGCGCGTCATCAGTTTATTGCGCGGCCCGAACGCAACCGAACGCACCGAAGCCGCCGTGCTCGACCGCATCGTCGACGATCTCAATTCACCGGCTTTAGCCGTACGCGAATTCGCACTCTGGAATTTGAAAAACGAGATCGACCCCGAATCGCGAAGCATTAAACTTCTGAGTTTCATCGACATGGCCGGCACCGCCGAATCGCGTGAAGGAGCCATTAAAGCCTGGAAGCGCCGAATCGAAGAGATCAAGAACCGGTGATTTGCGTTTCGCCGCGCCGCGAAGTCCTCGGAGAGAAGCGCGTTGAGGCGAATCTTAAACCAGGTCCGGGTTACGGACGGGGCGGAAGTCGATGACTTCCATTTCGATTGAACGGTAACCGTTCCACTCGTTGATCTTCGGCGTGAAGACCACTGAACAGATGCCGCCGGCGGAGACGAGTTCGTCGTAGCGGTCGCCCATCCCGAACGCGACGGCACGCATTTTGATGCTCTGTTGGCGGACGCGAAAGCTCAAATGTTGCTCGTTTGTGCCAATCTTTTTCGGTGGGCCTTCGAGCGTCAGATCGGTTGCCAACAGCTTGGGTCGCGGGTTATCCGCACCGTACGGTTCGAGTTTGTCGATGTCTTTGAGTAGCCCGAACGTGAGTGCTATCAGTGGCACCTCGGCATCGATAATCAGTCGCGGGGCGGGCGTGCCATCAGGGAACTGTTGGCGAACGTAATCGTTGAATGCCGCACGGAAATCGGCCAGCTTCGACGGACGCAGTTTTACCCCGGCGGCCATCGCGTGCCCGCCGTGGCCGAGGAGATGTTCGTCGCACGCTCGTAGTGCCATGTGCAATTCCACGCCGGGAATCGAACGCCCCGACCCCGACGACGCGGCATCGTTTGCCTTTAATGCTAGCAAAATCACGGGGCGGGCGTACTGATCGGCTAACCGGCCGGCGACGATCCCGATCACGCCTTGATGCCATTCGGGCGAACCGAGAACCAGTGCGGCATCGTTCGCGAATCCTTCGGCTTCGATCATCTCGCGCGCCTGAATGCCGATCTTGCGCTCGATAGTTTGACGTTGCTGGTTGTAGCCGTTCAGGCACTCGGCGAGGTCGTGCGCCCGCGTCGCCGACTTCGTCGTCAGAAGTTCCACGACGAGCATCGCACACCCGAGGCGACCGGCGGCATTGAGTCGCGGTGCAATCTTGAAGCTGACATCTTCGGCCTTGATCGCCGCGCCGTTGAGGCCGACGACATCGATGAGTGCCTTCAATCCGAGCGACGGTTTCTCGGCAATGCGTTTCAATCCGTGCTTGACGCAGATGCGGTTCTCATCGCGTAGAGGGACCACATCGGCAACGAGGCCGAGCGCACCGAGGCCGACGGCATCGAGCAGAAACTCGCGCAGTTCGGGCGTGACTTTGTCGCTGGCACTGAATCGCTGTGCGACCGCCCACGCGAGTTTGAACGCGACACCGGAGCCGGACAGCCCACCGAAGGGATAGTCGCCGGGCAACCGCGGGTGAACGACCGCCGTGGCATTCGGAATATCGTCGAGCATTTCGTGGTGATCGGTGACGATTAAATCCAGCCCGATTCGCCGCGCTTCCTCGGCTTCCTCGATCGCGGTGATCCCGCAATCGACGGTAATTAACAGCGCCACTCCGCTCGCTTTCGCTTGCTGAATCGCCTCGATGTTCAGGCCGTAACCTTCGTCTAGACGGTGCGGCACGTAGAAATCGGCTTTGCCACCGAGTTGCTCGATGAGGCGAATGAGGATGGCGGTGCCGGTCACGCCGTCTGCGTCGTAATCGCCGAACACGCGGATGAGTTCGCGGTTGCGGATCGCATCCGTAATGCGGTCGACGGCTGCGGTCATGCCCGGCAAGCGGTTTGGCGCGTGTAGCCCCGCGAGTGGCGATTCGAGGAACCGCAATGCCTCGGCAGGGTCCGATACGTGGCGATTCAGCAGCAGTTGCGCGACGACGGCCGGTACGCGAATCTCCGCCGACAGCCTGCGGATTGCATCGTCCTGATGGGGCAACAAGTGCCATTGCTTCGCGACAGCTGCCACGGGTGAACCTCAGTGCGTAACCTTTTGTGTATCGGTTCATGCTATCCCGACTGGCGTGCATTTCCTACGGACGCTGCGTAATTGTGACGCGTGGCACATCCGATTATTCCACTACAAGCGGCAATCACTTTTGGAATGTCGTGGAAAATTGTTTAAGTCGCATCATGGCTGATACCGTTGCGGTCGATGAAAAGAATAAGGGTTCAGGGGATCGTTCCCTTACACCGGCCCAAACTGCGCGGGGGCGTATGTGCGGGCCGTACGGAGATTTCGCACCGTGATGACTTCCATTCTGTTGACGACGGCCCTGATGACGGGGGCCGACACCGGACCATGCGGCGATGGCTGCGACAAGCCCGGCTTGCTCACGAAGATCAAGTCGCGGCTGGCTTCGATGGGTTCGTCGTCGTGCGAGCCGTGCGGTTCTCCGCTCATCGCACGACCGTTGTTCGGCGATTCGTGCGGCGGCCCGGGCTTGCTGACGAAGATCAAAGCCCGCTTCCAACACGGGGATACGGCCGTTTCGCCATGTACAGATGTCGTGTATCCCGCAGTGATCGTTGCGAGCACGCCATCGGCGTGTACGCTCGCACCGGCACCGAACGCGGTCATCGTCGCGCCAGTGACGGAGGCACCGAAAGTGATGCCGAAGCCGGAGGCACTGAAAGTCATCGAGCCGGTGAAGCCCGACGAGCCGAAAGTCATCGAGCCGAAGAAAAGTAGCGAAATTTCGATCCCGCAGGTGCAAGCCCCTGCGATCGATCGCGAGACGTTGCCACGTGTCGCTGGGCCGAAAAGCCCGTTCTAAATGCGATGTGTCCCATCGAAGCCAACGCGAATGCGCTGGCTTCTTCGTTACCTAAATTGTGCGAAGCCCCTGGACGCCCATATAGGATGATTCTGAAGCGATTTTTACGCACGGATGTACGCGGAGCAGGGGGCACGATGAGCGGCGGAACCGGTGTGGGTGGTGGTGAGGTCGCGACTAAAATTTCCCGTCTGATGGAAGAACGGGGCTGGAATCAAGAAGATTTCGCACGAATATCGAACTTGAATCGACATACCGTGCGGCACATACTCAACGGCGGGCCCAATCGGCGATTGCGGAACGCCACCGTCAGCCAGTGTGCGGAAGCGCTCGGGTTGACCGTGCACGAACTCCGTACATTGCCGCTCGAACGCCTATTGCCGCGGATGCACGGTAAACCGCCCGCCGACGAGGAAGCCCTCAAGGTTCTCCACGATCGCGCGACACTTCCGGACTTGGTGAACTGGCTCGACCGCAACCGCGATCGTGCCACGGAACTGCGCCCCGATGAGATTCTCGAACTGCTCGAATTGCAAAATCCGGGTGGCCCACTGGAGAAACTCGGCGTCGATCGCTTCGTCGATCAAATCGAACGCCGTCGCGCACTCGTCCACAAAATTCACGCCCTGGCTGCGACGGAATACGTCGAAATGCTCGAGACGCTCATCGGCCTGCTGTTCGACAAAGTCACGCAGGCGGCCGCGAAGCGGTAAGTTCGAGTGCGTCCACCGCCCGGCTGTATTCGGCGCTCGCTAAACCTTGCGTTTTGTCCTTGAATTCCTGGCGTTCGCGTAAGCCGCGGCGGCGATAGAGATGCGTTGCGTTACACGTGAACCCCGGCTCGCCGCAACGCATTCCGGGCAACAACGCGAACGCGGTACGGCGTCGCACATCGGTGCCGCCCATGCGCGTGGGGTGAAGCATACAGCCCGCTCGCAAATCCTCGACATATCCGAGGAACGCACAGCAAGTTCGGTTGGCGAACCACGTGCGGATCAGTGGGCCGAAGCCCGGTATCAGAAATAGCGGTGCGAACAAAAGTGGCGAGAACCGGCGCGTGCGGAGTTCGAATACAATCCGCGCGATAAACGATGGCGGCTGGTTCGGTTTGCCGAACGATCTTTGAAATCGTTCGGTTTGACTGCGGAGTTTTGCGGTGAGTGACGAGTCACTCTGTTTCTTGCCTCGGCAGCAGGCGACGCACGACTGCGTGCGGGTCTGGCAGAGTGGCGTCGGGTTCGGTTCGATTACTTCGAGAGGGTGCATTTCGGGCACGGCTTCACTTTGTTCAAGTAATGGAAGCCGCACTCTGGGCAGGACCACACTTTGCCCCGTGTCATCTCGTCGATCATCTCCTCGGACCGCGTTGGCGACATGCCCAGCCTCTCTAACTTTCGGCGAATCGTCTCGATGCTCTTCCCGGCTTCGAGTTCCTCGTAAAGCTCAGCAGCGTAATCTTCTGACGAATCTTTCGGCGCACGATACTCAAGAACATCTTCGCGGAACGCACCGCGGCATTCGCGACATTCGACGTGCCGTTCGGAACCGCCCACAGGGAAGAGCGGGATAAAGTACACGGTGAACCAAGGCCGAGTCGACTTCAACTTGTACGGCACTTTTTCGGAACAACGCGGGCAGTGAAACTCCCCGCTATCGACGGTCCAAGAGATGCCGCGCGTTCCGAAGAAAATAA
>Ga0105044_10010024_pt1 | contig 12950 bp, 14 predicted proteins | sample MAT01_FD_78092 | JGI IMG/M metagenome (GOLD analysis project Ga0105044, IMG submission 78092) | Freshwater microbial communities from Lake Fryxell liftoff mats and glacier meltwater in Antarctica - MAT-01 | ecosystem: Environmental > Aquatic > Freshwater > Ice > Liftoff microbial mat | place...
ACGTCGCGCATCGCGGACACGGACGCAGTCGGGAACTGCGCCGCGTAGGCCACCCGCCACCACTGCCGCAGCAGCGCCTTGATCGGCGGCGTGCGCCACTGCGCGGCCTGCTCGGCGTTGCCGAGGAAGGCGGGGGTGTGGAAGGTCAGCCGGTAGCTCAGTTGCCGCATGGCGCTTGCGTCCTCGATGCGTTCGATGGTCGGTCGGTCAGGTGGGAGCGGGGCGAGTGTCCTTCGGCCGGGTACGACTCGACGGGTCTGCAAGCTTGCAGCTGTTGCCCGGGCGCACGATCTCGATGGCGTCTGGCTCCAGGGGCACGCTGTAGCGCTTGTTCCGATGCGCACCGCCATCGTCGAAGTACATCGCGACGCGCCCTGGCGCCAGCCGCTCACGCAGCAGCTTGCGCAGCCGTGACAGGTGGGGCGAGACCTTGTTGCCCGAGCAGTCCCGGGTCAAGGACTCGGCGACCGCGCTGTCCACATGAATCACACCGACGGCGCTGCGAAGGTCTGCCAGTAACTCTGTTGCCCAGTCCGGGTCGTGGGCGTCGCGCGGCGGAGCGTGCAAGGCAGGCTTGCCTGCACGAGCCCGTTGCGCCAGCGCCGCCAGCAACGCGAACTGGGTCGGCGTCAGATCGATCTTCTGTCCGTCGACCAATGCCTGACGATGCTGGATGTCCAGTCGCAGCCTCGGGGGATCCGGGGGCATGCGGGCCGAGGCCACCACCGCCACGAAACTGCTCGGAGCGTCCAACATGGCCTGCGGCAGCAGGGCCCTCAGGCGCACGAAAGGGATCTGAGCCAGTTCGACGACGGCATGAGAGGCATCCACCGTCGACCTCCCGTCGCGCGTGGGCAACATGCGCGACTCTGGCGTCGGGTAGTGGAAATCAGGCAAAGCCTCGTACTCTGCGGACACCAGGACGTGCGAAAGACGATCCTGAATCCGGCCGAACAGCGACAGCGCATAGCCCGCGTAGTAGCCCATGGTCTTGCGTCCGCCGGCCAAGCTGACGTGCAAGGCGCAATCGGGGTCGGACGTCAGTACGCGCACCCGCTCCGTGATCGCATCGGCCAGACAGGCATTCTCGGCAGCCGAGCGGATGTCGTGGAGGGGCTCGCCGCCGGCGTTCGCGACAACGAAGACGCCGGCAGAGCCGAAGTTGATCGGGCCGAGCCGGTAATCCTCGAGCAACTGATCCCAGATGGAGTCGGGACCAGCCAGCAGTCGTTCGCGAAGCACTTTGGCCCCTACTTCGGTGGTGACGACCTGCACCTCTGTCGGGACGAACGGAACCTCGTCCTGCACAGTAACCGCCAAGGCGTAAAGGGTCTCGGTCAGGATCTGCGGGCTCTGGCCTACGACGGCGAGCAGGACTCGCCTCGGATAGTCACCCGGCGCCACCGGCTCGTCACCCTTTTCAATCCGTCCATCGGCGACCCTGGTTCGTGTGTTCGCCATTCGGCCCGCCCTAGCAGTCGGCGTTGTTGGCCTGACGAACGGGAATCGGCAAGAGCGTCTGCGCAGCCGCCGCATCGGCGCCGGCGGCCCGGTGCAAGGCTGCTCCGATGCGCGTTGCGCGGGCAAGGGGGCCAGGCTGTGCAGCGGGCCCCCTCGAGGCATCAGCGCTTTCTCGCCGCACCATAGTCCCGGTGAGTTGCCGGCGGTTGGGCGCAGCGCGCGAGGCCAGGGACAAGGCCCTGTGCCCGCTGAATCGCACGCAGCCGCAGCCGCGGACTGGCACATCTGTGTTATCGACGCCCGCGGTCCTGTTCATGCGCTGGCCTGCCCTTGTGCTGCCGTTCCTGCCTGCGCAGGACGGTCAGTGGTTATCTCAGCAATTCAACAGGTAGGCACCGCGGTTTACGCCAGTTCACTTTGCGCGCGTGTGGTCTTTGGTGCTCAGGGGCGTGGATGGGTTGTGGCCGCCGACCCGAAGGGCCGGCCTCGCCCAGTGGGGCTACTGCAAGCCTGATCAGCAGCGCGGGCTGCGCAGCGCGCAGCCCGCGAAGTGACTCAGTTCGCCGGATCAGTTCGCCGGGCAGGCCTGGCCCAGCTGGCCGATCAGCCCGCGCAGTTGGCGCGTGCTGCCCGTCGCCTCGTCCACCGGGTGGAAGGTGTCCTTGGTGTGCGCGCAGCCGTAGGTCGTCGCGGCCACCGTGGCGGCGGTCAGCACATCGTCGCCGGCCGGGCGCGTGTTCGAGCGCACCCAGGTCACCATGTCGGCGAAGGCGTTCTGCATCTCGGCGTTGGTGAAGTCGCAATGCGTCGCGCCGCGGATGGCCCGCTGCACCACGCGGTTGGCCCGCTCGGTGCCGGCGGCGACGACGCGGGTGCGATACACCTGCTGCATGCTGAAAGGCACGAACAGGTCGCCCAGCGTGTGGATGCTGACAATCGGCGCGTAAGGCCGGCCGGGGGTCAGCGGCAGCCAGCGCATGCCGTCGCGACGCAGCGGGTTCCAGTTGGCGTCGGGGCTGACACGCGGCGCGTTGGCGTTGAGTGCCGCGCTGGCCGCAGCATCACCGTCGATGACGTAGTTGATGCGGCTGGTGTCCAGGCTGTACCTGGTCAACAGGCCGGTCAGGCTGCCGTCGACGCCGAAGTTGGCGTAGGCGCCGCCGACGTAGCTGCCGCCGAAGGACAGGCCGATGTCGAAGATCGGCCGCGTGCCGCCGGTGGTGTTCTTGATCACCGCCGCGTACTGCGCGCCCGCTGCGCCGCGGGGCGTGAAGCCGGCCGTGGGGAAGTTGTTGAACAGCGCGTTGTGCACCGGCACCTTCACCGAGTTCGGGTTCTGGGCCGCGTCAAGCAGCATCTGGTAACGCTGGCGGGCAGTCAGGGCCGCGGGCAACTGGCTGTTGAAGCCCGACAGTGTCAACGCCGCCAGACCCTGCGCGGCCATGCCGTTGAAGAGCTCGACATCACCCATTACCGGGCACATCGGCACCGAGCCGGAATAGCGCACCTTGTTCACCGCGGTGGCGAGCGTCTCTTCCTCGACCGCGGCGGTGGCCACATGCCCGCCCATCGAGTGGCCGATGATGTACGTGCGCGTGGGCGCCGCCTTGCCGGAGATGCTGGCGAATGCCAGCGCCAGCTTGTTCGTGTCCTCGACGCCGGCGACCACGTTGTAGGAGTTCTTGCTGTAGCTCGACGCCGCCCAGGCGAAGCCGTTCTGGATCAGATACCGGCGGATCGCCGATTCACTGACGCTCAGCGCCAGGCCCTCGCCACGGTAGCCGTGGGCGTACATCACCAGCTCGCCGTTCCAGTTGGCCGGCACTTCGACACGGTAGGCCGAGAACGGGCTGCGCGGGTTGTTGTCGTAAGAGGCCAGCTTGCCGGCGAAGCGCTGCGTGGTGCTCATGTCGACCACGTCGCCGGCCGCGGCCCCCAGCGCCGGGAAGGTGGTGGCGGTGTTGTCATCGGCGCTGATCGCGTAGGCGATGGCGGTGTGCGGCCGGGTCTCCTCGGCCGGCAGGGCGGCCAGCAGCGCCGTGCCCGCGGCTGCGGCGGTGTTCAGCGTGGCGAGCGTGGCGCTGGCGTTGCTGAGCGAGGCGGTGAGGTTGTCGAGCGCGCGGTCGGTGTCGTCGCCGATGCTGAAGTCCGCCGTCAACGGGCTGGCGGAGGGCGACCAGCCCATCAGGCGCGAGGCCTCGGTGCCGATCGCCGAGGTGGCGCTCAGCAGGTTGGCGCTGAGGTTGCTGAAGCCGGCGGCATCGATGGTCGTGAACAACGTCGACGGGTTGGCGCGCGCGGCGCGGGCGACGATCAGGCTGGTCAGCGGCGTGATGTTGACGCGCCCGGCGGCAGTGGCCACGCCGTGAAGCTTGCCCATCGTCGCCGATTCGACTTCCAGCATGCACGGCAGGCTCTGGCCGGACAGGTTGGCGGTGAAGCGCCCGCCGGCATCGGTGGTGGCGCTGGCTGCGGCGCCTTCGCGGCACTTGATGCTGACGGTCCTGTTGGCGACTGCCGCACCGGTGGCGGCCAGCCCGCTGAGGGTGAAGGGGGCGCTCTCGCTGCCGCCGCCGTTGCCGCCGCCGCAACTGGCCAGAAAGGCGCAAGCGGCCAGCAGGCTCAGGGTGATTCGGGTCCGTTGCATGATGTCTCCTGTCGGGCGTCAGCCCGATTCTCTTTGTGGGTCTCGGATCATCCGCCTATGCCGGTCACGCCAGGACTGGGGCTTGCACCAGTAGCGACCGCGCTTGCGCGCCACCCCTACATCACGCCGAAGGTGCGAAAGGCCTCCACCGTGCCCATGCCGGCGCGGATGGCGTCGCGCACGCGGTTCTCGGTCGAGACTTTCTCCAGCGCGCGCCGGATCGCCTCTTCTTCGGCCTGGCGGGGGATCACGAGCACGCCGTCGAGATCGCCGAAGACGATATCGCCGGGGTTGATGCGCGCGCCGTTGATCTCCACCGCCACGCGGTAGTCCACCACCTTGCCGCGCGGGCCCTGGTCCTGCGCATAGGTGCCGCTGGAAAACACCGGCAGGCCCAGCGCCAGCACCTCGTGCGTGTCGCGCGAGTAGCCGTCGAGCACCGCGCCCGCCGCCTGCAGGTGCAGCGCGCGGGTGGTCATCAGCCCGCCCCAGAGCGCGAACTGGGCCGCGCAGCCGGTGGCCACGTAGACCTCGTTGCGCCGCAGGTCATCCAGTGCCTGGAACAGCAGCCCGAAAGGTTGGCGGCTGAGCGGCAGTTGCCCCTGGGGCTCGTCGGCGGCGAAACACACGGCCTCGAGCACCGGCATCGCACGGCCGGCGACCACCATGCTGCTGTTCAGCGGCTTGATCCCCGGGCTGAGGAACTGCTTGTGCAGGCCCATGGTGTCGAGGATGTCGCCGACCACCGCCGGAAAGAGCCGGCTGCGCATCAGGTCGAAGAGTTCGTCGTCGCTGTTCCACACGGCGTGGCTCCTGCGTTGCGGATCGCCGACATGGCAGTCCGGTGGAGGCATCCTCGCACGCCGTCCGCGGGCTGCCAACCCCGGGCTTCGCCGAGGCATGAGCGACAGCGCGCGACCCCGGGCGAACCCGGCCCGCGGTCGGCCGGCCATGGCCTACATTGGCCGCTGTCGCCTCAACACGGGAGATCCGGCATGCAACTCACCGCCGAGCAGCGCGCGCGCTTCGAGCACGACGGCTACCTCTTCTTCCCCGCGCACTTCAGCGCCGACGAAACGCGTGCGCTCAGCGATGCGGTGCCCGCGCTGTACGCCCGGCGCGAGGCCTTCAACGTTCGCGAGAAGGGCTCGGACGCGGTGCGCACCAACTTCGCTGCGCATCTGGTCAGCGCGCCTTTCGCCCGGCTGGCGCGGCATCCGCGCATGGTCGGGCCGGTGCAGGATCTGCTGGGCGAGGCGCTGTACATGCACCAGTTCAAGATCAACGGCAAGATGGCCTTCGAGGGCGATGTCTGGCAATGGCACCAGGACTACGGCACCTGGAAGAACGATGACCTGATGCCCACCGAGCGGGCGATGAACGTCGCCATCTTTCTCGACGAGGTGAACGAATTCAACGGCCCGCTGATGTTCATCCCGGGAAGCCACCGGCGCGGCGTGATCGAGGCCCGGCACGACCTGACCACCACCAGCTACCCGCTGTGGACGGTGGACGACGGGCTGATCCGCCAACTGGTGCAGCGCGCCGGCGGCCGCGACGGCGGCATCGTCTCGCCCAAGGGGCCGGCCGGTTCGATGATCCTGTTCCACTCGTGCCTGGTGCATGCCAGCAGCAGCAACCTGAGCCCGTGGAACCGCGTCAGCGTCTACCTGAGCCTGTGCGCGGTCTCCAACCACATCCGCCGCTTCAAGCGCCCGGAGTACATCGCCCACCGCGACTTCACGCCGATCGACTGCCTGGCTGACGACTGCCTGCTCGCAGATCCGCCGGTCGCGCTGCCGTGGCAGCAGGGCCTGCCGCCGAGCGCGCTGGAGACCTCGCCCGACGAACTCGACTTCACCAGAGGCAACTGAGATGAGCCTGCACCAGCAATTGATGGCGCGTGCCGCCGCGGGCCGGCCGATCCGCGTCGGGCTGATCGGCGCCGGCAAGTTCGGCTCGATGTACCTGGCGCAGGTGCCGCGAACGCCGGGCGTGCAGGTGGTGGGCATCGCCGACCTGTCGCCCGACGCGGCGCGGCGCAATCTCGAGCGTGTCGGCTGGGCACCGCAGCGCGCGCAGGCGGCCAGCCTGGACGCGGCCGTGCGCGACGGCAACACCCATGTCGGCGACGACTGGCTGGCGTTGGTGCGCCACCCGGCGGTGGACATCGTGGTCGAGTGCACCGGCCACCCGATTGCCGCCGTCGACCATTGCCTGGAAGCTTTCGCGCAGGGCAAGCATGTCGTCAATGTCACCGTCGAGGCCGATGCCTTCTGCGGCCCGCTGCTGGCGCTGAAGGCCGCCGAGGCGGGCGTCATCTACTCGCTGGCCTACGGCGACCAGCCGGCGATGATCTGCGAGCTGGTGGACTGGGCGCGTACCTGCGGCTTCCCGGTGGTGGCCGCCGGCCGCGGCCACAAGTGGCTGCCGCACTTCTGCGAATCGACGCCCGAGACCGTCTGGGGCCATTACGGCCTGAGCCCGGCGCAGGCCGAGCGCGGCGGGCTGAATCCGAAGATGTTCAACAGCTTCCTCGACGGCAGCAAGCCGTCGATCGAGAGCACGGCGGTGGCCAACGCCACCGGGCTGGATGTGCCCTCGGGCGGCCTGCTGTACCCGCCGGCGAGTGTGGAGGACATCCCCTTCGTCACGCGACCGAAGAGCGAAGGCGGCGTGCTCGAGAAGAAGGGCATGGTCGAGGTCATCAGCTCGCTCGAGCCCGACGGCCGCAAGATCCCCTACGACATCCGGATGGGCGTGTGGGTGACGGTGGAAGGTGAGACCGACTACGTACGCCACTGCTTCGAGGAATACAACGCGCATACCGATCCGAGCGGGCGCTACTTCACCCTCTACAAGCGCTGGCACCTGATCGGGCTGGAGGTCGGGCTGTCGGTCGCCAGCGTGGCGCTGCGCCGCGAGGCCACCGGCGTGGCGGTGGGCTGGGGCGCCGACGTGGTGGCCACGGCCAAGCGCGATCTGGCCGCCGGCGAAGTGCTCGATGGCGAGGGCGGCTACACCGTCTGGGGCCGGCTGCTGCCTGCGCGCACATCGCTGGCACTGGACGGTGGCGTCGGCGGCCTGCCGCTGGGCCTGGCGCATGGCGTGAAACTGCTGCGCCCGGTGAAGAAAGGCCAGAGCCTGAGCTGGGCCGACGCCGCGGTGGACACCACGACACGCGCCTGGCGCCTGCGGCGCGAGATGCAGCAGCACTTCGGCGACAGCGCGCGCTGAGTTCCACACCGGGCCGCGCAAGCCCTTCTGACCGGGGACGCGCGCGAAACCTGTCCTGAACCGCGCTCAGCGCGACGCCGCGGGTGCGGCCGGTGCGACGGGTAGTGCAGGCATCGGCGGCGTCGGCACCACCAAGCCCGGGCCGAGCGGGATCTCGTCGCTCTGCGTCACCTTGGTGATGAAGTAGCGCGTATCGCCGAAGCAGCTGGTCGGCAGGCCGACCTTCTCTTCGTAGTACAGCGCGACGCGCTTGCCGATCAGCCGGTTGACCTGCGTCGCGACGGCTTCGTCGTGGATCGTGAAGAGGAACTTCTCCGGCACCGAACCCGGCAGCGAGGTCAGCACCAGCTCGCCTTCCCAGGTCTTGCAGACCCAGCCCTTCTTGCTGATCTTCTGCACCCAGCCGGCGCGCTCGCCGACCGAGAAACTCCAGTTCCAGGCGGCGGCAAAGTACAGCGCCACCAGCAGCAGCAGCGCGACCAACACGGCAATCAGGCGGGCGATCAAGGCAGCGGGCTCTAGTGGCAGATCAGGACGCCGATTATCGGCGCCCCGGTGATCAGAAGCCGGCCCCGGGCTGCGCGAGGTAGTCTGACTCGGCCGGTGTGTCGGCGCGGCCGAGCGCGCGGTTGCGGTGCGGGAAGCGGCCGAAGCGGCGGATCACTTCGCGGTGGCGGTGGGCGTAGTCCAGTGCGCCGGCCAGTGCGGGCTCGGCGGCAGCCAGAGCCTCGAACAGTTGCACGCAATGGTCCTGCGCGACCAGGTCTTCGGCATGTTCCAAGGGCAGGTAGATGAACCACCGGGCCAGCGGCGGCATCTGGGCGTCTTCGCCCGCAGCCACCATGCCCCTTGCCAGCGCCAGTGCGAGTGCATCGCCGGCAAAGGCGCGCGCGTTGTCGCGAAAGGCGTTGCGCGTGAACTGGTCGAGCACGATCAGCTGTGCCAGCCGGGCTGCGGGGCTGTCGTTCCACTCGGGCGCAAGCGCACCCGCCACAGCCGCTTCGAGCGTGACGCCGAAGCGCGCGCGCACCGTTTCGTCGAAAGCCGGGTCCTTGCGGAACCAGGCCTCACGCTGCGCCCAGGGCGGCGGGCCGAACCAGAAGTCCAGCACCGCCGCCGGCGCAGCCGGGGTCACTTGCCGGCCTTGAAGCTGGTGAAGACGCGTGTCTGCACGCGGCGCACGTCGTTGGCCAGCGTCTTGGGCATGGCCAGCTTGGCCAGCTCTGAGGCCGGCGGGAAGACCACCGGGTTGTTGGCGATCTCGGGCTTGACGAAGGGCTTGGAGGCCGCGTTCGGATTGCCGTAGAAGACCTGGTTGGTCAGCGCCGCGTGCACCTGCGGGCGCAGGATGTAGTTGATGAACAGGTGCGCGTTCTGCACGTTCCTGGCGTCCTTGGGGATCGCCATCGTGTCGAAGAACAGCGTGGCGCCGCGCGGCGGGATGAGCACCTGGATCTTCTGCCCGGTCTTGCCTTCGATGGCGCGCTGGTTGGCGATCAGGAAGTCGCCCGAGTAGCCGATCGAGACGCAGATCTGGCCGGCCGCGAGGTCGTTGATCGGGCCCGGCGAGGCGAATCGCGTGATGTTCGGCCGTGCCTTCATCAACACATCGCGCGCGGCGTCATAGTCCTTGGCGTTGGCGCTCCAGCCATCCTTGCCGGCGTAGATCATGGCGACAGGCACCAGCTCGGAGGCGCTGTCCAGCACATGCACGCCGCAGCTCTTGAGCTTGCTCGCGTACTCGGGCTTGAAGACCAGGTCCAGCGGGTTCTCGGGCATCGGCATGCTGCCCAGCGCCGCCTTCACCTTGTCGGGGTTGATGCCCACGGTGACAAAGCCCCACAGCCAGTCGACGAGGAACTTGTTGCCCGGGTCGACCTCGCCCAGCTTGTCCAGCAGCGCGGCATCGAGGTTCTTCCAGTTGCTCAGTTGCGCGCGGTCCAGCGGCTGGAACAACCCGCCCTCGATCTGCTTCTTGGCGAAGTGCGCGCCGGGCACCACGATGTCGTAGCCGGTCTTGCCGGCAATCAGCCGCGCATGCAGCGTCTCGTTGCTGTCGAAGTTGTCGTAGCGGACCTTGATGCCGGTTTCTTTCTCGAAGTTGGCAATGGTGTCCGGTGCGATGTAGTCGGCCCAGTTCAGGATGTTGAGCACCTTGGACGAGGCCTGCGCCAGCGCGGCCGGCGCGGTGAGGGCAAGAATCGAGGCGCAACCGGCGGCAAGCAGCGCGTGGGTGAGGCGAAACGTCTTCGTGGGCATCGCGGTGCTTCCTTGGCGTGGGACGGTTGAAGGGGCTGGCGGGACTTCCAGCGCGCAGACGAAACAATTGTGGCCGAGCGCTGCGTGCCACCGAAGCCCGCACGAACGAAGGGCCGATGGGCCGTCAGGCTTTGGCGGCGGCAGCCGGCGCCCCGCCTTTGCGGCGGGCGAACATGCCCCAGCCTTCCATCGTCATCACCGTCGTGCCGCCCTGGTTGATCACTTCCGAGCGCGAGTGCACCAGCCCGACGCCCGGGCGGCTGTTCATCGGGCGCGTCTGCAACACCACAGAACGTACGCGCAGGGTATCGCCGGGGAACACCGGGGCCAGCCAGCGCAGGTTCTCGACGCCGGGTGAGCCCAGGCTCGCCGACTGCAGCAGGTAGCCGTCGCAGAGCATGCGCATGCACATCGATGCGGTGTGCCAGCCGCTCGCGCACAGGCCGCCGAAGATCGATGCGCGTGCCGCTTCGTCGTCCAGGTGAAAGGGCTGCGGGTCGAAGCGGCCGGCGAACTCGAGCACCTCTTCGCGGCTGACGGTGAGGTGGCCGAATTCACGCACCGAGCCGACGAAGAAGTCTTCCCAATGAAGGCGTGGGATGGGTTCAGCGCTCATGGGGCAAGCATAGCCGGGGCGCCACAATCGAACCCGTCCCCGCCGCCCGTCTGGACCCGACATGAGCTTGCTGATCCTTGGACTTGTGATCTTTCTCGGCGTGCACTCGGTGCGCGTCTTCGCCGAGGACTGGCGCACCCGCACCCGCGCGCGCCTGGGCGAGAACGCTTTCAAGGGCCTGTACTCGCTGCTGTCGGTGGCCGGCTTCGTGCTCATCATCTATGGCTACAGCGCGGCACGGCAGCAGCCGATCGCACTGTGGCCCGCGCCGCCGGTGGCCTTTCGCCATGTCGCGTCCTTGCTGACGCTCTTCGCCTTCGTGCTGCTGGTCGCCACCTACGTGCCGGGCAACAGCATCAAGGCGCGGCTGCACCACCCGATGGTGCTGGCGGTCAAGGTCTGGGCCTTCTCGCACCTGATCGTCAACAACACCCTGGCCGACCTGCTGCTGTTCGGCGGCTTCCTGCTCTGGGCGGTGCTGAACTTCCGCGCTGCGCGCGCGCGCGACCGTGCCGCCGGCACCGTCTACGCGCCCGGCCGGATGGCGCCGACGCTGGTCAGCGTGGTGGTCGGCATCGCCGCCTGGGCGGGGTTTGCGTTCTGGGCCCATGGCGCCTGGATCGGCGTCAGGCCGTTCGGCTGATGCACGACTGAAGTCAGCGCCGGCTTACGTTGAAGGGCCCGTCGATTCGATGGGCGCGATCAGCGCCTCGCCTTCTGCGCTGCCGCGGTTGACGGCCCGCGAGACCGGCCAGGCGCGCAGCAGATCGGGGCTGCACGGGCGCAGCAGCGGCAGCACATCGGCGGCGTCCTGCCGATCGCGCGCCAGCCAGGCGCTCCAGTCTTCGGGCGCCAGGAACACCGGCATGCGGTCGTGGATCGGTGCCATCAGCGCGTTGGCTTCGGTGGTGATCACGCAGCAGGTGAGCTGCCAGGGCGTGTCGTCGGCTGCGCCGGGTGGGCGCCAGGCCTCGAACAGCCCGGCCATCGCCAGCAGGCCGCCGCCTGCGGGTGTGATGTACCAGGGCTGCTTGCCCGCGGCGCTGGCCTGCCATTCGTAGAAGCCGCTGGCCGGCAGCAGGCAGCGGCGGCGGCGCAGCGCCTGGCGGAACGAGGGCTTTTCGGCCACGCTCTCGGCGCGCGCGTTGTTGAGCTTGTGGCCCAGCGCCGGGTCCTTCGCCCAGTGCGGCAGCAGGCCCCAGCGCATCGGTTCGGCCACGCGGGAATGCCCTGCGGCAGGGGCAGCCCCACGCTCGGGCAGCAGCTCGTAAACCACCGGCACGGCGGACTGCGGCGTGACGTTCCAGCGCCTGGGGAACGGCACCACGCGCGTCAGGCTGAAGCCGCTGACGAGGGTTTCGGGGTCGTAGGCCACGACATAGCGCCCGCACATCGACGCATCGTGCCACGGCGCGGCCCCGCTCCCCCACATGGGGGCCCCCCATCAACCCGCAGAGCGGGTGATGGCGCCTCCGCCCGCGGCCCACGACCATGGCGGCACCGCCCTGCCACGGAGACCACCATGAATCTGCTGTTCCTGACCGGCCTGATTCGGCGCAGCCCGACACCGACGCCCGCACGCCCGCGGCCCGAGCCAACCGCGCCTGCACCGGGCGAGGAGATCGACGAAGGCCCGCCGCCGTGCGGCTGGTTCGACTCCAGCCACGCGCTGCAGCGGGGCCTCGTCGTGCACGAACTCGAGAGCCCGCAGGCGCTGGCGCGCGCGGTGCCGCTGGACTGGTGGATCGAGTGGGCATGCGCGACGCCGCAAGGCTGACGGCGCTAGCATCCGGCCACGCTGCACACGCGCAGCGCCAGGAGATCTGCGCCATGAAAGCCATCTGGAACGGCGTGACGCTCGCCGAAAGCGACGACACCGTGGTCGTCGAAGGCAACCACTACTTCCCCGAGAGCAGCCTGAAGCGCGAGTACGTCAGCTTCAGCAACCACCGCACCAGCTGCCACTGGAAGGGCCAGGCGCACTACTACAGCCTGTTGGTCAACGGCGAGTCGAACGCGGACGCGGTCTGGTACTACCCCGAGCCCAGCGAGGCCGCGGCGCAGATCAAGGGCCGGGTCGCCTTCTGGAAGGGCGTCAAGGTCGTCGACTAGCGGCCGCGCCCGCGGCCCCGGTCGTCGGAGTCAGGCCAGCCGGCCGGCGCGGAAGTCTTCCACTGCGGCATGGATCTGCTCGTGGGTGTTCATCACGAATGGCCCGTGCTGGGCGATCGGCTCGTTCAGCGGCCGCCCGGCAATCAGCAGCGCCCGCGCGCCCTGCGGCCCGGCCACAAGCGCCGCGCCGTCACCGCGGTTGGCCAGGATCGCCATGCGCTGCACGGGCACCGCGGTGCCGGCAACGTCCAGCGCGCCTCGATAGACGTAGACGAAGGCGTTATGCCCCGGCGGCAGCGGCTGCTCGAAGCGCGCACCGGGCTGCAGGTGGATGTCGAGGTAGACCGGCTCGGTGTTCTCGCGCTGCATCGCGCCGACCACGCCCGGCGCGCCCGGCACCCCCGGCAGTGCGCCGGCAATGACGCGCACGAGCACGCCCTCGGCCTGCACTTCAGGAATCTCGGCCGCACCGATATCGCGGTACCAGGGCGCGCGCATCTTGTCCCGCGCCGACAGGTTCAGTCACAGCTGAAAGCCTTCCATGCGGCCGTCTTGCTGCTCGGGCATCTCGCTGTGGATCACGCCGCGCCCGGCTGTCATCCACTGCACGCTGCCGGG
>Ga0105044_10010028_pt1 | contig 12945 bp, 17 predicted proteins | sample MAT01_FD_78092 | JGI IMG/M metagenome (GOLD analysis project Ga0105044, IMG submission 78092) | Freshwater microbial communities from Lake Fryxell liftoff mats and glacier meltwater in Antarctica - MAT-01 | ecosystem: Environmental > Aquatic > Freshwater > Ice > Liftoff microbial mat | place...
AAAACTATTTCTTGCTGTTCCAGATATCGCCTACAAAACATTCTTTCAAAAAGAATTTCCGCGCATGGTTATTCAGCAGTATGAACTTGAACTCTTCGTTTATGACATTGAAAATGAGGTGATTGTCTTATGGCAAGTCTAGAAAAGCTCCAAACTTATCAAACCATCATTAAGCAGATGCTTGAGCAGTATGCTGCCTATAAACCATCTTATGGTGATATCGAGATTCAAACGGTGTTTGATACTGAACACGATCATTATCAGGTCATTGCGATCGGCTGGAACAAAAAAGAGAGAATCTACGGTTGTTCAATTCATTTAGACATTAAAAACGGCAAAATTTGGATTCAGATTAACAACACTGAATTAGATCTGGGTCAAGATCTTGTTGAGCGAGGTATTCCCAAAGAAGATATCGTCATCGGATTTCAACCACCTTATTTGCGCCAATACTCAGGTTATGCAACCGTTTAAGCCTATCATTGACAAAATCGTTGGCGTAGCCTCTCCTATGGAGAATTGCGTCCTTGCCCAACACTCAAAAGCTAAGTGGGGCTTCACCGCCGAAGAACTCGACGACCTCATCAACTACGACATCAAATCCTGCATGGGGCGAGACTCAGGAAGTGATGAGTAATGAAAGTTCGAGATGTACTCAAACGATTAGAAACCGATGGATGGTATCAAATCCGAATGCGAGGTAGCCATCGTATTCTTGCCTATGAAACAAAGTCAGGAATCGTGGTTGTTCCTGGAAAACCCGGAGATGACATCCCAAAAGAAATATTTAGCCTCGATTTGGAAACAAGCTCAATTGGAGGATCGACTATGAAAGAGTATGCAGTCATTTACGAACAAGGTGAAACAAACTGGGGCGCAATGGTTCCCGACTTACCAGGTTACATCAGCATTGGCGATACCTTTGAAGAAGCTCAAGAAAATATTAAAGAAGCCATTGAACTGTATCTTGAAGTTTTGCAAGAACGCGGGGAAATTATTCTAGAACCAACGACCAAAGTTGGTTTAGTTGGAGTTGCAGCACGAACGTTCTTGCCCAACACTATGATTTCACCGATGAAGAACTCAACGACCTCATCAACTACGACATCAAATACCGCATGGGCAGAGATAAGGAAAGTTAAAAATAAAACAATAGAAGGAAAAATTAGATGATCGATGAAAAAACAATTTATGAGCGGCTTAACCTAACACCAGAGCATCTCGCTGATTTTTGTAAACAGCACCATATCCTTGAGCTATCACTGTTTGGCTCTATTTTACGAGATGCCTTTAGGCCTGACAGCGATATTGACATGCTGGTAGTTTTTGACCACAGAGCCAACCCACACCTGAGCCTAATGGATCTGGTTGGCATTGAATACCAGCTAGAAGAAATGGTTGGGCGTAAGGTTGACTTCATCGAAAAGCGTTCGATTATCGATAGTGATAACTGGATTCGTCGCAAAAATATTTTGAATACTGCTCAGGTTATTTATGAATCAAGACCAATCCTATCTGCTTGATATTGCTAAACTTTGCCAAACCATTCTCCGGCTAACTAGCAACATGACTGAAGCAGAATTTCAGCATGATGAGAGAACGCAATTAGCCATCTTATATGAAATTACAATTCTGGGTGAAGTTGTCAAGCGGCTTTCAGCAGAGTTTCGCAACCAGCATTCAAATATCGAATGGAGAAAAATTGCTGGAATGCGCGATCGATTAGTCCATGATTATGATGAAGTCAAGTTGGATTTAGTTTGGCAAGTGCTTAAAACCAGTATTCCTGAACTTTTGGCTTATATTACCCAACTTTTACCAATTGAAGAATAACTGATGCATGGCGATCGCGTCTTCGCCCAACACCTAAAACTTTTACGGGGCTTCACCGCCGAAGAACTCGACGACCTCATCAACTACGACATCAAATCCTGCATGGGGCACGACTCTTAATGACCTACTGGCTCACCCTCTTTAACTCCACAACCTGGCAAGAATTTCTAGATGCGGGGGCTACAGTTTCCGGCTTCCCCGAGACCCGATGGAAAATTGTGCAGCAAATCCAACCGGGCGATATTCTGCTCGCGTATCTTTCCGGCAAATCTCGCTGGATCGCCGCCTTTGAAGTCACCTCTGAACCCTACCAAACCACTACCCCAATCTGGAAGCAAGCCACCTTTCCTTGCCGTGTCAATGTTAAGACTCTGACCACCTTGCCCACCGATAGCGGCATCCCGATGCTCGACCTTGCCCCAAAATTGACCCTGTTTGAACATCTCAAGCATCCGAACTGGGGTTTAATTGTTCGTTCTGCCCCGAAAAAGCTTCCCGACCCTGATGGTAAACTAATCCAGCAGGCAATCCTAGAACAAGCAAGCGCGTAATGGGTTGGGTTTGTTATGGCTACCGCTGCCCCAAATTTGCTAGCCCTTCTCCCTGAAGAGACGGCTTATCCTACGGCGCTTAAAACCTGCGCTGCCTTCAAAGCACCACCAACCCTAAGCACAATCGGCAATCTTATCCTGCTTCAGTCGCCTACCATTGCCTTTTTTTGCTCCACCCAATGTCCTGGCGACCTCATCCTTAAAACCTACGACCTCGCCCAAGCCCTGCGAGAGGCAAAAGTTCCTATCATCAGCGGTTTCCATACCCCGATCGAACAAGACTGCCTCAAAATCTTGTTGCGGGGCACCCAACCCATCATCTATTGCCCCGCCCGCAGCATTCACAACATGCGCCTTTCCCCAGAACAAAAGCAGGCAATGGGCGAAGATCGATTACTCCTAGTCTCGCCCTTTAACGCCAGCTATTCCCGTGCGACGGCTGAACTGGCGAGTAAACGAAATGACATGATTGGGGCGATCGCCCACACCATCTTTATTGCCTACGCTGCCCCTAACAGCAAAACCCTAGGTTTTGCCCAACACCTGATTGCGGCAGGAAAATCTGTCGTTACCTTTGCTAGCTCTAGCAACCCATTTTTACAAGAGCAAGGCATTGTTGCTTTGGGTCTAGATGCGCTCGTGCAGCGCTGTTTAGAGGCTCAAATATCACAAACTCCAAAAGCTGCAAGCATTGATAATGGAGATCGTGTTTATTAAGGTTTGTCTGGGGCAATCGTTGGCGCAGTTTCTTTGGGAGAACGTCGCGGCACTCGAATGGGCTGCACTCGAATCGTGAAGGGGGCGATCGCCCCCCACGCAGCGTTTTGTATCAATCTCCCAGAAATCCTATTCTTTTCTGCGAAAGTAAAGAAAGAATGGCATTGGGAGGTGCGCCATAGTGGGCACGGCCATCGGCCTAGATTCGGCCTAGATTCGACCTAGATTCGGCCTAGATAGAGTGCCTTGGTATGGTTTTTGCATCTACTCAACTGTTCTCAATTACTGTTCTAATTATTGAATCTTGAATCTAAATCTGGAGTTATGGATATTACTCGGTTAGCGGTTCAGGTAGTGGTTGCAATTGTCTGTGCAGGGCTGGCCACCATCTTAGTGCCACGCCGCATCCCTGGCAGGTTGGTGGGGCTAGTGCTCTTAGGCTTGATTGGGGTGTGGGTTGGAGAATGGGGCTTTGCGTTGATGCGCGCCCGCTTTGGGTTCAACTTTGCTTTTTTGACCTGGAATATTGAAGGAGTGCTGATCATCCCTGCCATCATTGGGTCGGCGATCGTGCTGTACCTCGTGACGCTCTTCCTTAAACTAGGCCACTTTGATTAGGCCACTTTAATAGGGGCTAGTTTCTAAACGGCGGCGGCGTGGCGGTCAGAAAAACTGTCGCAGAGTCGGCGATCGCTCCCCTCGTTATGGCCAGAAGAACCTGGTAAAAGTGGAACCTAGCAAGCCTTCAGATCTAAACTGATCGGTGCTTGCAACTTTTATCTGAATTGATGACCTTCGTTGATGACCTTCGTTGATGACCTTCGTTGATGACCTTCGTTAATGGCCTTCGTTAACAGCTTCTAAAGGGCGCGGATGCCATGGATTAGCCCCCAACAGACCTTTGTGAGAAAGGGGAGGTTGAGCGTGTCGAGGCGATCGCCCTCTTTGTGGTAATGCGGGTTGCGTAGATTGGCGGTATCGGTTGCCATCATGGCTGGGTAGCCTAGATCCCAGAAAGGGGCATGGTCGCTGCGGCGCGTGTCGGGCACCAAGAGGCCGCGATCGCCCGCCGGAAGCCACCAGCAAGGCACACCTCCCACTCGGCTCACCAGCCCACTGAGGCGCAGCATATCAGGGATCGTCTTCCAGTTTCCGACCAAGGCCAGAAAATTTCCTTGATGAGGATAAAAATACTTTAGCCCTGGCGGATAGGTCTGAGAGTGGGGCGCGTCGGTGCAATAGCCTAGCATTTCGAGGGATAGCATGAGCCGCAGCCGTTGCCCTTGTTGCTGCAATGCTTGGGCATAGGCGTGGCTGCCTAGCAAGCCGTATTCTTCTAAGTCAAAGGCGACCAACCGCACCGGATGCCGAGCCGGATGAGCGGTGAGCGATCGCGCCATTTCGAGCAAAACCGCCATCCCGGTGGCATTGTCATCGGCTCCGGGGCAACCGGGGTAGCTGTCGTAGTGTGCCCCGACCAAAACTAGGGGTTTGGCTGGAGCCGCAGAGGGGTGCGCGGGCAGATCTAACACCCAGTTGTGATGGATCTGCCCACGCACCTCAAAGCGATGCGCGCTCACCTCACCCCATTGGCTCCATTGTTCTTGGAGATAGGTTTGCACATAGCGATGCCCCGCCGCCGCCCAGTAAGGGTCGCGCTCCCGCACCAACGCCTGCAAATGCGCCAACAAACGCTCTTGCAAAACCTGGAGATCGGGGCTAGAAGGCTTTGGGGTCATTTAGAATTTGGGCTTTAGAATTTGGGCTTTAGAATTTGGGCTTTAGATTTTGGGCTTTAGAATTTAGAACTGGGATTTAGGACTGGGGTTCTGCAATTCGGTTCTGCAATTCGGTTCTGCGATTCAGTCCTGGAAGTTGACTGAGCGATTTGGCGATGGAGTTGGCGTTATCCTGCCTGAAATCGGGATAAGCTCAAGATCAAGATAGCTGGGATCGAGTGAGGAGCGGAAAGGGGGACAGATGGATGGTTTGACGGAATTGGCAACCTGGCTGGCGGGAGAGTTTGATAACCGAGAGCAAGCGCTGGCTGATCCGGCGTGGTTTGTTTCCTTGCGGCTGTGGCATCGCCCGCTGCCCATTCTGATCAATGGTCACCGTGCTTTTTTTGCAGAGCAAGCCAACCTGGTTTTTGCCGATCAACCCTATCGCCAACGGGTGTTTATCCTCCATCCGAGTGCCACAAATACCATTGGGCAGGTCGAATATCGGGCTTTCCATAACCCCGAACGGTTCCGAGGCGCAGGCGCAGATCCAACCCTGCTAAACGCCATTACCCCCGATGATTTGCAACCGCTCCCCGGTTGCGTGTTGCACCTATCAACCCAAGCTGGGGTAGCGCGCTACGAAGCCAAGCCTGCGGCTGAGGATCGCTGCTACTTTCAGTATGACGGGAAGCAGCGGCAAGTGATTTTGGGCTTTGAGGTCATGCCACAGCAGTTTTCGAGCTTTGACCGGGGCGTAGATCCTGACACTGGCAAAAGTCTTTGGGGCGCGCTGATGGGGTCTTACAATTTCACGAAACGCGCTGCCTACTCGCTTTTGACCTGAGCGCGGCGATCTCCAACAGCGATCGCCAGCGATAATCTCCAACCAGTTAACAGCCCCTAACCCGCTGGCTGTAGTAGAACCAAAGGGAAAGGGCGGGGAAGCCGAGGCCAATCAGTAAGATGAGGCTGAAGTGAGGGGCGATCGCCAATCCCAATCCATACAGCAGCGCAGAGCCACCGCCAATCAATATCGTGCTGGCGAGCAGGCTGGGTACCAAGGCTCCGAGCCAACGACTTAGCTCTTGCTGCAAGGTTGTTTGGGATAAGTCGAGTTCTAGGGTAATCAGCAAGGATGTCAAAAAGACGAAGGGTAGGGTGTAGCCCAGAATGGCGATCGCCCCTATGCCTGCGTTAAAGTCTTGATTCAGCCAGCGCTCCATGGCATGGGCGCAGAGCAAAACGGTGTTGCAAACAATGGCCACTGTGGTGCCTAGGCTGACCACGATCGTTAGCACGACAACCGTTAACCGATGGATAAATATATTCACAGGATTGCGTGATCCCCAGGACTCTAAAGAAGTGCAACAGAGAGGCGAGGCAAAACAAGGACAAAACAAAGACAGAGGCCACCTGGCTCCTCTCTCTGTTTTAACCTAACCTCTGATCGCTATTTCTTCCTTCTAAGACCCAGAAGCCAATCCGGGAAAGCTCCCCAGAATTCACTCTGCATCAGATTTATTAGCCTGAGTGATCCGCAAAATCCATCGTTTGAAAATCCCCAGCGACTCTGGACATTCTGAACGGATAGCCAGGGTCACGAAGCTTAGGCCATGTCAGCGTTATTCATTGGCCTAAACATCCAACCCAGTTTGTTTGAGGTTGCGGCGTAGACGATAGAGAATGGTGTCTCGATCAACTTGGCTGAGCAGGTCTTGCAAGACTGTATTGACCCCTTCGGGTCCCCAAGTGCAGCCCTGTTCGAGGTAGGTTTGGGCGGCCTTGCCAACGCGGTAAGAGCCATAGCCTGCGAGGGTCGCTTGGGCGATCGCCACACTGCTGTAGGCCATGAAGCCCCCCACCCCATCTACCAGGGTCGCTGCTGCCGCCGCACTTTTCCCGACCCCCAGCAATAGCCCACTGCCCACTTCGCCAGCCAGCAACCCGCCCGCACTCCACAAAATAGTGGTCAGCAGTTTCCCGGCTTCGTAGCGGGTCATGGGCAGGCCATAGAGCCGCGCCAGGGAGCGAATCATCACCACATCAGCAGCGCAGCCTCCTAGCATATCGAGCACCGCGAGGGGGTTGAGGGCGATCGCCGCCGCCTTCCAGCGGGCAAATTTCCAGATCATGTCTTCGGCGGCGTCTTGGTTGAGGCGCAAGGTTTTGCGAGCGATGGATTGCTCCGCCTCTCGGGCTTGCCGCAACGCATTTAAGGCCAGCAAAGACTTGCCCTCTTGGTTCAAAATAGCCAGCAGTTTGCGCCTTAGCTCGCCCATGTCTGGGGCGGGGGTTTCGCGCTCGTAGGTGATGCGGCCATCCTCCCATTCCACCCGAACTTGCAGCGGCGCAGGCTCAGCCGCCACCCGCACAATGTCTTCTGGCTCAAAAAACGGGCGACTCGCATCGCCACTGGCCGCAAATAAGGCTTGGAGCTTTTGATAAATGGCCTGTCGATCTTGATCGGGATACAGATCGGTTTTGTTAAACACTACGATCAGCGGTTTGTGGGCTGATTGCAACTCTGACAGCGCCCGGTATTCGGTGCGGGTGATATCGCCAGCAATCACAAACAAAATTAAGTCAGCTTGGTGCGCTACTTCTAGCGCCATAGCCGCCCGCGACTGGCCCCCCACTTCGTCAATCCCCGGTGTATCAATCAGCTCCACCGTGACGGGTTCGCCTAGGTCTAGCTCCCAGTAGAGCGATCGCGGGTATTGCGTGACCCCATGCAATGGCCCCGTAGGCACTAGCTTTTTGCCGATCAGCCCATTCACCACCGCTGATTTGCCTCGGCTCACCAAGCCAAACACCGCCACCCGCACTAGGTTGGCGTTGAGTTTATCGAGGGCATAGGAAACCTGGTTGAGGTCGGTTTTGACCGAGGCTTGCAGTTCTATGGAGGTCTGCCTGCGGGGCGAGGTTGCCCCAGGGCGTAGCCCTTGGCTGTAGCGCTGCAAAACTTGCCGCAGGCTAGTCTTGGCGCGCTGGTAATGCACATCTTGCAGCCCCAACGGAATCAACCCGCTATGGGCTGGGGTTGGGGTCGAATTTGGCTCAACCGTCAAATCTGGCTCAACCATAGCCGCCGCCTCCCTCACCTATACCTCACTGATCTGCTCTTATTGTCTGCGATCGCCCCCCCTTCCCACAGATCGGATTTCCCGCTTGCGGTTTGAGCCGCCCTAACCGCTCACCGTCACAGCTTCGCCAGTCGCATCGGCACCTAGGCGCTAGTGAGAGCCGATGCCCGCGCCCGGTAGCCAGCCTCATTTAAGGCCGTGACGACCGACGCATAATCTTGCACCCGAAATTGGGTTCCGAGGCATACCAGCTCACGCCGATCTTGGTTGGTGATGATGGCAATCACGGGGGTTTTGCATTGGCTCTCATCGCCCCGGTTGTTGAGCAACACCGTCTTGAGGTGATTTTGGTGGGTAATATCGCCCGCGACTTGGGCTTCGAGTTCTACCATCACCAACTGCACCGCATCAATGGGTTCAACATCTTCTACGATGAGCTGCACCCGATCATCCTTCCGATCAACTTTGCCCCACATCATCAACCGGGCGTCTTCGATGAGGAGGGTGCCAATGCGAGCAAAGGATTTTGGGAAAACCACCGCTTCGGCTTGGCCACTCAGGTCTTCTAGTTGCAAAATGGCCATGCGATCGCCCTTTTTGGTCACCACGGGCTTGATGCTCGTAATCATCACCACGGCGCTCACCATCTTGTTCTCGGAAGAGCTTTCGAGATCACCGAGGTTAATGGGAGCCAATAACCGCGCCGCTTGGCGCACGGTTTTGAGCGGATGGTCCGACACATAAAAACCCAGCAACTCCTTTTCCATTTTGAGCTTGTCTTGCTGGGGTAAATCTGGCACAGCGGACGCTTTGGGGGCTAGCTCATAGCCGTTGTTAGCCGCCGCATCGTCGCCCAACAGATCAAACAAGTTGCCTTGGCCAATGGCGCGATCGCGCGCCCGAGACTGCGCCCAATCTAATACCAGCTCTAGGTCATGGAGCAACTGGTTGCGGTTCAGTTCTAGGCTATCCATCGCTCCGCATTGGATCAGCGCTTCCAAAGCACGGCGGTTGACCGCTCGAGGGTCAACCCGGCTACACAGGTCTGCCAGGGATTGAAAAGCCCCATCCTCGTCGCGGGTTTGCAAAACAGCCTCGATCGCCCCTGTTCCCACATTGCGGACTGCCGACAGCCCAAACAAAATGCTGGTGCCTAGGGGGGTGAAATCGACCCCTGATCGATTCACATCTGGCGGCTCAACCTGGATCCCCATGTTGACGCAGGTGCTGATGTATTTCTGCACCTTGTCTTGGTCGTCGCTATTGGCCGTCAGCAAGGCCGCCATATACTCGACGGGGTAGTTGGCCTTGAGGTAGGCCGTTTGAAAGGTCACATATCCATAGGCGGTGGAGTGAGATTTGTTGAAGCAGTTAGAGGCCACCAAGCCGTTGGCCAGCAGGAAATTGTGATCCTGCGCCAGCCCAATGTCATAGACGGGCTGCACCCCGACTGGCTTCCGGCTAATAATTTTGGCCACAACAACCCCCACGCATCTTTGAATTATCGAGAAATATCGAGCTTAAAAATCGAAATATCGGTCACAGAATTCCTTAGACCCAATCCCTCAACTTTCACCTAAGTAGTCAACATCTAAGTCGTTAATACCTAAATCGTTAATACCCAAATCGCTAACGCCCAAATCGCTAACGCCCAAATCGCTAACGCCTAAGTCAACAGTTTTGCATATTTCTACAATGATTCCTGCAAAACTATTATCCCTGCAACCTCTCGCAGTGGAGTATATTTATCCTAATTTATACCGCAAACTACTATATCTGGCGTAGCTCAAAGGTACTAGCCAGGGCTATCTATAGGCTGGGTTGCCAGTCACGGGTGAGTTCGAGGTCGATCACTTGGTTGGGTTGCATGAGGGAGTTGGCGCTACTCCGCAGGGGTTCGGAGATTCCTTCGAGCAAGAAAGTTTGGTCGCCAATGGCGATCGCCTGTGCCACAAACCGAAAGCCCCGTCCCTGCGGCTCAAACCGCCCAACTACCTGGCTTCCAGCCGGAATCAGCAATGCCCCAGATGGGTCTGATACCGAGTTTGCCACCACCAAAACCTCCTGCCACCCTTGGCCAGACGGAACGGCGAGAGCGGTTGTGCGAGGATAGCGCAACCGCAACCCCTGCCCTCGGGCTAAGCGCTGACTAGCCGGAACGGTGGCAGGCATCCCCACCGAAATCGGGGTGCTGGGAGTCTCGATCGGCGGCATCAGCATCTGATCGGGGAGGGGCACAACGGCGGTTTCGATCGGGTTCTCTTCTAGGGCTGGAACTGAGATTGTGGCATCTGCCGAGGGCGTGGCGGCTGAGGGAAACAGCGCTGTCGTGGAAGGTGAGATACCCGTCAGTGGAGCCGCTGGAGACGGAAACTCTACGGGAATATCAATGCCGGAGTCAGCAAACACAAAGTCATCGTCTGGTGCGGTCGAAGGGCTACCAGGGATGCTGAAACCGCTGCTACTGCCGCTACTCCCCGGCAACGGAGTCGATGGACTGAATACCGGATCTGTCTGCAACAAATCAGCACCTTGCCCAAGGGGAACCGTAGCCGCATCTGTGGGAGGGATGGAGGCTTCCTCAATGGATAGCTCAACGGGTAGCTCAACGGGTAGCTCAACGGGTATCGGTGCCGGCTCAAGGGCAGGAAGGGGAGTATCCTCAGTTGGGGGCATCGGCGCATCTGGGATCGGCGTAGCAGCCGTTTCCACAGGCATTTCCACAGGCATTTCTACAGGCGGTGCTGGAAGCGCCGCCACAGCCCCCGTAGACTCTTCACCTCTCAATAGCGGACGCAACACCCAACGGGTTTCGCCATTGGCCAAGGTTTCTACGGCGGTCAACTCTGCCTGACCGGCGGCAAACACCGCATCGGGGTTCATTTCCAACACAACCCGGACTAAATCTGGCTCAAACTGCGCCACCCGCACCTGTCGCACAGCCCCGCTAAAGGACTGCTCCCCAGACAGCGCCCCCACATCAGTATTGGGCAAATCCAACACAATCCGGGCAGGTTGTGCCAACACAAAATAACGGGGTGTGATGCCATTGGGCAACACCAATTCTAATTGCTGATTTTCGGGGCTAAAGCGCCACCGTGACAGGGTGGCAGCGTCTACTAGCCCTGCCCATAGGCTCGTAGCCACCACGCTACTCACAGCCAGCATCAGATGCCCCCACCGAGTCACCATCAAACCTGCCCGGAGCTTACGAATATGGAGCGCTTGGAGTCGTCTTGGCCAATGCTGCATGGTTTTCTAGTATCCCTATGCCCGATGTCTATGCCCTGTGTCTATGCCCTGTGTCTATGCCCTGTGTCTATGCCTTCAGCTCAATCAAACTAAAGCTAATCAAAAATTAATCCGCCACCCGTTAATCCGCCACCCGTTAATTCGTCGAATGTCTCAATGTAAACCCTGACCAAGAAGAAACCTGAAGGATCAATGAGGTCTGGAGTGAAATGGGAATCTGGCTCAAATTCCGTTGTTTCAAGCGGCCAGAGCGGTGATCGGCGATAGATAACTCCCTAACAACCTAATGCTGTGATAAGCCACCTGGGCCGGGTCTGCGAACGATGCGGCTGAGTTGATGACTTCTAGCTTAACAAGGCTTGACCAGATTCCTGGAGCGAATGGCCTTCTCGCTGCATCTAGTAGAAAGCCGAATTAGAAGCCGCTGCCAGTGGCGGTAATCCTATTAAACTGTACTTTTCTGAGGTGGCGCTAGTTCCTCCTCAAAATTAGCAGAAAGTTAATAAACTCTCACCCTTGCCCCATTGAGGCCAAATGCTTTTGGGGGGCGGCTTACGGTCGATCAAGGCACGCGATCGCCCAAGAGTCTGACCTAGCGCCGAGGGTCGAGTGCAGCCCGCGCCCACAATCAAGGGGCACCGCGAAAATAGATTGATCGGGAATCTCGTTTTCACCGTTCCATAGGTCTGCTATGATAGTTTTTCGACATGTAAGCTCCATCCCTGGAGAGGTGGCTGAGTGGTCGAAAGCGGCAGATTGCTAATCTGTTGTACGGTCTTGAACCGTACCGAGGGTTCGAATCCCTCCCTCTCCGTTTTAAGCAGTAGGTATAGGCTGAGGGCGATCGCCCTGTTTTAAGCAGTAGCCATAAGCCATAGGACAGTTACCTGTCATTCCCGCGCAGGCGGAAATCCATCTTTAAGATCGTGCAACCCATGGATTCCCGTTTCCATGGGAACGACGCTGGTATGTCCTAGGATTCGTGACTATTGCGATGGCTCAAAAAGTTTGACAGCTATCGCCTATTTCGATGCTTGCTCAAACTGTTTGTGGGTGCATCCTAGGGCATCAGAAAGCCTCGATGGTTAGGGAATGTTTGGGAGGCATCCGGCAAAACCGATGTGGACTCCCCGATCTTCCACCATCAATTGAAGGGCTTTTTCTAGGGTGCGATCCTCCAACCGTTCATGATGGTGCATTATCTGTCTCTTCTAAAAACCAATCGGTAAGGGGTAGGGCGGCAACAACTTGGGGCAGCATGATCCAGTGCCAGTTATCATCTTCATCGCCCTGCATCCAATATCCATCTGCAATCATCGCGGTGCAAAATGGCTTGCCACCGCTGCGATGCTCTGGTGGATCAACATCAAGGTAGTCAGCGATTTTTTTCCCAATGGCTGCATATTGTAGATTAGCTCCTCTGTAGTCGATATATTCAGCCGCCGCCGCCAACTGGGCTGCGGTCAGGTCACGGCAGGGGGCGTTGTAGTGTGCCCGGAGCATGGCACGATGGCCGGGTGTGAGGGAGGGGGCGATCGCCTCCAATGCCCGTCGATAGTCATCCGTTGTGAGCGAATGGGTATATCCCAGATACGGCATTTTTAGCTCTGGTAAAAATGAATAATGCTCACTGTGATTGCCTGAGAAGTTTTCTTGATCAAGACTTGTGAGATAACCCTTCGGCTCAATGCAGCTATAGATATATCGCGAGGGAAACTCCTTCCAACTGATGTTAAAGGCACAGAGGTTGGGATGGAAGCTCATGGCGGAGTAGGGGAGATGGTC
>Ga0105044_10010029_pt1 | contig 12944 bp, 10 predicted proteins | sample MAT01_FD_78092 | JGI IMG/M metagenome (GOLD analysis project Ga0105044, IMG submission 78092) | Freshwater microbial communities from Lake Fryxell liftoff mats and glacier meltwater in Antarctica - MAT-01 | ecosystem: Environmental > Aquatic > Freshwater > Ice > Liftoff microbial mat | place...
ACAATTCCTTTAAGCGAATTAGACTTGGCTGGGTATTTACTGGCTCCCAGTTGGGCTAAACAACTCTCCGCCCCTCCTGAACCAGTGAAGCCGATCGAGGCTGGAACATTGGCGACCGAAAATGATGATGAACCATCCACCGCTTATCAAGACAACTCCTCGACGACAATACCAGCAGCCAGTGATGGGACAGCAACCGTCGAGTACAAATCTCAAACAAGCAGTATAGAACGCTCGGTTCTAGTCAATATTGTTAACGGGACACAACCGGCTCGTCACTACAAACTAGAGGCGATCACAGATAAATCGAAATTCTTTGAACTGGTCAATCTCTTGCAATCTCTATCCGATAAAGCAGAAGACATGACGATCAAAATCGAAGTTAGAGCACACACAACCAAGGATTTTGACCGGAATTGGATCAGTGGAGCAATCGAAGAACCCCTAGATGAGCTAGATATTAAGGCTTCAACTCGGCTGGAATGAATCGGATTGAATGAACAACTGTGCCTCAACTATGCCTCAATAGTAGTGGGATAGATTACATGGTGAGATAGATTACATGGTGAGATAGATTACATAGTGGGATAAATCGCAATATCGTTTCCACTCTGGGAGAGGAATTTAGGGTGAGGGCTACAAAAGTAGGATACGCCCCCCATTGTGCCCGTTGACTCGCATAGGCGAAGCCGGTTTCTACCCGCACATGTCATTCGCCTTAATTCACCAACAAATTTCTGCACATAGCATCAGGTTTATTAGATACTGGAGCGCGTGTAAATGTGCCGACATGGAGTGCATCCTAGTTTTACAAGTCGGCTCTCATTTCCCAGACTCTGCTCCCAAAAAGGGATTAGGGGATCCGGCTTCAAGGGCTTTCTCCCGTTCTGGTTCTTTAGATACAAGTGTGAGGGATACAGAAATAAGATGCACCCCTGCCATATTCGGTTAGGCTTGAGCTTGGGTATAACGGGAAGGGCGGACAACATCACAAGGTTTGATAGGTAATCTAGCTCAATACGAGGTGTGGATTGTGCTTGCTCAACCGATCATTGGGCAGTTTGAGCCTGTGAAACTGGTATTTGCCTAGACACAAGCGACCAATGTGCCGCTTATTTTGAGTTAGGTGAATCTTGGGTCAGGTAAACTTTTTTATGGAGTTTGATGAGTGCTTTTATTCCGACATTCCGCAGGTACTATCTATAGTGGTCAAGTGCATGCGAACGCACGACATGAAGTGTAGTCAATTTGTACTTTGCACCACCAATGGCATAGTACAAGTGAATTGCACTATCCTTAGCCCCAACCTGCGGAATGTCGGTTTTATCGTTCACAGCTAGAGTTTGCAGCCAGCCTCCAAGCCACTGTTTTGGTGTAGGTGGGGTTCTTTTCTACCTACCTCGCCCTGCGTGGCAGTGGCCAGTCAAAGGATAGTCAAAAGCTGTTGGGGTTGAGTCTGAGGTTATCTGCCCCGCTACACTTCACCGCTAGGCATCCAATTGTTGGATAATTGTTGGATATTTAGTTGGATATTTAGTTGGATATTTAGTTGGATATTTAATAGTTAGATATTCAATTGCTCAAAATCCACCCGTAAGATCGCTCTCTGCCTTGCAAAACTGCCTTATTCTGCATGATGCCCAGACCCGCCAGTGGCTCTGGTTTCAAGACCCGATCCAGGTTTATGTGGCCCATACCCTCGATGCTGTGGTGCCCACGTTAGATGCCGTTGAGCAGGCGGTGCAACGGCAAGGGCTTTATGCGGCTGGTTTTGTGGCCTATGAAGCGGCTTCTGCCTTCGATCCGGCGCTACGAACCCATGCCCCAGATATGGCTCCCGATGGGTTTCCGTTAGCCTGGTTTGGGTTGTACCGAGAGCCGCTACGGCAACCTCTGCCGCCGCCCACCGAAGCAGAGTATGGGGCGATCGCCTGGCAGCGTTCCATCCCTAAATCGGCCTATCGGGCTGCCCTCGACCGGATCAAACACCATATCCGTCAGGGCGAAACCTACCAAGTCAACTACTCCTTTCGGTTGCAAGCCGAGGTGCAAGCTGATCCTTGGGAACTTTTTCGCCATCTCATTCGGGCGCAGGGCGATGGCTACGGCGCGTTTGTGCAAACGCCAGACTGGGCGATTTGTTCGGCATCACCGGAGTTATTTTTTGAACGGGATGGCCAGGAATTGCGATCGCGCCCCATGAAAGGCACAGCCCCTCGGGGGTTGCAACAGGCGGATGACCAAGCCCAGGCACAAGCGTTGCGGCAATCGGTCAAAAACAATGCCGAAAACCTAATGATTGTAGACATGGTGCGCAATGATTTTGGGCAGATTGCCGACCTTGGCACGGTGTCTGTTCCCGAATTGTTTGCGGTCGAAAAATACCCTACCCTGTGGCAACTCACCAGCACTGTTCGTTGCACTAGCTCAGCGACTCTAGCCGAAACCTTTCGCGCCCTTTACCCACCTGCCTCGATCACGGGTGCTCCCAAAGCGCGCACCATGGGGATCATCACAGAGCTAGAAACGACCCCCCGCCGCATCTATACGGGCACGATTGGGTTTCTCACCCCAGATGGGCGATCGCAATTTAATGTCGCCATCCGTACCGTGCTGATTCATCGACCTAGCCAGCAGGCCACCTACGGGGTGGGCGGCGGGGTTGTTTGGGATTCAGAGCAACAGTCTGAGTTCCAAGAATGTGCCACTAAAGCTCGGGTGCTGACCCATCCCCCCCCGCAGTTTGACCTCCTCGAAACCCTGCGCTGGGAACCCAACTCTGGCTATGTTTTGCTAGAGGCGCATCTCGATCGGTTGCTTAACTCAGTGGCTTACTTTGCCGGAGGGGGCGATCGCCGCTGGGATGGGTGCGATCGCGCAACCCTACAATCGGCCCTACTCACCTATGCCCAAACCCTCCCGCCTCGCCCCCACAAAGTCCGTCTGCGCCTCCCGGCTACCGGGCAACCCCTGCTAAACGCCACAGCCATTCCTCCAACGCCACAGCCTTACCAGATCACCCTTGCCCAAACCCCGACGCTTTCTACCCAACCCCTGCTCTATCACAAGACCACCGACCGCCGGGTGTATGAAACAGCCTTGGCGGCGGCGGGCTATGCCGATGTGTTGTTGTGGAATGAGCGCGGCGAAATTACTGAGTCTTGTATTGGCAATGTCGTGGTAGAGCGAGAAGGGCAATGGTTCACCCCTCCGGTGGCCAGTGGCCTGCTGCCTGGTACCTATCGGGGGATGTTGCTAGCCCAAGGCAAGGTGCAAGAACAGGTGATCTGGTGCGAAGATCTGCGCCATTGCTCTCGGCTATTTTTGGTCAACTCGGTGCGGGGGATGTGGGAGGTGTCGCTGGTGCGGCAGAGGGAAGGGGCGATCGCCCACCCTCCTAAACCCTTGAAAACAGAACGCTTCGAACGCTTTGAATAGTGGGCGATCGCAATTCTGGCTAGAGCGGAGAAAAAACTGGATCAGCCTTTTACTTTCTGAATATTCGACCCGTAGGATCACAAACACCCTGTGATTCTGCGGTGTGTTCTGGGAATTCTGAGGCAAGACTGGGTAAAATCGCTATATAGACTCGGGGCTATAGGGATGGATGCCACTCCCGATCACGGATCCTCGATGGGGAATGGCTTCTAGCTATTTCTACATGTCCTATACCCTGATCTCCTATACCCTACAGATAGGCGATTTCCATAACCCCTGAAAAATCCTCTTATTCCATCGAGCCTTTGCCTACTCCTATCTCAGTTTCGGTGTTGACCTTTGCCCTCAACAGCCTATCTCAACCCGTTTGGCTGCGTGATTCACAGCATCGGGTGGTCTGGCTGAATAGGGCTTTTTGTATTTTCTTTGGGGGGAGTGCCGCCGATTATCTAGAGCGGTTAGAGGTAGATGTGTTGCCCCCTGCTCTCGTGCAAGGGCTGGATCTAGCCGCTCAATCAAAATCGCCTCAATCAAAGGCAACTCAATCGAAATCGGCTCAATCGAAATCGATCCAAGCAGAACCCGATCGAGAGCCACGTCGAACGCCTCCCTTTGCCCTGGTGGTGCAACAGCAAAAACGATTGGTATCTCTACAAGTATCTTGCTTCCAAGAGGATCAGCCAACCTCTGAAGAGGCTGATATTTCGGTGATTACCTTAACAGATTTGACTGACCACGATGCCCAAGATCAAGCCCTAGCGCGGGTATCTCGACTCTCGGAAGTGATCAGCCAAACCGTGCAGGAAGGATTTTGGGAAATTGAGATCACCCAAAATACAGGGGCAGCACCTAAAGGATCCTCGAAAAAAACTAGCATTCCGGCTTACACTATCTGGTGGTCTCAGCAGTTTCGCCATTTGCTGGGCTACGAAGACGAAACTGATTTTCCAAACCAACTCAACAGTTGGATCAAAACTCTCCACCCAGAGGATCGAGAACGGGTATTGACCGACCTCCAATCCCATCTCGTTGATGCCAGTGGCGACACCCCGTTTGATTTAGAATATCGGATGCTGACGAAGAGCGGTGAGACTCGCTGGTTTCGGGCGGAGAGCAAGACTCTGCGACGAGAGCGAGAGCAGACCCGCCGCACGGTAGGGCTACTGCGCGATATTACAGAGCGGAAGGTGGCTGAGGTAGAGCTGCGGCGGCAGCAATCGATTCTAAAGGCGGTACTTGACAACATCCCCCACCGCATTTGGTTGCAAGACCGCCAAGCTAAGTACCTGGCGGCGAATGAACCCTTTTGTCAGGCGTTGCGGCGATCGCCCGCTGAGGTGGTTGGCTCCTACGACCATAACCTCATCCCCGAAGCCAAACTCCAACATTTTCGCCAAGAAGATCAGGCGATCCTCACATCAGGGCAGCCGTTGACCCTAGAAGAGCAATTTGTAACCCCAGATGGGAGCATCCGCTGGTATTCCACAACCAAAACCCCCATTCGAGATGACGCCGATCAAGTGATTGGGATTGTTGGTATTTCTATGGATATTACCCTGCGCAAACAGTCAGAGTCATCCATTCAACAGGCCAACGAGCGCCTAGAGCAGCGAGTGCATCAACGTACCGCAGCCTTGCAAAATCTGGTGGCTAAGCTCGAACAAGAAGTGAGCGATCGCCAAGCCGTAGAAGCCGCTCTGCGCCTCTCGGGCACTGAGCTACAGCGACAAGCCCTAGATTTAGAGCAAGCTCTGCATAAACTTCAAAATACCCAGGCCAAACTGGTGCAAAGCGAAAAAATGTCAGGGCTGGGGCAACTGGTGGCTGGGGTTGCCCACGAAATCAACAACCCCATTAACTTTGTGTATGGCAACTTGCAGCACGCCAGCAACTACACCCGAGACTTGCTAGAACTGTTGAACCTTTATCAAAAATATTTCCCAGAGCCGGGTCGAGACATTGAAGCGATGGCGCGACAAATGGATTTACCCTTTGTCATGGAAGACTTACCCAAACTCGTGTTATCCATGCGACTAGGAGCCGAGCGCATTCGAAAAATTGTGACATCTTTGCGTAACTTCTCACGGATAGATGAAGCCGAGTTCAAGGCCGTGAACCTCCATGAAGGCATCGACAGTACCCTGCTAATTCTCCAAAACCGAATCAAGGCACGCCCTCATTTTCCAGGGGCTACGGTCATCGAAGACTACAGCGATCTCCCCTTAGTAGAGTGCTACGCCAGCCAAATAAACCAAGTGTTCATGAATATTCTTAGCAATGCTATCGATGCGCTAGAAGACGCTTTTGAACAAAATCCATCCTTAGTGCCCCAAATCCACATTCAGACTCAGGTGCTCGATGCCCAATGGGTGAAAGTATCCTTCATAGATAATGGCTCTGGCATTCCAGACACCCTCCTTCCCAGAATTTTTGACCCCTTCTTTACAACCAAACCTGTGGGTAAGGGCACTGGCTTAGGCATGTCGATTAGTTACCAAATTGTGACAGAAACCCATGGTGGGTCGCTGACTTGCAAATCTCACCCTGGCCAAGGCACAACCTTTTCTATCAAGATCCCGATTCAGCAAAAACAGCCTCCCAATCCTTGATGAATATCATCTCCGATGAATTCGCTGTTTCCGCATTGATGATGTCTTTCGCATATTTGATGCCAAACAGATGAATCATCGCAACTGATTCTCCAGCAGCAGCGTTCTCATATATATCACTTAAGATTTTGCGAGCGCATACTTGTCCATTGCACGAACCTCTCCAAAAGAACATAACTACTAGACATGATCTGATGGTGTGAGTTTGAGACTGGGTTTAGAGACAATGTTGGGAGTGAAACCAGGTCACTGATTGGGGTTCACTCCTAACATTGTCCCGTTTTATAATTGCTCTAAACCTCCACTCGCACTGCCTGGAAGGCTTCGATCAGCTCATCAACGTTGGCATACCTTGCCTCGGGATCTGGCTCGGTCAGGCGGTTGAGAATGATCATCATTTTTTGGGGCAGGCGCGGCACCATCCTTGATTGAAACCGTCCTTCATCGTTGTAGAAAACTACCGGATTTTGCCCCGTGGTCAAAAAGGCAAGGAGGGGGGCTAGGCCATATAAATCGGTAGGGGGAGAAGGTTGGAGATCCATTTGCTCGGGGGGGGTGTAGCCTTTGCTGCCAGGGGGCATTGGCAGCCCCAAAATAACCCGCTTCACGGCACCAAAATCGACTAGAGCCAGTAAGTCTTGGCCGTCTGATTGCTTTAAGATCAAATTTTGGGGGCGGAGATCGCGATGGACGACGGGAGGAACAAAACTGTGGAGGTAATGTAGGATCTCACAGATTTGTAGAATCCAGGCGATCGCCCGCTCTAAGGGCAACGGCCCCCGCCGTAGGATAAAATCCCGCAGATTCTCTCCGGCCATCATCTCCATCACTAGCGCTGGCTTGTCTCCATCTCGAAATGACTCAATAAAATGGGGAAGTTGCGGATGCATGAGACTCCGCAGCGTGTCGGCTTCATAGTCCAACATATCAATGGCTCGGGGGTTTTGCCGCCACTCCTCGTTGAGGGTTTTGATCGCCACCACTTTGCCGTTATGCCACGCTTGATAGGTAATGCTCACATCGCTTTGGCCTAACACTTGCAGGAGTTGATAGTGGCCCAGGGTATCAATCACCCGTAGGGGTTCTCCACACTCCACACAAAACTGTTCGCCCCCGCGCAAATGTAGGCAGCTAAGAGACGGGCGGAGCGGTGTCAGCGAAGGGCCATGGCTCGCCATTCGCCCCCCCGGTGAACTCTCTGATGAGTGCAGCTCAGCCGCTGCTCGCTGGAGTTGGAGATGCGGCGGAACGGGGATGATCCCACTGACGGGTTCAGCCGTCTCACTAGAGTCTGGCGGTTGCGATGACTTGACGGCTTTGGGGTTATGGGGGGCGGTTCCTCGTTCTGTAACCTCCGTGGGCATTTGCCAGCTTTCAGGGCGAGGTTGTGTCTCGGTGCGGTCAAACCGCATCGAATCGGGCACCTCGTTAAGCCCCTCCGTGCCCAGCCGAATTTTAATATTGGGTCCCGATCGCGCTAACCGAATGACCGATCCATCCGTCACAGGCATTTGGGTAATACGCTTGCCATCGAGGTAGGTTCCGTTGGTGCCCAAGTTCACCGCTTCCCACGTCGAACCCACCCGGCGGAGTTCGACATGATGGCGAGACACGACCGCGCTGTAGAGGATCACGTGGTTATCTGTCGATCGCCCAATGCGAATAACAGATTCGTTCTCAAATGTCCAGATCTGAACCGGGATTTGTTTGATTGGGTGGAGGAGGGATAAGGTAATCACACTGATGTGGAGCCACGAGATAGTAAGGTCAAAACAAGGGAGTGACGAGGATAGAAGATGGGGAACAAAACACGGTTAAGGGGTACTTTAAAGCTTTATCTTTCCCTTATTTTATAAGAGATAAGCTCAAGCGCTGCCCTTAAAAGAGCCTAGGACTTAGGAAAGCTGGAAGATAAAGCTAACCTTATCTCCCTTGCCTAGGGAAAGGCGATCGCCCGGACGCAGGCGGTGTCGGTTTCCCATCGGTAACGGCATGTTGTTGACATAGGTGCCATTCGAGCTGCCCACATCCTCAAGGTAGTAAGCGTCGCCTTCAACTCGAATATCTGCGTGGATGCGCGACACGATTTCTGAATTGGGAAACCCTGAAACATCAATGTTAGGCGGAATCCGTTCATTTGGCTTGCCTAGGTGAACCACTGTCAAATGAGCGGGCAACTCAATCAACGAATCGGTTTGCACATGCAACAGACGGGCGGTTTGGAATTGTAATTGAGTAGCAGTGGGCTGTCCTTCGGGTGGGGACGGAACCGTTGGTATTGGGGGCGGCAAGGGCGGTAGGGGGCTGGGCAACTCCACTTCTTCCCCAGCCATGGGTGGCATATCAGGAATGGCAACCTCTTCTCCAGTATCGGGTGGGCGGGCTGGAATCCCCAACTCCGCAATCAAAGGATCGGGGGCAGAAAGGGGTTCAATCGGTGGCAAATCAGGAATGGCGACATCGGGGATATCGCTGCTGCTCTCTAAATCGGGAGTTGCGGCTTCAGGCTCAACCTTGGTTTTGAGGTTAAACCCGCATTGGCCACAAAAACTAGCATCTGCCTGAACCTTGGCTCCACAATTAGGGCAAGTGCTCATGGCAGGTAATGGGGTGTAGCAGGCTTCACATTGAATGGCACCATCTGGATTTTGGTGATTGCAATTTGGGCAAACAATCATCTCGCTCTCTACTTTCGCGATATTCCCATAAACATCATCTTCGTCACCCCGCTTTTTAGCACCCCTCCCTAGTCGATCCTGTGCATGTCAAGATTGGATCCTGTATCTGTCATCGTGGATCCTGTGTGCGCAGATCTTAGACAGGTTTCTTCCTCTATGCCTAGAAGTCTATGCTTAGAAGTTTATGTCTAAAAGTCTATGTCTATAAGCGTCTTAGCATAGCAGCCCTCAGGCGCAGCCTAGCCTGCAAATGGACAGCTTGCCAAGCTGGATGGCCAGACAAGTGTGACTTTAAAACACCGACCATGAAGGCGGCTCGATCTAGCTGGGTCAGGAAATGCGGGTGATGCTCCAATGCTAGGTCAGCATTCCTCTCAAGGATCAGAAATCTGAGAGTTCTTGGAAAAGAATTCTGTGAGAAGACGCTACTCTGATTGTGCTTTAGAATACCCGCTGATCCTCACTATTTCTTGGTTTTCTGTCAGATACCTCTGGTAACTCCTGATTTCTCTTGCTTCCTTCTCATTTTGACCGCTGATCCTGGCCACTAATAGCAACCTAGGCATTGAAACCCAGCACCCTGGAGGCACAGCAAAGCGATCCCAAATCCATGAAGCGTGTTCCATCCATAGCACTTGATCTCATGGCACTTAATCGCAATTTTATGGATTTATAAAAGTGAATGATCTGGGAGTGGGAAAGAGGCTAAGGGAGCGATCGCCCAGCGGCTGCATCTAATAGCCAAGTCAGGCTGCCTTGGGGTTGGATCAATCGAGAGGGATAGAGGGCGGCATCATCATCGGGGGCAAACACATGGCTCAGTGCTGGTTGCTTGTTTTCTCCGGCCACTAAAAACAGGACATGGCGCGCTTGGTTAATAAAAGGAGCGGTGAAGGTGAGGCGGGGTTGCCCATCTTTGTTGCCGACGGTAATCAGGCGATCGCGCACCTGTAAGGCCGACGTATGGGGAAATAGCGAGGCGGTGTGGCCATCATCCCCCATGCCCAGCAAAATCAAATCTAAGGCCGGAAAGTCTCCGGCGGTGGTGCCAAAGAAGCGATGCAGGGTGGCGTCGTAGCGCTCGGCGGCTAGGGCCGGATCGGCCTCATCCGTTGGCATGGCATGGATATTGCTGGGGGGGATGGGTACTTGGTCTAACCAAGCTTGCCGTGCCATGCCTTCATTACTATCAGGATGACTGGCTGGCACATAGCGCTCGTCGCCCCAAAAAACATGCACGGCGTCCCAAGGGAGGTTTTGTTGGGCGATCGCCCCATACAGCGGTTTGGGAGTGCTGCCACCAGCCAAGGCCAGGGTAAACTGCCCGCGTTGGGCGATCGCCTCTTCTGCGACGGCCATCACCTGTTCGAGGGCACGCGCCACTAGCGCCGCGAGGTCGGGTAATACTTCAAGCTGACGCTTTCTATCATTCATTGTCCTATTATCCATAGTCCTAATTATCCATAGTCCTAATTATCCATAGTCCTAATTATCCATAGTCCCATCGTTCGTAGTCCGTTTTTATTATCCTGCCCGTGTTCAAGCGTCCTCAATCTAAGTCCAGAATCTAAGGCTGGAGTTTGATCGGAAGGTCTGGAACCTAAGCGGTGATTTTATGATAGATGGGCTGGCCTATCGGAGATGGTTTTGGCGATCGCCACCACGCCCCACACAGGAATTCCTTGCTGCTGCAAAGCTTGAGCTGCCGCCCGCACAGTTGCCCCGGTGGTGTAAATGTCATCTAGCAAGATCACCGGGCGCATAGAATGCGGTGGGCGTTTCCGCTGCAGCAACGCTGGGTGTAACTGAATCGCCCCCTTTAGATTTTCAGACCGAGCCAACTCAGAAAGCCCAAACTGAGCGGCGGTTGCGCGCACCCGTACCAAGCCTCGCCGCTCTAATGGCAACCGCGTGACTTGGCAAAATGCCTCGGCGAGTAACTCGGCTTGGTTAAAGCCCCGCTCCTTTTGCTTAGCCGGATGCATGGGAATTGGCATGACCTGGGCGTTATGGAGACTCTGCGGTGTGGCGAGCCAAGCCTGCCCCAACCAGTGCCCTAAGGGTTGAGCCAAGGCTGGCTGAGCGTTGTACTTGAGGGCTGCGATCGCCCGCTTCAAAGAACCCCCGTATTGGCCCCAAGCCAAGCCTGACAGATCCTCGGCTTGCCAAAGGTGCGATCGCCCTGTCAGCGCGCAAGCTTGCACTTGCCGCATACAATCTCGACAAAATTCCTGGGCTGTGGGGCGATCGCACAGAGGACAACACCCCTCCAACACCCACCCCAGCAACGGCTCAATATACCGTCCCCACTTTGATCGTCTCCATCCTTGATTCATCTCTGCTACCCCTTATTTTCCCCGCGAAGGCATTGGCTTGGCGGGTTGGTGATTCTGGTTCTACGCCTTGGTCTATGCCTTGCCTTTTTTATGCCTGGCCTGGCCTTGCAACTGAGTCGGCCAGTTATTAGGAGAAGGTGGCGCTAGGAACAAGCATCCTACGGCCTAGAACGAGACCAGCTTTAGCAATAGTGTCGGTTGCAGAAACCATCTATCATCCCTAAACCTCGTCTAACTTGAAACCCAGAGTTTTCCCTCACCCTAAATCCCTCTCCCCAGGGAGAGGGACTTTGAAAGCTTTTCCGGCTCCCCCGCCCTTTGGGAGAGGGGCGGGGAGTGAGGGCTAAAACTACAGTTCTCAACGTGGACTTGGTTTAGTAGAAAACTTCCGAAGAATCACTAGCTTCACCGCTAATTGCTCGTTTGCTAAACCGTGTTTAAAAAATCTATAGTTCCATGCTGTTTAACAAATCTATAGTTCCATCGAGATGGGGTACAACTAACATAGTTGTACCTAAGTTATAGTCTTATCTAAGTTACGGTCTTATCTAAGTTACGGTCTTATCTAAGTTATGGTCTTGCCCAGGTCATAGTCTTAATCTAAGGAGCTTCCTTAGAAGGGTTTGCTTGGGTCAGCAGACCGTTCTCCACCGGCTTACTGCACTGAGGTCATTGACTTCCCTACAAGCGACGATTCACGAACTAGATTTCACATGGTATTACCACCCACCAAAGTTGCTCGCGATTTACCTTATATCAACGATCGCATCCGGTTTCCTGAAGTCAGAGTAATTGATACGGATGGCTCTAACCTGGGCGTCATGCATTCCAAGGAGGCCCAGCGGATAGCCGAAGATATAGCGGTTCCTGGTTCAGTGAAGTACAGGTTGATTTTTGAAAGCCTTATTCAGTAAGGGTTTTATCGGGGTCTACTGTACCTCACCCGGCAAAGAACCGCTATAAGGATTTGGATTTAGTGCTTGTCAGTGGTGAAAAGGCAGACCCTCCGGTATGCCGCATTATGGACTATGGCAAGTACAAGTTTGAACAAGAAAAACGTGCCCGCGAAGCTCGCAAGAAGCAACATAACGCCGAAGTCAAAGAAGTGAAGATGCGTTACAAGATCGAGAAACACGACTATAACGTCTGCGTGACTCGGGCAGAGCGCTTCTTAAAGGCTGGAGACAAGGTCAAAGCAACGGTAATCTTCAAAGGCCGTGAAATTCAGCATAAAGACTTGGCCGAAGTCCTTCTTAAACAGCTTTCGACGGATCTAGATCCCCTGGCAGAGGTGCAACAGTACCCTAAGCAGGAAGGAAAAAATATGATCATGATCTTGTCTCCCAAAAAATAAGGGTTGCCTAACCCCGATGCTGCAAGCAATCTGCGCCACTTGGTTTCTTCAGGCCAAGCTGGTACGGTCCGATGGCCTTTGGGGAGCTTTGAGGATTGCGATTAGATGAGGGGAGGGCGGTAGCTTGTGCTGAGACAAGGAACCGCTTTCTCCTTTTTTGAGGGTTCTCCATAGGCGTCTTCATGGGCGTTCCTAAGGTAGAATATGCCAATTATGGCTGGCCTGATGCGCTTGTGCTCTATTCGTGGAGCTGAGAAAAGTCTGGTTTGGATTGTTCTTGCGCTAAACTGCTCTCTCGCCAAACTGCTCTCTCGCTAAACCCCTCCGTCAGCTTCTGAGACTCTCTCTCAGAATTCCAGAGATGGATCTAGAGTTCTAGTGGAGATAATTTGGATGGGCGATCGCCTTAAGTCCTTAGAAATCCACAAATCCGCAAAGGGTTTGGGTTTCCTTGGGTTAAGGCTTGATGGAGTGGATCAGAAGATTCAGCTATCTCAATGAATCGTCCTCAATGAATCGTCATTGAATC
>Ga0105044_10010030_pt1 | contig 12943 bp, 9 predicted proteins | sample MAT01_FD_78092 | JGI IMG/M metagenome (GOLD analysis project Ga0105044, IMG submission 78092) | Freshwater microbial communities from Lake Fryxell liftoff mats and glacier meltwater in Antarctica - MAT-01 | ecosystem: Environmental > Aquatic > Freshwater > Ice > Liftoff microbial mat | place...
ACGAATTGGCCGACCTCTTTCCCCATCGCTGGGCCCAGGCTCAACGAGCCCGAGCCGAGAACCCCATCTAACGCGTCCCCGCTCGCCTACGAGCCTACTGCCGAAGTCCCACTGGGGTTTACCGGACGGATACCCAGCGGGGAACTGTTCCGGCGCGCGCCGGACGAACGGTTCCCGTCGCTCGACGCGCTGCTCGCCCACTGCCGTCGGGAGAAGGACGAATCGGCCGACGCCTGGGTGTCGCCGTCGATGCTCGTCCCCGAGGCCACCCTCGACGGACGGCTCGGCCTGCGGGCCGGAATTCTCGAAGCTAGTTCAGAAGAGAAATAGGGGTGTTTATTGAAGGGGAAGAAAATCACCTTGACAGGTTTTTCCGAATCTCTAAACTAAAAACGGATAGCCCGTCGAAGTGTTAGCGCACTTCGCAGGCTATCCGTTTTCCGACATCGCTCGAGACGTCGGTGAGTGCTTGCGCACCCGTTCAGTAACTTTTAGTAGGGTAGCAGGTCTTGCCGCGTTTTCAAGCCTCCTATTCCCAGGAGGTTCCGCTATGCGCGGTTCCACAGGTCACGCGTGTCCGAAGTCCGGTATCTGGCGCTCCGAGAGTTGCCACCCCATCGAAATCGCACTTTCTGTCAACGAGACGTTCCCGCCTTGCCGTACCTGCAAGAAAACCGTGACTTGGACACTCGTCCGAGCCACGAATAACTAGCAGGTTCACTCCACGACTTTAAAGTCGTGGCCGAATTGAAGAAGAAGTGACATTGGGGTCTTCGTCTCGTTACAAGACCATTCTCCACGGCTTCAACACCGTGGCCGATTTTTCAATCGTTGACCGAAAGCGCATTCCCGTGGGCACTCTGCACACGGGAACTCTTTGTTTCGAGGATTTACTCATGGCAAAGTCTCAATCTCTAGCACTATCGACGAATGAAGTGCGTCGAATTCTGTTGGTTTACTTCTATGATCGCAATACGAACGCGACGAGCAGTAAAGGCAAAAAAGGCTCTGCTGTCAAAATCAGCGCGATCAAGGCCGAATCGAAGGCACAACATCAACTCACTCAGCAAGCGGTGCAAAGCAATCTGACGTACCTGCTCAGTCAAGGCTGGGTCGAAGAGCAGGAAGTACAAAAGCAGTTCAAGTCGAAGAGTGGGAGCTTGATTCCCTCGTCGACGAAGTTTTACCAAATCACTGCAGCCGGTATCGACAAGATTGAAGGAGAAGGTGAGTTCACGATGCCAAAATTCAACGGGATCAAAATCGAAGCCACAGGACAGAACATCATCACACTGGGCGATGGCAATAAAATCAACGCTCGGTTCAGCGACTTGGGCGAAGCTCTGGTCGAATTGCGCGATGCAATCACCAAATCCGAGTCATCGGAAGCTGAAAAGATGAATCTGGTTGCAGACATCGACACGATCCAATCACAACTAGCCAAACCGAACCCGAACCAGAGTATCGTCACGACCGCGTGGCAAGTCGTGAAAGGCTCTGCAGCGATCAACGGATGTTCGACGCTCGTTGGCAAAGTCGGCGATCTTATTGCCAGTTTTCTCTCATAAATCAAACTCGAAGCCGCTCCAACTACTCACCGCGGCGAGAGCATCCGCTCGGTCCACGGGACGACCTCGACCACGGAGGCGGCACCGAAGCCTTCGAGCCGCTTGTCCCGGTAGTCGATCGCTCGTTTTTGCTGCAAGCGTTGAGCCAGGCTGACTCTGCACGCCTGGTTGCCAGAACCCGCTGAGGTCCCTTCTCCTTGTCTTGAGTTAAAGAAATCGCGATAATCGAGTTGCCAATCGCCCATCAGAAGTTATTATAGTGCCATTGTGTACACTTGATCGCCTGTTCCGTGAGCTTGAGGACGCTGAATTATGAATTCTCGTTTGATCATGACCGTCGTGATGATGGCGGTGGTAGTGGCCGTGTCGTTCTCGCACGCGGCGGACCCGACAGCCAAGCCTCAAAGCAAGCAAGATTTGATGATGGAGGCGATGCTGAAATTCGGCCCTCCCGGCCCGGAACACAAAAACCTCGAACCGCTCGTTGGCACTTGGACCGCGAAGATGAAAATGTGGATGGATCCTTCCCAGCCAGCGATCGAATCCGATGGCGTGCTCACGCGAAAGGCCGTCCTCGGCGGCCGATTCGTCCAGGAGGACTACACCGGCAACGTCATGGGCCAGTCCTATCAGGGCGTTGGCACCATGGGTTTCGACCGGGCCAAGAAGACCTATCTCAGCAACTGGATGGACAATATGAGCACCGCGGTCATGGATTCCAAGGGGCAATACGACGGGGCCGCCAAGACGTGGACCTTCGGTTGCGAGGAGACTTGCCCCCTCACGAATGAACCGGTGAAGAGTCGCCATACGCTTCAGATTGTGAACTCGAACGAACAGAAGATGACCATGTATCGGAAGACGGGGAATGAACCCGAAATGAAGTGCATGGAATTGCTTCTTACGAGGAAGCAGTAACCTTCGAAGTCGTTGGCGTCGGTTGGCCTCGGCGCTCCCGTGATGGAAGAGCGCCGAGGCAAGATGTTGCAAAGAGTTCCGAAGATCGGGCCGTGAGGCCTGCGCAATCTTTAACGCCCTCGATCACTCACTCGGACCGGTGCGGCCCCACTCTGCCTTCGTGGAACTGGGGAACTCGGGTAAGATACCTGCGAATCGATTCTTCGAAGGGGAAGCTGCATGAGCCGCGATCTCAAGGGCAAACGTGTCATTCTCACCGGCGCCACCGGCGGCATGGGGCAGGCGACGGCACGGGCCCTCGCAAAGGCCGGATCGCGTATCGTTCTCGCGGCCCGCTCCGTTGAGGTTCTGCAAGCACTCGAGTCCGAGCTTCGCTCTGCTGGGGCGGATGTGTTCGCGGTTCCCACCGACGTGACCGTCGCAGCGGATCGCGAACGTTTGATCCATGAAACCCTCGAGCACCTCGGTGGGCTCGATGTTCTCCTGAACCTTTCCGGCATCGGCAGCCATGGGCACTTCAGCACCTCCACGCCGGAGATCAACCGTCAGGTGATGGAGACGAACTTCTTCGCACCCGTCGAACTCATGAGGCTCGCGATCCCCCACTTGACCAACGGCAACCAACCGGCGATTCTGAACGTCTCTTCCATGACGGGTCGCCGAGGCGTGCCGGCCTGGCCGGAATACTCCGCGAGCAAGTGGGCCCTCGTGGGCATTTCCGAATCCCTCCGCGGCGAACTCTGTCGCTTCGGCATCGACGTCCTGCAAGTGATGCCAGGCCTCACCAACAGCGGCTTTGACAAGAAGCTGATTCGCAAGGATGGCCGAATGGTGATCCGCTTCGACAAGGGGATGACGCCCGAGTATGTCGGCCAGTCGATTGTGCGGGCCCTGGAAAAGAACAAACGCGAGACGGTGCTGGGCCGTGAGGCCAAGATGTTGTTGTTGTTCAACAAGTTCTTCCCACGGTTGACGAGTGCGCTGATGTGCCGCGCCGTGAAGAAGCAATACGCCAAGCCCGATCCCAATGCCTAGCCACGGGCAGAATCTTATGGACGGAGCGCCTGCAACTTCCTGAACACATCCCCACGAAGCCGCGTACCGCGGTTTCACAGCGATCGCTCTCGCTGCGATCTTCCTCATCATGGCTTTCCAGCTTGAGCTTTGGCTGGAGATCACGGGCTACAAGGGATGGTCCTCGGAAGACAAGCAGATGGCGGCGTACGGCGGGTTCATCGGAACTGGAATCGTGGTGGCGTTCTGCATGTGCGGAACGGTGATCGCCGCCCGTGGCGTGCAGGCGGCGGATCGCACAGGGGAACCCAACGTGATCGCCTGGATCGGAGCCACACTCTGCTTGTTCGCCGCGGCGGTTTGGGTCATGCTTGGAGTGGCGTGGTATTCCCAGGCCTGGCGGTTTATCAAGAATGCCTGATGGAGGATCGACATTGGCTACGGTGATCGACGAACCATGCACGAAGACCCTTTCGGACTCCGCGTTCAAGGCCGCCCTCCAGGAACTCCGCCGCACGGATAACCTCCGCAACTGGTGGTACGTCCTCCGCACTTACGCCTTCCTGGCCATCTCGCTTGGCGGAGCCGTGTGGTTCTTCGAATCGCGTCCAGAGCTTGACGTCTCGTGGTGGTGGAATCTTCCGGTAGCGTTCCTCGCGATCGCCTGCGTCGGCGCCGGGCAGCACCAACTCAGCGCCCTGGCCCACGAAGGTTCGCACTACATTCTCTTCCGCAACCGCTGGCTCAACGACCTGGCTTCAGACTTGCTTTGCATGTTCCCGATCTTCAGCAGCATCTACCACTACCGCCTTCAACACCTGGCCCATCATCAGTTCGTCAACGACCCCGATCGCGATCCGGACGTCTCGCAACTCCAGACCAGCGGCCATTGGCTGAAGTTCCCGGTCGCCAAGGCACAGTTCCTGATGACGCTCGCCTTGCAGGTGCTGCTGCCGTTCCGCCTCGTGCGTTTCATGCGGATCCGCGCGAAGTACAACGCCACGGGGACCGAAAAGAACCCGTACATGATCAAGGGGAAGAAGCCCTCCAAGGGCGCCATTCGCCTCGGCATCGGCTACCTGCTCACGCTCGTCGTCACGCTGGTGACGCTCTTCCACGTCGCGGATGCGGTGACGCTGGCCGTGGTGCCCGTCGTGATGTGGGCCGTGGTGAGCACGATCTTCCTGCGAATGCCCGCGGACAGGTTCCACCAGAGCCGCCTCAAGCCCGTGGTGCCGAACCGCTGGATGACCACGCTCCGCCTGGGGTACATGACGTTCATCTTCACCACCGTCACGGTGTTGACCAAGGTCACCGGTTCGCCGATCGTTGGCTATTATGCCCTGATTTGGCTGGTGCCGATCTTCACTTCGTTCGCGTTCTTCATGATCCTCCGCCAGCTTGTGCAGCACGGCAACGGCGATCGCGGCTGGATCACGAACACGCGGACCTTCCTCGTCGGTCAGGGCATCCGCTTCGCGGTGTTCCCGCTGGGGCAGGACTATCACCTGCCTCACCATATGTATTCGACGATCCCGCACTATCGCCTCAAGAAGCTGCACGAACTGCTGATGGAGTATCCCGAGTACCGCGATCATGCGGTGGTGGTGGAAGGCTACTTCATCCCTCACGGCCACCCGCCGCGGAACCCGACGGTGCTGGAAGTTCTCGGCCCCCTGTATTCGACTCGCACGGACGAGATCCACATCGACAACGAAGTGATGGCCAGCGGCGCCTTCGACGACCCCTCCGCGATCGCAAAGGAAGTCGAGAAGGCCAAAGCCACCGCCGCCATGCCCTGGGAACAGAAGGCGTGAGCGACTGTGCTTGTTCGGCTCGTGTACCACAATACCACGAGCCTTAAAATCGACTGCGAGGAGAGCCCAGCCGAGATACCCATGCCTGCACCGATTGCTGTGCCGCTGCACGTCACCACCGATGCCGTGCTGCACTCTGACGACGACGGCGGCTACACGGCCGAAGTTCCCGCTCTTCCGGGCTGCTATTCCGAAGGCGACACCCTTGAGGCCGCCACAGCGAATATCCGCGAGGCCGCTGTCGAGAGGGGTGATCGGTGGCGCATACGCAATCAAGCCGTTTCTCAAAGATTTCCCGTCATTATACTGACAACACGCCCACACGTTCCGATCGACCGACTACTGTCGCCGTCCCCCTCGGTGGGAGTTTTGACCACTCGTCTCCCGCATTTCGTCCGTTGCCACGTTGTTGGTTGACTCTCCTCTCGCATCGCTGACAATAGCCGGACGGGTTCGTCCGTCATCTCTTCCTCACAGGAACTCTCCCATGTCCGCTGCCACCGCTTTGAAGCCGAGGCCCAAGATCTCCGCACCGAAGGTTACCGAGCAGAGTCTGTTCATCAATGGTAAGCGAGTGCCAAGCGTCTCCGGGAAGACGTTTGAAACCCTCAACCCTGCGACGGGCGAAGTGATTTGCAAGGTCGCCGAGGGGGACAAAGCCGACATCGATCTCGCGGTGAAGGCGGCTCGCCATGCCCTCGATCACGGCCCCTGGGGACGGATGAGCGGCAGCGAACGTGGCCGACTCATCGCCAGGCTGGCGGACGCCATCGAGGCGAATAGCCACGAACTTGCGGCCCTCGAATCGCTTGACAACGGCAAGCCGATCGCGGATTCGCTCGCCGCGGACCTGCCGCTCACGATCAAGTGCTACCGCTACTACGCCGGCTGGGCGGACAAGATTCAGGGCAAGACGATTCCGGTGGACGGCCCGTACTTCTGCTACACCCGCCACGAACCGGTTGGCGTGGTGGGTCAGATTATCCCCTGGAACTTTCCGCTGCTCATGCAAGCCTGGAAGTGGGGACCGGCGCTCGCCTGTGGGAACACGATCGTGCTCAAGCCCGCCGAGCAAACGCCTCTCACCGCGATCCGCATCGCGGAACTCGCCTCGGAAGTCGGCTTCCCGGATGGCGTCGTGAATGTCGTCAACGGCTTCGGGCCCACCGCGGGGGCGGCACTCTCGGGCCATCTCGATGTCGACAAGATCGCCTTCACCGGCGAGACGGGCACGGGCAGGATCATCATGACCGCCGCCGCCCAGAGCAACCTCAAGCGAGTCTCCCTGGAACTCGGCGGCAAGTCGCCGAACATCATCTTCGCCGATGCGGACCTGGACGCCGCCGTCGAGGGCGCGTACTTCGGCCTCTTCTTCAACCAGGGCCAGTGCTGCGTCGCGGGTTCACGACTTTATGTCGAAGAGAAGATCCACGATGCCTTCATCGAGAAGATGCTCGCGAAGACCAAGGGCCGCAGGGTGGGCGATCCGTTCGACCACGCCACCGAGCAGGGGCCGCAGGTTTCGCAGGAGCAGATGGACCGCATCCTGGGCTACGTCGAGGCTGGCAAGAAGGACGGCGCCAAGCTTTTGACCGGCGGCCAGCGTGTCGGCGACAAGGGTTACTTTGTGGAACCGACGGTGTTCTCGGACGTGCACGACGACATGAAGATCGCGAAGGAAGAGATCTTCGGGCCGGTGATGAGCATCCTGAAGTTCAAGGACGTGAACGAGGCGATCGAGCGTGGCAATCGCAGCAACTTCGGCCTGGCTGCGGCCGTGTGGACGAAGGACGTGCAGAAGGCCCTCAAGCTCGCCCACGGCTTGAAGGCGGGGACCGTCTGGGTGAATTGCTACGACGTCTTCGACGCCGCCGCCCCGTTCGGCGGCTACAAGATGAGTGGCATCGGCCGCGAACTCGGTGAGTACGCCCTGCAGATGTACACCGAGGTGAAGACGGTGACGATGGCGTTGTAAGTCGAGTCGTTGTGTTGCTGCCACGATTCGCCGCGAAGTTCAGTCTTCGCGGCGAACCACCGTTGCGATCGCTTCTCGACAATCACGGGGCCATGCGGCCGTAGAACTCCTGGTACTTTTCGATCTCCTTCGCGTGCAAATCGTCCTTGGTCAGGCCGAACTGCGTGGCCTTCACGAGCGACAGTTTCTTGTCCTGCTCCAGACGTTGCAGATCGTACGCCCACGCGAGGTGGAAGTAGTAGACGGCTCGCTGACGCTGAGCGAGGGCGAGCGTTAAATCCTTCACGGCCTGGGCGGGCATGTTCTCGCCTTGCACCAGCGAGCAGACGGCTCGCGTGTCCAGGAACGTCGGCTCCGGGCCGCGGATGCCGATGAGCTTGTCCATCATCTGCTTGGCCTCGTTCGCCCGCGCGGGCTTGTGCAGCGCCAGGAGCATGGCGAGGTTATTCGTGATCAGGTCGCTGTCGGAGAGTCGCAGGGCCTTTTCGTACTCGGCGATCGCCTCGTCGAAGCGCCCCTGGGCATCGCGCACTTCCGCCATCGCACCCACCAGGGCCGCGTAGACCTCCTTGTTCCCCAGGTTCTCGTTCAGCTTCTTGTTCAGCCAGGTCTCCACGAGAGCCACCTTCATCGGCGAAGGGAGCTTCGCACGCACCGCACTGCTGAGAATCCGGCCCGTGATGACCGGGTGCGTCTGGGCTTCGTACTTCTGCGCCAGATCGATCGCCTCGTCGGTTCGCTTCTGCGAGATCAGGAACGTCGCCAGCGGCAGGTGGGCCCCGTTGGTTTTGGCGGAGGCCAGGAATTTTCGGTAAAGCTGCTCCACATCGGGAAAGCACTTGATCTCATCGAGCAAGGGGCCAGTTCGCGTTGGGATGAAGGCCTCGGTCTGGGCGTTGGGAGCGTTCAGGATCAGATCCTTGGCGGCCGCGGTGTTGCCCGTGCGAGCGAGCACACGAGCCCCTTCTCGGACGGCTTCCCAGCTTTTTGGGGCAATCATCGTGAGCCGATCCGACGTCTCCTTGGCCTTGGCGATGTCGTCCATCGCGAGATAGAGCGACACCGCGCCGGCGAGGTGATCGATCGAGATATTCGGCCGATGTCGGATCGCGAACTTCAGCGTTTCCGTCGCATCATGGAAGCGGCCCTGATCGAAATAGAGGCGCGTGAGGAAGTAGAACTCGTCCGGGGTGAGTTCGAACTTCCGGCCATACTCCGCGAGGATCTGGATTCCCTCCGCCCGGCGAGCCGGGTCGGCACAGAGCACGATGGCATGGGCCTTGCGATCTTCGATGTCGTCCTTGGATTCGCTGAGGTTTTGCTCCGTGAGCTTCAGGGCGAAGTCGCGATTCTGGTAAGCATCTCGTTTCATCATCAGGCTCACGGCCAGGTGGCGGCGAGCCCAGCGGGCGATACTCTGGCCGGGGTTGGTGGTGAGCGTTTTGAGCATCACCTCGGCCTCGGGCATGCGACCGGTGCGCTGCAGGAACAGCACGAGCTGCTTCTGGGCGTCGAGTTCTTTCGGCGTCATCGCCACGATCTCGCGGAAGAACTTCTCCGCCGCGGGAATGTCGCCGATGGCTTCGTTGATCCCGGCGAGCGTTAGCAGGTTCTCCGTCTTGGGCGGATCGGTCTGCAACTTGCGCTCGGCTTCCTCCACCGCACGGCGAGCGATGTCCCGTTTGTCCGTGCGCACCAGCAGGCTCACCAGCGACGACCACGCCTCGAGGGGCGCAGCGCCGGGCCGTTCGGTCGGCACCTTCTCCAGAGCATTGCGGAACGCCTTCTCCGCACCCGCCTCGTCGCGAAGGGCAGCCAGGAGCGTGCCGCGAAGCAGTCGCATCTCGTACGTCGGCGCGTCCTCCGGAGCGAACCGATCGATCTCCTTGACGTCCTGCGAAAGCAGGTCCGACGTCAGGAGATTCATGATCGCACGGAAGCGCTGCAAATCGTCAGGCAGCACAACCTCCGTGTGAATCTTGTTGAGCAGCACGGCGGCGTCGTCGTACATCTTCCGTTCGCGGAAGAGATCCACCACCTTGCGGATCACCGCTTCCTGCTTGTCCCCGAGTTCGATCGCCTTGCGGAGGTTCAGCAGGGCGGATTCATTGAGGCCCTCGAGTTCATCGAGTTGAGCCAGAGCAAGATAGGCCCGGCTCCAGGCAGGTCGTTTCTTCTGGATTCCCTCCGCCTTGCGGCGAAGGTCGCGAAGCGTGTCCTTGTCGCCAGGGGTGAAGGTCTTCAAACGAATGGCGATCTGGCCCAGGTTGTAAATCGGGCCATCCACGCCATCGGCCTGGCCGATCTCGCGAAGGGCCTTCTCCCACACCGCTTCCTGATTGAGCGCGATCGCGATATCGACGATGAGCGCCCGAGCCACCAGGTCGAGATGATCGAGATCGGCGGCCTTGCGGAAGAAGTCCAGCGCCGCCTGCTTCATCGCCGGGTCCGACTGGCGATTCGCGATATCACCGAGCCCAAAGAGCAGTCGATGCAGTTCCGGCTTAGGGAACTTCGAGTCTTCCTTCACGGTGCCGATGGCCTGGAGTTCGGCGATGCTGGGCTTCTTCGCACGGGACATGAGAATGCCAACCTTCGCGAGGCGGAAGTCGACGGAATCGCCCGTGGTCTTCTCGGCATCCTCGATGAGCTTGGCGGCATCCTCGGCGCTGATTTTCGCGGAGGCTCCGATGCGGATCGCCTTCAGCGAGATCGCGGGGTTCTTCGGATCCTTCTCCGCCGCCTGCTGGAGAACCTCGCGCGACTGGGCTTTTTCGCCCCGGATATTCAGTGCTTCCGCCTTGAGAAGCATCATCTCCGTTGAGTAAGGCGGGGAGCCCAGCGCGTCCTCGAACGCCTTCCAGTTCCGTGCGGATTCCGGCCGGCTGATCTGATCGAGCAGCACCAGACGGGCGAGAGTGGGGTGAAGCGCCTTCACCTCACGCACGAGATCGGTGTAAATCGGGATCGCATCGCGGAAGCGGCCAAGCTTGACGAGAGCCTCGGCGTACCCAAGCTGGGCCGGGTAATAAAGGCGATCGTCTTTCAACGCGAGGCGGTACGACTCGAGCATCTGGTCCGGGTTTTGGGAGAGGTTGTAGCACTCCCCCAGATCACAGCGAAGCTTCTTGTGATACTCGGGCAATCCAGAGAGAAACGGACCACAGGCTTCCAGGTCCTGCTTCGCCTGCGGCCAGTTGCCTTTCACCAGTTCCAGTCGACCGCGGAAGTATTGCTGCACGAACGGCCGGGTGTTCTCCGGCGTCATCCGGGCCATCAGCTTCTCGGATACGACCGATTCCTTGAGGTCGATGAGGCGGTCCAGCGTGTTGTAGAAATCGTCCTTCACCGTGTCGATCGTATTGGACAGCTGCGTCAGCACGGCGATTGCTTCGTCGCGGTGCCCTTGCTGCATGAGCACCTGGGCCAGCAACGAACCCGTGGCCACGCGCCTGGGATCGATCGCAAAGGAGCGTTCGAGGTATTCCCTCGCGGCCGCGAGTTGAGGCTCTCGACCGGAGACCTCGACTTCCGCCGCGGCGAGCAGCACATCCGGGTCCATCTCGCCACCCTTGAGGGCGAGGGCACGCTTCACGTGCTCGCGAGCCGCGGGGTAATCCCGGATCGCGATCAGATGCCGCGCGATCACCACGCGGGCATCCGGCCGCTCCGCGTAGGGCTGCTTCTTTTGCAGGGTATCCACCCGTAACGCGGCTTCGGTGTCCTTGTGCAACACGCGAAGCAGGCCGAGGGCCTTGGTATAAAACTTCACCACCCGTTCGGGATCCTGGCCACCCGTCTCGATGGCCCTGTCGACATAAGCCAGCGCGTCCGTGAACTTCTTCTCCGTTTCCTCGATCTTGATCGCTTCTTCGAGCAGGTCAGGGGAGTTCTTGTTTTGAGGATCGCGGAAGAGCATCGCGAGGTTCTCGCGAGCCCCGTTGAGATCCGCCTTGTTGTAGAGCACCTTCACGAGGAGCTTGCGTTCCTCCGGGTTCTCCGGGAACTCGCGAAGGAACTTGGAGGTGATGTCCGCCATGCGGGAAAGCTTGGCGATGTCGAGTTCTTCCGGGTTCACAATCATGCGGACGTACTTGCGGAAGGCGACCTCATCCTTGGGTCGGAACTTGAGGTACTGTTCGTAAAGGTCGAGTGCCTCGTCGCGTTTGGCAGGATCGGTCTTGGCGGCGGCCTCGGCCCTCTCGGCTCGCTCGTACAGAACCACGGCCTGGCGTTTCACCTGCACCCGGTTGAGGGCGTAGGTCGAGCCCGAGATGAGGATGAGGATCGTGAAGGCCAGGAGGAGTCGCTTCCAGTGCATGCGGCGCATTAGCCACCTCCGCGAACGAAATGCCAGTGAATCCAAACGAAAAACGGGAGCAACGGTCGGTTGCTCCCGTCTCAAGTTAGTATACGATCGCCCGGGTCGGTGTGGTTCACTTTACCGGATCGATCTCGTCAATCAGGCCGTCTTGCGGCGAAGCACCCGGCGGAGGCCGAAGGCCGGCAGCGCCATCGCGGCCAGCAGAATCGCCGGGGGAGCGGGAATCGCAGCCTGGCTCACGACGAGCGTCGAGGAGACACCGCCGGTGAACGTGGAAGCCGAGGCCGTGCCTGTACCACTGAGGTTGACGTTGAACATCTGCTGAATGATATAAGCTTCCGACAGGTTCGAGATCCCGGTAACGGTGCTGCCATTGCCGGAGCCGACATTGGTGGCGGAGGCCGCATCCGGACCCGTGGAAGCCTGGGTGGTCTGGGTGTCGAAGTCCAGCAGGCTGGTGGTCGAACTCAGCGTGTGAGTGCCGAAGCCGCTGGAGGTGAGAATGCCGTTGGTCACGCTCACGCTGTTGCCGAGGTCCGCCAGCGAGCCCGCCAGGGCCGGGATGCCATTGCCGGAGGGGCCGGTGTCCTTCACCGTGATGGCCAGCTGCGGAGCGGCCGAGATATCCAGGTTGTTGGCCGTCGTTATGGTGTAGCTGGTCGAGAAGGAGGCGGCGAAGTTGTTCACCACGTTCCCGAACTGAAGGTTGATGGTGGAGAAGCTCGCCGAGCTGGTCGTGACCTGTCCGCCAGGGGCAGCGGTGGTACTGAGCAGCGTGGTCGTGCCACCAGGCCCGATTTCCTGGATGAGCACCTCAATGGCGGCATCGGAACGGGAAGGGGTTGCCACGATGGCGGCTGCAGCGAATACGCTCGCAGCCAGCAATCGGATGTTTCGCAGCAGCATAACGGGAAGCTCCTCGAATACGGTCCATGGTCGAAGAAAGTTGGTCGAAGGAATTAACTCGGTCGCACCCGTGTTCGGCGGACACTTCGGTCCGATCGATCACTTCTGGGTTTCCAGGCTGCCGCGCAGGAAAGGGGCCCGTTCGGCAACAAACAATTCGGGTACGCTCGGCGAACTCTCTATTCCCTAAAAGAGCGGGTACACCCCGTCTCTGTCAATCCGATTCCGCCGAGATCGCGATTTTACTACGCAACCTGAATGCCAAAATTCCTCAGGATTGGTCCCCAAGAGCCAAATTCGTGTTCTAAGCTCCTGGAACCATCCCATAATTGTAACGTCAATCATTTGGCGCGTCCAGCCGGATTCGCTGCCAACCCTTTCCATTTGCGCCAATCCGCGCTAACCAAAGTTAACATCTGGC
>Ga0105044_10010033_pt1 | contig 12940 bp, 8 predicted proteins | sample MAT01_FD_78092 | JGI IMG/M metagenome (GOLD analysis project Ga0105044, IMG submission 78092) | Freshwater microbial communities from Lake Fryxell liftoff mats and glacier meltwater in Antarctica - MAT-01 | ecosystem: Environmental > Aquatic > Freshwater > Ice > Liftoff microbial mat | place...
GCGGCTTCTGTAGATTTGACGGGGAATGCTGCGAAGGGTGGGAACTGGATCCTCGAAAAGGCAACGGGGGTTATTGAGGCGGGTCATGCCTTCACAAGAAAAGTCCGGGATGCTTATCAAGATGTCCTTGCTACTTTCACTGTTACCAACACCAACGACTCTGGAGCTGGTTCTCTGCGCCAAGCTATTCTAGATGCTAATGGGGCGGGCGGAGCAGACACGATTAATTTCAATATTGGTCTGGGTGGCCCCCAAACTATCAGAGTTGGTGCTACCACTGGGCTACCTCTTCCCTACATCAACGATAGAGTTACTATTGATGGTGAAAGCCAGCCGGGTTTTACTGATACCAACACCCCAATTATTGTTCTAGATGGTACTGCTGTAGGTGGTGCTACTGCTAATCTTGATGGTTTAAGATTTATCAGAGCCGGAGCAACTGGTACCCAGAGAGTATTCCCCGTTTATGGTGGCATGATTACTAGCGGTGATTCCAGTAACTCAATAGTTCAGGGCTTGGTAATTAGCAATTTTTCTGGTAGTGGTATTAAGCTGGGTCATTCGGACGTTTATACTACTGCTTCTCTTAACCCAACGAATATTACTATTCAAAGAAATTATATTGGTACTGATATTACTGGCACAGTAGCTAAACCAACGAGTACTTGGGGAGACCCAAATAATACTCATGCCCTCCACGTTTATGGCAGTACTAATAGTCAATTAAGGAATAACCTAGTTTCGGGGAACTTTACTTCCACTGTTGTTGTTAGAGGAACCTCGTCAGGAACTATTATTGATGGCAATAAAATTGGTACAGATGTTACTGGGCGATTTGCCCTAGCAAACCAACGCTGGGGTGTATACGTAATTTCTGGGACTGGTCATGTCGTTACTAATAATCTTGTCGCTGCTAATGGGCTAATGGATGACGGCAGTGGACTACCGGGGGTAGATTTCCGTGTCGGTACTACTGGGTCAATAACAAATAACATTATTGGAACAGATATAACTAAAACTTACTCTTTACAAAATCGTGGCACAGCTATTACCAATAATGGCAACACTTATCCAACTACTGTTACTGGTAACACTATCCAGGGGCCAAGAGCAGGTTTTACCGGAGCAATGAATGCTGCTAACCCTAATCCATTATTAGCTTCCTTTGTGACACCTACCCTAGTCGCAGGTAGCCCATTATTATCAGCAATTTCCCAAAATAATACTAACAATAATGGAACTTTGGTTAAGGATATTGTTGGCACATCTATCGGTAATTATGCTCCTGTCCCAACCCCCGGTGTTGCCATTACTGCGACAGACAATACTAATGGTACTTGGCAGTATTCCACCGACAATGGATTTAGCTGGGCTAATGTGAATCTAAATTTCCCTGTTCCTGGTCCTTACAATGTGTGGTCTAATTCTGGCTATCCTGCGCCCAATACCCCTGCGGTAGCTCCCAACGTGATCGGTGCATTGTTATTATCTGCTGACGATAAAAATAGAATTAGATTTATTCCTAATGCTGGCTACACAGGAACAGCTAATAGTATTACCTATAGAGGCTGGAATCAGCGTTTCGGTGGCAATGGAGAAATGATCAATATTAGTGGCTTTATGCGAACAGTTGGATCAATGCAAGTCATTACTAATAATATGAGTGCCAGCAGCAACACTGCCCAAATTCAAGTTTTGCCTACTAATACAGCCCCAGATTTGGTTCCTAACCAAGTCCAGCCGACTAATGCTTTTGCTACGGCAATTAAAACTACAGGCGGAGTTGTGATTGGGACTGTTCTAGCGACTTCTGTAACTGATCCTGATGCAGGTTCTCAAAAGGGAGTAGCCATCACGAAGTTAGATGATGCTAACGGTACTTGGCAATACAGCATTAATGGACAGCACTGGATTCCGATCGCCACCGTCAGTGAAACTTCAGCCCTCCTCCTAGATAGCACATCAAGACTACGATTCATTCCTAATACTGGTTTTACTGGAACTCCAGAATCTGCAACCTTTCGGGCTTGGGATCAAACCAATGGTACTAATAGCAATAGAGTTGATACTACGGCTAATGGTGGAGCCACCAGTGTTAGTGCATTAGATGTGAATATCCTTAACTTTGCCCCTGTTCGTGAACCCGGTACAGTCCCAGCAACCAAAAATCAGGTGGATCCCATAGATGGGTTACTTGTTAGTGACTTTGCAGCTACGGCTATCACTGATGCAAATATAACCAATCTTAAGGGCTTAGCTATTACTGATGCTCCCAGCACTGATGGAGTTTGGCAATACAGCATTAACGGCGGAACTTCTTGGACTAATATCGGCGCAGTTAGCCCCACCAATGCTCTGTTGTTGGACATTGGTAACAAAATTAGATTTGTTCCTAGCGTGAATAACGCATTTAGTAAAAATATTTCCTTCCGTGCTTGGGATCAAACCAAGGGAACTCCGGGAACCCGCCTTGATGTAGGTATTAATGGGGGATCAACATCCTTTAGTAACCAGTTGGCAACTCTGACAATAAATGTCCCGATCGACCCAACTAAAATACCTCAAGCTCCCATCGCACCTCCCATTGATCCCGGACTTTTCCCGCTTCTAAGAAACCCACCAGCCCCAGCGACCCCATCTGCCATTGTTGTCGGTACTGCTCCCACCCCTGAGCAACCTAGTGGGAATATGGCTGGAGGTAATACAGACTGTTCCTGTGAACAAGTAATTGCGCAACAACAACCGAATCTAGTCAGCAACACGATCTGGGGAACAAATGAAGCTGACCTATTAGTAACCACTTCCACTGCTAATACGGTATATGGATATCAAGGCAATGACACGATCGTCGGGACTACCGGAAGCGAGAATCTATTTGGGGGAGCAGGGAATGATGGGATTCGAGGTGCTAGGGGTAGAGACTTTATCCGGGGAGGCGGTGGAGATGATATCCTCTACGGTGGTCGAGGTCGAGATGTAGTCAAAGGTGGTCGAAATAAAGATATGATATTTGGTGGTCGGGGAGCAGATATACTTGGAGGCGGAAAAGGTAGTGATGTGATCTACGGCGGTAGAGGTAACGACTTTATCTCTGGAGGGAAGGGCAAAGATCGTCTGTTTGGGGGCTTAGGGAATGATATACTCTGTGGCTGTGCAGGAGATGATTTTCTCCGGGGCGGTCGGGGTAATGACACCCTCAGTGGAGAAAAAGGTAATGATATTTTGGCTGGGGGGTTAGGAGAGGATACCCTCACTGGGGGTGCAGGGAGCGATCGCTTCCGGATCGTAGCTAATAACGGTGTGGATACGATCACTGACTTTGAAGTGGGTATTGATTTTCTGGAACTAGCTAGAGGCTTGCAAATTTCTGACCTGCAAATTGTCCAAGGTACTGGATCTACCGTAATTGGTTTACAACCGGGAAGTCTATTTGCTAGCGATCGCCCTTTAGCTGTTCTGTTGGGAGTGAATGCCGCTAGTCTCACACCGAATAGCTTCTTGACGGTTTGAGGATAGTAGCCAAAGTAACAGTCTTGCTCACTCTCCGCTGTCTATGATCACAAAAACTAGTGTTTACAAGATTTATGCAGCCTCCAGAGTTTAGTTCGATCGCCCACCGTTCTCCTTGGCAACTGCCCGATCGAGCTAGGGTAGCGGTGATGGTAGTGATGAATGTCGAGCATTTTACCTTTGGCAAACTGGGTACAGCCATCCAACCCCACTTAACTAGTTCCCCAGAAATCGCTAACTACGGCTGGCGAGATTATGGCAACCGAGTGGGAATTTGGCGTTTATTTGATCTTTTTGATGAGTTGCAAATCCCTGTAACTGGAGCGATAAATGGAGATATTTGTACCTTTTATCCAGAAATTATCCAAGGAATGCAGCAGCGTCAGTGGGAATTTATGGCGCACGGAATCAATAACAGCACCGGACATAGTGGTATGGCTGTGGATCAAGAGCGGGAATTGATCCAGAAAACCCTAGACCTTTTAACTAAAGCCACAGGCGAAAAACCTAAAGGTTGGCTAACTCCGGGATTCTCTGTTACAGAATCTACGGCGGATCTGCTCTACGATGCAGGAGTTGTCTACACCACTGACTGGGTGAATGATGACCAGCCCTTCTGGTATCCCGTCGCTCAGGGCAAAATGCTGTCAATTCCCTATACCCTAGAAGCTAATGATATTACTTTGTGTTTAACTGCCCGCTTGACAGGGGCGGAATTTGCTCAGGCTATTATTGATCAGTTCGACCAGCTTTGGTTAGAGGGAGGAACCCAGCCACGGGTAATGGCGATCGGGCTTCATCCGTTTATTGTGGGGCAGCCTCTGCGGTTGAAATATCTCCGGCAGTGTTTGCGATATATTAAGGATCGATCGCACACTTGGTTAACCACAGGTCATAAAATTTATCAATGGATGGTTGCAAATCAAGCAGGTAAATAGCCAAATATCAAAAACAGGGATCATTTGTTGATATTCCTAAGCTCATCACAATCCCAAATCAACTATAAATTTAACCAGCTATATTCAAACTAACCACAGGAATAATTATGTCTCAAGCCCTATCAGAAACATCAGAAACTACAGTTATCAAAATTCCCATCATTGATACTACCCACGAAAACATTGCTCCCTACGGCCAGATTTTTGGGGATGATGTAGCAAAACCCGGCTTAGGAATTCCTTTCTACAAAGGTCGGGTGATTGAAGGAGAAAATGTAGATTTTAGCTACCGGGGGCAAGCGGTGATTCGCACTGCAAAAATCATGCCCGGCTATCCGCCCATTCGTTGGCTAGAAAGACACATGGCCATGACCCAATTATTTATTGGTTTGGGGAGTGAACCGTTTGTGATGGTGCTTTCGCCGCCTACCCATGCCGATGGAAAAAATGTCCCCGACTTGAGCGAAGTCAAAGCATTTCGTTTCCCACCCGGTTATGCTCTGTTGATTCACACAGGCACTTGGCACGATTTCCCTATTGCTTGCGATCGACCTGTGGTAGTCCTCACGGCTAATTCTGATGAGGTAGTCACCGCCCTCGCCTCCATGAAAGGCGCTGAAGAAATGGATCATGGTGATGTGTACAAAATATCTTTACCCAAGCGGATGGGCTGTGAAATTCATCTCGATGTTTAGATGCGTACAAAATATAGAACAAATTACTTCCCCCTAAAGATATCCTTGGTTGGCTACTGAGGCTTATTGAAAGGGGGTTTAACTTTTATCTTAAACTTTTATTTTAATAATTTGGCAGCGCAAGACCAATCAAGCTGAGATTATCAGAAGCAATCACCCCCGGAGTTCCTCTCAAGAATTGGAGCTTAATTAGAGCTTCAAAACTACCGAGATCGTCTATCCTAGAAAAATTCCCTAGTTCTAGCTAACCCCAAATCTAATCTTGAGTAACCAATCCTATCTTCAAGTTTTTACCAGCCGCAAAATGTCTATCATGTTGTTGCTGGGTTTCTCCTCTGGTCTGCCTCTGTTTTTGACCAGCACCACCCTCCAAGCATGGATGACCAAGGAAGGTGTAAATCTAACTTCTATTGGTTTATTTAGCCTTGTTGCCCTGCCCTACTCCTTTAAGTTTGTGTGGTCGCCCTTGCTCGATCGCTATGTGCCGCCCTTTATGGGTAGACGTAGAGGCTGGCTCGTGATCACCCAGATTGCCCTAATTATTGCCATTAGCTGTATGTTTTTTCAGCAACCCAAGCAAGCTCTCCAGCTATTAGCGGTGAATGCGATTTTTATTGCTTTTTTTAGTGCTTCCCAAGATATTGCCTTTGATGCCTACCGCACTGATATGTTGGAAGAGCAAGAAATGGGAGCCGGAGCCGCCATCACCGTTTTGGGTTATCGCCTGGCCCTTGTGATCACGGGTTCCCTTGCCCTCGTCCTGGCCGATCGCCTGCCTTGGAATGTAGTTTATCTATTCATGGCAATCTTAATGCTGGTGGGCTTAGTGAGTAGCTTTTTTGCCCCAGAACCAGAAAAACCAGTCCATGCCCCAGAAACCCTAGTCGATGCGGTAGTTCTTCCTTTTCAAGATTTTTTCCAGAGCCATGGAGTTAAGTTGGGGGTTTTAAGTTTAGTATTTATTACCTTATATAAATTTGGGGATGCGGTTCTAAATAACATGACTACTCCCTTTTTATTACAAACTGGATTTTCGCAAACAGACTTAGGTGTGATTCGGGGCGGCATGGGCATCTTAGCAACTCTGGTCGGCACTCTGGTGGGCGGCTCGGTGATGAGTAAATTAGGGATTTACAAGTCTCTCTGGATTTTTGGCGGACTGCAAGGCCTGAGTAATTTAGGCTATTTAGCGATCGCCCTCACGGGACAAAATTATCAACTCCTCATCCTGAGTATCAATATTGAAAACTTCTGTGGAGGCATGGGTACTGCTGCCTACGTTGCTTACCTGATGAGCCTGTGCAACCCCAGTTTCACCGCTACCCAGTATGCCCTCCTCTCCAGCTTGATGGCAGTGAGCCGTGATGTGTTAATTGCTCCGGCGGGGAAGATTGCCGAACTCACTGGATGGACAAATTTCATGCTGATTAGTATTGTGGCAGCAATTCCGGGCTTACTCCTCCTGCCCCTAGTGGCCCCTTGGGGAAAGAAAGCCACAGAGATTAATTCCTAGAATAATTTGGTAATAATTTGGTAATAATTTGGTAATAATTTGGCAATAGTTTGGCAATGGAAACAAAAAATCATGAAAATCAAATTTCCCCTGATGATCGCCACCGCTGCTCTCCTGGTGGTTTTGGATTTCCTGAATTTAACTAATTCTGTCTTGGCGTTTAATCCCGAACATTTGCGCCGCTTGATCCAATCTGGGGAATGTCAAGGTTGTGATCTCAGTAATGCCGACTTGAGCGGTCAGAACTTGGAAGGGAATGATTTAACTGGGGCTAATCTCCGGGGAGCTAACTTGAGCGGGGCAAATCTGCAACAGGCAACTTTACAGAGGGCAGATTTAACGGGGGCAAATTTGACAGGAGCTAGACTTCAACAGGCGATTTTATGGCGATCGATCCTCCGGGATGTGGATCTCCGCAATGGGTATTTACAAAGAGCTAGGTTAATTGGTAATGATCTGCGGGGCATGAATCTCCAAGGGATAAATTTAGAGGATGCAAGTCTGGAAGGGGTAAATTTAGAAGGGGCTAACCTCACGGGAGCTAATCTTCATCGGGCAAGCTTTACTAGTGTGAATTTGCGGGGGGCGAACCTCACGGGGGCTGATATCCGGGATACCAGTGCTACGGATGTAAATACCGAGGGGATGATCGGCTTAAATTTTGATGGTTCTGGGGATCCTAATAACTCTGCTAGTAATGCCAATGGCTCCAATTCTCCCAATAATAACCTCGATCGACAGGTTCAAGAAGCAACCCAACTCTTAGCCAGTGGTAGGGAACTCTCTCAAACTAGGCAATTCCCAGAAAGTATCCAAGCTGCAACCGCTGCCCTAACTATCTATCAACAGATTCTCGATCGTCCCGGAGAACTCGCTGCCCTAGAAATTCTCGCCGCCACCTCCTATCGCCAGAGAGACTATCCCCAAACGGTTATCTATGGGAATCAAGCCCTCGCCCTGGCCCGGAACTTAGAAGATCAAGAACTTGAGTGGCAGATGCTGACTCTGTTGGGAAATACTTACTATGACCAAGCAGATTATCTGAAAGCGGTGGAAATATTTCGCCAGACCGTAACTTTTCGGAATCATTTAGGAGCCTCAGCCGCAAATTCTGGACGAGCCAACCTAGCCGTGGGGGATTTTGGGGGGGCAGTGCAGGAGTCTGAGTATGCCATGACTAGTGGCAATCCCCACACCCGGGCTGTAGCTTTTAATACCCTTTCTACCACCTACCGAATTTTGGGTGAAAGTGCGAAAACCCTAGACTATGCCCAACAAGCCCTCGATGCTGCTCAAGAGGCAGGAGAGCAAAAATTTGTCCAAGAGGCTCTCTTAAATTTAGCCGAAGCCTACCAACTCCTCGGTGATGCTCCCCAAGCACGGGAGTATGTCGCCCAAAGTTTACTCCTAGCTCAACAAATAGGCGATCGCCGGGGCGAGGCAAATGCTAAGAAAACCCAAGGGAATATTCTCCAAGAGCAAGCTGACTATCGGAGTGCGATCGCAGCCTACCAAGAAAGTTTAGTTCTCAGCCGAGCCGTAGGCGATCGACGGTTACAGGCTGAAGCTTTGCAGGGTTTAGGTGCTGCCCAAAAAAATGCGGGGGATTCCCCTCGTGCTGCCGATTCCCTCCAAGCTAGTTTAGATATCTGGACAGAATTGCGCCGGGTCTTTATTGGCAATGAATATTTTCAGGCTAGTTTTGATGAACTGCAATCCCAAACTTTCCGCCTCCTCCAAGAAGTTTATATTGACCAGAATCAGCCAGAAGCAGCCCTAGAAGTAGCAGAGCAAAGCCGCACCAGGATTTTTACCCAAACGGCGGCGGCAAAATTAACAATTACGGTAACGGCTCCGGGGATCGATCGCATCAAAGCCATGGCAAAGGAACGGAAGGCCACCTTCGTGATGTACTCCCTACGGGAACGCTGCCGAGACATATTTCAATTTTGCGGCGGTATCAATCATCGCAATCAAAAATATCTCCAAGAATTTCAACTCTACATTTGGGTAGTGAAGCCAACAGGAGAAATTATCTTTCGGACCGTAGATTTAGCTCCCCTCCTCAAGCCTAGAAATATTACCTTGGACACTTTAGTTGTCAACAGCCGGGAAGGGATTGGCATCCGGGGTTTGGATAATAAGTTAAATAATAAGTCAAATCAATCTGCGGGGCTGAAGGAGCAAGATAGACCAAAGAATCGGCAATTACAAAATATGTATCAGTTATTAATTGCCCCGATCGCCGAGCATCTACCCCAAAATCCAGAGGATCAGGTTATTTTCATTCCCCAAGGTTCTTTATTTATGATTCCCTTCTCGGCTTTGCAGGATGCAGAGGGAACTTACCTAATTGAAAGACATACTCTGACATTAACTCCTTCCCTGAGTGTGTTGGAAGTTACCAAGCAGCAACGACAGAACCACGGATCATTTTCCCTGACAAATCTGAGGGCTTTAGTAGTTGGCAATCCCACCATGCCCCGGTTACAAATTTATGAACAAGAAGAAGCCCTTGCCCCACTGCCGGGAGCGGAAATAGAAGCAAGAGCGATCGCCCCTTTGTTAAATACTCAACCTTTGATCGGTGACACAGCGACGAAAGCGGCAGTCCTACAGCAAATGCCGGGGGCAGGAATTATTCACTTCGCAACCCACGGGATTCTTGACGATTCTGTTGATGTCTATGGTGTGCTTGCCTTTGCTCCCGATGATCCCTCCGTGGGTAATACGGGGCTACTCCATGCCCAAGAAATCCTTGATCTCAATCTCCAAGCGCAGTTAGTAGTGCTTAGTGCCTGTAATACAGCCCGGGGGAAAGTCTCTGGGGACGGGGTGGCGGGGTTGGCTCGATCGTTCATTGCGGCTGGCTCCCCAACGGTAGTCGCCTCCATCTGGTCGGTTCCCGATGCGCCCACTGCCTCGCTAATGACTAATTTCTACCAAAATCTTTCCCAAAACCCCAACATCTCCCAAGCCCTCCGCCAAGCCATGCTCACTACTATGCAGGAATTTCCCCAACCCAGAGATTGGGCAGCTTTTACCTCGATCGGGGAGGCAAACTAGACCTAACTACCTTGGCGCTTGCTATAGAAGAATCTTAAATGGGCAAGCAACAGGGAATGATGATACATCCACTCTGGGCTTGTTGTGACTGCAAAGTCTGGGCGGCAGCTTTACAAGCTTGGAAACGCTGAGGAGCCATTTGCATCGCTGTGCTTAAATTTTGATTAGTGAGAATACGTTTTACATAGTCTGAGCAAGATTCTTCTCCATGCAATAACCGATGGGCGCAGGAGAAACCTTTTCGGGGTGAAAGATGGGTACGATAAATATTGAGAGAGGCGATCGCAGCTTGAGTGGCAAACAATTCAAAGGTATTAGTAATCATAAGTTTAAGAGGTGGATATAGATTACACTTTAACTTTATGTAAAATTAATCTCAGATAAATCTATCTAAAGTCTTGTTTTATAAAAAGAGATTGACTTTTTAAACTGTCATTACTGATCTTAGATAGCCAAAACAAATCTTTTAGTATAATCATTTTATACATTATCTCATACAAGCTAGTTATAACCTTTCCTGCCACTTAGGGAAAGAAAGTCACGGAGCATTAATTCCTCGGCGATCATTTGGTGGACGACTTCGAGTTGCAGATATTTTCCTTGAGGCAGAGTTGACCCACGGTAATCGTCCGTTCTTGATTCCAGAAATTTTGAAAAACGGTGGCGATCGCATCTTCTGGCTTAATTGTAGGCATCTGCTCGTCAATAAATTTTTCAATGAGACCCGTTTGCTGCGTAACTGGACTTCTTGCCCAAGGAAATCGAGGATAGATACTTTTTGCTGCTGATAGTCTTCCTCAGTGGTTTTGGTATTTTTGCGGATTTCTGCTAGGAGTTTGAGAATGTAGGAAACGTTGGTTTCATCCCGTTGAATGAGTTTTAGTTCAAAATCAACTTCTTCAATGATGGATTCATTTCCCTCCTCTTTGGGCAATCGAGTTCGATCGTGAATATCGAGATACTTGCTTTTATAGTCATCAAAGGTCTGTTCGTCCACGTTCAGGTCAGTAAAATTAAACTCGGTGAAGGATTTACTGACGTTGAGGAGACGGATCAGATTACGAAAGGCTTTGACAAATTCCACTTGATCGTCTTCGCTGATCAGTTTATTGATAACTATTGATGATAGCAGGTAGCATTTATCTAAACTAAGCCAACAATTGAGTACTCTTACTAGCCAAATCGATAACCAAAGCCCCGGACGGTTACGATATACTGGGGTTGGCTGGGGTCTAATTCTAGCTTTTCTCGGAGCCAGCGGATATGCACATCCACAGTTTTGGTGTCTCCCATGAAATCTGCCCCCCACACCTGCTCAATTAGCTGCTCCCGTGACCAAACTCGGCGGGGATAGCTCATAAATAATTCCAGCAGCTTAAATTCCTTCGGAGAAAGACTAGCTTCCTCGCCCCGGACATTGACCCGACATTCCCGCGGTGAGAGGGTGACATCTTTGAACTGGAGGATGGGAAATTGTTCTGGTGTAGTCAGACGTTGACGACGGAGAATCGCCCGGCAGCGAGCTACCAATTCTTGCATACTAAAGGGTTTGGCAAGATAATCATCCGCCCCTACTTCTAAGCCCAAGACTCGATCGCCTTCACTACCCCGCGCACTCAAAATCAAAATTGGCACTTGGTTTCCTTGATAACGTAACAACCGACACAAATCTAAGCCATTGATCTGTGGCAGCATGATATCTAGGATCACAAGATCAAAGGCAGCTTCGGTAAAATCAACTATTTTTCCTTGAGAATCAGGCTGGAGTATCCCCAGAGCCTGATTGCCATCATTAGTTGTTGCTACCTCGTAGCCTTCTTCCCGCAGAGCCAAAGCCACCATTTCCCGAATTAGCTCTTCATCTTCTACCACCAACACTCGGTTCTTCAGTCCCGTAGACACAGTTGGTCTGCTTCTAGGCAATTCTAGGCTAAGCATAAAATTATAAAAATTGTCAAAGATTATTTGTAGATTTTCTACATCCAGATCTACACTAAAAGAATACCTTTAAACAAACATTTTTGTATGTTATTACATTTGAGCACTTGGACAGAAGTGGAAACCTATTTGACTCAATCCAAGGGTATAATTATCCCCATTGGTTCTACGGAGCAACATGGCCCCACGGGCTTAATTGGGACTGATGCCATCTGTGCAGAGGCGATCGCCAAAGGAGTCGGCGAACACGCCCAAGCTATGGTTGCCCCGACGATTAATGTCGGCATGGCTCTCCATCACACTAGCTTTCCCGGCACTATCAGCCTCCGCCCCAGTACCCTGATCCTCGTAATTCGAGATTATCTTACCTCCTTAACCAAGGCGGGATTTCAGAAATTTTTCTTTCTCAATGGTCACGGCGGCAATATTTCCCCCCTAAAAGCTGCCTTTGCGGAAACCTACGAATACCTAATAGACCTGCAAATTCCCCAAGCCGATCGAGTCCAGTGTCGGATTGGTAATTGGTTTATGGGTGGTGGTGTGTATAAGCTTGCTAAGGAACTGTACGGCGATCGAGAAGGTTCCCACGCTACCCCCAGCGAAGTTGCCCTCACTCAATACCTCTTCCCCGAAGCTATCAAACAAGGAGAACTAGACCCTCCGGCGACAGGTTATAGTATCTACAGTGCTGCTGATTTCCGCCGCCGTTTTCCCGATGGACGCATGGGTTCCCATCCCAACTTAGCCACCCCGGAGCATGGTCAACAGTTTTATGAACTAGCAGTAAAGGAATTAGCCCAAAGTTATCTAGAATTTCTCGCCGCCCAGTAGTGAATAGTGCCGATTAGTTAGGAAATTAGGAATGCTGCAAAATCAAGAACGCGCCCCTCGTAACCGCACAGTCACTTTGAATCTGGAAGAACAAACCAAGTACAAGAATAGGCTTCTGCGACTAGAGCGGCCTGTGCAACTACCAGAAGTCATTAATCGCACAATTCATCAAGACTTATTTGAAATTTTTGATTTTCTCCCCAAACAATCCGTTGATCTACTTTTTATTGACCCGCCCTACAATCTAAACAAAACCTTCAACGCCAGCAACTTCAAGAAGCGCAGCCTCGATACTTATACAGATTGGTTTGATACTTTTTTGACGAAGCTTGAAGCCCTATTGAAACCCACCACTTCTATTTATATTTGCTCAGATTGGCAATCTTCCCCCGCAGTTTTTGAGGCTATTAAAGATCGCTTTCAGATCCGCAACCGAATTACGTGGGAAC
>Ga0105044_10010034_pt1 | contig 12939 bp, 2 predicted proteins | sample MAT01_FD_78092 | JGI IMG/M metagenome (GOLD analysis project Ga0105044, IMG submission 78092) | Freshwater microbial communities from Lake Fryxell liftoff mats and glacier meltwater in Antarctica - MAT-01 | ecosystem: Environmental > Aquatic > Freshwater > Ice > Liftoff microbial mat | place...
TATAAAAAGCCATCGTCGGCTTCCACAATAGCCGGAAGCGAACCGCCTTCCCGCAAGGGGGTCACATATCTTGTAACAATTACAGTTCTGATTTCGGGTTGCATGGTGCAAAGAAACGGAAAATTGCTTGTCGGGGTCTTTGCGGGTTCAACGAATCGGCGCGTATTGATCCATCAGCATCGTTTGGGTCGTGCACAAATCCCAAGCTTTCCATTTGACCACGTATATGGCCGAATAAAAAATCCCGCATTTTTTCGGTTTGAAAAAATGCGGGATTTGAAATGTTGTTGAAACCTCTGCGGATTCTATTACCTAAAGATATCTATGGACCCTCTCAAACCTTTATCCTCTGGGTTTGCCTTGAAGATGTAGAAATAAGTGGCGTCCGGCAAGCCCTTGCCAGTTTGCCCAAACAATTCGCCCCTCCATGCTTTATCTGGGTCATTGCTGTAAGGGGAAGCCTCAAACACTTTATCGCCCCATTGATTGTAAATGGCCAGATGATTTAGAGGATAAGGCTCAATATCCAGACATGGAATCATCAGGTAATCATTCGAGGCATCTCCATTGGGCGTTATGAGGTTGGGGATATAACTGCAAATCCGTTCACGAACTGAAATGGCCATGATTCCCTCATCGCAAAGGTTCGGGCAGGCTTTTGAGCAAAGCTTGTAGATGATGTAAACTAATGTATTCGTATTGCCTGCCTGAAAAGAGAACAAACCGTTACCGTGGTCTATCAAACCTGCTGGCGGATCAATGATCGTTAAGGTGTAATCATCCGATTCATACGTGTCGTTGAGCAACACATTGAAGTCAGACAATATTTCATTGGTGGCAACCTCGTATTTTAAATCATGCACCGCTTTGGGGGTTTTGCCAATGCGAACAAGTGCCGAATCCAGCGGCGTGATACAGCCATTTACATTTGCTGCAACCGTGTAATAGCCCGTCAATGTGGAATCAATATCCAAGATGACGAGGTTGTTGTTGTCTGGATAAGGAGGTTTCGGGCCCGTCCAGAAGTATTCTGCACCAACAATCGGAGTTGCCGACAAGGTAATTTCATCGCCTTTGCAACCTATAAGGTCACTGAGCTGCGGGGCCAGCGGTAACAAGGGCAATACCTGAATCTGCACGGCGCAAAGCGAGGTGTTGCCAGCATCGTCTTGTGCCTGGAACATTAAGTTATGAAGTCCCAAGTCAAAAACAGAAGCAGCAGATTGGCCTCCAACTTGCGTCACCTGCGGCAGTCCGCAATTGTCTGAAGCGCTTGGGAATTGAAATTGCAACTCAACACCATCACAAGTGCTGATCGTATCCGTTGCAGCAATAAATCCAAGTGAGTTGTTCAAAACAGCACCGCTGATATTAACCTTAATGGGTGAAACAGGACAGATGAACTGAGGTAGTATGGATTCTGTCACCGTTATTGTAAAACTGCTTGTAACGATGTGCCCTAAGGTATCCCCTAAGGTGTATATGACTTCGGTTACCCCGATCTCAAACGTATCGCCTGGTGCATAATTGGCACTTAAGGTATATGGGCCACAGATGCCCGTTGGCTTTGGATCATTCCAAGTTGCTACTGCGTTACAACCTATAAAGGATTGGTTAACAGGAACATCGCTCAACTTGAGGGGTGGCCCTAATACCTCCACCACAAAAGTACAAGTATCTTGATTGCCGCTTGGATCCACCACAAATACCTGGACGGTAGTAAATCCGGCAGGGAATACATCGCCCGAAGCGGGTATGGAATATACTGTTGGGTTCGGACTGCAGTTGTCTGTAGCAAATGGTTGGGTCCAGCTTACAGGCGTACTGCAAAGTCCGGCATTGACAAGCATGTTGCTCGGGCAAACCGGGAATGTTGGTGGAACGATGTCAATAACTGTGATGGTAAAAGTACAAGTCGCAGTATTGCCCCAGGTATCGGTTGCGGTGTATTGTACGCTTGTGTTTGTCTCCGGGAAAACAGAGCCGGATGGAATAGTTACCGATAAGCTTACTTGTGATGCACAATTGTCGGTCGTGGTCGGAGCAATCCAATTCACCAAGGCGTCACAGGAGTCGGTATTCACACTAATATTCGGTGGGCAATCAACCAATACCGGCGGCACGTCTTCCCGCACCGTCACTGTAAAACTGCACTGCATACTGTTCCCGGAGGTATCTACAGCCGTATAGGTAATTGGATAAATCCCGGTAGACAGCACAGAACCTGCGGTTATGTTGGCCGTTGGGACAATGAGGGTTTGATCGCAGGGATCGGTTACTGTGGGTGCTGTCCAATTAACTACTGCTTCGCAACTGCTTGGATCCGTGGTGACGGTCAGATCGGCTGGACAATCCACCAATACAGGTTTCGTCTTGTCAAGTACGGTTACTGCAAAAGTGCAGGTAGACAGGTTTCCAGTCGGATCGCTCACCGTCATCGTTACCGTGGTTGTGCCTACGGGAAATGCCTGACCGGAGTTAGCCGTAGAAGTGACATTTAGGGCGATGCTGCAATTATCCGAAGTCACAGGTATGTTAAACGTAGCAATTCCAGAGCAAGTAGCTGCATCGGCATCCATCGTAATACTGGCTGGGCATTGAATTCTCGGCGATATGGTGTCCTGCACGGTGAGCATCTGAATCGCAATAGAAGTGTTGTTACATTCATCGGCGGCAGACCACTTTCTTTGCAGTGTATAACTGTCCAAGCTATTGCTGTTCATAACACTCTCACCAAGGAATACAATGGTGGGATTGCTGGTGCAATTATCGGTTGCAGTGGGCATCCCAGGAAGCGGAAGGGCATCGCAGTTCACCGTTGAGTCCGAAGGAATAAAAGTGAAAACAGGTCTTACGATGTCTTGGACGGTAATAGTTTGTACCGCCGTTTTGGTATTCCCGCAATCATCTTGAGCAGACCAAGTCCTTTTAAGGAGGTAGGTGTTCGGGCATACGCCATTGGTTCGTGTTTCGCCTGAAAACGTGATGGCTACATTCCCATCACAGTTGTCACTGGCTGTCGGAGAGCCGATAGAAGGTACAGATTCACAACTCACGGTGACGTTCGCTGGCACGGAAACGAATTGAGGGGCTACAATGTCTTGAACGGTAATCACTTGTGTTGCTTTTGAGGTATTGCCACAATTATCCGTCGCGCTCCATTCTCTGCGAAGGAAATAACTATGGGTGCAACTGCCATCAATCCGAACCTGGCCGGAGTAATTGATGTTCACAAAAGCGTCACAATTGTCTATTGCTGTAGGAAAAGCAACCATTGGGACGGCATCGCAGTTCACAACTACATCGGATGGTATAAGCGTAAAGTTTGGCGGTGTGAGATCCTGTACCGTGATGACCTGTTCTGCAGTGGAAGTATTCCCGCAACTATCTCTGGCCATCCAGCTGCGTTTAAGGGTATAGGAGTCCGGGCAGGCGCCATCGGTGCGAACCTCTCCAATATAAGTGATGGAAACGCTGGTTGCACAATCATCGGTGGCGGCAGGGGTTTGTACCGATGGGATCAACTCGCAATTGGTGGTAATCGCTGCAGGAACGGACGTAAACACGGGCGCGGTTTTATCCTCCACCAATATGGTCTGCACGGCCGTTGAGGCATTGCCACAATCATCGGTAATGGTCCATTTCCGGGATAAGGTGTAGCTGTTGGGGCAGCTACCATTGATACGGGTTGCGCCATTATAGGCAATGGTTAAATCTGCATCACAGTTGTCGGTTGCAGTAGGGGTTCCTATGGCTGGAAGTGCGGCACAACTTACCGAAACATTAGCCGGGACAGAAGTCACCACCGGCTTCGTGTTATCTTGAACCGAAATTTTTTGGGTTGCGATGGTGGTATTGCTACAAACATCCTGAGCAGACCAAGTTCGGGTCAGGCTATAATATCCTGGGCAGGCACCATTCGTTCGTGTTTCTCCAAGATAGGTGATGTTTACATTGGCCGAACAGTTGTCGGTGGCAACAGGGGTTCCAACACTTGGGATGGATTCGCAACTCACGGTAATTGCAAGGGGTACAGCAGTAAATACGGGTGGTGTAATGTCTTGTACTGTAATGATCTGTGTTGCAATGGCAGTATTACCACAATTGTCCGTTGCCACCCAGGCTCTCTGTAGAGAATAATTGTTGGGGCAACTTCCGTTTGTACGCAATTCGCCGTTGTATTGGATGTCTACTGTTGCATCACAATTGTCAATTGCTGTAGGAGTGACTACCGCTGGAATGGCGTCACAACTCACCGTTACTGCTACCGGCACAACGCTGAATACAGGTGCCGTAACGTCCTGAACCGTAATGATTTGAGAAGTAGTGGCCGCATTGCCACAGGCGTCTACAGCCGTCCATTTACGGGTTAGCGTGTAGAAATCTGGGCAAGCCCCGTTTTGCCTGGTTTGGCCGTTAAAAATTATGTTGACGCTTGCTGCACAATCGTCTGTTGCTATCGGCGAGCCAACTGCTGGAATAGACTGGCAGCTAACGGTTACATTAACAGGCACTTCGTTAAAAACGGGGGGCACTACATCCTGTACTACAATGGTTTGGACCGCCGTGTTGGTGTTGCCGCAGTCGTCAGAAATAGTCCATTGGCGTTTTAGGGTGTAGCTGTTTGGGCAGGGGCCATTGATTTTTGTTGCGCCGTTATAGGTAATAGTTGGCGAAGCATCACAGTTGTCACTCGCAGTGGGAGATTGCACAGCCGGAATATTGGCACAGCTCACCAACGCATCCAAAGGAATTGAAAACACATTGGGTGGCGTGACATCTTGAAAGGTTATGGCCTGAGTTGCAGTGGTAGTATTGCCACAGGCATCTTGAGCAGACCAAGTACGGACAATTGCAAAATTGCCAGGACAGGCCCCACCTGATCCGGGAACGGATTCGCCCAGATAGGATATGAGGACAATTGCCGTGCAATTGTCCGAAGCAAGGGGTGTTCCAACCGATGGCAATGATTCGCAACTGGCGGTGGTTGCTGCGGGTACAGAAGTAAAGACCGGGGCCGTAATATCCTGCACTGTAATCACCTGCGTCGCCATGGTGGTATTGCCGCAATTATCCGTTGCAACCCATCTTCTGTTCAAAAGATAGTTGCTCGGGCAAGTTCCGGCTACGAGGGTTTCTCCATTGTAGACAATACTTACGGAGGCATCACAATTATCGGTGGCTGTAGGCGAGCCAACTGCCGGAATAGCATCACAGCTTACGGTAACCGGATTGGGCACTACTGTGTACTGGGGTGGAGTTAGATCCCGAACGGTGATCACTTGTTCTGCCGTTACAGAATTGCTGCACTGGTCCGTTGCCATCCACTGACGACGCAGGAGATAGGTGTTAGGGCAATTGCCGTTTTCGCGGGTTTCTCCAAGATAGTTAACCACGGCAGGGCCGCAGTTGTCCGTTGCAACCGGTGTCCCCACACTGGGCAAAGCCTCGCAGGAAACGGTGATATTGGGCGGTATAAAGCTGAATACGGGTTTAACCAGATCCTGTACCGTAATAGTCTGAACACCTGTTTGGGTATTGTTGCAATTGTCCGAAGCCGTCCACTGACGTTTCAGCGTGTAAGTGTTTGGACAAGCACCATTGGTTTTAGTTTCGCCATTGTAGGCAATGGTTACACCCGCGTCGCAATGGTCGCTTGCAACAGGATTGCCAACATTGGGCAATGCCTCGCAGGAAACGGTAACATTGGCTGGTAACGAAGTAAAAGTAGGCGGTGTGATATCTCGTACGGTGATCAGTTGGGCGGCCGTAGCACTGTTGCCACAATCATCTGCTGCCCGCCAAGATCGAAGCAAGGTGTAGGTATCCGGGCAGCTTCCGTTTGTTCGGGTCTCTCCTAGGTAGGAAATAGTAACAGAGGGGGCACAATTATCGGACGCGACCGGGTTCCCCACCGCTGGGATGGATTCGCAGGAAACGGTGATATTGGCTGGTACAGAAGTAAAAGCTGGGCTTGTAAGGTCTTGAACCGTAATAATCTGTTCTGTCGTTGCAGTGTTGCCGCAATTGTCCTCTGCGCGCCAAGTTCTGCGCAACGAATAAGATCCTGCGCAGGCACCATTGGTACGGGTTTCGCCCAAGTAGGTAATTCCCACAGTAGCATCACAATTATCAGTAGCGTTGGGATTGCCTACCGCAGGAACTGCCTGGCAATTCACCGTGACATTGGCCGGAACCGATGTAAAAACAGGTTTCGTGATGTCCTGTACGTTGATGACCTGAGCAGCAGTGGTTGAATTGCCACAGTCGTCCTGCGCTCTCCAAGTTCTGGTCAATGTATAGGTGTCTGCACAAGCACCATTGGTACGGGTTTCACCAAGATATGATATAATAGCGGTTGCAGAACAATTATCCACCGCATTTGCGGCGCCAACAGAAGGAATGGATTGGCAATTTACAGTCGTATTGGCTGGAACTTGTGTAAACGAGGGGGCTTCAGTATCCGCAACATTGATCAATTGCGTTACAGAAATCCCGTTTCCAGAAGCATCCGTGACCCGGTATTTTCTTGAAACAACCAGCGGATTTCCAGGACACGACAGACCGCCAATAATACTCTGGCTCAAATAACTAACGGTTGGTATACCACAATTATCATTCTCGCCCACTACCACTGCTGGATCCGGCGCGGGTATTTTATCGAAGCATTGAATTCCCGTGATGGTTGGTGGGTTGAAAGCCGTTGGATACTGACTATCCAACACGGTTACGCTGAAAAAGCAGGAAACCGTGTTACTGCCATCGCTAACCTGATATTTCACATTGCTCAAACCAACCTGAAAAGGCAGTGTGTTCGACAATTGACCGTTGCCGTTTGCTATGGTTGCCCCTGTGACCACGTAGGATAGTTGTGCAGCAGGGCAGTTATCGCTGAACACAGCATCAATGTTGGGTATTGGGGTAGTGCATAGATTGAGTAAAGCAATACCGTTTGCGCTTGCTGGACAAGAAAGTGTTGGTGGGGTATTGTCAAAGGTATTGACGACCGCACTTTTAACCTCGGAACATCCTCGCGCGTCTGTGACGGTTACAGTATACGTCCCGGCAATCAGGTTGTTGATATCTTCGGTAGTCTTGTTATTGGACCAAAGGTACTTAAATGGTGCGGTACCCCCGGCCACAGTCAAGTTGATAACACCTACCGCAGCGCTGGCACAAGGAACAGGCGTAACGGTGGTGATCAGAGTCATTTGAGGGTTGATTTTTACCGTGGCAGACGAATTACAAGTCAGCAGATATTTTGGAGTAGGCCCTGCTGGATCGAATTCTGATTCTATACTGACATTGTAATTGGTATTTACAAATTGCGCTACGGTATAGGGTCCATTACCCAAGCCAATACCTGGCGACCACTGGTAAATATAGTCAAGCGAGCCGCTTCCAACCACAGAAAGTTTTACCGAATCGCCGGGTTCGCAGAGGGTCCGGTCATTGGGGTTTCCCGAGTTTTCGGTAATGGTTATAGCAGCATCACAGCAAATACCGGCGATGTCAAAACATCCAGCAGCATTTACATCCGCAAAAGCGTGAAGCGAGCCGACACCGCTACAACTGGCCAAATTGTTGGCATCAAAATAAATTCTTTTCGTGCTGCTGCAGCCAGGCTGTGCTGTGCTGCCGGGAAAAATATGACCGCCATTGTATAAGAGAATGCGCGCACTGGCACCCAGTGTAAAATTGGCTGGATTTGACCATAAGAGAACACCGCCGTCCACTATAAACTTCCCTTCAAAGGGTAGTCCACCATTCCCGGGAATGGGTTCATAGTTTTGGTTGATCACAAAGGTGTCCCGGATGATGATCGTGTCCGTACCAATGGGACAAGAAGAAAAGGGGTTTTGGGAGGCAATAATTTTGTTGTCGAAGATGCAAGTTTGTGCATTGCTGTTTGAGCTCAACAATACGATAAAAGCGACAACGAGAAAGGGCAATCGGGAAGATTGGAACCTAAGGTTCGAGGGGGATAAGAATTTTTCAAATGGAAACATAATGTTCGTCCTTGAGTAGGTGAGTGGATGCTAAGATCGGTTTGCGGTCTGTAAAAAATACACCGATAGACAGGACGGAACAAGTTGGATTAGTAACTTAACATTAGGTTAATGCCACTACGAGAACGAAAAGGGAGTAAAAGGAGGGTAAAAATAGCCAAAAATTCTTATTTGGTTAAAATAAGTTGGCCTTTTGCTAAGCTGGCTATGCTTAACACAATTTAGTTAAGACAAATATTGCGCCAAAATGGGTTTTGAGGATAAAATGTGGGGCAATTTTATTCAAAATATTTTGTTAATCAAGATATTTTTCTAATTGACGGCAATCAGACCAGCACACATTCAACGATGGCAAGGCTATTTGCAAAAGTATGTTTCAGGCCTGCATCCCATCTTTCATAATCCCAATAAAAGCCTCCTTTCGTCTCCGGGCAAGCGGTATGATGGATTTGTCGGTCATCAGGAGGCTGTCACCCTCGTCTTTGGTCATCTTGCGAACAAACTTGGTGTTGACAATATGCGACTGGTGCGTCCGAAAGAACGGTGGGCTGAGCAGTATTTCTTCAAATCCGGCCAGGGATTGCGCCGCGAGGTGTCGTTCACCATTTTCCAAAAACACAAAGCTGTAATTCCCCTGGGCTTCCAGGCGGGTGATTTCCGCTGTGCCAATAAATAGCAGGCCATCGCCTGTGTTCAGGGTGATGCGGTCGAAGCGTCGGGTGCTGGTTTGGTGGCGAAGTTGATCAATTTGGCGATGGTATTCCAATGACTCGCCCGGAAGGGCAGCCTTATGAACGGCAGCGACAAGTTCTTCTGGTTCAACAGGTTTGAGCAAATAATCCAGGGCACTGTATCGAAAGGCACGAAGGGCAAATTCGTCGTGAGCCGTTGTGAAAACAACTTTGAAGTTCGGCTTGGGGAATCGGTCAAGCAGGTCAAAGCCCGTGCCGTCGCCCAAATCTACGTCCAGCAGAACCAGATCGGGAAATACTTCGGGCAGTGCAGCGCAAGCTTCAGCGAGCGAAGTGGCTTCACCAACAATGTGGGCTTCCGGGCAACCAGCATTCAGAAAGATACGGAGCGCATCGCGGCAGGGCTTTTCATCATCCACAAGAAGAATTCGAATAGGGGTAGACATAGCGGGCATTTTTAAGAGCATGTTGGGGATTTTCTGCTGAAGGCAAAAAATCCCCAATATGCTCTACATCAATCGTGGCACAAAAATAATCTTACCCTGCCGAATTTCATTTTTTTCTTGCCGCGTATCCTTGGAGGGATACCGATGGTCATTAGTTTGAAAACTGCGTGTATGGAGCGCGTAGTTTTGAAGATTGAATTATCTCCTTAAATCTTCTAAACCGTACGTTATGAATCGCTTTCTTTTTCCCTTAATGCTTATTCTGATAGCGAGTACAAGTCCGCTATTTGCGCAGGCACCCGCTTGTTGCAACATCTTGACCAACGGTGATTTTGAACAGGGCAACGTAGGCTTTACTTCTGATCTTCCACTAAATTGTGGTTGTGAGGCGAGCTCCTACTGTGTTAATACCAATTTTCAGACAAAATGTGGCGGATGGCAAAACGTGCCCGACCATACCACGGGTGCTGGAAATTTTTTGATCGTGGATGGCAACGACAATTCGCCGGTGCCGGTGGATATTTGGCAAATAAACACTACGATCACCAATGGCGCTGACTATTGTTTCTCTTTTTGGGTAGCCAGCCAGTATGATACGCCTTTTGATCTCGGGCTTGCAGTCAACGGAACCCTTGTGCCTGGGGCGGTTTTTAGCGTCCAGCAAGGCAGCGCTTCCTGGACACAGTACACTTTCAATTTCACAGCGACAAGCCCAGGGAGCAATATCTCTATTCAGCAATTGCTGGCTGGATCATTTCAGGATTTTGGTATTGACGATATTGAGTTTGGTCAGGAACTGGAGGCCAAATTCGTTGCGTCACCCAATATCAGCTGTGGCACGAATGTCCAGTTTTTCAGCCAGTCCACAGGGCCAGCGCCGCTGACGTACTTGTGGAGCTTCGGCGATCTCAACAGCTCCAACAATTCTTCCACCTTGCAAAATCCTATACACAACTTTACCGAATGCGGAGACTTCGAAGTGTGCCTGACCATTCGCAGAGGCGCCTGCATGAACACTTACTGTCAAACAATTTCGGTCACGGACGATGAACTGCCTGCAATCACTTGCCCGCCAAATGTTTCGGTCTCGGCCAGCCCCCCCTCTTGTGCCACTGTCGTGAATGGAATAAAATGGTTGACTGCGACGGACAATTGTGGTGTGCCTACGGTTACCTACAGCGTAAATGGAGGTCTCCCCGGCCAAAATGACGCGAGCGGCACGGTTTTCTCCGATGGCGCTTCTACTGTGAGCTATACGGCTACGGACAAATGCGGGAACACAAAATCCTGTACGTTTCAGGTAAAGGTCATTTGCCAGGTAATCTGCGACCCGACTTGCCCGGCAAATCTGGTGACCAACCCTGGTTTTGAAAACGGTGCGGCAGGATTCCCCAATGCTCAAAACCAAATAAATTCCTGCACCGGTTGGGGAAATGCCAACAACAGCGGTAGTGTGATAAACCAGGGAGACTGGTACTCTTATTCCAACCCCGTTTTTCCAGGATTTTACTTCAATGTGTCAAACACCCCGCTTCCGCCGCATTGCGGATCCAAATATGCGGGATTCAATCCTAACAACTGCGAGGGCATTTCCACTATGTTGACCATGCCCATTCCGCAAGGCTGCCCGTATGAAGTTGGTTTTTGGTGGTCCATTTCAACAGCGCCGACAGTACCATTTTCTTTCTTTGCGGTACTCTCGGGAGGAGTCTGCACGATGCACAATAACGGCAGTAGTTGCAGTCATACTTGTGGCGGAGATCAGCACGTCATTGTTAATGTCGTGCCAGGTACGCACGCGCCAGGTGTCTGGTACTTTCACGCTACGACCATAAACAGTGCCTATCCTAATGTTCAGAACATAACATTCACTGCTGCACAGGGTCAGCCCTTTGCCAACAATTACATTTTCATAGATGATGTGTGCGTAAGTAAGGTGGTAGAGCCCTGTTCGGTAACAGCGGGCCTGGAATGCTTCCCAGCCATAAACCCCACTTCATACAGCGCGCTGGCCACCTTAGGCTGCGGCTCCGTGGTGACGCAGGTGGATTGGTACTTTGATGGGGCGGGGCCCAATCCCAGCTCCTCAAATCTGATCAGCGTCGTTCATCCCTTCACGACGCTGGGCATCCATAAGGTTTGTTTGGTGGTGACCGCATCCAACGACGGTGGGCACACGTTCTGTCGAGATACGTTTTGCAAGAATGTGGATATCATCCGTGTACCGCCCACCAAGTGCGATTCGGTGGGGGTTTTCTGGCAGAAACTGCGTACGCCTGAAGAGTTGTGCTGCTATGCACTCCAAATTGACAACATGGTGCCAAATTGTTTTAACCAACTAGAAGTTACCCTCAGCTCAGGCGATTTTGTCAATGCGATATTCGATCCAAGTTGGAATGTAGTGGGCAACCCCCTGAGCGGCCCACTCTATCTAACGCCTTCCGGGGGCGGCTTTATACCAACAGGGTATTTCAACCTATTCACACTTTGCCTGCCGGGCGGCACCAATCCGCATGTTTTAAATGTGAACCTTTTGTCGGGGCTTCCGCCAAGTGTTGATACCTGCCATTGGGATTTCACCTACACTTGTTTTGAGCCACCCGCAGATTCCTGCTGTTTGGACTACGATATTTTTTGTCAAAACGTGATGAATGCCGTGAACATCACGGTGGACAACGCGAACTGCAAGGCCACGCTCAACATCGGCGATCTGCCAGGTTGCGACTACCTGGAGTGGGTCAACTGGGGAGATGGGGTGCAGGATTACGGGCCTTTTGTAGCAGGGGCCATGCCGATGCACACTTACAGCGGCAGCGGCACTTTCGTCATTTCTTATTTGGCCATCGAGGTGAACCCGCACACGGGGCTGATTTGCTTTGAAAAGATTTTGAAGGATACCATTGTGCTGAATTGTGCCTGCTGTAAGAATTACAATGCTTTTCTGGCAGCCGCCGCTGCGGTGCAAACCAACGGCGTTCTCGGCGATTGCACCATCGGCTTCCAAGCCACAGGGCTGACCAATTGTATGCAGATCACCTACAATTGGGGCCACGGTACGCCCACCGGGCCGATCACGGGCAACAACGTGGTGTTGTCGCACACTTACCCCGGCACGGGCACTTACTACGTCTGCTACACCATCCAAGAAGTGAACAATGGCATGGTGTGCTGGGAGTACACCCGCTGCGACAGTGTGTACGTGATTTGCAGCTCCGGCCCTTGCGAAGTTTCCATCACGGTCACGCCGATCCCCAACTCCTGCTCGGTGCAAGTAACAGCCACAACAACGGGCCCTCAACCGGTCACTTACCAATGGTGCGACGGGAACACAGGGGCGAGTTACACGACTCAACCGACGCCTTGTGTACCGGTTATATATTGCGTCACGGCCACTTGCGCTGACGGCAGCACCTCGACGGCCACAGTGGTTTATACGCTTCCCGACCTGATTCCGCCCGTTGCGGTCTGCAACTTCGGGATCGCGTTGGACTTGGGCGCAAGCTGCAGTTTCCAAGTTACCCCGGCCTTTGTGGACGGAGGCTCCACGGACAATTGTGGAATCCAGTCCATGAGTGTAAGCCCAACCTTGCTGCTGGCTTGTACGATGAACATCGTCACCCTGACAGTGACGGATTATTGCGGCAATACCAGCACTTGCTCGATGGATATTGAAACGGCGGAGCTGGTGCCGCCGATGTTGGATTGCCCGCCAAACTTGTCAGTGCAAGGCACCATCAACCCACAAGGAATCTGCACGGGGGTATACCAGCCAGACAAACCACCCGCTACGGA